>OOAH01002045.1_pt1 | contig 15446 bp, 8 predicted proteins | sample 1671801 | NCBI WGS metagenome assembly OOAH01 (sample SAMN06348194, study PRJEB24527) | human gut metagenome | biome: human gut; feature: ankylosing spondylitis patient; material: feces | host: Homo sapiens | place: China | collected 2015-10 | reverse complement strand
TGATAAGCTGCTCGATGCAACGCTCGATAGGGACTGTGCCGCAGTAGCAAAGCAGATCGAGAAGATTCACAATGAATATACGTCAGTCATTCAGTACCATAACGAAAATTCGTTGAGCAGTGTTCTGACGATCGCCTACTTGAGCGCGATGCAGTATTATTTTAAGCCGGTTCGTGAACTGCCGGCCGGCCGCGGATTTGGGCCAAAATCCCCGCAGGATCGTTTGCAGACATACGGGCATAAAAAAGAAGACATCACACATTTTCCTGTGCAATGCCTTCTTCCGCATCATTTCTTACTGTTTATTCTGCTTATTCTGTTTTAACTCTTTTTTCCATGCCATATAGCTTGTGTACTCTTCACTCTTTTTGAACTTGCGTTTTTTCAGAATGAACATCACAAGTGAGAGGATGAATCCTACTACACCGATGGTCGCAATTGTCTTTAAGATCACAAGTAATTTTGGCTGTACAAATTTAATGGTTGTATTTTCACCAACACCGTTCATGGCAACAGAGTTTGCTAATACATACAGGTCATGGTGGCATGCCTCACGCATTGCTGTTACCATAACCGGATCATTTTTATATGCCGGTAATTCTTTGGTCACATACGGCATCATGGCATCATAGGTTGTAACACCACCTGCCATCACTCCGTCCGGACCATTGACATATGGATTAAGAACGTTATCTGTGATGGTAAGTCCATTGCTGCCCCACTCATTTCTCATGATTCCGGTCATCAATCCTTTGTTACCTCCGGACCAGATACATCCCCAACGTGTGTAAGCAACCATGGTTCCGTTTGCATTTCCTTCTTCAAATACATCCTGGAATGCTTTTAAATATACTTCACGCGCTGCCTGCTCAGAGAGCCATACGCCAAGACCGATACGATCCTGCTCGCAATCGTTTAATGCAAAGTGTTTCATTACGACATGAACACCTTTTTCCTGGATAGCTGCCACTTCGTAAGCACTCATTTTTCCGGAAAGGAATCCATCTTCACTGTAGTACTCGAAGTTACGTCCGCCATAAGGAGTTCTGTGGATATTGTTACCCGGTCCGTAAAGGATCGCAACGCCTGCAGACAGACAGTTATTACCGATCACTTTACCAATTTCTGTCATAATATCCGTATTGAAAGTTGCTGCCATCACATCCTCAGATGTAAATGCAGTTGCTGTCAGTTTTTCTTTATCCGTATTGCCGAATAAGGAAGCGGTCAGTCCCTGTGGTCCGTTCTCATCACGGGAACCCGGAGCCTGGATCGATTTGATCGGCATTGTCCAGTGGAAGGAGTCGCCAATTAAAGTTACCATCTCGTCATAGGTAAGCTGGTCTAATAAAGTATCCCAGTCAGCATCGTCATAATCTTTGCCGATCATATCGTATAAAGTAAGACCATTTTTAGCGCCTAAAGTCGGCATCTCTACGGTATCATAATCTGCTGCATCGTACTGTACTAACTGCAGATCATCGATCATTGTATCTGTCAATGCAAATACCGGGGACTCTGTTGGGAAAGTTCCCTCCCAGTCATTACGTGAAAGGTAAGTTACGGAGTTATCTCCGGCACCTTCGTAAAGGTTCATATCAGAATCAGATAACTGGTTTGTTACCTCTGCACCACTCTTGGATACTGCGTAAGTAGTGGTATCTAATGTATCATTTGTCCACTGGAATGTAAGCTCTGCGTTACCTTCTGCATCCATTCCATTCTCAGTTGTAAATCCTTTTGCTGCAAGAATGTTATTTACAGCATTGTGTGCATCTGTTGCTGCTGTGAAATAGTAATCACCGGCATCTAAGATATATGTTTTTGCACCATATGCATCATAAGATGCGATATCTGCCCTGTCCACATTAATTGTTAATGTCTGGGACTCACCCGGAGCCAAAATATCAGTTTTGCCAAATCCGCATAACTGTACTGCAGATTTCTCTACAGAGTTCTCTTTGTCATACTCTGTATATGGAGACTGTGCGTAAATCTGAACGGTCTCTTTTCCGGAATAAGTATCACCTGTATTGGTAACTGTCACATTAAAGTTATAAGAATCTGTCGCAGCATCATAAACACCCGTCATGTCACTGTACTCGAAATCTGTATAGCTTAATCCATAACCGAATGGGAATGCCACATCATCGCTGTATACATAGCTTCCTGCATTTCCGGTTCCCATAACCGTGTCTTCATAACGTGTCTCATAATATTTGTATCCAACGTAGATACCTTCCTGATATACCATGTAGCTTTTTGCTTTTTCAGGGATCAGTTCTTCTGTATAGCCTTCATAAATCATTGGCGTGAAGTTCGCCATGGCCGGTGAAGAGTAATTATCATAGCAGTAAGTATCCACAAGGCTACCGGATGGATTGACGTTACCTGCAAGGATATCAGCCACTGCATTGATACCTGTAATTCCGACATCGCCGATCCACAGACAGGCATCTACATTATAAATATTATCTTTTAAGAAATCTAACTGTAAGGTGTTTGCGGAGTTGATCAGCACGATAATTTTGCTAACAGTTCCGTCTGCTTTCATTGCTGCCACATTGGAAAGCATTTCTTTTTCATTGTCATCTAATGCAAGATAATTGACATCACCGTATGCAAGGTCAGCACCCTCACCACCTACACGGGATAATGTAACGATCGCTGCATCACCATAAGAAGTGACAGAATCTTTCACTTCGTCTGTGTACTCATTCCATGGAACCTCTGTTACAACGGCACTTGCAGTTGCGATCGTACCACCATTTCCACGTTTGTACATTCCCATCTCTTCGGATTCATAGAAGTTCCAGAGTGTTTCATTTACATTGAAACCTGTTTTTTCCATTGCAGTTTTTAATGTATCTGCTGTGGAAGCATCAATGTTACCGGATCCTGTACCACCATAAACAAGGTTTACAGATGAATTGGAAAACAGACTGACATTTGCACCTTCTGCTAAAGGAAGTGCATTGTTCTCATTCATAAGAAGCGCTGCACCCTCTGCCTCCACCTGCTGAACAAGCTGTAATCCATAGTCAACCATATCTTCTGTAGACTCAAAGTCAGAGGTAAAGTACTGTGCGCTTTGATCCTCATTCTTTAATTTCCAGAATGTTCCTCCGACGAAAATAGCCAGTGAATTATCAAAAACGTTTAATAAGCTGTACAGCGGCACGAAGATCACTGCCAGAATCGCACATACGATCGATAATCCTTTCCATGGACGGATCGCTCTGTGTTTTGCTTTACGGAAAGCCTTCTTGCGGGCTTTCACTTCTTTTTTGTTCTCTCCCATAATTTTTCTCCATTTCTTTTTTCAAATTCCGTCATTTTGACGAACTTTGTTTACTTTGTGTTTTCATTTTATTAAAATTTTGTTAAAAAATCAACAAACCCGCCCTAGTCGGTTCTTTTTATGACGTAAGTGGTCATTTGAATTCTTCCGGCACATCCTCATAAGTTTTCCATTTTTCCATGGCTTCTTCCAGTGACGTTCCCTCACTTACAGCGTGTTTTCTCACAGCATTGACAGCCTGGATCTCTTTCATTCTGGCTCCTGTTAAAGTGTAGCCTTTCATTGCCCAGAGTGTTGCAAGCCATGCGATCATCGGAACAATACAGAACAGAATCAGAACAACTCCATGCATTCCAGAAGAATATGGTGTCTTGCTGTCCGGTAATGTCTGGATACCGATCATTGCAACTGCTGCACCAACGATGGTAGATCCAAGAGAACTTACTAATTTATCTACAAGTGAGAACAATGTTCCCATAATTCCCGGCACATACTGTCCGGAACGGTATGTCTCATAATCGGAACAGTCTGCAACCATCGGAATCGGCATATCTGCTGTTGCATAATATGCGCCATAACCGATACCAAAGAATAACACAAATAACACCGTGTATACATTGATGGATCTCAGGCTTAAGTTAAATGCCGGAACCCCCTGCTTCCATAACAACAACAACACTAAAACTCCAATGTACATGACCAGTGCAAGCATTGTATAGCGCACCAGTGAAGCTTTCTGTCCATGCTTCTGTGATGTCTTTACCGTCAAAAGGAAGAACGGAACAGAGAAAATATATCCGACGATCATCATTGGAAGATACAGTCCGCCGTAGTCTCCCATCATTGCTCCGTAAAGCATACAGAGTACTGTCATATTCGTTGCGATGGAGAAAGCAAGCTTACATCCCGCTCCTGCGACCATAAGACGCTGCAGCTCTTTGTTTGCTTTTAAAATAGCAACATATTCTTTTAATTTTACTTTTTCCTGTTTATTGCCAACACCGAAAAATTCCGGTCTGTCTTTCTCCCAGATACCGATCACTGCAAGAAGTGTCAGCACTGCAGATACCACGATGGCAAGCGGGATCATAAAATCAAAAAAGTTTGCGCTGTTATAGCCGCCAAGACGGTCACCTAAGATCGGTGCCAGAAACTGTACAAGTCCCATACCGATCAGGCTGGCGATCGTATTAAAAATAGTAAACATCGGGCGCTGTTTCGGATCGTTTGTCAGACAAGTCTGTCCGGAACGGGTACAGGCTGTCTGGAATGTGTATCCGATAACATATAATGCATAAAATAACACAAAACATGCATAGCGCAGCCACTGCATGTCCGGTGCGATGATCCTCGTTCCAAAATACAGTAAAATGGAAGAAACGATCATGATCACATTTCCGATCACCATGTATGGACGGAATTTACCGAATTTTGAATTTGTCCGGTCGATCAAAGCTCCGATGATTGGATCCGTCACGGCATCAAAAAGACGCATAACGGTTACCATTGTCGTTGCAAACATAAGCGCAAGTCCTAACACTCCGTTTGCATAATATGCGATAAAATTCATGGTGAGGATATAATAAACATTTGTCGCACCATTGTTCATCGGGAACAGCACAAGCTGATACGGTTTTGCCCGGTTCATTCCGGCTGCCTGTGCAGTGGTTTTTTCTTTTTGATTACTCATTATTTCTTCTCCTTTGGAATATCCTGCTAAAATCTATACCCAGTTTTCACTCTTTTTCGCTTCTTTTTTCAGCTTATAATCCGGATTCTCTTTTTCTGTGTGATGAAGTACCATCGCATCCTTCACACTTCCGGCTACAGCTTCGATCTTATTCTCTTTTTCCATAGGAAGCTGGAAGGTAAAAATATGATTTCCGCTCTTCTGCTCGATCAGCTCTCCGTTATTGTATAAGGATACGACCGGCTGGTTTGTGTAAACTTTAATGGTCGTTGTATCCTCAGAACGGTCACTGCGGCGTGATCCACACAGATGTACAAATGGTTCGTCACTCCAATATGCTTTATATAAGAAGAAACTGTCTTTCTTTGTCTTGCGGTCAAATGTCACAAGTCCCTTATGGTTCATGCCCGGCTCGCCGCCCTGATTTCTAGCATCTGCCGCAAAATCAAACATATTCCACACATAAGTGCTCCACATAAATGGATGACGCTCGAAACATTTGATCATATACTCATGATATTTTGCCTGATATTCCTCAGTATGGTCTCCACGTCTCGGTCTTCTGCTGTGAAGGTTTGGCATACCTTCCGCGCCATACTCGGAATAACCGATCGGGCGGTTCGGGAATACAAGGTGGGAAAATCTTAAGAACAGATCATTTAAGAAAAATCCCGGTACATACCATCCCAGATATAAATTCCATCCAACCAGATCTGTGATGTGTGCAGAACGGTTAAATGGTCCGCACATTGCATAACATGCTAACGTTGTCAGTCTTGTCGGGTCCATCTTGTGGCAAAGATCATTTAACACATGATGATTGTCCAACATATCTTTTTTGTCCTTTGTACTGATGGTAATCTCATTGGATACGCCCCATACTACAATTGACGGATGATTGTAATTCTGAACGATCAGCTCTCTCATCTGGCTGATAGTGTTCTCTCTTCCGCCCGGCATATGTTCCGAAATGTATGGAATCTCTGCCCATACGACCATACCTCTCTCATCACAGAGATCATAAAAATACTGGTCATGCTGATAGTGTGCGAGACGAATCGTATTTGCCCCAAGTTCGCAGATCATATCCATATCTTCATCATGGTTTTTTGTTGAAATCGCATTTCCTAATGCTTTAAAATCCTGATGTCTGGAAACTCCGTGAAGTGGATAATGCTCTCCGTTTAAGAAAAATCCCTTCTTTGGATCTACCGAAAAAGTACGGATACCAAAACGGTTCGTGATCTCATCCTTCACTTCTCCATTTACGGTCAACGTTGCAACTGCCGTATAAAGGTATGGATTTTTTCTTCCATGCCAGCGGATTGGATTCTGGATATTAAGATTTGCGTCACATCCATTTCCTTCTACAACTACTTTTCCGTCCTGATCTTTGATCTGAACTTTTACCTGTGCTTCCTCTGTATTGGTAAATGTTTCGATATGAACATTCGCCTCATTCTCTTTTACTTCCGGTGTGATCTTAATTCCGTTGCTTCCAAGGTAATCTAAATCAAAATGCTCTTTTGACACGATAAGGAAACGAACATCACGGTAAATTCCACCATAAAATGTAAAATCCGCTTTCTGTGGATATACTTTTCCATTGACAGAGTTGTCCACAGTCACTTCCAATTTATTTTGGTCTTCTAAAACCTCTGTGATATTGATGCGGAATGTGGAATAGCCACCATCATGATGTGCAAGTTCTTTTCCATTCACTGTCACATCACTGCTTGCATTTACACCAAGAAACTCCAGATATACTTCCTCTGTCTCCGGATCAAATTCCGGTTTTTCAAATGTTTTCTCATAATGACAGATTCCTCTGTAGTAATCATTTCCTCCGTCCTGTCCGTCTTTTGCATTCCATGTATGTGGCAAGTTCACCTGCTCTTGTCTGTTGTCAGGTCCAATGAAAAGCCACTGCTCCATCAGATTTTGAATTCGTCGCATATAACACATCCTTTTTATTATTTATGGTGCCTGTCACTTTGTATCGTTTCAGGCTATTTTTATATATTGTTCCAATTTCAATACATAAATAATAAATAAAATTCGTTAATTTTTCAACGAACCTGACTTAGTCGGTGCTTTTTGTGACGTAAGTGGTGTTCCTTTGTAAATACGAAACCGTCTATCCAAACTATATGTATAATTCAGACAGACGGTTGTTATTTTACTTCACCGGGAGCAGCACTTCCAGATTGAAACAGTTCATCTCTGTGGATACTGAGATATCCCCCCCGTATTTCTCTGCAATGTGCCGGATACTCTTTAACCCAATCCCGTGATACTGCTTGTTTTTCTTCGTGGTCTTTGGCAGATCATTCTCATACTCCGGTGCCCGCTCGATTGGATTCGAAAAACGGATATATAAAAAATGCTGCTTTTCTGCGACACAGATATCGATAAACCGCATCTCTTTCTCTGAAAACTTTTCCACACACTCGATCGCATTGTCAATAGCATTTCCAAACAGTGCATAAATATCAATGGAATCCATAAAGAAAAGCTTCTTTCCATCGATCACACAGTGCATGGTAATATCTCTTGCCTCACAGATCAAGCTCTTCTCTGAGAGCAATGTATCCAGAATCTCATTTCCTGTTTTTACGATAGAGTCGTAAATGCGGATTGACTGTTCCAGTTCTTTTAAATTTTTCTCCCGTTCTGTCGGGTTTTCAATATGCCGCATTGCAGCCACCTGATACTTCAGATCGTGACATTTGCGGTCGATCACCTGCATCTGGTCTTTCGCGATCTCGTACTGCTTCTTCTGCTGGTACCACATGCGCTCCATCAGCACATACTCCTGCTTTACTTCGCTTTTTTTGAAAAGCTCTGCCTGCAGATACAAAAAAGTCACGCAATATAACTGAACCAGAACCGCAAGATTGGATTCTCCACGGTTCTGGTAAAAATTGTAGTAAGAAAACAAGGATAAGAAAAGCACTGCTGCTGCTGAGAGTGTTCTTCTTGGTCCTGCCTGGTAAAATCCATTTCTTGGAAGCCAGCGAAACAGTGTGATGGACAAAAGCAGATACATTGCCGCAAAAAACAGGAGAGAAAAGAGATATTGCAGCACCCACGGCTGCTGTTCAATGGCAGAAACGCGATGTAGACTGTTCCAGATAATATTGATACAATGATATACAATGAGCGGCCAGACCGTACAATAAATCATTTCCCAGCTTATTTTTTTGCTGATCAGTCCAACAGCGATCATCGTGATCACAAAACGCATGAAAAACTCTGCGATCAGATGTTCCCCGATTGCCGGAATGAGCAGTCTTGCTGCAAGCATGACACACCAAGCCCCACAAAGTATCAGACCGTTTTTTATTTTTTTCTTTTCCATGACATGCAATGGCATGAGAAACAGATACACACATACCAGCAATAAAAAATCCTGAAAAATCATGATACCAAAATCACGAACCATTCTTAACTTCTCCCTACACTGCGGATGAGTGCCGTCATAAAGTTTTTCTTACTGCGGCGGCTGATCTGCAGTTCCTCTCCTTCTACGATCACCGTGTCATCCTTAATCTCTGCAACATGTGTCAGACCTACCAGACACCAGTTGCTACATTTTGCAAACAGCCCCTTTGGAAGCTCCTCTTCCACATTTTTCAAGCTTCCGCGCACCTCAAAATTGCCCTGTTTTGTGTGATAGCGCAACACATGATTCTGGATCTCCACATAAAAAATGTCTCTGGAATCAATCTTTTTGACGCCGGTTCCCGTCTGGATCATCACCGGTTTGCTTCCGCGGTTCTCCACCAGCTGCATGGCACGATCCATCTTATTGGCAAAATTCAGGTACTGGATCGGCTTTAAGACAAAGTCCAGTGCGCCCACTTCATATCCTTTGATTGCATAGTGCGCCATGTTCGTAATGAACATGATGACTACCTGGGCATCCCTTTTACGGATCTGCTCTGCCGCATCCATGCCGTTTGTTCCCGGCATCTCAATGTCCATCAGGATAATATCATAATCTCCGTTATAAACTGCCAGAAAATCATCCGCTTTCTCAAAAGGTGTCGCCTCAAATGCTGTATCACGTTCCTGTTCATATTGTTTTATATAAGTAAAAAGTGTGTCACGATAACCCTGATCGTCTTCCACAATTGCTATCCTGTTCATGTGTGTTCTGCTCCATTTTTATGAATCCTGCATGTCTGCCGGATTCCTCTTTACCTGTCATTTGCCGTATTACCTATTATACCCATTTCAATTTGCAGTGTCTAGCTTTTCAGTCAGAAAAAGCGTAAATCCAATTTTGAATTTACGCCTTTTCCTTCAAATATTTTTTATAAAATTCCTATCGGTTTACTTCACTGCTTCCGTCATCTTCCAGATCAAAATGTTTTACAAGAGATTCCAGAGTAGCAGCCTGTGCCGCCAATTCCTCCGAAGTTGCAGATGTCTCTTCTGCAGAAGCGGAGTTATCCTCAACTGCTTTGGAAATTTCCTCAATACCAAGCTTAATCTGCTCAATGCTCTGATTCTGCGTCTGATTATTCTCTGCGCTTTTTCCAATCATACCATTGACATTCTCGATTGCATCTAAAACTTCCTGCATAGATGAAACAACACTTGCCGCAAGTTCTGTACCACGTTCAATTTCCTGAATCGAAACGCCGATCAGATCTTTTGTATTATTTGCAGCTTTAGAGCTTCCCTCTGCGAGTGAGCCGATTTCAGAAGCAACAACCGCAAAACCTTTACCTGCTTCTCCGGCTCTTGCTGCTTCGATCGAAGCATTCAATGCTAACAAATTCGTCTGATCTGCAATATCTTCAATCGTCTTGATAATGCTGACAACTTCATTTGAAGTTTCTGTAATCTTGTTCATTGCCTCTGTCATCTGATCCATCTGCATTCTGCTGTCCTGCATCATCTTTGTGACACGCGCCGTTTCATCGGCTGACTTCAATGCATCTTCCGTATTCTCTTTGACCTGCTCTGAAACGGAAACAGAAGTTGCCACAAGTTCTTCTACAGAAGCTGCCTGTGTGCTTGCTCCTTCTGCAATATTCTGTGCTGCTCTTGAAAGATCATCTGCGCCGGCTGAAACCTGTGCAGAACTGTTAATGATATTTTCAATCATGCCCTGCAGGGATTCTGAGATATGGATCATTCCATCTTTTACTTTTGCAAACTCTCCTGCATAATCATACTTCAATGTAAACTTCAGCTTTCCATCTGACAAACGGTTCAGAACATAGGCAATTTCATCAATATAATTAATATATTCCTTCAACCGGTCTACTGTCTTCTGAATGGAATCTGCCAATTCTCCAATCTCATTTTCAGATGAAACATCCAACGAAACGTCCAGATTGCCGTCTGCCAACTCCCGTGCCACTTCGTTCAATGCAACAATTGGTTTTGTAATGCTTGCTGACAGCCGCCGGATTGACAAAATGATAATAACAATACCAACAAGTACAAGCAATACCACGATCACTACGCACTGTATCAGGCTCGCAAAATATTCACTTGACGGCATACAGCTTAATGTATAATAATCTGTTGTTCCAATTCTTCCAACATAGCCGTACTTTGTGCTTCCATCTGCCTTATATTTTACAGAGGTCGCATTCTGGCTCTGGATTGCCTGCATAACAGAATCTGAAACATTCAGTTCAGAAAGATTCTTCAACTGATTATCGGAATTTGGATGATAAATAATTGTTCCATCCGATGTTACCAGAATAACAAATCCCTGATTTCCGATCTTATAGGCTGGAAGCAGTTCATCAATATGTTCTAGTGCAATGTCGGCTCCCGCAACACCAATGATGTTCTTGCCACTCTCATCATAAACCGGTGTTGCTGCACTTAAGATCAGGTTTCCGGTACTGGCATCTACATAGGCACTTGTCAAAATCGTACTGTTTGTCTCTACTGCACGATACCAGGTACGCTCTGTGATTTCAAAACTCTTATCACTTGTAAAACCGTCTGACTGTGTCACGACATTTGCATCAATATCCCCCAGCCAAACTGCCTGCATATTATCGCTGTCCGCCGCTGCGATCTTCTGCATCTCGTGGAATACTGCCTGATAATCAGCAGACTCTGTAATGGAATCTCCCGCTTTCGTCTCTGTCAGAAGTGTCCGCACATCTCTATCTAACGCCATCTGCTCTACAATGGTCATATACTCCTGAAAAAAGATCTCCAACTGATAGGATGCTGCCTTTGACTGCATCTGCAGATCATTCTTCTGCGCGCTTAAGCTGATATTTCCAACCATAATTGCGACCACTATTGATACGATCATAAAAATAGCGATCACAATGGTAAGAATACGGCTCTGAATTTCCTGGGCAATTTTCTTTTTTTTTGTTTTCATACCCCGTTCTCCTCCTGTTTATTAAGCTTTTCTCTGCATGTAACTATTTTAATTGTAGCACTTTCCCCTTTTTAAACAATACTTTTTCTTAAAAACCAATAATTTTTCCAACTCATCCATTTGATTTTTCACTGCTCCACAAATTTGACAGTGGTTTAAACGTATAACCCATTCCCTCCCACTTTGTGAGCAGTTCATCTAATATTTTTCCATTGGTGGAGGATGTGTTATGTAACAACACAATGGCTCCCGGATGAATCCGCCCGATCAGCTTCTCAAACGCTTCGTCCTCCGTCGGCTGTGCATCCGCATTCCAGTCCACATAGGCAAGGCTCCAGAAAAAAGTCTTATATCCAAGTTCTTTCGCCATCGCAAGGTTTTCGGTGCTGTATTTTCCCTGCGGTGGTCTGTAATACTTCGTCATCTCCTGCCCGGTCACTTCCTGAAACAGGCTGCTGACCGCATCTAACTCCTTTTGAAAGGATTCCCGGTCAGAAATGGCGGACATATCCGGGTGATGATAGGTATGGTTTCCAACGATATGCCCTTCTTCGACCATTCTTTTGACCATTTCCGGCGCACTTTCCAGAAAATGTCCCACCACAAAAAAAGTAGCCGGTGCATTGTGTTTCCCCAGTGCATCAAGAATCGCTTCCGTATTGCCATTTTCATAGCCGCAGTCAAAGGTAAGATAAATGACTTTCTCCTGTTCGCTTCCTATATAATAGGTACCGTATTGTTTTAGTTCATCCGCTGAGGCATTTCCGGTTGGCTGCAATTCCTTCCCGGATTCGCCAAAGCCAAGCCCCCAGTTGTCGGCTGCCGCCTCAATGTGCATTGTTTCTTCTGTATTCCTGTCAGACTGCCACTTTTCCACGACGGCTGCACATCCCCACCCGGCTAAAAACATCACTGCGAAAAGCAACAGGCTGGAACGGTATTTTAATAAGAACTTTTTCATTTTCTGCTCCGCATATCTTCTCTTTTTATGTATACGAAGCAACAGGCTGTCTTATTCGTTCTGCTTATAGCCACAGCGTGGGCAGACACCCGCGCCCTTATAAATGTAACCACAGCGGTAACAACAGATCGTATCATGCTTTTCTTTTGCAAGATAAGATTCTTTTCTGGAAAATGGTTTTTCCTGCAGATAACGGATAAAATCTTCCAGCACTTTTGCAAACTTTTCTAAGTCTGCATGTTCTACTGCCAGAGGAAGCTTTGTCCTGCTTCCATTGTTCTGATGTACATAGATTCCCCGGTTCAAAAGTCCTGTTGACGCTTCCACCGAAGCGATATCCATTACAGAAATATAATAGGAAGTCATCCATGCACTGAAGTAAAGATTTTCCGGTGTCAGAAGAACCCCTTCTTTTCCCGACTCATCTTTTGATTTGTCTACCAGAAGCACCGGATACTCAAACTTTCCGATTCCGTTTGCAAAATTATCCACTGCTCCCTCAAAGACAGCTGTCTCCTCCGGTTCCGCCTGCTTCTGCCACACTCTTTTTGCCGGGTAAAAATGACACCGTTTCAGCTCTGTCATCCCGGCTTCGTCAAATGCATTCTGCAATTTGCTGACTAAAAGCCCGCACTCATCCGTTTTAATCTTGGACATGCGCTGCTCCAGTTCTTTTAATGCATCAAATTTCAACTGAGGAAGGAAATCGCCATCCTCTAACTGCTTTGCTGCTTCGCTGGCATCCTCAAAATCCATCCTGCCGACATCTCCGCAGATTTCCTTTATTTTTTTCTCATCCATGGCACGAATCCTGTTCTCCACTTGTTCCGTGTACGGTCTGACAATATCCGGACTGATGCTTTCTTTTTTTATGTCATCCAGCAGGGAAACCAGTTCCTCTCTTGTTTTTCTTCCCGGCTGGTTGACAAGCCGCTGCACCTGCGTCAGACGCTTCAATTCCTCCTGGCGGGCCTGTCTGTCTCTCTCAGCATTTGTGGATGTGTCTGCACTGCCTGTTGATGCGGCATACTTTGATGCGTTTCTACTGTCTACTGATGAGCCGTATTTTGATGGAATTCTGCTGTCTGCCGGTATTATATTTCCGGATGGATTCTTCCTTCCTGTTGTTGACGCATTTTCTGATGATTTTGTATTTTCAACCGATTCTGTCTTCTTTTGTGGGCTCCTCTCAAATATCTGCTCTGCATTTCTTGCACGCCCTGTTTTTTCTTTTGCAGATTGCGTTTCCTCTACTGACGTACCGTTGGTTTTCTCTACCGTTTTTTTCTGTGTTTTGTCTATAACCTTTTCTGTGCTCTGCCGTGGATTTTCCTTACTGTTTTGGTTGTTTTCCCACACTGCGCCCTTATTTTCCTGCGTTTTTTCTCTTGCTTTTCCTGTAATTGCAGAGGAATCTTCTCTTAGTTTTTCCACAGTTGTTGTGGCATTTTCTTTTGCTTCTTCCAGATTTGCATGAGATATTCCACTTGATTTTCCCGCAGTTACAGGTGCGTTTTCCCTCGGTTTCTCCGAATCTCTTCCCGGCTTTCCAAATGTTCTCTCAGAGTTTCCATCCGATTTGTCTACATTTTTTTTCGTTTTGCCTGATTCTTCTGCATTACGTTCCAATTCTGTATCCGGCTCATCTTCCGCGGCTCTTTCCGTATCTGCTTCCTTCTCATCATCTGCGTCGCAATCCGCATCTGTTTCCATCTCATCCTCGCCGCGGATTGCTTGCTCCAAACGTCTTACACCCTCGTCCGAATAAAATCCTTCTTCCATTTTCCGCAGAGTGTGAAACATTTCCTGCTCTGACACTTCCGGCAGATGCTCGATCAGTTCTGTAATTTCCTGTTCCTCATCCTGTAACGAAGATGCGTCTGCACGTTCCATCTCCATTGCCATTTTTTTGTCCACATACTCATTGTATTTTGTATTCACATTCCGTCCGGCAGTACGTCCCAAAAGTTCCTGATAATCCTCATAGGCAGCCTCATCCCGCTCAAAGTCCATTTTGTATACATCCCCATCCACCAACAGACGCTTTGGTCTTGGCGTATACATGCAACAGCACTTTTTACAGCTGTAAACGCGGGCAATGCGGACTGCCCCCTCTTCTGTCTCAATCTGAAATTCCCTGCCTTCCGGGTAAACTGCCATGTAAAGCTGGCTTCCACACTTCGGGCACAGATATCCGGCCAGATAAAAGTTATTTCCGATCCGGTTTCGTCTCCGCTCTGCAAGCGTGGTATCCCGCATCAAAAAACTGCTCGCCGCCTTTTTCCAGACCAGCTTATGCCACAATCCCTGCGGCTCCTCTTCCTCCGGCAGTAAAACCTCCTCGGGTTCATCTGACAGCACTGCCTCGATCACGTCCTCATAGGTCAGACGAATTTTATTTTTATAGAAGCGGAAGTGTTCCGGTCCATACTGCGATTCCACCTGAAATTCCCCAAGGATCTGCGCAAACAACCGGTTCAGCTGCACATAATCTTTGTCCACACGGAGTCCCTTGATATTTCCCCACTTTCCAAACGCATAAAGCACCATATTCAAAATATCCCTCACATTTGGGTGCTGCTCCACGGCAGCGATCATCTGCTCCTCTGCCTTCAGCTCGATAATATTCGTCACCACAAGCTTCGTGTCAAAGTTGAAAAAAAGTGAACGCACACTGCCCTGCAGGATCAGATAATCTCCGACCACAAAAAACATGCCGTTCCACTCCACCGGCGCATCCATCATTTTGATCAATTTCTGAAAAGTTAAATTCAATTCTTTATCCGCTTTTAAAACTATCATGTTATCCTCCGTTCTCTTGTGGTTATTATACCATGAACTTCAATTAAGTTTATAAAGTTTTTATATATTCTGTAAACACCTTATTTTTCTGCTTTCGCCTGTTCATTGTTAGCACTCATTTAAAAAGAGTGCTAATTTTCTATTGACTTTTGCAGACAAGGGTTATAAAATCCTAGATATAAGTTGAAATGCAATGATTCAGATATTTGATAAGTGCATTTTATAACAGAGTATAAAATAATTAGTTTTACTTATGGATAGAAAAAGGAGTGTTATATTATGGCTGAGAAACATGGAAATCTTTCAATCAACAGTGATAACC
>OOAH01002039.1_pt1 | contig 15471 bp, 13 predicted proteins | sample 1671801 | NCBI WGS metagenome assembly OOAH01 (sample SAMN06348194, study PRJEB24527) | human gut metagenome | biome: human gut; feature: ankylosing spondylitis patient; material: feces | host: Homo sapiens | place: China | collected 2015-10 | reverse complement strand
TTTGCTTGTTGCGTGGCGCTTGAGCGCCAACGGCAAATCTTCCTTGGCAATGCCGCAGCCGTTGTCGGCAACCACGATGCGCTTGATTCCGCCCTCTTCAAGGCGCACTTCAATGTCGGTAGCACCCGCGTCAAGCGAATTCTCAATCAGTTCCTTGACGACCGAGGCCGGCCGCTCGATCACTTCGCCCGCAGCGATTTGACTGATCAAACGATCCGACAACTCTTGAATATGCCGCCTTGCGGGCTGTTCCTGCGTATTTACTTCTCTCATCGAACTGTGGCTAAAACAGACGAAAGCACTTGCGTGCTGCAAATTGTACTTGGCTCGGTTTTTCCGCTCGGTGCAACTGCCTTTCGTCAAAGTTCTTGACGCGAAATGCACCTTGTCGAAAAACCGCTGTGATATTCTTACACCGCTTTTGGAAAAAACCCACCGTTTGCGGGCTTTCCGTTAATTTGCCCCGTGCCCGATACATGCCGTTTAGGGCGCATTAAGAAAGAAAAAATCATGGACATCACGAGCCTTATTCTGGAACTCTTCACCAACGCCGATCACTTTCTCATCGTGCTCGCAACAGAATACGGCTGGCTCGTTTATCTGGCGATGTTTCTGATTTTCTTTGCCGAAACGGGCATTGTGGTGCTCGCCTTTCTGCCGGGCGACTCGCTTCTATTTGTTTCCGGCACAGTAGCCGCTGCCGGCACGATGAGTCCCTGGGGCTTGATGCTTGCCGTCATTCTCGGTGCCTGCCTGGGCAACACGCTGGGTTTTCATACGGGACGTTGGCTCGGCAACAAAATCTACGACGGCTCGATCAGCTGGATTGATATTGAAAAACTGCGCAAAACGCAGATCTTCTACGAAAAGCACGGCGGCAAAACAATCATCCTGGCGCGTTTCGTGCCCATCGTACGTGCGTTTGCCCCTCTTGTTGCCGGCGCAGCGCGCATGAGCATGTCCCGCTTTGAACTCTACAGCGGACTCGGTGCGTGCCTTTGGGCCGTGTCCCTGATCGGCGTCGGCTACCTGTTCGGCAACATTCCGATCGTCAAAAACAACCTTTCGATGATTCTTCTTTTGGGCGTCGTCGCCGCTGCTATGGGGCCGGTCGTCGTTGCTCTGGGGTGGAAATATGTGCACGCCTTGGCCGACAAACTGCGCAAAGACGACGCAAAAGCCAAACAGCGGTCCTAAAAATCATTTGCTCGAAAAACTCGAGGCAGCGATTCAATGCAAATCGCTGCCTCTTTTTTCTCGCAAGATGCGTCGAGCTTGTTAAGCCTTCGCGCGATCCTGCAAAGCGGCAATGGCAGGCAGATTCTTGCCTTCGAGGAATTCGAGGAAGGCGCCGCCGCCCGTGGAGATGTAGCTCACCTTATCGGCCACACCGAAAACGGAAACAGCCGAAACCGTATCGCCGCCGCCCGCAATCGAGAAGGCGCCTTCGGCGCTGGCCTGAGCAATCGCTTTGGCCAACTCAGCCGTACCGTGCGAGTAAGGAGCCATTTCAAACACGCCGACCGGACCGTTCCAGACAATGGTCTTGGCCTTAAGCACATAATCGGCAAGCATTTGAGCGGTCTTCGGACCGACGTCGAGAATCATTTCGTCGTCGGCTACGTCTTCAACGGCACAGGTGCGGTACGGACCTTCGGGCGAGAAATTCTTGGCGGCCACCACGTCGACCGGAAGCGGCAAAGTGGCGCCCTTGGCCTTCAAGGTTTCCAAAACCTTCTTGCATTCGTCGACAAGCTCGGGTTCAGCAAGCGACTTGCCGACCTTGTAGCCGGCCGCCAACAAGAACGTATTGGCAATGCCGCCGCCCACGATCAGCTGATCGACCTTCTGCGCAAGGTTGTTGAGGATGGTGAGCTTGGTCGAAACCTTCGAGCCGCCGACAATAGCCACGAGCGGATGCTCGGCCTGAGCCACCGCCTTCGTGAGCGCTTCGATTTCGGAAGCCATCAAGGGGCCGGCGCAAGCAACGGTCGCAAAACGCGCCACGCCTTCGGTCGAAGCCTGAGCACGGTGAGCAGTGCCGAAAGCGTCGTTTACGTACACGTCGCAAAGCGATGCATAGGCCTTGGCAAGCTCTTCGTTGTTCTTCTTTTCGCCCTTGTTGCAGCGGCAGTTCTCAAGCATCACCACCTGACCGGGCTTAACCTGCACGCCCTCTTCAAGGTAACGGCGCGAAAGCGTAATGGGCACGCCCACAAGTTCGCTCATGCGCACGGTAATGCCGGCCAAAGAATCCTCGGGACGGCATTCGCCTTCGGTGGGGCGTCCCAGATGGCTCATCACCATCACGGCAGCCCCCGCATCCAAAGCCAGGCGAATGGCCGGAACGCTCGCAATCAGGCGGGTTTCGTCGGTAATGTTGCCCGCTTCGTCGCGCGGAGCATTCAAGTCGGAACGGATCAGCACGCGCTTGCCTGCGAGAGCACCCTGCTTGGCAAGCGATTCCAGGGTCAGAACCTGCATAAGTTTGAATCCCCAAAAAGATTTGGAAAACCGGCTGCAGATCGTCGTCTGCAGCCGGTGTCTTTAAAGAAGTCCTCGAATTACTTGGCAGCCATCATGGCGCAAGCCGTATCGAGCATGCGGTGCGAGAAGCCCCATTCGTTGTCGTACCAGCTCGTCACCTTCACGAGACGGCCGCCCGAAACCTTGGTGAGCGTCGCATCGAACGTGGAGCTGTGTGCGTCGTGGTTGAAGTCGATCGACACGAGCGGCAGATCGTTGTAGCCGAGCACACCCTTCATGCGCGGCGATTCGGACGCGGCCTTCATGATGGCGTTGACTTCTTCAACGGTCGTATCGCGCTTGGCGATGAAGGTCAGATCCACGAAGCTCACGTTGATCGTGGGCACGCGCACGGCAAATCCGTCGAGCTTGCCGTTGAGATCCGGTAGAACGAGACCGACGGCGGCAGCCGCACCGGTCTTGGTCGGAATCATGGAGTGCGTAGCCGAACGGGCGCGGCGCATATCCTTGTGATACACGTCGGTGAGCACCTGATCGTTCGTATAGGAGTGAATCGTGGTCATCAGGCCGCGTTCCAGACCGATGGCTTCGTGCAGGGGAGCCACAACCGGAGCCAGGCAGTTCGTGGTGCAGGAAGCGTTGGAGACAACGGTCATGTCGGAAGTCAGAATGCCGTCGTTGACGCCGTACACGACCGTTGCGTCGGCATTCTTGCCCGGAGCCGAAATCAGAACCTTCTTGGCACCCTGTTCCAGATGCACCAGAGCCTTTTCCTTGCTCGTGAAAGCGCCCGTGCATTCGAGCACGACGTCGACGCCGTATTCACCCCACGGAATCTCACGCGGGTCGCGCGTCGAGAACATGCGGATGCGATCGCCGTTGACGATCAGGCATTCCGGACCGTCGGTCGCCACATCGCCATTGAAGCGCCCGTGCACGGTGTCGTAGCGCAGCAGGTGGGCGTTGATTTCATCGGAACCGAGCGTGTTGACGGCCACGATCTCGAGATCGTGCTTCTTGCCGCCTTCATAGTGAGCGCGCAAAACGTTGCGCCCGATGCGGCCGAAGCCGTTGATTGCCACACGAATCGTCATGGAAAATTCTCCTAACCTTCTTTTTTAACCAATTACTTGGCGATCAACGCCAAAACCTTTTCAACGCATTTCTCGGGCGTAAAGCCGAAATGCTTCCACAAAACGGATGCCGGGGCGGACTCGCCGAACGTATCGATGCCGAGTACGTCGCCGTTGCCGTGCAGATACTTGTGCCAGAGCGCCGTCGTGCCGGCTTCAACCGCAAGCACGGGCTTGTCGACCGGAAGCACCGCATTGCGGTAATCGGCATCCTGACGATCGAACACGTCGCAGCAGGGCATCGAAACGACGCGCACCTGCACGTTCATGGCGGTGAGCAGCGCGCGAGCCTTCATGGCAAGCTCCACTTCGGAACCCGTTGCCACGATCACGGCCTGCACCTTATCGGCGCCGGCAGGCGCTTCCGCAGCGATGTAGCCGCCGCGCGCAATCGCATCGGCGTCAACCTCGTCACGGTCGACAAAGGCGCAGTTCTGACGCGTGAAGATGAGAGCACTGGGGCCGTCGCGACGTTCAAGCGCAGCGGACCATGCCACCACGCTTTCAACCGTATCGGCGGGACGCCACACGTCGAGATTAGGAATCAGACGCAGGCTCGAGACATGTTCAATGGACTGATGCGTCGGACCGTCTTCACCCAAACCGATCGAATCGTGCGTGTAGACGAAGATCGAACGCAGCTTCATGAGTGCGGCCATGCGGATGGCATTGCGCGCGTAGTCCGAGAACGTGAGGAACGTGCCGCTGTAGGGGATGAAGCCGCCGTAGAGCGCGATGCCGTTTTGGATGGCGCTCATGCCGAATTCGCGCACGCCGTAGCTGATGTGGCGGCCGAGCATGTTGTCTCGGGTAAGACGTTCAACCCCCGTCCAGTTGGTGAGATTCGAACCGGTCAAGTCGGCCGAGCCGCCGAGCAGTTCGGGAAGAGCCGGAGCCAGCGCGTTGAGCGCCTTCTGGCTTGCCTTGCGCGTGGCAATCGTTTCAGCGGCAGCCGATGCCGAGCAGAGCGCCTCCATCACGGCTTCGTCAAAACCTACGGGAAGGTCGCCCGCCAGACGGCGCTTGAATTCCTTGGCGAAATCCGGGTAGGCGGCTTCGTACTTCGCAAAAAGCTCCTGCCATTCGCCTTCAATCTTGGCGCCGGCGGCACGCGCATCCATCGCGTCGTAGATTTCCTGCGGCACTTCAAAGGGAGGCAGGCTCCAGCCGATGTTGGCGCGGGTGGCGGCGATTTCTTCGGAGCCGAGCGCCTCGCCGTGCGCCTTGGCGGTGCCGGCGCGGTTGGGACTGCCCTGACCGATCACGGTACGGCAGATAATGAGCGTGGGCTTTTCCTGTTCGGCCTTGGCCTCGGTAAGAGCCTTGTCGACGGCTTCCGCATCGTGTCCGTCGATCGGGCCGATCACGTTCCAGCCGTAGGCTTCAAAGCGGCCGCGCACATCGTCGCGGTACCAGCCCTTGATATCACCGTCGATGCTGATGCCGTTGTCGTCGTAGATTGCAACAAGCTTGTTGAGTCCCCAAACGCCAGCAAGCGAGCAGACTTCGTGGCTGATGCCTTCCATCATGCAGCCGTCGCCAAGGAAGCAGTAGGTGCGGTTGTTGACGATCTCAAAGCCTTCGCGGTTGAATTCGGCAGCAAGCATTTTTTCGGCCAACGCCATGCCGACAGCGTTGGCAATGCCCTGCCCCAAAGGACCGGTCGTGGTCTCCACGCCCGGCGTCACGCCCACTTCGGGATGCCCCGGCGTCTTGCTGCCGAGCTGACGGAAGTTCTTGATGTCTTCCATCGAAACGTCGTAGCCCGTCAGGTGCAGCATCGAGTACTGCAGCATGGAGCCGTGGCCGTTCGAGAGAATGAAGCGGTCGCGTGCGGGCCACTTGGGATCTGCCGGGTTGTGACGCAGATGCCGGGTAAAAAGCGTCACGGCAATGTCGGCCATGCCCATGGGCATGCCGGGGTGGCCGGACTTGGCGCGTTCGACCGCGTCCATGGAAAGGGCGCGAACGGCGGCGGCCATCGTCTTGGCGGAGACTGTTGCGGTCATTTTGTGTAGTCTGTAAAAGGGCAAACTAAAGCGCTCCGAGACACCGTCTCAGAGCCGATTAAGGAAGTCGCCCGATTTTACCATGCTAGGGCGGACTACCTAAAGATTTTGCTCTACCCGTTCACGCCAAACTTTGCCTCAAGCATAGGCCTTTTCCTACAATGCTCTGAGTCGTTGTTTTTTGAGTTTTTCCGCGTTACTTCCTCATGCCACGTTTTTATTGTCCCGACGCCGTTTTTACCCTTCATGAAAAGTGCGTACTTCCCGAAAAAGCACGCCATCACGCAGGGCGCGTCCTGCGAATGAAGGCGGGCGAAACCGCCGTTCTTTTCGACGGCAAGGGAGCGGAAGCTTCCGGCCCCATCGCCTTTGAAGGCAAAGACGGCTACATCGTGGTTGAAGAAATCCGGCACCCTGCAAACGAAAGTCCCGTGCGCATGCGTCTCGTGCAGGCTCTGGTGAGCCCGGAAAAAACAGACTGGATTATTGAAAAAGCCGTTGAAACCGGCGTTTCGGAAATCGTTCTGGTGCCGGCGGCGCGATCCGTTACAAAGCTTGCAGGCGAGCGCATTCAAAAGCGCCTTGCCAAATGCGCCGACGTTGCCGCGTCGGCAGCCGAGCAGTGCGGTCGCGCCGTAGTACCGACGATTCGCTTCATGCCCCTTCCCGAGGCGCTCGAGCTGCAGGACGAAGCTCGTTTTCTGCTCGCTCCCGGTGCCGAGTCCGCCCCTCGGCTTTCCGGCCTCAAGTCGTGTACGTTTGCCGTGGGTCCCGAGGGCGGCTTCGACGAAGCCGAAATTGCGCTTGCACAGGAAAAAGGCTGGCAGTGCGCCCTCATCGGTCCGCGCGTGCTGCGTACCGAAACGGCCGCAATCGTTTTCGCTTCGCTTGTGGGCGCTATAAGTGGCGACCTGCAGCTCTCCTAATTATGGCCCGCGAGCACTCGAAAAACGTGGAAAATTCGCGTCTGTCAAACCCGTAAAACGTGTAGAATTTACTCAATCAAAACTCGTAAAACGTGGCAAACAAAACAGATGCTTGAACGTAAAGCAATCCAAACGCTCCTCGCCTGGAAAAATCGAGAAAATCGCCAAACCGTTCTACTGATCGAAGGCGCTCGCCGCGTCGGCAAAAGTACTCTTGCGCAAGAATTTGGCAAGAAACATTACAAAAGCGTTCTAACAATCGATTTTTCTACAGTCTCAGAGGAGTTTAAAGCTCTATTTTTGGAGCTACGCACCGACATAAACGCGCTCTACCAGTATCTTTCCACTCTCTATCGAGTTCCTCTGTTCGTCGGTCAGTCTTTGCTTATTTTCGACGAAGTGCAATGTTTTCCCCCTGCTCGCGCCTTTGTCAAGCACATAGCCGCCGACAGACGATACGACTGCATTGAAACCGGTTCCCTGCTGTCAATCAAGCAAAATGTTGAAGGCATACTCATCCCCTCGGAGGAAGAGTCGTTTCGACTCAATCCGCTGGACTTCGAGGAGTTTCTCTTAGCTCACAATGACCGCATGCTATGCAAAGTCTTAGCCGAACATTTCGCCGAGATGAGGCCTCTTCCGGATGCTCTTCATAAACGCGCAAGCCGTCTGTTTCGGGAGTACATGCTTATTGGCGGCATGCCTCGAGTGGTCGACATTTTCTGCCAAGGCCGTTCCTTTCAAGAGGCAGATTTTGAAAAACGACAAATCTTGGATCTCTACCGCAAGGATGTCGGTCGTTTTGCATTTGGTCGTCAGGCAAAAGTCAGAGCCATCCTCGACGAAATTCCAGCTCAGCTTTCCACACACGAAAAAAGGTTTAAGGTCTCTGCACTTACTAACAACGCTCGCATGCGCGACTACGAAGACGCTTTTTTCTGGCTCTCCGACGCACAAATCACCAATCCTTGTTTTGCGGCCGATGATCCTTCGATCGGTTTGAGCCTCAGTCGTTCAAAATCTTCGGTTAAGTGCTACATGTCCGACACCGGTCTGTTGTCAACTTTGGCATTGGCCAACCGAGTAATAACCGAGGAAAACCTCTACCAGAGCCTCGTATCCGGCAGCCTCTCACTCAATGAAGGAATGCTCGTAGAAAACATTGTGGCGCAAACACTGCAAGCGCTAGGAGACAAGTTGTTTTTTTATTCCCAGACAAGCACGCAAAACGGTCAACAACGAATGGAAATTGATTTTTTGACTGTCAGACCTTTCAGCGACGCCAACAACAAACCTCGGATCGTACCGATTGAAGTGAAGTCAAGCACTCGGTACACGACTCTGTCTTTAGACAGATTTGCTGCCAAATTCAAGTCGCGAGTCGGCAACGAAATTGTGTTGCACCCGGGACAATTGCGTAAAGAAGGAAGGCGGCTACATGTTCCGCTTTACATGGCTCATTTACTTTAGGCTTTTATCTCTCGAGGCCGCCGTCGATTCACCCATATCCAAACAATGACCCCCAGCGCAATCACCGGCAGACTCAGCCATTGTCCGCGGGAAAGACCGAACAGTCCAAGACCGAGATAACTGTCGGGTTCGCGGAAATACTCGACAATGAATCGCACGAGTCCATAGCCCATGCAAAAGAGCGCCCCGACGGCGCCTGTTGCTCGCGGCTTGCGGGAAAAAATCCAAAGCACAGTAAAAAGCAGCGCACCTTCGAGAAACGCCTCGTAGAGCTGCGAGGGATGCCTCGGCACAAGCGTGCCGGAATGCTTGAAGATCATTGCCCACGGCAGATCGGGGCTTGCGGCACGCCCCCAGAGTTCACCGTTGATGAAGTTTCCGATGCGCCCGAACATCAATCCGAGCGGCACCAGCGGCGCAACAAAGTCGGCCACAACCAAAAACCGTTTTTCACGGATGCGGGCAAAAACAAAAATAGCCAGAATGGAACCGATGATGCCGCCGTGAGCGCTCATGCCGCCCTGCCAGACCTTAAAGATGTCCAAAGGATGCGACAGATACCATTCGGGCTGATAAAAAAGGCAAAACCCGAGCCGTCCGCCCAAGATGACGCCGATTACACCGTAAAACAGAAGGTCTTCCATATCGGCCGCAGACATCTGCCGCCACGCTTCTTTAGCGCGTGTGCGCCCGAGCAGCCAGAAGGCGGCAAACCCGAAAAGGTACATCAGCCCGTACCAATGAACGGCTACGGGACCGATGGAAAAAGCAATGGGGTTGAATTCAGGCGCAAACATACCGGCCGAAAATAAAGTGAATCAGAAACGCTCGTTGTCCTTCAGATAGCGCCACTTGCCCGGCGGCAAAGCGCCGAGACGAACGCGCCCTACACGCACGCGCTTTAGGCGCAGCACCTTAAAGCCAACCGCAGCGCACATTCGACGAATTTGCCGCTTTTTGCCTTCTTTTAACACAAAACGCAGCTCATCGTCGTTTAACGCGTCGACTTCGGCAGGCAACAACTCCTTGCCGTCAAGCGAAAGTCCATGCCGTAAAAGCGCAAGCGTTTTCGCGGCAAATTTCGGCGCTCCGCCTGTCTGGGCGTCCGCCACGCGCACGATGTACTCTTTGTCGACATCGCTCGCTTCACCGATGATCGCCTTTGCAACACGCCCGTCTTGGGTGAGCACCAAAAGTCCCACCGAGTCGATATCGAGGCGCCCTGCAGGCACCAGACTTCTGAGCTGTGCCGGACTCCAGCGCACGCCGGAATCGTCTCCTTCCCAACGGTTTTCGGGAACGATCAGTGTTTTGGCGGGCTTGTAGCCGTCTTCGGCCTGTCCGCTCACATAGCCCACGGGCTTATTCAAAAGCACTGTCACCTGTCGGCTCTGGCTTTTGCTCGCCTGCTGCAGCAGTTCGATGCGGGCATTCGGTCCGACTTTCTGACCGAGTTGGGCAGGCTTGCCGTCGACAAGCACCCAGCCTTTTTCAATGAAGGCGTCGGCTTCTCTGCGACTGGCCAGTCCAAGTTCACTCATGCGCTTGGATAAGCGCACAAGCCCGTCGGCAGGGCTCTCAACCGCAGCCTGCCGATGACGGGGGCGTCCTCGAAAACCGTTCTCGCTCACCGCTTAGGCCTTGCAGGAATTGAGAAGACAGAATTCCATGATGCCCTTTTGGGCGTGCAGGCGATTTTCGGCTTCATCCCAGACAACAGACTGAGGTCCGTCGATCACTTCGGCAGTGACTTCTTCGCCGCGGTGCGCCGGCAGGCAGTGCATGAAGAGCGCTCCGGGATTGGCGGCGGCCATTACGGCGGCATTGACCTGATAAGCGGCAAAATCCTTGCGGCGCTTTTCGTTTTCAGCTTCGAACCCCATGGACGTCCAAACGTCGGTCGTAACGAGATCGGCGCCTTTGGCCGCTTCAACCGGATCTCGGTAGAGCGTGTAGTAGTCGGTTCCTTCCGGAATAAGCGACAAATCGAGCGGATAGCCTTCGGGAATGGCCAGGTTGATGTGGAACCCCAGAATCTTGGCCGCCTCAAGCCAGGAATAGCTCATGTTGTTGGCGTCGCCCACCCAGCAGACCGTGCGGCCTTCAATCGACCCCTTGTGTTCGGTAAAGGTCAGAATGTCCGTCATGATTTGTACGGGGTGATATTCGTCGGTTAGTCCGTTGATCACGGGCACGCAGCTATTGTCGGCAAAGGCCTGCAAACGATCCTGACCGAAGGTGCGGATCATGACAAGATCGCACATGCGGCTCACGACGCGAGCCGTATCTTCGATGGATTCCGAACGGCCGAGCTGAGAGCCCTGGCTCGAAAGATGAATGACGTTGCCGCCCAACTGATAAAAGCCCGACTCAAAGGAGACACGGGTGCGAGTGCTCGCCTTTTCAAAAATCATCAGGAGCACTTTGCCGCCAAAAGGCGCATAGGGCGTGCCGGCCTTCTGCAGCGCCTTGATTTCGGCGGCGCGGCGCAGCATCGTGTTGAGTTCGTCCTTGGTAAAGTCGGCAAGCTTCAGAAAATGCCTCGGTGCCATGTTTGTTCTCCCTAATTTTTTGTCGTGTTTGCTGCGCAACGGTTGTGCCCGCGCAAAAGTCGTCCAATTGTAGACGGATAGAGCCGCAATCGAGCCCGCAAAACAATGAACCTGACGCAAACGCCGAAAAAACCGTACTCCGAGATCCGCTCCGCCAGCACTGTTTCTAGCATTCGCCTTCTGGCGATAGTTTTTGTCTAGCACCCTGCACAATTCAAATAATTGCACGGCGACGCATCCTAATTTTTGTTATATTGCCGAAAGCCAAGGGCGACTGCACGAAGCCGCGAGCCTCGCCAAGTTGCCGTCAAGCAGTTGACGGATGCATGGTCCGCAGCTGCGGCCGGCCCTCACAAAGGGCAAGGCACGATTTCTGTTTTTTGTTTCGTCTGTTCCTTTTGCGAAGCTTCTTTTCGGTCGGTTCTGACCGAGGCATTCACCTCAAAACTTTCTGCCGCCGCTCTTTACGAGCCCGGCAACGACCGACCCGAATATGCGCTGCTTATGCGCTCGAAGCCCTTCGGCAAACCGAACAGTGCGTTTTATCAGTACCAAGAGAAAATCATGAGCGAATTCATCATCACCGCGACCGATGCCAACTTTCAGGAAACCGTGAAGAACGTGGCCGACAAGCCCGTCTTCGTCGACTTCTGGGCCCCCTGGTGCGGCCCCTGCCGCATGCTGGCCCCGTCGCTTGACGCCGCTGCAGAGCAGTACAACGGCCGTGCCGTGATCGCCAAGTACAACGTGGACGAAAACACTCAGGTTGCCGCCGAAAACAACATCCGCGGCATCCCGACCGTGCTCGTCTACAAAAACGGCGAAATCGTCGGTCAGCACACCGGCGCCATGGGCAAGAGCGAATTGATGTCCTTCATCGAACAGTACCTTTAACCGCGAGATGCTGTAAACTGCGGCCGATTGCGGGCGGCTTTCAATCGCCGCCCGGCCGCGATTCTCTTTACCCGACGGTCCCCAAACCGTCCTTCGGGTTCGACGCCGCCTGATTCCTGGCACGTTTCCGTTCTTTTATTCATTTACCAATCGGCTCTTTTTTCGTAAGAGCACTTTTGTTTGCCAGCTTTACGTTCAAAAACGACTGCGCGCGAACGAACGACGCATTCATCCGCTTCAAAATGCATCTTTCCGAGCTCAAAACTCTGCATATCAGCCAGCTGCTTCAGATGGCTACCGAACTTGAGATCGACAATGCGCAGCGCATGCGCAAGCAGGAACTCATGTTCGCAATCCTCAAAAAACGCGCCAAACAGGGCGAACAAATTTTCGGCGACGGCACCCTCGAAGTGCTGCCCGACGGCTTCGGCTTCCTGCGCAGCCCCGATACAAGTTATCTTGCCAGCACCGACGACATCTACATCTCGCCCTCGCAAATCCGCCGCTTCAATCTGCACACAGGCGACTCGATCGAAGGCGAAGTGCGCACTCCCAAGGACAACGAACGCTACTTCGCGCTCGTCAAGGTCGATACGGTCAACGGCCTGCCTCCGGAAGCTCTCAAGCACCGCATGCTTTTTGAAAACCTCACGCCGCTCTTTCCGACCGAACCGCTGCGGCTTGAGCGCAACATGCGCGGCGAAGAAAACGTTACGGGCCGCTTGATCGACATCATCGCCCCGATCGGCAAAGGCCAGCGCGGTCTGATCGTTGCAAGCCCCAAGACCGGCAAGACGATTCTGATGCAGTCGATTGCTCACGCCATCACCGCTAACCACCCCGACTGCGTGCTCATCGTGCTTCTCATCGACGAACGTCCCGAAGAAGTGACGGAAATGCAGCGTTCCGTCAAGGGCGAAGTGATCGCCTCGACCTTTGACGAACCCGCAACGCGCCACGTACAAGTGGCCGAAATGGTGATCGAAAAGGCCAAGCGTCTCGTCGAAAGCAAAAAAGACGTCGTGATTCTGCTTGACTCCATCACGCGCCTGGCGCGCGCCTACAACACGGTGGTTCCGAGTTCCGGCAAGGTGCTCACGGGCGGCGTGGACGCCAATGCGCTGCAGCGTCCGAAGCGCTTCTTCGGTGCAGCCCGCAACGTCGAAGAAGGCGGTTCGCTTACGATTCTCGGCACGGCGCTCGTCGACACGGGAAGCCGCATGGATGACGTGATCTTTGAAGAATTCAAAGGCACGGGCAACTCCGAAATCGTGCTCGAACGCCGTCTTGCCGAAAAACGCGTCTATCCGGCCATCAACATCAACCGCTCCGGCACTCGCCGCGAAGATCTGCTCATTGCGCCCGAAAATCTCCAGAAGATTTGGATTTTGCGCAAGCTGCTCTTTGATATGGACGAAATCGAAGCCATGGAATTCCTGCTCGACAAGATCCGCAACACCAAGAGCAATGCCGAATTTTTCGAAATGATGCGCGGCGGCCGCTAAAGCGACTCGCCGTCGTCAAACTCGATCGCCCTGCGCCTGCGTGTCAGGGCGATTTTGTGTCGAGAGTCCTCCGAATTTTCCGAAGACTCTTGATTTTCTTCAAAAATTCAAGGATAATCGCGTCCTTTCCGTTTGGTACGTGGCGTGCATGCCCGGCATAAGACCTCTTCTTCATAGAGGCGGCTGCGCAAGGCCCGCAGGGCGGCCGACAAAAATCATTTTCGGAATCCATTTAAATGAAACCCAATATTCATCCCGAGTACCGTCCCGTCGCCTTCGTCGATCTCTCGATCAACAAGACGTTCATCATTTCCTCTGCCGTGCAGACCAAGGAAACCGTTGAAATCGACGGCGTGACCTACCCGCTCTTCAAGCTTGATACGAGCTCGGAAAGCCACCCCTTCTACACCGGCGCTCAGACCCGCATCGTCGAAGCCGGTCGTGTGGAAAAGTTCCGCGCCAAGTACGCTCGCCTCAACGGCAAGTAATCTTTTCGGAAAAAGCCGAAACGCGCAGCGCGCTTTTCGGCTGCCGAGAAAGAATCAGGCTTGGATCCAAGAAGCCCCGCGTCGTTCGGGGCTTTTTGGTGTTTGGCGCCGGATTGCGGGAAGGAGTCAAACTCGAAGTAGGCCTTCCCGATAAAATACGTCATTACAAACATTTATTCCCTACGGATGCTCGACCTTAAGCCAACTCCACTGAACGTCACACAGGAAGCCGCGCACAAGATGCCGCGGTACCTTCTGCTTACCCTTTTGACGGTCTTCATCCTTTCGGGACTCTTCGGCCGCGATCTCTGGTCGGCGTCGGAAAGCCGACTGCTTGCGGAGGCGCTCTCGATCGACTTCACCGACCCGGGCAATTGGCTCTTTCCCTATGCTTCCGGCGAAATCATCACGCAGCAGGGCCCGCTTCCGGGCTGGATCGGCGGCATCCTCACGACGCTTTTCGGCGGTCTTTTAGGCGAAATTCGCGCCCTGCGTCTGTCTTCTTTAATTTGGTTTGCAATCAGCACGTCGTGCATTTGGTACGGCACATGGTTTCTGGCACGCCGCCGCGAGGCGCAGCCCGTCGAACAGGCCTTCGCACGCCAAGCCCAGTACCGCGACTTCGGCCGACTGATGGCCGATACGGCAACCCTCTTTTTCATTTCGCTCTTCGGCATCATCGTTAAGCAGCACGAGGCGCTTTTCGAAACCGCCGAGCTCGCCTTTTCCTGCGCGGCCTTCTTCGGTTGCTGCTGGGCGCTCACACGTCCCTACTGGGGCTCGGCTCTGGCGGGCTTTGCCTGCGGGGCCATCATCCTGTCTTCCAACCTTCTCGTGGGCGCTACGGTGCTGGTAGGCTGCCTGATGTCGCATATTCTCGTGCGCGGCATCGGCGAGACGAGCCGCAAGATCGTCACGACGCTGGCGGCAGCCTTCATCACGTTCGGCCTGTGGCCGCTTCTGGCCTACATGCTCGCAGGAGTCGTTGCCGGCGACTACTTCAATCTCTGGGCACAACATCAAATCCAAATCGTCGGCTTTTTCGATCCGCAGGAAATCCTGTGGTTCATCAAGCACTTCATCTGGTACCTGTGCCCGGTCTGGCCGTTTGCCTTCTGGGCCGTGTGGATGTGGCGCAAAAATCTGACGGTCACGTACATCGCACTGCCGATGAGTTTCTGCGCCGCGTGGTTTGTGGGCTTTCTCTGTTCGTCGGACGTGTCGGCGGAAACGCTACTTACCGTCACCATGGCTCCGCTTTGCGTTCTAGCCTCCTTCGGACTGATGGCATGCAACCGCAGCACCAAGAGCATGCTCGAACTCTTCTCGGTTGCCGTCTTTACGCTGGCGCTTGCGGGCATCTGGGTCTACTTCATTGCCTGGACAATCGGCTGGCCGGAAAAGATGCACTGGTCGATTCAGCGCCTTACGGCCGACGAGTCCGTTTCGCACGCCCACTGGAGCGCCGTCGTGATCGCGGTGGTTCTGCTGGCTTTCTGGCTGTACCTGTGCGTTCGCCGCCTGATGCGCCGCCCCATTCGCTTCTGGACCGGCCCTTGGTTGAGCGCCTCGGGCATCACCGTGCTCTGGATCAGCGTCGTGTGTCTGTACGGCCCCGTGATCGACAGCAACCGTACATTCGGCAACGTGGCCCGCGAATTGGTTCAGGAACTGCAGCTTCGCAACTTTGTCGCAGGCGTTGACTGCGTACGCGCCGAAACGCTCTCCTTGGGCGAGCGCGCCGCCATTGAATGGCATTCGGGCGTTCCGCTTACGGTCTCCTCCGCCTCCACCTGCCGCTTCGTTCTGACGCATGTTCCGGCAAAGGAACTTTCGGGCAAAACACTCGAACCCGGTTTTGTCGCGCTCAAGTCCTATCGTCCGCGCGCAACACACCGCTATCTGCTCGGTCCCGCCGGACCGCAGATAGAAGCGCGTTGAGCTCTCAGTGTAGAAAAGTGAGAATTTCGGGGCGGTTGGTACAAAGTGCATCCGCCCCATTTTGCA
>OOAH01002036.1_pt1 | contig 15530 bp, 11 predicted proteins | sample 1671801 | NCBI WGS metagenome assembly OOAH01 (sample SAMN06348194, study PRJEB24527) | human gut metagenome | biome: human gut; feature: ankylosing spondylitis patient; material: feces | host: Homo sapiens | place: China | collected 2015-10 | reverse complement strand
GAGACCTTTGCCGAGCGCCGCGCCCGTCTTGCCGCCGAGAAGGCCGCAAGCGAGGCTGCCGCCGAGGGCGAGGGTGCTGCTGAGGAGTCCGAGGCCGAGGGTGCCGAGGCCGAGCCTGCCGCTGCCGCCGAGCCTGCCGTCGAGCCCGAGCCTGCTGCAGAGCCCGAGCCCGAGCCGGCAGAGCCCACGACGGCTGACCTCTACGCCCGTCGTCCCCGCAAGCGCAAGGCCGTCGTCGACCAGCTCGCTCGCGAGCTCGAGGCCGAGGACGCTGCCGAGACTGCTGCCGCCGACGCCCCGAAGGGAGGCGATGAGTAATGCCTATCGGACCTGCTCGTATGCCGCTCTTCGATCACTTGGGAGAGCTCCGTCGCCGCCTGACCATTGTGGTCGTGTCGGTGTTTGCCGCCGCCATCGTGCTGTACTTTGCCACGCCCGTGGTGCTCGATATCCTGGAAGACCCCATCCGCTCGTTTGTGCCGGACGGTAAGTTCTACATCACCACCACACTCGGCGGCTTTGGCCTGCGCTTCTCGCTGGCCATCAAGATGGCCGTGGTCATGTGCACGCCCATGATCATCTGGCAGATCCTGGCATTTTTCCTGCCGGCGCTGCGCCCCAACGAGCGCAAGTGGGTCGTGCCCACGGTGCTCGCCTCGACGGTGCTGTTCTTCCTGGGTGCCATCTTCTGCTATTTCATCATCATCCCGGCGGGCTTTGAGTGGCTCATCGGCGAGACCTCGGCCGTCGCTACGGCGCTGCCCGACCTGGAGAACTACGTCAACATGGAGCTGCTCTTTATGATCGGCTTTGGTGTGGCGTTTGAGCTGCCGCTCATCATCTTCTATCTGTCCGTCTTTGACAACGGCGACGCTCGCGGCATGGAACAGCCCCCGATGCCCGAAATGAAGTACAGCCGCGCTGTGGTCTATAAGATCGACCAGAAGAAGATGACGGTCGAGCAGGTTTGGGAATACGGTAAGGACCGCGGCCACGAATGGTACAGCCCGGTGACGTCGCTTACCGAGTACTACCCGGACAAGAACTCCGTGTTCGTGTACTCCGCTACGGCCGGTGCGTCGTTCAACTTCAAGACCGGTGCGTTCGAATCCGCTCCGAATCCGTTCATCAACGAATTCAAGTGGGGTGAAAAGGATCCGGCCGTTGAAATTCAGCTGCACAACACTTCGGGCTATCAGGCTATGCCGGTTGACCTCAACATGGCCTTTAATCCGAAGAAGTAATTCGGCTTTCGTGAAACTTTGAGTTTCATGCGTTGGCCCGCGTTTGGGAGTTGATCTCAAATGCGGGCGTTTTGCATCTTGAGGCCGAATAAACGAAGCAGGCGACGATCGAGAACGCAGTAAAATTTATTTGCAAAATAGTTCGGATTCCGAAGTGTCGAGAGGATGAAAGCATGGCGCAGGAGAATTGGAAGAATGTTTTGGATCTGGGCAATCGGCTCTGGTTGCTCTGTACCGACGAGCGTTTGAGGCAAGACTCGAGATCGGGAGCGATTCCGATTGCCAAGGCGCGACTCCTTGATATCGTCATTGAGGCAAAGGATAAGGGCGGAATCCGACTCAAGGACTTGGCCGAAAAGCTTGAACTGTCGCCTGGCACCGTTTCAGTGGCTGTGGAGTCGCTCGTGTCTCAAGGTCTGCTTGTGCGAGAGCATCCGGCTAATGACAGGCGCAGCATTCGAATCCTGCCGACAGTGAAGACCGTTAAGGGATGCATTCTTGCAGAAGAGCGCATGAGCAAGGTTATGGAGCGTGTTTTTGAAGACGTGGCTCCGGAGGATCGGGAAAAGTTCTGGGAACTCATCGAGCAGCTCCGCAACAAGGCAGCGCAGCTCAGGCACGAAAGCAAGATCTGAGGCGACAGCCGAGGGCGATGACGGCATCGAGAATTCGGTGCTGCGGAATTGTCTGTACAAACAGTTGTGCGGGATTGTTCCTGTGCTATCGACTGAGGGCTGACGCTTCTCGTTTCCACTCCCGAATTGACGCCGTTGGCCGCAGCGGCACACGCCGTGGCGTACATGTTTGATCTAAAAAGAATTTCGCAGGAACTCCCGATTCGGAGTGCTTTTTTCGTCCGTTGACTTTTCAGCCGAGAATGCAGCGTTCTTTGGTTGGGATGAAGGGGGTGTATATCGAACACGACGGAATACCGACGCAGTGTCGCTGATCTTTGCCTGATCTATGGTGTAAGCGACTGATTCTATTGTTAAAAGGAATCATCCTTAATTTGTGTTTGGCTTGTCATTTTTGCAAAACATAATCAGTGCTAAACTCACGCGGCATTTCCGATTAGATATCAGAAAGGAGTTTCCAATGAATCGGACTTTTAAGGTTGTGTTCAATCGCGCTAGGGGAGGGGCTGTTGCTGTTAGTGAAGCGGCTTCATCTGTGCAGCGCAAGGGTACCAAGGCCGCAGTGGTTATGGCGGCCCTTATGGTTACTCAGCTGGCCGGTGCTGCATGCGTGGACGGCACCTGCACCTATGAGAATGCGTCCTCTGCCGCCGAATGGCAATACACCGTTTTGGCCGGCGAAAACAGTCAGTTGACAAACCCCACGGAAAGCGGTGTTGCTTCCGTAGTGATCTCCAACAGCACTTTTGACGCCAATGGCCAGAAGGGTTATTTCGGGTTTGCCGGACACCAGAACATTGAGATTGCCGACTCGACGTTTGCCAACTCCAAAACAACCGCCCTGTTTTTCAACGGATATAAGAGAGTTTCGGGCAAAGTGGATGCGAGTGGCTTTGGCACCTCGCAGGTGACGCTTGATAACGTTCGACTGATTAACAATACTGACCAAGTCGCCGGCTCTGCGATGTATATCTATGACCGCATCGCCATGACGATGACGGGCGGTGAAATCTCCGGAAACTCGGTTAGAGGGACGGGGACTGATCAGTACTACGGCGGCGCGGTCGTCGTGAAGTCGGGTGATGTTGTTTTTGAAAACGTCGATTTCGACAACAACGTCATTCAAGCTGAAAACGGTTATGCAACGGGCGGCGCCATTTTGGTGGACAAGGCTACGGGCATTACGGTTGACGGCAAGGATACGGTCGGCAAGGTGACCTTCAAAATCACGCAGAACGGCTTGACCTATTCCGGCAACAACGTGATCGGTGCCGCAAACACCTATGTCGATACATATGGTTGGTATGCCTCGACAAGCGGCGGTTTCCTCTTTTTGGATCGCAGCAGTCAAGCTGCATTTGATATTGCAGACGGTGTGACGCTGACGATCGGTGAAGCGGGTGCAGATTACGAGGCTAATTCCGAGCTCGACTCCATTGCCAGCGCATTGCCCAGTACGAGTGCTTTGGATCCCGCCTATTCGACGCTCGACAAGGTCGGCAGCGGTACGGTCCAGATGAATGCCTCGATGGACAAGTACTTCGGCTATTTCAACGTCAAGGAAGGCACGTTCAACATTGCTCGCGATTGGAACAATCGTTCAACGACGACTGTTTCCGGTGGCACTTTGAATGTAGGCGGAGAACTCAAACTCGATACGCTCAAGCATGAGAAAACGAACTACGTTCAAAATGGCGTGTTGTCGGTTACGGGCGGTGCGGTTGTTGCCGATAGTGTGGTGCTTTCCAATAGTGCCCAGGCGACTGCAGAAGGTGATAAGGCTTCCGTTACGATCTCGGGCGGTACTTTGACCGCGGGCAGCCTGCAGGTTGAAGACGGCGTCGTCGCCATCAACGGCGGCACCTTGATTGTCGATGAGCTTGACAATGGTGACAAAGCCTCGAACATTGTTCTATCCGATAAAGGCACGCTGCAGACTTCGGCTGACCAGGTATTTGTCACGGAGGGCACTCTGATTTATACCTCCGAGGCCGATGTACCGGCTGAAAGTGAAAAACCGACCGTATCCGGACTGACGATTACGGCAAACGGCGGCACGCTGGCCGTTACCGATTCCGGTGTGTACACGACTGATTCCTTGTCTGCGATGTCTGGCGCATTGGGTGCAAACAGCCAGACTTCTCTGATTTTCCTCAACGCATCTCTTGCTGCCGGGGAAACTGCCGAACTTGTCGACAACATTGTTCAGGCGACCGAACAGGCGACGGCCCAAGCAACAGACGGCACTCTGACGGTGTCCAATTCCGGCGCTCAGTCTCTGAAGGTCACCGGTAGTGATGAATCTGCCGATCCTGTGACTGCTCTGACGATTTCCAAGAAAGATGGGGATACGACATTCACACTGGTCGGCGCTGGTGAATCCGGCAAGCTTGTTGAAAACGCCGACGGCGGTGACGTTGCCGTTACCGTCAGCAAAGGCGTGACGCTGCAGCTTGGCGCGGATGTCGAGAGTACGACCGAAACCAAGGGCTCTCTCAGCGAAGTTGTGCTCAGCGACGGTGCGGCGCTGAAGGTCAACAATATTCAGGCAACGGTCGACAAGCTGACTGTGGGTACCGAGACCGAAGGCGAAACCGCCCAGGTGTCGATCGGTTCGTCCGTGAATCGGGGCGCTCTGGCAGTTGACAAGCTGACGATCAACAAGGGTTCCACGGTGTTCCTGGATCCGGCTTGGTCCGGCAATCAGGCTCTTGACGTGATTGCCAATGCTTCGCATCTGGAGATTTCGACGGTTGAAAAGCTCGACGGCAATCTTGTGGCCGGGCAGAACTCCCTGATCACCATTGGAGCTTCCGCAGATGAAGCGGTTGCCGCCTTCGAACGAATTGCTGCCGCCCAAGGTGTTGCTTGGGGTAAGGACGGCGTGACTGCAGCTCTGTACGTCAATAAGACTCTGACGGTTGGTACAAACGGCAAGGTTGTTGTCGACGGCGCTTTAACGAATGCTCCTGAAAACTACGGCAACTACACTTCGGCTGTCACGATTGCATCCAACGGCATGCTGATGGTGGATGCTTCAGCTTTGGGTGAAAAAGCGGCTGTTTCCGGAACTCTGACTTTGGCTGATGGCAGTTACGTCGGTTTGGTCAATGCCACCGAAGGTACCTTCAAGTTGACCGACGATACTTTGACTGCAACTGCCGACAAAGTTAGCGTCGTTACCGACAACCCATTCATTGTGGCTGACCAGATCAACACTGATGGTACTGTCACAGCTAAGACGGATGCTGAGAATGGGTTGACTTCAATCGAATCGCTCGGTCTGCAGGTGATGACTCGCCGTGCCGACTCTGTGCTGGCGGCGACTATTGCTGATCGTACCTCCTTCGGTCAGCAGCTGAAGCCGGGTCTCAACCTCTGGGTTGACGTGGCCGGTGAAAATTATCAGGCTGACGACTTCGACAAGGGCGGTGAGTTCGAAGCCGATATGGGCTACGGCACGTTCGGCGCCGATGTTGCCGTTGGCAACCTCACCGTGGGCGGTGCTCTGCAGTACGGTACCGGTACGCTGCGCAGCTCTGTGAACGGCATCAAGAACAGCATCGACAACTACGGCGTGTCCTTGTACGGCACCTACAGCGTTACCGACAACTTCAAGCTCGGCGCTGAACTTGCCTACGTTTGGGGCGAAAACGACATCACGGCCGATCAGGCGGCACTCAACCAGAGCGTCGACACCGAGATGTACTCCGCCGGCGTGCGTGCGATGTACGAAATGAAGGCGGGCAACTTCCGCTTCGTTCCGAGCATCGGCCTGCGCGTCTCGCAGCTTTCGACCGATGAAATGAAGGTCGGTGCGGTCAAGATCGAAGATCAGGACCAGACGCTTGTGCAGCTGCCGATTGCGATGCGAATTACGGCGGCCGACTATTCGACCGCAAGCGGCTGGACGCTCTCTCCGAGCTTCAAGATTGCCTATGTGCCGACTTTTGGCGATAAGGAAATCGAAGTACTTAACACGGCAGAAGACGTGATTGATACCTCGCCCGTGCAAGCCGACTTCGGTCTGCTTGCAGGTAAGGACAACATGCTCTTTAACGTTAACTTCATGCTCGGCGCGGGTGAATACGGTTCGTCTGCGGTCGGCGGCAAGGTGGGCTTCAAGTACGCTTTCTAATCGCTGTACTTGTTGCTGATTCGCAGTAGTCGAGTTCAACCGGCGGCTGCGGATTGCCGCTTTCAAAAAAACTGGCGTTCCTTGGTACTCCTATGCCATGGGACGCCTTTCTGTTAGTTGTGGCACAAAAGTCTTGAAGGGATCGCTTAATCCGAGTTCAACGGGCTGCTGTTCGTTTTTGAGCATAGCGGCAACGCTAGTCATCTTGCGTTCGGTAACGAAGTTTGCAGCACTGGAACCGCTGACGAGACAGACAAGATCGCTACCCAGAGGCGTATGCGCCTTTTAATTTATGTTGTATGAGGCAATTAGAGAGGGTGGATGGTGCCTTTGGCCTTGGCTCATTTCGCATTATGGGGTAATGGAACCTATGGCCTGACCGTGAAAACCCGAGTAGCAAAGTTGATACAAAACACCCCCGAATCCTTGACGGGCCTTGACAAATGATGTTCGGGGGGGGGGTAAGCTCGTTTGCAACTTTAGTTAGTCCTAACGAAACAAGGAGTTTTCAATGAATCGGACATTTAAAGTTGTATTCAACAAGGCCCGCGGAGCTTTGATGGTTGCTAATGAGGCAACTTGCTCCGTACAGAAGAAGGGCGCTAAGACGGTGATAGCCGCCGCAGCAGTTGCGTTTCTGGCTGGTGGGGCAGTTGCTGCTGAGGATAGTGGCGAAGGCTCCACAGAAACAGCCCCGGAAGTTACGGCTGTTGATTTTAAGGGCGCAGCACCTGAAGGCGATGCCGTTGCAGGAGAAGTAACAGGGTCTTTCATTACGATTTCTGAAGCAAAGGTTTCTGTCGCGGATAGTGATAAGACTGTCTACGGAGCGAATGCCTCAGCTAAGCTTACTGCTTCTTTTGATGGCGCGACTCTTGAACTGAAAAACGGTGCTGTGGAGAATTTTGCAGCCGCAATGCCCTCCGGCAACAGCAATCTCGGCGGTATTGTCACTGTGTCCGAGGGACAGGCGCTGACAATTGAAGGCGTTAATTTCACTGACAATAAATTCCCCGAGGTCAAGAACGAAGAAGGTGTTAAGACACAGGATGGGTCTCGAGGAGTTATTCGTTTGAATAACACCAGCGGCACAATCACCAACAGCACATTTAGTGGAAACGAAGGTGCCATTGCGGGTGCCGTGGATCTGTGGCAAAGCACTCTGGCAGTGGATGGCGCTGAGTTTGTCAACAACAAGGCGACGGCTCACGCAGGCGCAGTACGTGTGAACGGGGACGCTACCAATAGGGGCGAACTTGCCTCTGATGCCCAGTTCAAAAACACAAACTTCGTTGGCAATGAGGCTGGACTTTTGGGTGGCGCAATGCTGATTCAAGAGCAGGCAGCAGTTGCACTCGAAAACGTTAAGTTTGAAGAAAACAAAGCCAATACTTCGGGTGACCGTAAGAATAAGCATGTCGGCGGTGCCGTACTCGTTGATGGTCAGGGCACGCTGAGTGGTCAGAACGTCACTTTCATTGGCAACAATGCCAATGGCGGCAACGGTGGCGCAATTGCGACGGCTGAAACGAACACTGCAGCATCAATCACTCTCACGTCCGGTAGTTTCGAGAAAAACGTAGCTGCCGCCGGCGGGGCGGTTGCGCTTTTTGGCGGACAAGCCACCATTACAGACTTTGACTTCAAGGACAATCAGTCCGCGGGTTGGGGTGGTGCAGTTGTGCTGGACGACGGAGCAAAAATTTCCGTTGCAGCTAAAGACCGTGACATTGTGATTTCTGGAAACACTTCAGGAAGTGCAGATTCCTGGACTGGTGAACGTTACCAAGGTCACACGGGCGGCTTCATGCACTTGAAGAATTCGACTGTGCAGGCAACGTTTGATGCTGCCGAAGGGCGTACGATCACAATCGGCAAGGCGGGTGAAACTGCTGCGAACGTCGACTCCATTACGTCTGAAGGCGAGCAGAAGATTGTCAAGACCGGAGCCGGCGCACTTGTCGTCAACAGCAGCCTGGAAGCCTTTGAGGGCACCCTCGAGGTGCAGGAAGGCTCGATGACGATGGCAACGGGCTTTGGTAGCTACAGCATTGCTAATCAGGCTGCGGCAAATAAGTCTGCCAGTCTGTCTGAAGTTCAGTCTGCACTGAAGGTTGGCACTGAAAGCACGCAAGCTTCAGTTCAGATTCAAAATACCTGGAATATCAACAGTCATATGACTGTAACGGTGGCTGAAGGCTCAACTTTAACCACCGGTGACATCATCCTTGGTTCTTCTCAGTATTCCAAACTTCCGGCCGATCCTGTAGAAACGTTGGCGATCTCAGGAGACCGGACGATTGGCAAACTGACAATTACAGATGCAGATGGTGACGTTTTCATTGACAATCTGACCTTTACAGAAGGTTCGGAACTTAGCAACGCCGGAAAGCTTCATATTGATGGCACGATTGGCGTTGCTGAGGGTGTCAAGAGTTTCACTGCCTCCAACACGGGAACGCTTTATACGGATCTTTCCAACGTCGTTTCCTACACGATTGATGACGAAGGAGCTTTGACCGTTGAAAAGACAGCTTTTGGCGGAAAGTTGGGAGCAACTGGAAGTATTGTCGACGACTCGCTCACAGAAACTCTCACCTTAGCTCAGTACAACGCTTTGGTTAATTCGGATTCGGGTTTCGGAAATCTGGTGCTCTTGAATTCTGCGATTACGGCAAACAGCCCCGACGAAGTTCTGAAGTTCTCGGACGTTGTTGGCAAGACTTCTCCGAGCACGGTCGCAACTGAAACGCCTGCCGAAGAAAGTGATGAGGCAGTACTCAGTGTTACCTCCGGGACTGTTTTGGCAAACGTTGACACGACCACAGCTAAAAAAGTAACCATTAGCACAGATAGTGGAGCATTGACGCTTGCGGGCAACGGCGGTGTGCTGTTTGGCGAAAGTGTTGAAACACTGGTGATTTCCGGCACAAACGGTCTGAAGCTTGGGTACGCCGACAAGGTTGGTTCTGGTGAGATTAAGGCTCTGACTACCGAAGTTCAGGGCGGATCGCAGCTGGAAGTAGTGGCTGGGCAGTTTAAGGCTCAGAACATCGCTTTGGCTGGTAATCTTAAAGTTGCTTCGGGTGCCCAGTTCCTTGCCGATGAAATCTCGGGTAACGGTTCAGCAAATGTTGACGGTCTGCTGTCTGCCAATGTGGTTGGAAATTCAACGGTAGCCAAGGGTGGCGTACTTTCCCTGGGCGAACGTAAGATTGCTGACCAAGAAACTGGCGACCTTAGTACCCAGATTGCAGGTGTAGTGACGGCAAACGCAGGCGGTGTTGTGACGACCAACCTTGCAGCCGCAGCTACCGAGTTGGCCGGCATGGGCGAAGGCTCTGGTGGAGCGTTGTTCTACATTGATCGTCAGGTGGGCGTAGCAGAAGCTGGACAGTTAAACATTGGTAGTGCTGAAAAGGCTGCCGCTGGTACGGTGACAGTTCAGAGCGGAAGCACTCTTGTGGTTGACCTCGCACACTTCGCAGCTGGTGCAGAAGAACCGATCATTGACGGCAAGCTTTCTCTGGCAGAAGGGGCAGATGCTTATCTGAAGAATGTCAATGCTCTCGGCAGTTACATGCTTGCCAACCAGGTGACGGCTACTGGGGTTGACGGGCTCGATACGGATAATGTCTTCCTTAACGCAGCTCTGAATACCGAAACGAGCAGCCTGGACGTTACCTACAATAAGGAAGCAACTTCTGGGCAGCTTTCCAGTGTTATCGAAGGTCTGTACAAGGCCAATGACACAAAGAACCTTGCGGTGATTGGTGCAATCGGCAGCTCCTATGTTAACGAAGAAGGCACCGGACTCTCGGCAACCGGTGAGCAAGCCACCAAGGAATACCTTGCCACGCCTGTCACAGCCGGTACTTACAACATGGCCTACGACTCCGCGGAGCTCATTTCCAACGCGCTCGTTCAACGCAACCTGCAAGCCAAGGGACTCGGCGTTTGGGCTGACGTGTTCTACGGCTCCAACGAAACCGATACGCTCTACGGCAACTCCGGCTACAGCTCCGACATCTACGGCGGCATGATCGGTGTTGACTACGGCTTCGGCGAAGGCGCCCGCGTCGGTGCGGCTCTGTCGATCGGCAGCGGCGACGGCGACAGCGAAGGTTCCGTGTCCAAGTACTCGACCGATTCCGACTTCTGGGGTCTGTCCGTGTACGCCGGCAAGGATGTTGGCGGTCTGATCTTCACGGCCGACATGTCCTACCTGTGGCTTGACAACGACATCAGCGGCTCCGTGGCAGGTGCTTCTGCCTCCGAATCGCTCGACTCCACGGTCTTCACGCTCGGCGCTCGCGCCGACTGGAAGGCCTATGAAGGCGACGTGATGCAGGTTGTGCCGCACGTCGGCGTTCGCTGGGCTCAGATTGACGTGGACGACTACCGCGGTCTGTCCATGGACAAGATGAACGTCTTCGAAATGCCGATCGGTGTGACGGTCAAGGGCAACATCGCTACGGCCTCCGGCTGGACGGTTACCCCGGCCATCGACTTCACGGCTGCTCCGCAGATCGGCGACACCGAAGTTGAAACGATCGTGGGCGACGTGGACGTGATCGACAACGTGTACAACGCTTCGATCGGCGTGAGCGCCGGCAACGACGCGATGCGCTTCGGCCTGAGCTACAAGTACGGCTTCGGCAACGACGGACGTTCGAACAACACGTTCAACCTGAAGGCATCCTACCTCTTCTAACTGCTAACGAAGACAACGCAGGGTTCGTGGTTTGCACGGACCTTGCGGGAATCCGTGCCGTTGTGAAATCGGTTACTTCGAGAGTAACAACGGCAGCTTTCCGAAGTCTTTCAATGCAGCAGTTGAAGAAACTTCGAACTGTTTGAGGCGAACAACCTCAAGCAGACGAAGAAGCAAAGAAGCTTGATTGTTGGGCAGGATGCCGCGCGAAAAGGTTCGCCTTTGGCGCAAGTCCTGCCCTTTTTTTGCCGAGGATTGACGCCATTGCCCATCGTATCAACCAGGCGCAGACTGCCTCGCGGCTTTGTGTATCGAGACACTTCGTCAAAGGGCGGTACGCGGCATCATTGCATCTGGTGCGCGGAAATTTATTTTGCCAACGTGAGAATCCGCAAACGAGGCGCCGATAAAAAGGAACTCGAGAAGTGGCTTTCCGCAACGGCGGAGACGATTCACCGACGCATGATGGCGCTGCCGGAGGATGCGCGGCCCGAGGTGATTGCCGCCGAAATGCAAAACATCAAAAATTCCCTGCGCACGCAAACGATTTCCGAGCGCAAGTCTTGAGGTTCAGCTTCAGAATGAGGCGCTTGAAATCGGATGCAGGACGACTGGAATTTTTCCAGTCAATTCAATATAATCACGCGTTCCTTGGTGCTTCTGCTCACCTTGGAACGCTTTTTTATTAATCGTCTCGCAAGAGACACATAAAGGTTCCATCCTCTGAACGGCTGCAGAAAGAATTGAAAATTGCCGTCGCATGATGGTCACGGAGTAAAAAATGAACATCATTCACACCCTGGAACAGGAAGAGATCGCTCGCCTGTCCGCTGGCAAGAACATCCCTGACTTCCGCGCAGGCGACACCGTCAACGTTCTCGTGAACGTGATCGAAGGTTCCCGCAAGCGTACCCAGGCCTACGAAGGCGTCGTGATCGCCAAGCGTAACCGCGGTCTTAACAGCTCCTTCATCGTTCGCAAGATCTCGAGCGGCGAAGGCGTTGAACGTACGTTCCAGCTCTACTCGCCGATGATCGCTTCGATCGAAGTCAAGCGCCGCGGCGACGTGCGTCGTGCCAAGCTCTACTACCTGCGCGAACGTTCCGGCAAGGCTGCTCGCATCCGCGAACTGCTCGTCCGCAAGGAAACCGTGCAGGCTGCCGAATAATTTCGGTTGCTCACGACGATTCGAAGGCGGCTTTGCCGCCTTCGGCAAGACCTCGCAAAGTTTCGTGCTCTGCGAGGTTTTTTGTCGCCCGAAGAAATTGCGGTTGCCGCAAGGCGAAATTAACCGAATTACCCGATCCGCTCGGCTAAAATCGCTGTGCAAAACAACAAGGTTCGAGTACTTTTACCGAACTGCTTTTTCCGGGAGTCTCCTTATGCTGGTTGTCGGATTTACCGGGCACTCGGGCTCGGGCAAAACCACGCTGATTGAAAAAGTGCTCTCCACATTGGTGGCGCGCGACCGTAAGGTGTCGGCCATCAAGAGCAGCCACCACGGCACCGACATCGATGTGCCGGGCAAGGACAGCTATCGGTTCCGTGAAGCCGGCGCCGAGGAGGTGGTGCTTGTCAGTGACCGCCGTTGGGCGCTGATGAAGGAAACCAAGGAGACGGTGCAGCTTTCTGAAATCCTTTCGCGTCTGTCGCCCGTGGACATTGTTCTTGTAGAAGGCTACAAGAGCGTGGAAGACATTCCGCACATTCTGGTGCACCGCAAGGATGCGGGTCTGGAAGCTCCGGCACTCACTGCAAGCGTTGTAGCCGTTGCGACCGACGACGATGTGCTTGAGTTGCCCGAAGGCGTTGCGCGCCTTGACATCAATAATCCCGCCGCCGTTGCCAATTTTGTCGTTTCTCTGAAGGCCAATCGTGATCACCTATAACGAAGCGCTCGAGCTTTTTCTTAACCACGCCAAAGTCTGCGTCGGCACCGAAACCGTTCCGACTCTTTACGCCGAAGGGCGTGTGCTTGCCGAAGATGTTGTGAGTTCCATCGACGTTCCCGCCTGGGATAACTCGCAGATGGACGGCTACGCAGTCCGCGCGGCCGATCTTGCCGGGGCTTCGTCCGAAACCCCCGTTGATTTGCCGGTGTCTCAGCGTATTCCGGCGGGTTCTGCCGGTGACGTGCTGCAGGCGGGTACCGTCGCACGTATTTTTACGGGCGCTCCGATTCCGCCCGAAGCCGATGCCGTTGTGGCGCAGGAAGACGTTACGGTCAACGACGACGGCACCGTGCGCTTTACTTGCGCTCCGGCCCAAGGCGTTTGGATTCGCCGCCGTGCCTGCGATATTGCTTCGGGCAGCGTCGTGGCTGAGGCCGGCCGTGTGCTTGAGCCCGCTGTGCTCGGACTGGTTGCGAGCGTCGGCTGCGGCTACGTCAAGGTTTATCGCCATCTGCGCGTGGGCGTCTTTTTCTCAGGCTCCGAATTGGTGGCGCCGGGCGAACCGTTGCCCGAAGGCGGCATCTACAACTCCAACCGCTACACGCTGCGTGCGCTCTTAAAGCGCCTTGACTGCGAGGTTTACGACCTGGGCAGCGTTCCCGATACGCTTGAAGCCACTCGCGAGGCATTCGAGCGTGCCGCCAAAACCGCCGATGTGATCATCACTTCGGGCGGCATGAGCGTCGGCGAAGAAGATCACATTAAGCCTGCTGTCGAGTCCCTGGGCCGCATCGATATGTGGCGCGTAGCCTTAAAGCCGGGCAAACCCGTGGCCTTGGGTGAAGTGCAGGGCAAGCCCTTCATCGGACTGCCGGGTAATCCCGTTTCGAGCTTTGTGACGTTCTTGCTGCTTGCGCGACCCTACCTTTTGAAGCTTCAGGGCCGACGCGATCTACAGGCGATGCCCGTACAGGTGCGAGCCGACTTCGAGTGGACCAAGCCCGGTGCACGTGAGGAATTCGTGCGCGTGCGCCGCAATGCCGAGGGTGGTTTGGATCTCTACCACACGCAAAACAGTCAGGTGCTCACGAGCTGCGCCTGGGCCGACGGTTTGGTGGATATTCCTGCTCATGCAACCGTTCAAAAGGGCGACATTGTTCTGTACTACCCGTTTGGGGAACTTTTCAAGTAATAAGAAAACAAACCATGAAAATTGAAGTGAAGTACTTTGCGATGCTGCGCGAAGCTCTTGGAACGGGTTCCGAAACGGTGGAGCTTTCGGCCGAATCCGCAACGGTTGCCGACGTGCGCAGCAAACTCTGCGAAGACGCCGCGCACAAACAGGCTTTTGAGTCGGTCAAGCGCATCCGCGCCGCCGTCAACGGTGAAATGGCACCGGAAACCGCCGCGGTAAAAGACGGCGACGAAGTGGCGTTCTTTCCGCCCGTGACCGGAGGTTAGGTCAATGCAGCCCATCACAAAGATTCGTGTGAGTCACGAGGACTTCGACGTTTCCGAGGAGCTTGCCAAGCTCGAGCGAGCCGAGCGCAAGGCCGGCGCCGCAGTGACCTTCACCGGAATCGTTCGCAGCGACGACGGCGTCACCGCGATGCACCTCGAGCATTGCCCCGAGATGACGGAAAAGAGTCTTGCGAAGATCATAGAAAAGGCAAGGGCGCGTTGGGAGATCGAAGACGTGGTGGTGATTCACCGCGTGGGTGAACTGAAGGCGGGCGACCGTATTGTGTTGACGGTTGTGACGTCCGCACACCGCCGCGAAGCCTTTGAAGCCAGTGAATTCATCATGGACTGGCTCAAGACCGAAGCTCCCTTCTGGAAAAAGGAAATGACCGCCGAAGGCGGCCGTTGGGTGGACGCCCGCGAAAGCGACGAGCTTGCTAAGAGCCGCTGGGGTGACAAAGAATGATGACTCGCGACGGCGCTCTTTGGGTCGTGCTTCTGGCCGTCGGTACAGGAGCGGCTTTCGGAGCCTGCGGACGTTGGGCTCTAAGCTACTTTTTCAACAGCAAGATTGCGCTGTTGCCTTTGGGCACACTCATGTGCAACCTTTTGGGTGGTCTTTTAATCGGCGCGCTCACGGCGTGGTTTTCCACGCATATGGAAGTGCCGCCCGTGTGGCGCCTTTTTCTGATAACAGGTCTTTTGGGCGGTCTCACTACGTTTTCGACGTTTTCAGCCGAAGGCGTGCAGATGATGATGGCAGGCGAATGGATGCGTGCACTGGCGCACAGTTGCCTGCATCTTTTCGGATCCTTTGCGGCGACCGCATTTGCCTTCACTGTCGTCAAACATTTTTCGGCATAAATTTGGAGATTTCAACCATGCAAAAAGGCATTGTGACTGTTCTGGCTTTCGTCGCAGCCGCGTTAAGTACTTCGGCCACGGCGGCCGATGCGCTTGCCGAGTGCTACCGCACGGCCGACAGCAAGGTTGAAGTGCAGGCCTGCCTCAAGAAGGAATTGGCGCAGACCGAGAAGGACTACGCCGACATTGTCGATCGTGTGCTTGCCAACGCTCGCGATTTGGATCGCGTACAAAAGCGCAAAGGTGCGGCCAAGGCATTCGAAGAATCCAACAAGGCCTTCAAACGCTACGTGGACGCCGAATGCAAATGGGTTGAGGAAAGCTATGGCGCGGGCACCGGTGCCGGCAACGCCATCCTTGCCTGCCGCATCAATCTCATGAAGATGCGTGCCGGGTCGCTTGATGCGCAGTACTTGAGCAACGCGCATTGAGCTGGTTCCGAACAGATCGGTATTGCGCCGACTAGTGAAGCCAATGTAAATCGGAATGGCGGTTTTGCGGGTTGAATAAGAACTCATTGGTGCAATCCGTTTACCCAAAACCACAAAATCTTCCATCCGCACAGTTCCGGGCATTTTGTCG
>OOAH01002025.1_pt1 | contig 15606 bp, 15 predicted proteins | sample 1671801 | NCBI WGS metagenome assembly OOAH01 (sample SAMN06348194, study PRJEB24527) | human gut metagenome | biome: human gut; feature: ankylosing spondylitis patient; material: feces | host: Homo sapiens | place: China | collected 2015-10 | reverse complement strand
ACCACATCGCTCTGTTTGCAGAGGCTGCAGCCAAGATCGATATGTCCAACGCCGGCCCCTACGATCAGGGCCTGAACGAGAGCTTCCAGACCGCCTTCAAGGATTACTTCACCGGCAACGTGAAGGAGGATGCCGCCAAGGCAAACTTCGAGACCGCCATCAAGGAGAAGTACCCCGAGCTGACCGAGGTGGTCTGGCCCGCATAAGCGGTTTTACTCCGAACTGAAAATCAAAGCAAAGGGGCGGGCGGCGTATCTCGCCCGCCCCTTTGCTTTTGCTGTGACCCGGCAGGAGGGAGGATCTCATGGGAGAGAAAACAAAAAAGAAAGGGTCGATCAGCTACGCGAAATGGGGCTATATCTTCATTGCACCGTTCTTTATCATCTTCGCGGTATTCCAGCTGGTCCCTCTGGCATCCACCATCTATTACAGCTTTTTTGAGTATTACCGCAGCGGCCTGAAGATCATCGGACCCAATTTTGTGGGCCTGAAAAACTACATCACCCTGTTAGCCACCGACCTGCCCAAGTATTTTGGCAACACGCTGATCCTGTGGATCATCGGTTTCGTCCCGCAGATCATCGTCTCGCTGCTGCTGGCGGCATGGTTCACCGACCTGCGGCTGAAGCTGAAGGGGCAGACCTTCTTCAAGACGGTCATCTATATGCCCAACCTGATCATGGCTTCGGCCTTCGCCATGCTGTTCTTCGCCCTGTTCTCGGATAACGGCCCGGTGAACGCGGTGCTGCTGAGCATGGGCTGGATCAAGACACCCATCAGCTTTTTGAATACCGTGTGGGGCAACCGTGGTCTTGTGGGCCTGATGAACTTCCTGATGTGGTTTGGCAACACCACCATCATGCTGATGGCAGCCATCATGGGTGTGGACCCCACCCTGTACGAGGCTGCGGAGCTGGACGGCTGCACCCCGAACCAGATGTTCTGGAAGATCACCCTGCCGCTCATCCGTCCCATTCTGGTCTATGTCATGATCACCTCCATGATCGGCGGCCTGCAGATGTTCGATGTGCCGCAGATCCTGACCAACGGTAAGGGCGGCCCCGACCGCACATCCACCACCATGATCATGTACCTGAATAACCACCTGTTCAGCAAGAACTACGGCATGGCGGGTGCGGTGTCTGTGGTGCTGTTCCTTGTGTGTGCGGTGCTGTGCGTCATCGTGTACTTCTCGCTGACCAAGGAGGATGACGGCCTGACAAAGGCGCAGCGCAAGGAACTGAAGGCAGCCAAAAAGGCTGCTGCCAAAGGAGGGAAATAAGTATGGCACATACGCCTAAAAACCAGTCCGAAAAGGCGATCCTGACCGCCCGCCGTGCATGGTGCTATCTGGTGCTGGTGCTGATCAGCTTTCTGTGCCTGTTCTTCTTCTATGTGCTGGTCATCAACTCCACCCGCACCCATTTCGAGATCCAGAAGGGGTTCTCGCTTGTGCCGGGCAAGTCCATCGTCACAAACCTCCGCAACGTGCTTACGGATGCCAACATCCCCGTGATGAGCGGTATCCGCAACAGCCTGCTGGTGTCCGCCTGCTCGGCAGCGCTCAGCGTTTACTTCTCGGCACTGACGGCTTACGGCATCTACGCCTATAACTTCAAGTTCAAAAAGGCCGCCTTTGCTCTGATTTTGCTCATCATGACCATGCCCACACAGGTGTCCGCACTGGGCTTTCTGCAGTTGATCTCCAAGATGGGGCTGAAAAACAGCTTCATCCCTCTGATCGTTCCCAGCATTGCGGCACCCACCGTGTTCTTCTTCATGAAGCAGTATCTGGATGCCTCCCTTCCCATGGAGATCGTGGAGGCTGCCCGCATTGACGGCGCAGGCGAATTTTATACCTTTAATAAGATCGTGCTGCCCATCATGAAGCCGGCGCTGGCTGTGCAGGCTATCTTCTCCTTCGTGGCAAGCTGGAACAACTACTTCATTCCGGCGCTTGTACTGGACACCGCCGACAAAAAGACCCTGCCCATCCTGATCGCCCAGCTGCGCAGCGCGGACTTCCTGAAGTTCGATATGGGCAAGGTGTACATGATGGTAGCCATCGCCATTCTGCCGGTCATCATCGTCTACCTGCTGCTGTCCAAGTTCATCGTCCGCGGCGTGGCTCTGGGCGGCGTCAAGGGCTGAAATTACGACCGGCGCCAAAGCCCCTCCTGTGAAAATGCAATGGGGCTGTTGCACAAGCCCAACAAAAAGACCAGAGTTATTTAGTCAAAAGGCTTTACAACTCTGGTCTTTTGCTTTAACGTTAACAGTGCAAAAATGAAACGGATAAAGCAAGAACAGCATATCGAAATTGAGGAGAAAAGTCAACAGTTAAAATTTCGAATGCAGACAGAAATTCAAATCAACAAACATCATGCGCTCTGTCAGGCAAGCGACCAGCTTGAGGAACTGGACTATACAAAATTGTATTTCGCTTATTCGGGGATCCGAAAATCGCAGATTGAGCCGCAACCGCATCCTCATGCCGCACCATCTTCATGACCTCTGCACTGAAAGAGGAATTGAAGAAATGGTTGAATCGGCTGGCGGCAGACGAGATGAAAGACCCGACACGCTACCATGACAGTGGAATGCCTGTGCACACAAGTTTGAATGACAGAAAGGAAAACTATTATGGCTGAATTTCCAAAAGAATTTGTCTGGGGTGCTGCAACAGCGGCCTATCAGATCGAAGGCGGTGCCACAGAGGGCGGTAAGGGACTGAGCATCTGGGATGTTTTTTCCCACACACCGGGCTGCACCTACCGGGGCGAGACCGGTGACGTTGCCTGCGACAGCTACCACCGCTGGAAAGAGGACCTTGCACTGCTGCAGTCCATGCACCTGAAAGCCTACCGCTTTTCCGTGGCATGGACCCGCATTGCCCCCAACGGCGGCACAGACTGGAACGAGGAAGGCTTTGCCTATTACGATACCCTTGTGGATGCTTTGCTGGAAGCCGGGATCGAGCCTTATGTAACTTTGTATCACTGGGACCTGCCCCAGGCGCTGGAAGAAAAGGGCGGCTGGCGCAGTGAGGAAACGGCACGCGCGTTTGCAAGCTATGCCGCAAAGATGGCAGAGCACTTCAAAGGCCGGGTACATCAGTGGTTCACCTTCAACGAGCCTGCCTGCATCGTAAAAATGGGCTACGGCACCGGAGAGCACGCCCCGGGTCTGAAACTGCCGCTGGAAGGTCAGTTTACCTGCTGGCGGAACGTTATCTACGCCCACTGCCTTGCCGCACAGGAGCTGCGCCATGCAGACCCGGAAAACAAGGTGGGCTTTGTTTCCACCGGCCGCATCTGCTATCCGGTGTCGGAGGCAAAAACAGACGTGGACGCTGCCCGGGTCCTGACCTTCGCCTGCCCGGATGACGACTGGGCCTTCACCCACACCATGGCACTGGACCCGGTCTGTCTGGGCCGTTGGCCGGAACCGGACATCTGCGGACCGAGACTTGCCGCCAGCATCGCCGCTGTGCCGCAGTACATCAACGATGCCCTGCCTCTGGGCAAGCCGGACATGGTGGGGCTGAACATCTACAACGCTGCCCCGGCGCAGATGGGCGAAAACGGTCCCAGCTATGTAGAGCGCCCCGCCGGGTACGCCCATACCGCCATGAACTGGCCGGTGGAGCCGGAATGCCTGAACTGGGGTCCCCGCCAGATGCAGGAGCGGTACGGTCTGCCCATGTTCATCACCGAAAACGGCTTGTCCTGTACGGATAAGGTCTACCGGGACGGCAAGGTGCACGATGCAGACCGCATCGATTTTCTGGCACGGTATCTGGAAAAGCTGTCGGAGGGCATCCATGCCGGTGCAGATGTGCGGGGATATTTCCAGTGGAGTCTGCTGGACAACTTCGAGTGGCACAGCGGCTACCGGGAGCGGTTCGGTCTGGTGTATGTGGATTACGCCACCGGGCAGCGCATCCCGAAAGACAGCGCATTCTGGTACGGTGAAGTTGCCGCCGCCAATGGACAGTCCATCTGAGCCGTAAACGCAGAAATTCCCGGACGGTATTTCACTGTCCGGGAATTGTGTTATAATAGAATCAACGCAAATTTTACCAGAGAAACGAGGACACAGCCATGGCATCCTACAGCTACGAACGGGATATCACCCCCGAAGACCTGATCCAAGAAACGCCCCCTCCCCTGACCCCGGCGCAGCAGCGTGCCAACTGGTGGCACTACCACTGGTATTATGTGGTGCTGATCGCTGCTGCCCTGCTGGCGGTGGGGTATTTTGTCTGGAGCCGGGTCACCGAGGTGCAGCCGGACTACACCGTGGCTGTGGTAAGCCGCACCGACCCGGATACCGCCTTTCTCAGTCAACTGGAGACCCAGCTGGAAGGCCTTGCCGAAGACGTGAACGGCGATGGCAAAGTAAAGGTAACCGTAAAGGGCATCTGGCTGGCGCTGGACTTTGAAACGCAGGATGCCGCCCTGCAGCAGCTGATGCAGTCCAGTGAGGACAAGCTGAACTCTGATTTTTATCTGTGCGAGAGTACCTTGTTCATCATAGACGACCCCGCCGCCATGGAGCAGCGGTACGGCTGTTTCCAGACGCTGGACGGCACCGACCCGGAGGAAGGGGATGTTCTGACCGTATCAGACTTTACCCTGCCGCTGCAAGGCATCGCCCTTGCCGGGCTGCAAAACGAAAGCTCTACCCTCTGGTACGCCGCCCGCCGCCTGAACGAGGGCATGGATGCAGATGCTGCTGCCGCATTGAATGATGCACTGTGGGAGAAACTAGGGTAAGGTTTGCGAGAGCATCTAGCCTGCACCGGCACGATGCAGTTCAAGGGTTTGGGTGTTCCCAACAAGTATTTTGCAACGCGAAATAAGCAGATACTCCTGATACCGGATGTAAAAATCCCGATACCGCCACTCATTCAGGATACTGGCTTTCAGTTCATCCTCATCCGTTGCGAGATGTTCCAACAGGTCCCAGTCCAACGAGTTCCGCACCGCTTCACTCTCCACGTCTGCCTTGTCGGTGTCACGGAAAGAGCAGAGCTTTGCAATCACCAAATCTTCCAGACTAGGTGTGTAGAACTGCACCTTTGTGCCGCCAAAGGGCAATGGCTGAAGCCGATCTTGGAAATTGTATGGAAAATTGTCGATATAGGCTTCCACATCGGTGTTGATGTCGTACTTGCCAAGCAAACTGTACAGTTCTTTCGGAACACTCAAGGCATCAATGTCATGAGTAGCGCGGGTCAGCTTGCCCAACAAAATAAACGCACTGCCACCTACAATCACCATCTGATAGTGGTCGTTATTGTCGATCATCAGGTCTGCGTCTTCGTCCAGACGTTCCAGACGCTTGCGGAGGTCATCTAAGATCATCTTTCCCATAAAGCAGCCTTTCTTGTTTTCAATAATAGTATTTTCTAAAATTATTTTACAGGAAGGAAATCTGATTGTCAAGCACAAATCAACGACATTTCATACAATTCATACTACCATGTTGTCAGTCCACATCTCACACTGGCTAATGACCGTGCTGATTGCCGTATCATAATCTTCCGGTGGATACTTATATTTTTTCAGCAAGTGCTTCACCATCTTACGCATACTCGCACGGGCAGTTTCTTTTTTCTGCCAGTCTATCGTCCGATTTTTGCGCAGCATTTCCGTAAGTTCTCTGGTCAAGTCAATCAATTCATTATTTTGGTAGAAATCCTTGATATTTTCCGGCTTTGTCAGAGCATCGTAAAAAGCCAGTTCTTCCTGCGTCAAGCCCAGCTTTTTACCGTTGTTATACAGTTCTGTAATCTCCTGTGCCGTTTTCAGAAGTTCCTTGATGACCTCCTCGTTTGTAATCAAGCCATTGTAGTAAGAGTTCATCAACTGTGTAATCTTTTCTGAAAACTTCTGAGACTGCACAACATTTGTCCGTTTATACAGTGAAACTTGCTCTGCCATAAGTTTTTTCAAAATTTCTACGGCAATGTTCTTTTCCTTCATTTTTGAAATTTCATCCAACACCGCCGGGTCAAACAGGCTGATATTTTCATCCGCCTGCTTGCTGTCAAACAAGCTGATAACGCCTTGGCTCTGGATACTCGCCTTTAGCAACTTATTGATTTGAGCATTGATTTCTTTCAAAGAAAGTGTCTTACCGCCACTCCCACCATAGGTGATCTTCACCACCGTAGAACGGACTGCTTCCATATAGGCCGCTTCGTGTCGCTCCTGCTCCGTGGTCATGCTGGAACACAACGAATGCGACTGTTTCAGCAACAGAGCTTCTCGCAGGAACAGATCTTTGCGCTTGGGTGCTTTTGCGTCCAGAACAAAGTTCACGCCGCCAGTGACCAGCTTTGCCATCATCAACGGAGAACCGCCAATAAATCCGCTGAAATCAAAGCCGTGCAACAAATCTTTGCACACCTGAAGCTTTTCCTGAAACTTTGGATAAGCAACTTTGGCAATGTCCATATCGCCATATCGGGACTGGTCACGCTTGGTGTACTCTTTCATAGCGGCTTTGAGGGCAGATGCAATGCCAACGTAATCTACAATCAAGCCGCCCTCTTTGTCCTTAAACACGCGGTTGACACGCGCGATGGCCTGCATCAGATTGTATCCGTGCATTGGTTTGTAAACATACATCGTAGCCAGTGAAGGCACATCAAAACCTGTCAGCCACATATCCACAACAATGGCAATCTTCATCGGGTCATCGTTGTCTTTGAATTTCCGGGCAAGTTCTTCTTTGTGAGATTTTGTACCGATGATTTCTTTCCAATCCTCCGGGTCATTGTTGCCACCCGTCATAACTACGCCGATTTTTTCGTTCCATGTCGGGCGCAGCTCCAGAAGTTTTCGATAAATCTTCATCGCAATCGGGCGCGAATACGCCACGATCATCGCCTTGCCCGTCAAAAGATTAGCGCGGTACTTTTCGTAATGGTTGACAATATCTTCGCACAGCGATTGAATGGTAGAGTCTGCCCCCAGCACACTCTCCATCTGCCCCAACATCTTTTTGCTTTTTTCAATCGTTGCAGCGTCCGATTGCTGTTCCAGCGCATCGTAGGTCGCATCAATCAAGGCCAGCGTATTTTGGTCAAGGTGGAGTTTGATAACGCGGCTCTCATAGTAAACCGGACGCGTTGCACCATCTTCCACCGCCTGTGTCATATCATAAATATCGATATAATCACCAAAAACTTCACGCGTATTTCTATCTTTTGCCGAAATAGGTGTTCCTGTAAAGCCTATGTAAGTTGCATTCGGCAGGGCATCATGGATGATTCGGGCATTTCCAATCACTGTATGTGCTTCTTTTTCACCCTGTTCATTTTCTTTAATGACTATTTTTTCATCAAAACCATACTGTCCGCGGTGGGCTTCATCGGCCATCACCACAATATTTCTCCGTTCGGACAGCGGCTTTTCGCCACGCTCAAACTTAAACATCGTGGTGAAGATAATGCCGTTTGCTTCTCGACCATCCAGCAGCTTGCTCAGATTTTCCTTGCTGGTTGCCTGTATAGGTGTCTGACGCAGGAAAGGTGCGCACTTGGCAAACTGCGTGTAAAGCTGGTCATCAAGATCAATGCGGTCCGTCATCACAACGATGGTGGGGCTATCCAGAGCTCCTTGCAGCAAATGGGCATAGAATACCATCGACAGAGATTTTCCGCTGCCCTGCGTATGCCAGAACACACCACCCTTGCCGTCTGTTTTGGTGGCAATTTTGGCCTTTTCGATGGCTTTTCGTACAGCGAAATACTGGTGGTACCCAGCCAAAATTTTAATCGGCTTCTGCCCATCACCGGAAAACAGGATGAAATTTTTCAGAATATCCAGCAACCGTGCTTTCTGGAACATCCCCTCATAGAAGGTATCAAACTGCGCATACGCAGTGTTTTCATAATCACCGTCTTTTGTTTTCCATTCCATAAAACGGTCAAGTCCAGAAGTAATTGTTCCCGCCTTGTTGCTCGAAAGGTCACTGATTACGCAGATTGCATTATAATAGAACATCGAAGGAATGTCCTTCATATAGTTTCGAATCTGGTTGTATGCGTTTTCTGCACCCACTTCGTCCTTGGAAGGACTTTTCAGTTCCATCAAAACCAGCGGCAAGCCATTGATAAACAAAATAAGATCCGGACGGCGGTTGTTTCCATTTTCCACGAAGGTATACTGGTTTACCACATAGAAATCATTTTTGTCTGCATCTGCATAATCAATCAGCTTTACTACCGAAGACCGTTCTTCACCCTTGACTGCGTATTTGACCGTGATACCGTTTTGCAGATAGTCCATAAAAACCATGTTTTTCTGCAACAGACTTCCAGCATCAAAATCATTCAGCTTCAAAATCGCTTCGTCAATCGCCACAGCCGGAAGGCTGCGATTCAGCCGCACCAGACAATCCCGCAAAACATCGTCCAGCAGCGGGCGGCTGTAATCCGTCCGGTTCATATCAGGAGCATAAATGTGGGTGTACCCCATGTTTTCAAATAGCTCTATAACTGCTTGTTCAAAGGTATCTTCGGTAAATGAAAGCATGATGATTCCTCCACGGCATATGATAGTCCGAATCAGAGATTTTCGATATCGATTGTATATCCATTTCGTTTTAATTCTTTTGCAAGGGATACTTTTCCCTCTTCAACATTATTGCTAAATGGAATATATATCAATCCATCAATATCTGATGGTCTTTCCATTTTATCTGCCTGCGAGAGCAGAATCGCAACTTTTGAGCGTCCTATCTTTGCCAACAACATTCCCAATTCCAACACAACATTTTGCCGTGCACGGAATTTTTTATCATCTTCATGGTCTTTTGCGTAGCCAACATCATCTGGTGTGGCAAGAACAATACCAAAATTCGCTTGTCCCGTATACTCTTCTAGTTTCTCTATAATAGTTTGGCCTTTTGATGCCAGCTGATCAATGATAAGCGGCTCCAAATCCCACCGTCGCAGCATCGCCTCTAACTGAGTTCTAGCATTATTATCGTGTCCGTATACAACAAATACTTTTTTATTAAGCGTTGGAGTTGCAATTTTTCCTGTCAATAGCTGATCAATTTCTACTGTATTTTTCCCTTGTGTATTAACCTTTCCACTATCCCAACAATTGATAATGCAGCCGTTACCTACAGTTAAAACTGTTGCCTGGTTGTTTTTGTTTCTACCTTCACTCACAATAACTTGTCCATTCTGGCTAAGGATATTTTTCACTCGTTCTACTGTCATCACAAGGCTCGTACTCATATAGAAGCATCCTTTCTAATTATAAAGTAAGTTATTGATATCATAAACGATAATTTAGCGGCTTAGAGCTGAACGGAAGAGACGTCAATCTCACCAGACATTAGCTTGGGCAACAGGAAATCCCGTAGTGTTGAAAGCTGCAAGTTTTCGATGCCATTGTTAAGTATCTCCTGAAACATTGGCTCTGCAACACAGAGAAACGCTTTAGCATCATCATCAGATAGCTTCATGATTTGCTCTGAATCAAAATCTCTAGTGGTAATCGCATCAAATACAGCTCCACTTGCTTTATGCTTAAGTCTATCAACAGCTTTGAGAGTGTAAAAATAGACAAGAAGTTGATGTGTTTCCTTACCGACAAGTGCATAACAGGATTGATTCATAGCCATCGGAACTCCGGACAGACCAACTTTGCCAACAGTACCTCTTGCCGTAACGAAAACTGTATTCACAGGATATAGTCGGCTATTGCAATGTGAAAGTCCCTCTTCTGTAATAGTCTTTTCTGTGATAAATGTATATGGTGTGCCAACATCTTTTGGAGTAAAGAAAGCAATATTACCGTTCCAATACGCAGTTTCGCCTGTTTTGGGGGTTCCACCGCCGAGTATTTGTATTAAATCAGTGTATCTAACCTCAGTATTTGATCGATTATAGAGGCTTGAGAACAATGCGGCGGCTTGCTGCTCTAAATTATCGTTTACCTTTTGATTTATATTAATTTTCCTGTCAATGCAATCTAATACTGCTACAATTTTTCTTTGCTTCTCCAGTGGTGGGACTTCAACTTCAATTGAATAGATTTGGTAACGGTCTGTTGAAGGAATCGCCGAACCGCTATCCATTCCATTGATATCATACGTCAAAAATTTGTAGTAAGCCCATTTCAAATCTATTCTATCCGTCAAAGGTTCTGCATAGAAAGCTGTATCTATTACAGAAAATGGGCAATCCGAATAATGTACCCCTCGATATGCGCCTTTTCTCCCCAAAATAAAAGAAGGGTGTTTGCATTGCGCTGGCAGGTGAGATGTTCCAATCTGGCCATTTGTTCCATACACAGGAACTTTTCCGTCTGTAGAATCTTTATCCTTTACTGGTTTTCCATATTCTAAGGTTATCAGTTCTCCCCAATTCAAGATCATTCCACTCCTTATCCTATATATTTTCTGTGTGCCAACTTTACATTCTGCTGTTTCACCATTGCATAGTGCATAGTTGTGTCGATTTTCTGGTGTCCTAAAAGCTGCTGCACCTGTTCAATCGGCATTCCTTTGTCAATTGCTGATGTTGCCAATGTCCGCCGGAACTTATGCGGATGCACTTTATTCAGTTTTAATCGCCGTCCCAATTCACGAAGCATTGTCTCCACACCGCCGATCATCAACCGCTCATGTGGCTCTTTCAGTGTCACAAAGAGTGCTGGATTGCTATCTGACCGTTCATCCAGATAATTTTGAAGGTGAATCTTCGTTCGTGCGTCAAAGTATACCAATCGCTCCTTGTTGCCCTTACCAAATACAACACATTCGCGCTCGTTGAAATTGATATCCTCCCGATTAAGTGTCACCAATTCCCCGACACGCATTCCAGAAGATGCCAGCAAATCAATAATCGCCAAATCTCGTACTGTTGAGCAGTTGTCACGCATCAGCTCCAATGCCTCATCCGTATACGTTTCCTTGATGATTTTGGCGGTTTTCACTTTGTGAATCCTACGAACAGGGCTTTTCACAATAAAATCTTCATCTTCCAGCCACGAGAAGAAACTGGAAAGAATACGCCGGATATTATCAATTGTAACTTTGCTTGACCGCCGCTGTGTTTGATAATCCGTCAGATACCTTCGCAAATCGTCCGTTGTAATTTGCTGCGGTGATTTTCCCACGCCATTCAGCATCGCTTCGATAGTTTTTGAATAATAGGTCAATGTTTTCTCGGAGCAACCCTCTATCCGTTTTGCCGTAATGAACGCTGCTGCCGAATCTTGTTCCTCAGCCTTTGGCTGTTCGTCACCCATTTCAATTATGACACCTTGAAATGACGCCTCCAGCACTGCTTTCAAATGCAGCAACTGTTCGTTATTGAGATACGGCAGCATTTTTCGCTGTATCTCGTTGATAATTTGATTTTTCATCGCCGTATCTCCTTATTACGATTTCAGAGAACGACGGCAGTGGCAGTTTCTCCATAGAATCTCCCGCCACTGGTGAGAGTTATTAAAAATCTGGTAAACGATAATTTACTTCGGCAGGCACAGGCTCTTTATAAGAATCGTTTCATTGATTTGAAACCCTTCAATGGCGAGATGCCTCCAGATTGGCAACTTGGCACGGTTTCGGAAATCATAGAACTACACGATTCCAAACGCATACCCCTTTCAAGCCGTGAGCGTGCCAATCTCACAAAGATTTATCCGTACTACGGTGCTACCTCAGTAATGGACTATGTGGATAGGTATCTTTTTGACGGAATCTATCTACTCCTTGGTGAAGATGGTACTGTTGTAGACGACAAGGGCTTTCCGATTTTGCAGTATGTAGAAGGAAAGTTCTGGGTGAACAATCATGCCCACATTATCACGGGCAAGAATGGCTTTACTGTCGAAACGCTTTATTTGCTGTTCAGCTTAACCAATGTTCAGTCAATTGTTACTGGAGCCGTTCAGCCCAAAATTAGCCAAGCCAATCTAAACAACGTGTCCGTTGTCATACCATCGAAAGCGGAATTGAGTACATTCAACTCAATCGTACAACCAATTTTTTCACAGATTCGCAATCTTCGTGCTGAAAGCGATAGACTTACCGCCACTCGTGATATCCTGCTACCTCGGCTAATGTCCGGCGAAATTGATGCTACAAATATCCAACTCTAAGCCGCTAAATTATCGTTTATTTTCTGATTCAGCTTTATTTTTTCTTGAATTTTATCGAGCACTCCAGCAATTTTTCTTTGCTGTTCAATTGTTGGCAATTCAATCTCTAGCTGTTCAATCATGCTTTTTGTCAACGCATTTCGGGTTGCTCCAGCAGATGCAAGTTGAAGTAAATATTTCTTTTTCCATTGTAAGAAATAAAGCAAATAGCTACTAAGTACTATATCCTTTTTTCCTCGAATAATTGCAACATGCTGATTCACGCGAGCCGGCAAATACTCTGAGTCTATTATACAAGTTCTCGCAACCGAATCCCCCGTAATATTAAGAAGTATATCATTGGGTTTAAGTTCCACATTGCTAAGTTTTTTTGCTTGTTCATTATTTATATGTGCCAATCCGTTCGCAGAAAAAGAAAAATCTCCTATATTCTGACTGCGAACAAATGATATTCCTTCTAAGCAATATGCCTCTTTTCCTCCATGCGGAGTTGCACCGCTTCCGATTTTTTCACATATATCACCCAATCTAGTCATTATCTCACCTCGCCCAACTACGCTTTTGATAGCGTGCAATTCATACTTCAAGCAGTAGCTTCCACATCCGGTGAATTCTTTACCTGAATAGATTCTATTGCATATTCATCCTCAGATGTTTTACAAACAATTATATTTACTAACGCTACTTTTTGAATTGTCGTACAATCTTTTAATATATATGTTATGTCCAAAGTTGCAGGCATCGAATACTTAATGTTTTGATCTTTAGAATCCAATAAAGTGGGCATCTCATAATCAACCAATTTAAAAATCGTTTCTGCTACTAGTGCACTCTGTGGTATAAGTCCATAGTCATGATCAATCAATTGAACCACAAAGTTTGGAGATTCCACCCACTCTGCAAAAGGATCAACGTCATTTTCCTCTCCAATAGGTTGATAAGAATACTCATCAATACTTTTAGCCCATTCTTCTAAGACAGTTTTTATTTCATTTTCAGCCGACAATATCGCAATACTTGCATTAGGATACAACTTTTCAAACTCGTCAACAAGCACATCTTTGTATCCTTTATCTTTTGTATAGAAGATGATATTAGCATTTTCGTGTTGTGCTGTGAATTCCAAGATACTTTCCCAAATAAGAACATCTTTAAAACCTTTGTCTGAGTTTTTCTCTTTGCCACCAAACGGTGGTAATTTAGAAAACGCACGCTCCATCACACTTTGAAACCTTGATGCACTTGGCAAAGATAATTCGGTGATTTTGATAAGGCCCTTTTCAAGTTCTTCTTTGTACCTCTCAACAACTGATTTGATATAATTGGGGTAGTCTTCAATATCGCATGTAGTAACTCTGTATTCTGGGAATTTCCATTTCTTAATATATGATCCAAATTCTAAAACTCTTGTAGCATGAGCCTCAATTATTTGCTGAGTCATTTCATTCCAAACTACTTTTGGAATACCAACACTCACGCGTTCATAAATATCAAGTTGACTAAGCATATCACAAACATTTTCAAAAGTCGAATTAAATGAAAATGAATTGAAGTCTGCCTTTTTATCATACAATTGAAATAGGACGTTCGTATCAAAAAACAGCCAATATTCTTTTTCATTCGACATGATATCCAATCGCCCCCAGCTTTTCCATAATTTCTGCCTCTAGCTTATGCGATTGCTTGAACAAATCCGACAGTTCAGATGTCAGCCGAGCCATTTTCTCTTCAAACGGCTCACCATCATCTTCCTGTTCCTCAACCCCAACATAACGGCCCGGCGTTAAAATATAATCCTGCTCTGCAATTTTCTCCGTATCAACAACTGCACAGAAACCTTTTACATCTTCCAGTGTGCCCTCAACATAGGCATTGTAGGTATCGGAAATCTTTTTGATATCCTCATCGGTCAATTCACGCAACTTGCGGCTCACCATAGCACCCATCTTACGGGCGTCAATAAACAGCGTTTTTCCGGCTTGTTTCTTGCGTTTAGAGATAAACCAGAGCGAAACTGGAATCTGGGTCGTATAGAAAAGCTGTGTCGGCATGGCAATGATGCAGTCCACAAGGTCAGCATTCACAATATTTTTGCGGATATCACCTTCACCGCCAGACTGAGAGGAAAGAGAACCATTTGCAAGCACCATACCCATGCGGCCACCCGGCGCAAGATGATAAATCATGTGCTGAAGCCATGCAAAGTTGGCATTGCCAGCCGGCGGCATACCATATTGCCAACGCACATCATCTTTGAGCTGCTCTGCGCCCCAGTTGGACAGGTTGAACGGCGGATTTGCCATGATATAATCTGCGCGCATGGTGGGGTGCTGGTCGTCAAGGAAAGTGTCAGCCGCATACTTGCCGAGGTCAGGTTCGATTCCACGGATGGCAAGGTTCATTTGTGCCAGCTTCCATGTGGTCGGGTTGGAATCCTGTCCGTAAATCGAAATATCGTTGATGTTGCCGCTGTGGTTTTCTACAAACTTTGCCGACTGCACAAACATACCACCGCTGCCACAGCAAGGGTCATATACACGCCCCTTGAACGGTTGCAGCACTTCTACCAGCGTCCGCACAACACAGGACGGCGTAAAGAACTCGCCTCCGCGCTTTCCTTCCTGCTCTGCAAACATCGACAGACAGTATTCATAAGTGCGTCCCAGAATGTCCTTTTCGCTGCCGTGTTCAATCATTTTGATGTTCGTAAACAGGTCAACGACTTCGCCCAACCGCCGTTTATCCAGTTCCGGGCGTGCGAAATTTTTCGGCAGGATATCCTTCAGGCGCACGTTTTCTTTTTCGATAGCGCGCATTGCATCATCGATTACCTGACCGATTTCCGGGTCATGTGCCTTTGCAGAAACATCGCTCCAACGCGCACCAGCAGGCACAAAGAAGATTCCCTCCGATGTGTACTCGTCACGATCTTCCTCAAAGCCATCACCGTCTGCAACCAGCTGATTGTACTTATCTTCAAAACGATCCGAAATATATTTCAAGAAAATAAGACCAAGGACGACACCCTTATACTCTGAAGCATCCATATTGCCCCGAAGTACACAGGCCGCATTCCAAATCTGTTTTTCAAATCCAATGTCGGCGGTGTTTTTCTCTGCCATGGTTCAATACCTCCGTTTTAGCTCAACAAATTCTGCTCTGAGTATAGCACAGATGTGCCGATTTTCCAATTTGTGCGCATAAATTCTTTGCAAGATGCTTCAATTTCCAGTAGATAAGTCCTACTATCACCGCTTTAGCACAATAAATTTTACAAAACCATCTTGACGTATTCTACATCCCGTGGTATTTTTCTTGTAAATCCCACTGCTCTTGTGGATTGGTTACAAGCCATCCACAAGATGTGGTCGTGTTCATTTTGAACACTGCCTCACCGTGGATTATCCCTGAAAGATTTACCGCCCCGCAACACACCCGATTCATTTTGCCGCCGATTCACCCGACAAAA
>OOAH01002020.1_pt1 | contig 15643 bp, 14 predicted proteins | sample 1671801 | NCBI WGS metagenome assembly OOAH01 (sample SAMN06348194, study PRJEB24527) | human gut metagenome | biome: human gut; feature: ankylosing spondylitis patient; material: feces | host: Homo sapiens | place: China | collected 2015-10 | reverse complement strand
AGGATCTGGTGGACAAGAACCCCGTGCCTGTGGATCTGGAAACCAAGGCCTCTGCTTCCTACGAGGACGAGGACGGCGAACTGAAGACCACAACCCTGCCGGTGGAGGTGAAGAATCTGCCCTCTGCCGCAGATCACCTCAGCGTCAGCCACATGGGCGATGAGTCCATGCAGCAGTTCTACGAGAAGCACTTGGATGCTTTTGGGGATATGGCTCCCATTCTGGGCCTGAAAATCTCCCCCAAGAACGCCAAGGGCGAAACGGTGCAGCCTGCCAAGGGCCAGAAGGCTACCGTTACCGTCTCCGGTCTGGATGCCCTGCCGGAAATGGAAGGTGCAACTGCCAGCACGCTGAAAGTGTTCCACGAGACCTCTGATGGCAGTGTGGAAAAACTGGATGTCCTTACTTATACCAACGGCACCCTGACCTTTGAGACCTCCAGCTTCAGCCCCTTTGTGGTTGTACGGACGGATGGGTATGCAGTTAATACGCTGAAAATCAATAGAATCACAAAAGTCTCTATCAAGGACGATATTGCAAACAGTGGCCACTACGTCCTGAAAATCACTGCGGATGGCAATGAGTATGAAGGCGAGGCAGCAGGAGAGCTGCTCAAAGACAATGGCTATACTGTGACCTGGCAGAGAGCTGGTACTGTTGTTGACCGCCTTGAGAAGACAAATGGTGTTTATAGCCGTGAAGAAAATGGCGGCTGGGTTGATGTTGTCTACACGGATGGCGCTAATTTGACTTATACTGTGACCATTGCTAAAGACACTCAAAGCCTAAATGATAGTTTGACGGTTAATTATAACGATGAGCTGAAAAATGGTGGCTTTGAAGATGTGCTCAGTAATGGTACGGATCAGATCAACGCTGATGCGGTTCCTAGTCTGGTGTGGAAGACAACTGCAATAACTGGTGGTCAACACAAAATCGAAATTGGCAATACCAGTACGTATGACACGAAGAAGTACTATGAGCTACAAGCAAATGGCGATACATGGGAAAGAGTACAGTTGTCTAACACGGCAAAAGCGTATGGTTGTGCAAGTGCAAATAATGGTGACCAGTTTGCAGAGCTAAATGCTGAAGGTGCAGGTGCTCTATATCAGGATGTATTGACAAAGCCGGGCCAACCAATGAATTGGCGTTTCTACCATAGAGCGCGTACGCGCAGAGGTGATAAAGACCAGTCCAGTAGTGTTATTCAGAGTGGAAGTGACACAATGGCCATGGTGATTGCACCACTTGAACTTGTGAAAGATGTTACTACACAGGATCAGTTGGAAGCCCTGCTTGCTAAGTGTCCAGATATAGGCGAAAATTCCATTATAGAGAATAATAAAAAATACACAGTTTATGTATACAAGGCAACGGCTGCGATCAATGACCTATCTGGTACCAGGAAATGGGGTCTGATAGATAAGTATGCTAAATATTCCACTTCTAGCTGGACGGAGAGTAACGGAACCTATAAGATTCCGGATGGCCAATATTTGACCCGATTCTTCTTTGCAGCAATTTCTACTGCTTCTGGAAATTCGGAAAAGGCCAAGACTATGGGTAACTTGCTAGATGATGTCTGGTTTAGCCAGAACGTTGCACCGCCAACTCCCGGCACAGGCCGTGTTACTGTTACCAAGAAGTTCTATGGTTTGACAGAGGCAGAAGCTAAGACATTAAGCGGTTTCATTTCTTATGACCGAAGTGAGGCTAATCATGGTATTGCTGACCAGGCGCTGACAGCGGTTGATTTTAGTCGTGGTTCTTGGACGAGCGGCTGCTATGATGAGAATGGACCTTATGTTTCTGTAAGCTATGTGTTCGATGAAGTTGTTGAAGCAAATACGGATTACACATATTCTTTCGCAGAAGATGTCAGTAAGGCTAGTGTTAATGGTTACGACCTGACAAGAACCCTTGTAAATGGTGCCGAAGGCACAACTGGTAGTGTGACCATGAATAAGGAAAACAGCAACAAGTCTATAACCTTCTCCAACTTCTACAAGAAGAATACCACTGATGTTACCATTACCAAGCAGGTCACCGGCCTGCTGGGTGATACCAATAAGGGCTTTACCTTTAATGTGAGCATCAAGAAAAACGGTGCGGATTGCACCGGTGTGACAGCCAAGAAGGGAGACCAGACGGTTTCTGACCTGACCAACTTTACCCTGAAACACAACGAGACTGTTACGCTGGAAAATGTGCCCATTGGTGCTACCATTAAGGTAACGGAAGTTACTCCCGGTGAACACTATAACGTTTCTGCCACCGGACATAGCGATGAGCAGAACGGTAGGGACAATGTAGCCTTTACCTATGTTGCAGTTGCCAATACCGCCACAGCCAGTGATGCAGACGAAGCCGCCCTGATGCTCCTGAGCATGGACGAGGACACGGCAGTGGATACTGACGCTGTTGCATTGGCCGATGCCACTGACAAGACGGTGCCCAATAATGCTATCACGGTCACCAACCATTGCACCCTCAAGCCCGACACCGGTGTCCTCCTCGACACCCTGCCTTACATCGTCATCCTTGCTGTGGTAGCTGGCGGCGTGGCCCTGCTGATGCTGCGCAAGCGCCGTAAGGAAGATGACTAAAGGGGGCTGACCGCATGGCGAAGAAGAAAGCGCCCCAGCGGCTGGCCGGTGCCGAGGAAAGCTGTATCAGCCCGGAGCAGGAAGCGATCATCCAGTGGTTCCGGACGGTGAAATTCCGCAAGAACCTGCTGGGCGGCGTGGACGAAGCGGCAATGTGGAAGAAGCTGGAAGAGCTTTACGCCCTGTACGAAGCCGCCATCCGCGCCGAGCGCACCCGCTATAATGTGCTGCTGGAAACCTCTCCGTCAAAGCCTGATGGCTTTGCCACCTCTCCTAGTAGGAGAGGCAAGACAGGTGCTGCGCAGCCGGAAGCATCCGGCACCGGTGAACCCGGGGACGTGAACTTGGCTCCCCTATCAGGGGAGCTGTCACCGCAGGTGACTGAGAGGTTTGATCCCCAAAAGGAGGCGCATTCCGATGCACCCGCTGGACAATGAAGCCCTGAAGCTGGGGGCAAAGGCGGTGCGCCGCCGCAGGCTGGACGCTGAGAACCGGCAGGATTTTATCAGCCTGCTGGGCCGCATTGTGGTGATCCTGCTGTGCGCCTGGGTGCTGTTCACGCAGGTGTTCCTGCTCACACAGGCCAAGGGCAGCAGCATGTTCCCCGCGGTAAAGGATGGCGACCTGCTCATCTGCTACCGTATGCAAAAAACCTACGCAAAAAACGACGTTGTGGTCTACACCCAGGGCGGCAAGCTCCGGGTGGGCCGCATCCTTGGGCGCGAGGGCGACCTTGTGGCTCTGGACGACAGCGGCACCCTTGTGGTGAACGGCGCGGTGCAGAGCGGCGAGATCCTCTACCCCACCTACGCAAAAGACGCGCTGGAGTACCCCTACACGGTGCCGGAGGGCTGCGTTTTTGTGCTGGGCGATTACCGCACACAATCCGAGGACAGCCGGGATCTTGGCCCGGTTCCGCTGGAGGATGTGCAAGCAAAAGTAATTACACTACTGCGGCGACGCAGTCTGTAATATCACGGAAGCCGGAAAAAACTGCCGGCTTCCTGCCTGTGAACCGCAGAGTTTGGGCTGCGGCACAGGAGTATGATCTATTTCTTACTAGGGAGGAATTACAATGAAACTGAAGAAATTCTTCGCGGGCGTTGTGGCTGCCGCCATGATGCTCACCGTCGGCGCAACTGCTGTGTTTGCAGATGTTGGCACCACCACTCCTGTAACAAACGATGGCAATGGTACTTTTACCATTACCAAAAAGTATACCCTTGAAAATGCGAATACCTACGCACCTGCTGAGACTTTCAAGCTGAAGCAGACCAATAAGCATGGTAAGCAGATGAGCGTTTCTTATAATGGTGTTGTGCCTGATCTGAAGACTGTTACTGGTGAGAGCAATGGCATTGTGGGTGTTGTGAATTTTGCAACCGAGAGCAGCAACGAACAGACTGAAAACTTTACGATTGGCCTGCCCAAGTATGACGGTGTTGGCGTGTTTACCTATACTCTGGAAGAAGTAAGCGCAACCAATGCAGGTATTCAGAATGATGGTCGTACCTTTACCGTGACTGTGTATGCAACACAGGGCGATAACGGTATCGAGACTGGTGTGACTGTTCACGAGGGAACGAGCAAGGGTACTAAAGTCACTAGCATCAATAATAAGTTCCAGGCTGGTGCACTGACCATTCATAAAGATGTTAAGGGTTCGATGGGTGATAAGGCATATGAGTTCCCCTTTACTGTGACCCTTTCTTCTGCAAAGCCTGTCACTGCAACTCTGCGTGTGAATGGCGAAACTTCTACTGTTAAATTTGAAAAGGCTTCTGAGGATGCTACTGAGTATACTGCAACTGTTCCCTTTAAACTGAGTAATGATGGCAACTATACTATTGGCAATATTCCTTATGGTGTTACCTATACCGTTTCTGAGGATGGCGAAACCAAGGGTGAGCTGACTGTGGGTTCCGGTGAAAATGCAGTTAATTATACAGTTAAGTATAGCGACAACAATGGCTCCAAGGTTGAGGGCACTACTGCAACTGTGACCGTAACCAATACTGCTGGTAATGTAGTCATCGATACCGGCGTTATCCTCGACAACGCTCCTTACATCGCTCTGCTGGCCATTGTTGCCATTGGCGGTGTGGCCCTGATGCTGAACAAGCGCCGCCGCGACGAGGAGTAAGAACCTCTCAGGCGCTAGCGCGCCAGCTCCCCTAGTAGGGGAGCCAAGTACACGCCTCAGCGTTGACCGTTCACGAAAGCTGACCGTGAAGCAGCACCTGTCTTGCCTCTCCTACTAGGAGAGGTGGCAAAGCCGCAAGGCTTTGACGGAGAGGTTTGGCCTATGTCTATCACCAATCTGCCCTACAATGGAGAAATGAATTTCCGGGCAAAAGAGCTCAGGCGTGAAATGACACAGCATGAGCGGAAATTGTGGTATTTATTTCTCCGAAAATATCCGGTAAAAATTTACAAACAGCGTGTAATTAACTCGTTTATTGCAGATTTTTACTGTCCGGCAGCTCGGTTGGTGATTGAACTGGACGGTTCACAGCACTATACAGATCAAGGTGAGGCTTACGACAAAGAACGTGATACGATCATTGAAAAGTATGGTGTTGTGATTTTAAGGTTTTCCAATCTTGAGATCGACCGCTGTTTCGATTCTGTTTGCGAACGTATCCATGATACAATACACAAACGTGTTGTTGAATTGGAACGTAATGCTTGACTTGCCTCCCCTACTAGGGGAGGTGGCAAAGCCGAGAGGCTTTGACGGAGAGGTTCAGCTTCCGGCAGAAACCTCTCAGGCGCTTCGCGCCAGCTCCCCTAACAGGGGAGCCAAGAAAACCAGCTGGGAGGTGGGCTGTATCAACTGGCAGAGAAAAGCGTTGAGGGCAGCCGACTTTCTGGTGAGCGCGGTGGTCGTGCTGTTCCTGGTGGTCGCCGGGGCGTATTCAGCCTATGCCCTGTGGGACAACTCGCAGGTGTACGCCGCCGCAGACAATGTTCAGGCAGAGCTTTTGCAGTTCAAGCCCAAGGCGGGCGCGGATAACGGCGCGAGCTTTGAGGAGCTGCTGGGCATCAACCCGGATGTCTGCGCGTGGGTCACACTGGACAACACCGCCATCGACTACCCTGTGGTACAGGGCGAGGACAACTTTACCTATGTGAACACCGATGTCTACGGTGATTTCTCGCTGGCAGGCAGCATCTTTCTGGATGTGGACTGCGACAAGAACTTCACTGACCCTTACTCTCTGTTGTATGGTCACCACATGGAAGAGAGCAAGATGTTCGGTGATCTGGATCTCTACAAGGACGCAGAGTTCTTTGCAGAGAACACCACCGGTGAGCTGATCCTGCCCGACCGCACCTATGATCTTCAAACCTTTGCATGTCTGCTGGTCCCTTCGTCTGAGAGCGCGATCTTCCAGCCCCAGCGCTGGGACAGCGACCTGCAGGGGTTGTACACCTTTGCGCAGGAGAACGCCCTGAACCTGAACACCGAAACGCTGGCCGCCATGAAAGCGGCAGGCGATGACGCTCAGGTGCTGGCGCTGTCCACCTGTTCAACGGAGTTTACCGATGCACGCACCATTCTTCTGGCGTGGATGATCCCGTCCGCGTCGGATTCATAAAGGAGAGGATGAAATGAGGTTCCGTAAAATCGCGGCAGCACTCCTGACGCTTGCGTTGGGGTTCTGCCTGTGTCAGCCGGCGGCATTTGCGGCCACCGCGGCTGACCAGCATACACAGCTGCAGGAGCTTCCGGTTTCCATTCAGTCCACGGGGGAAACACCTCTCCCAAAGGAAACACTGACTGTGGAACTTGAGGCTGTGGACAACGCACCCCTGCCCGAGGTGACCACTCTGGAGATCACCGACGGCGAGACCGGCAGCTTTGGCCCCATCAGCTACACCAAGCCCGGCTACTACGTTTACACCGTGCGCCAGCGCGCCGGTGTCAACACCCGCGGCATCTACGATGAAACCGTGTACTATCTGCGCGTTTCCGTGGTGTGGGACAACGACAAGCTGGTGGCCCGGATGGCCGTGCACACACAGGCCGACCTGATGGACGAAAAGGTGAGCAGCATCACCTTCAACAACAGCTACAAGGCTATCGAGACCCCGTACTACCCGGACCCGTATGACCCTGATCCTGTCACCCCGCCCACCCCTTCCACGCCGGAGAACCCGGCCCCGGCAGATGCCCGCCCGACCGTGACTGAAACCACCACCCCTAGTGCACCGGAGCCCACCGCCCCGGCCAGCGTGGTGGCGGATGCCCGCCCGACCGAAGGCCCCAAACTGATCCAGACCGGCCAGCTGAACTGGCCTGTACCTGTTCTGACGGTAAGCGGTCTGGTGCTGGTGGCCGTGGGTACCTACCTGATGGAGCGCAGTAAGAAACGTGAAAAGAATGCGTAAAGTATCCCCCGGGCTTGTCTGCATCGTGCTGGGTGTGGTGCTCCTGCTGGCGGCGGGCGGCCTGTACGCCTACAACCGCTACGAGGATGCCCACGCTGGTGCCGAGGCCCAGACCGTGGTGGCCGACCTTCAGCAGAAGGTGGAGACCCCGGAACCGGAGGCAGAGAGCGGCCCCCTGGACCCCGCGCTCCCGGTGGTGGAGATCGATGGCAACGAATATGTGGGTGAGATCTCCATTCCCGCCATCGGCATTGACCTGCCGGTGATGAGCGAGTGGAGCTACCCCCGCCTGAAGATCGCCCCCTGCCGCCAGTTCGGCTCTTCCCGCACCGATGATCTGGTCATTGCGGCGCACAACTACGAGAGCCATTTCGGCAAGCTGACCTCCCTCACAGCGGGGGACAGCGTCACCTTCACCGATATGGACGGCATCGTAAATGAGTACGTTGTGAACAAGGTCGAAGTGCTTGACCCCCACAGTGTGGAGGAAGTGGAACACAGCGGCTACGCCCTGGTGCTGTACACCTGCACCTACGGCGGCAAGACCCGTGTCACCGTCTTCTGTGATCGTGCATCGTAAAAATCAAGGCTGAAAAACAAAAAGAAGCCCCGACATTCGTCGGGGCTTCTTTTTTACTATGTGGGAACTCCCTCCGTCATTGCTGACGCAATGCCACCTCCCTCTCAGAGAGAGGCTTTTCGCTGCCGTAAGGCTCCCTCCTAGAGGGAGCTGTCGCCGGAGGCGACTGAGGGAGTTACTGTTTTTTCCACCGCCGCATCACACCCATGCCCAGCGCATAGGGGCCGGTGTGCACGGCAATGGTGCAGCCGATCTGCAGCAGGACCACATTGCACTCGCAGGTGGGGTACTTGGCGCGCAGGGCGGCGCGGGTCTGCATCCAGAGCCGCTTGCCTTCGTCGGCATCGTAGCCGTAGCCCACCGTGATGCAGTAGTCATCGGGTGTGCCGTTGTGCTCGGCCAGATAGGTCATCAGCAGGTCGAGGGCCTTCTCAAAGCTCTTCTGGCGGCCGCGGGCCACGCCAGCGGAGAAGATCTCACCCTCCTTGAACAGGATCATGGGCTTGATGCCCAGAATGTTGGCGGCACGGCCCGTGACTTTGCCGATGCGCCCGCCCTTGATGAGGTAGTCCAGATTACCCACCGTGAAGAAGATCTGGTTGGTGATCTTTTCCGCTTCCAGCCAGGTCACGGCTTCGTCCAGCGTACAGCCTGCATCCCGCATGGCCACCGCGTTTTCCACCACGATGGATTCGGTCACGGTGGCGGCGGTGCTGTCAATGACCTCGATCTTAGCATCGGGGAAATCCTCCAGCACCAGCTCCCGGGCGTTGCGGGCACTGCCCACGCAGCCGCTCATCTTGCTGGTAAAGCAGATGCAGAGCACCGGGCGGCCCGCCTCGGCATGGGCCCGGAAGACGGTTTCAAAATCCTCCAGAGAAGGCAGGCTGGTCTTGGGGTAGGCCGAGGGGTTATCTACCATGAACTGGTAGAAATCGCGCACGGCGATCTCCTGGCCTTCCTTGCGGTAGTGCTCACCGTCCAGCGAGACATAGAAGGGGATGATCTCAATATTCAGTGTTGCGGCCGTCTCAGGGGTCAGGTCACAGGCGCTGTCCGTGATGATATCAAACATAGTCACGCTTCCTTTTCAATGCGGCGGGTTCTGTGGCGCGGATCAGACGTTGTGATGGATGTAGGCCTCACGCTCGGCACCCACGGAGATGTAGGTGATCTTGCAGCCAATAGCCTTTTCCAGATACTCAACGTAATCGCGGGCTTCCTGGGGCAGATCCTCCCACTTGCGGGCGGCAGTGATATCGCAGTGCCAGCCGGGCAGATACTCCACCACGGGCTGTGCAGTGTCCAGAGCCATGCCCATGGGGAAGCGCTTGGTGATGGTGCCGTCGGTCAGCTTGTAGCCGGTGACCATGGGGATCTTCTCCATGTAGTCCAGCACGTCCAGCAGGGTCAGGGCAACCTCATCGCAGCCCTGGCAGAACACGCCGTAGTGGCTTGCCACCAGGTCGATGGGGCCAACGCGGCGGGGACGGCCGGTGGCGGCACCGTACTCGTGGCCAGCCTCACGCAGGGCGTGCTTCTCTTCCTCGGTCATGGCCAGCTCAGTGACAAAGGGGCCGTCGCCGACGCAGGAGGAATAAGCCTTCATGACGCCGACGGAGTTGGTCAGCTTGTGGCCCGGGATGCCTGCGCCGATGGGGGCGTAAGCGCCGATGACGTTGGAGGAGGTGGTGTAGGGGTAGATGCCGAAGTCGATGTCGCGCAGAGCGCCCAGCTGGGCCTCGAACAGCACCTTCTTGCCGGCGGCATCTGCGTCAGCCAGATACTGGCCCACGTCGCAGATGTAATCCTTGAAGATGGCGGCATACTTCTCCAGCCATGCCCACATCTCGTCCACGCTGATGGGGGCGGAGTGGTAGCTGCCCTCCATCACCAGGTTCTTGGAATCAACCATGGTCACCAGGCGCTTCTTCACGCTGTCGTCCAGGTGGAGCAGGTCGCCCATGCGCAGGGTCTTCTTCATGTACTTGTCACCGTAAGTGTAGGCGATGCCGCGCTTGGTGGAGCCGAACTGTGCGCCGGTCTTGGCCAGGCGGGCCTCTTCCAGGCCATCCTGATCCACATGGTAGGGCATGGTGATGGTGGCCCGGTCGGAGATCTTCAGGTTATCGGGGGTGATGGTGATGCCCTGCTCCCGCAGCTTGTTGATCTCGCCGTCCAGATGGTGCGGGTCGATGACCATACCGTTGCCCATCACGCAGACAACGTTGGGGCGCAGGATGCCGGAGGGCAGCAGGTTCAGCACGAACTTGCCGCGCTCGTTCTTCACGGTGTGGCCTGCGTTGTTGCCGCCCTGATACCGTGCAACGATGTCATACTCCTGGCTGATCAGGTCGACCATGCGGCCCTTGCCCTCATCGCCCCAGTTGATACCCGTAATTGCAGTAAGCATAATAAATGACCTCTTTATCATTTTTTCAAAAGACAGCCTTTTCCGTGCACCTTGCCCGGGATACGCCACCTTGGGAATCTGTACCGCCCGCGGAAATATCCACAACAATACAATTATAGTATAGCACGAAACGCGGAACAAAAAAAGAGGGAAGAAATACTTTTCTCTCAATGATCCACAGGGCACTCCTCTTCGTGATGCTGCTTTAGTTCTTCTTCCCCAGCTTGTGGACCGTGCCATCCGGCTCTTTGATCGAGGTGTTGTTCAGCTGGGCGCGCAGGCTGGCCTTTACGTCCGCAACATACTCCTGCCGCAGGGCCTGCTGCTCTGCCTTTTCGGCATCGGTCAGGCCGCTGGTCTTGCTCTTTTTTGCCAGCTCGTTGATACGGGCGATCTTCTCGTTTGTCATCGCAGTTCTCCTATTAGATAAAATGTGATATAATATGACCGGGATGCCCCTTCCGGCAGCTGCGGCTCTTTTGGCGAGGCAGCAGGAGGGAGCTATTTGAATCAAAGCAAGTATAACAAAGGATGAAACCGATGTCAAAACAGTTGAATTTTGCACAGCAGATGGACGAAGTGTTGAAAACGCTGGGGCCGCAGCGGCCAAAGCTGCTGCTCCATGCCTGCTGCGGGCCCTGTTCCAGCGCCGTGCTGGAAAAGCTGTGCCGGTATTTTGAGATCACGGTGCTTTACTATAACCCCAACACCTGGCCTGCCGAAGAATACTACCGCCGGGGCGAGGAGCTGAAAAAGTTTGTGGCGCAGGCGCACCCGCTGGGGGTCACGGTCATCGAGGACCACTACGACCCGCAGGAGTTCTACACGGCTGTGCAGGGGCTGGAAAACGAGCCGGAGCGGGGCGGGCGGTGCACCGTCTGCTACCGTTTGCGGATGCGCCGGGCGGCACAGTATGCAAAGGAGCACGGTTTTGATTGGTTCACCACCACGCTCTCCATCAGCCCCCACAAGGATGCTGCCCGCATCAATCAAATCGGGCAGGAGCTTGAAGCCGAATTCGGCATCAGGCACCTGCCCTCGGATTTCAAAAAGCAGAACGGCTACCTGCGCTCCCTCCAGCTCTCGGAGGAGTACGGGCTTTACCGTCAGGATTACTGTGGGTGTGAGTTCAGCGCAAAGGCGAGGGGGTGAACCGCTCAGCCGCCTGCGGTGACAGTTCCCCTGCCAGGGAATCCAAGCGGCGCTTCTTGCCTCTCCTGCCAGGAGCGGCGGCATTGCAAAGCAATGACGGAGAGGTTTACTCCTCCCGCATTCTGGACACCAGAATTGCAAAGATGATCAGCCCCACACAGGGCACGATGTTGGTTGCCATACCAACAGCAAGACCGGCGCTTTCAGCTACCTTGCCGATGACCCAGGGCATCAGGATCGCGCCGCTGGATGCCACCGGCAGCATGATGCCCATGCTGGTCACGGTGGTCATTTTACCGGCGCTGGCCACGGCTGTGGGGTTCATACCGGCCATGGAGAAGGCAAAGGCGAACAGCAGCAGGATGGCAGGCAGCTGGCTGTGGGTCTGCATCATGGCAAAGTAGAAGGCAGTGCAGAAAACCGCCATAAACACCATGGCCTTACGGGGCTGTTTGAGTGGGAACACAAAGGCGATGAGCAGGCGGCCAATCAGGGTGGCACCCCACATCACGGTGACGGTATAGGCCGCCAGCGTGCCTGCAATGATGCCGCTGTCCTTGAAGTAGGTGACCATCCAGCCCACAACGCTCTGCTCGGCGGCGTTCTGGCAGAACAGCAGGCCGGTGAGCAGCCAGAAGCGGGAGGAGCGCAAAAAGCTCCAATCGGTGACAGCTTCTTTGGCCTTGGCGCGGCCTGCCATGGGGGTGAACAGGTATACCAGCCAGAGCACCAGACCCAGCGCTGCCAGTGCCAGCACGGCCAGCGTGGTGCTGACCCTGGCAGCGGCAGAGATCAGAAAGGGGCAGAGCAGGGCACCGCAGGCGTAGCAGGCGTGCATGGTGTTCATGCCCCGGGTGCGGTCTGCAGAGTTTCCGCTGACAAGGATGGTGCAGGTGTTCAGGACACTGCCCTTGGCAATGCCCACAATGAAGAAGGCCAGCGCCAGCAGAATGGGCAGGCCGGTCAGGCCCATCAGGCCGTAGCCCACCGCATAGCCGATGGTCAGAAGCAGGACGCTGGGCTTCATGCCCATTTTTCCCACCAGCGCACCGGCCAGCAGGCCCGCCAGCAGGTTGCCGATGCTCAGCAGGCTGAGCAGGGTGCCGGTCATGCCGTAGGCAAAGCCGTATTCCTCCTGCAGCAGGCTGACCACCACACCGCTGGAAATGGTGCAGATGCCGCTGAAAAAGAAGGTGACGAAGCCCGCGTTCCGCAGGCGGGTGTTCCGTTGTTCCATGGGATTCTCCTTGCAGTATTCGGGGGCGCAGCGCCCATAGTTGCTTTTATTAAAGCATATTCTGGTCAGAAAGCAAGGGCTGTTGAGCCAGCAAAAGCAAAATCAGCGCCCAGTGGAAGCGCCCTGCCGTTCGGTGGGGCGCTTCTGTATTTTATTTTGCGTCTTCTATTGACAAAGATCGAATCGTGCGTTATGATATTGTACGGCATCAAACAGTTCTAAAGAAAACAATCCTGTCACAAACAATTCAAAAGGGAAACCATTATGCACGATGAAAGCAACAAACAGCCCTGCTGCACCCCCCCATGGGAGCCGCCGCAGGTCATCCCGGCACAGGTGCGCCGGGTGAACAACCTGATCTTCCGCAAGATCAACCAGTTCCACCGGGAGAACAACGTGGACAACGTGACCCCCATGCACGACTGGATCATGAGCTACCTCTACTGGCACAAAAATGAGGCCGTATACCAGCGCGATATCGAGCGGGAGTTTTCCATCACACGCTCGACCGTGACGAACATCCTGCAGCTGATGGAGCGCAAGGGCTACATCGAGCGCCAGAGCGTGCCGCAGGATGCCCGACTCAAGCGGCTGATCCTGACGGAAGAGGGAGGCCGCGTCCATGAAAAGACGATACTCTCCCTGCACCAGACCGATGAGTTTGTGGCCGGATTGCTGACGGAAGAGGAAAACGCAGAGCTTCTGCGGTTGTTGAACAAGCTGCGCAAGGGGCTGGAATGACCCCTGCAAATAAACTTCAGGAGGATTACAACAGATGATCAAAAAACTTGTGTCACATCTGGGCGAGTACAAGCGCGCCGCGATCCTGACACCGATCCTATCTGCTCTGGAAGCCATCATGGATGTGCTGCTGCCCACCATCATGGCCTTTATCATTGACCAGGGCATTGAAAAGGGCGATATGAACGCCGTTGTCAAGTATGGCCTGCTCACCTTCCTGGTGGCGGCCATTGCCCTGCTGCTGGGCGTGCTGGCCGGCAGGTTTGCCGCCACGGCATCCACCGGCTTTGCAGGCAACCTGCGCGATGCGATGTATGAGAACATCCAGCATTTCTCGTTCTCCAACATCGACAAGTACTCCACGGCCGGTCTGGTCACCCGTATGACCACCGACGTGACCAACCTGCAGAACGCGTTCCAGATGATCGAGCGCATGTGTGTGCGTGCCCCCGTCCATCTGGTTTTCGCGCTCATCATGGCCTCCATGATCAGCCGCTCGCTGACCATGGTGTTCCTGGTGGCGATCGTGTTCCTGGTGGCAGTGCTGGCAGGCATTATGGTCCCCACCTTCGGCATCTTTGATAAGGTGTTCAAGAACTACGATAACCTGAACGCCTCCGTGCAGGAGAATGTCTCGGCCATCCGCGTGGTCAAGAGCTTTGTCCGGGAGCACTTTGAGAACGAGAAGTACACCAAGGCCTGCGAGAGCCTGTACAAGCAGTTCGTCCACGCCGAGAGCCGCCTGAGCTTCAACAATCCCGCCATGCTGGTCTCTGTGTACGGCTGCAACATCGCCCTGAGTTGGTTCGGCGCGCATTACGTCCTGAACGGTGCGATCACCACCGGCCAGCTGAACGCCCTGTTCGGTTACATTATGAACATCCTGATGGCCCTGATGATGCTGAGCATGGCCTTTGTGATGATCGCCATGTCCGCCGCTTCCGCCCGCCGTATCGTGGAGGTGCTGGACGAGACCACCGACCTGCCCGCCCCCAAGGCACCGGTGCAGCAGGTCAGGGATGGCGGCATCGAGTTTGAGCATGTTACCTTTAAGTATAAGCACGGCTCCGGCCAGCCTGTCCTGAACGATGTTACCTTCAGCATCCGGCCGGGCGAGACGCTGGGCATCATCGGCGGCACCGGCAGTGCAAAATCCAGCCTGGTGCAGCTGATCCCCCGCCTGTATGATGCCGAGACCGGCTCTGTCAAGGTGGGCGGCGTGGACGTTAAGGATTACAGCCTGGATGTCCTCCGCCGGGAGGTCTCCATGGTGCTGCAGAAGAACGTTCTGTTCAGCGGCACCATCCTCGACAACCTGCGCTGGGGCGATGAGAACGCCAGCGAGGAAGAGTGCATCCGGGTGGCCAAGCTGGCCTGCGCCGATGAGTTCATCGAGCGCTTCCCCGACAAGTACAATACCTGGATCGAGCAGGGCGGCTCCAACGTGTCCGGCGGTCAGAAGCAGCGCCTGACCATTGCCCGCGCGCTGCTGCGCAAGCCCAAGGTGCTGATCCTGGACGACAGCACCAGCGCCGTGGATACCGCCACCGATGCCAAGATCCGCAAGGCCTTCCGGGAGGAGATCCCCGGTACCACCAAGATCATCATTGCACAGCGCATCTCCTCCGTGCAGGATGCAGACCGCATCCTGGTGCTGGACAACGGCCAGATCAACGGCCTGGGCACCCACGAGGAGCTGCTCAAGACAAACAAGATCTATCAGGAAGTTTACAACAGCCAGACCCAGGGCGGCGGCGATTTCGATAAGCAGGGAGGTGAGCAGTAATGGCACAGGTGAAAGAAGTGAAGGGCCCCGGCCCCCGTAGGATGGGCGGCCCCAAGCCGAAGGTTGAGAATCCGGGCAAGCTGCTCAAGCGGATCATGGATGAGGTGTTCAAGCACTATCTGCCCCACTGCATCCTTGTGCTGGTCTGCATCATCGTCAGCGCACTGGCAAACGTGCAGGCAAGCCTCTTCCTCAAGACCCTGATCGATGATTACATCGTCCCCATGACCAAGCAGGCCACGCCGGACTTCGGCCCGCTGGCAGGCGCACTGGTGCGCATTGGCTGCATCTACGCCATCGGCGTGCTGGCCGCATGGCTCAACGCCCGCATCATGGTCAACGTGACCCAGGGCACCCTGCGCAACCTGCGCGTCCAGCTTTTCACCCACATGGAAAGCCTGCCCATCCGGTATTTTGACTCCCACCCCCACGGCGACATCATGTCGGTGTACACCAACGATGTGGACACCCTGCGCCAGATGATCAGCCAGAGCATCCCCCAGCTGGTGTCCAGCGCCATCACCATCGTGTCCGTGTTCACCAGCATGTGCCTGATGAGCTGGCAGCTCACCGTTGTCACCATGCTGATGGTGGCTCTGATGCTGTTCTGCTCCAAGAAGATCACTGCCATGAGCGGCAAGTATTTTGTGGCACAGCAGAAGGATCTGGGCAAGGTGAACGGCTACATCGAAGAGATGATGGAGGGCCAGAAGGTCGTCAAGGTGTTCAC
>OOAH01002009.1_pt1 | contig 15727 bp, 10 predicted proteins | sample 1671801 | NCBI WGS metagenome assembly OOAH01 (sample SAMN06348194, study PRJEB24527) | human gut metagenome | biome: human gut; feature: ankylosing spondylitis patient; material: feces | host: Homo sapiens | place: China | collected 2015-10 | reverse complement strand
CAATGATAGAAAATATGAAGGTAGAATTTGGCAGAACATCAGATATTGATTCATGGATGCGATTAGTGAGAAAAGTAAGTTGGAATTTTCCAGGATTAGAGACAGAGCAGAGTATAGATGAACACAAAATAATAGTACTGAAATTCATGAATGATAAACGTGCTTTGTGCGTGAAGAACGAACAAGATATTGTTGACGTGCTTTTGTATTCAAGAAAGCATAATATGATATGTTGTCTGGCTGTTGATCCGGCTTATCGAAAAAAGGGAATTGCTTCGATGCTTTTGAGTGAGGCACTTGATAAACTTGACCGAGATAAAGATATAACTGTGTCCACATTTAGAGAGAACGATGTTAAAGGAATTGCACCTAGAAATTTATATAAGAAATTTGGCTTTGAAGAGGATGAGTTGATTGAAGAATTTGGGTATCCTAATCAAAGATTTGTGCTACATGCCAATATTGGTGCTAACAATGTGCCAATTGTGGTGGTAAGAGAATCAAAAGAAGAAGATTTGACTGAAATACTGCATTTATATCTATATTTGCATGAAAAAAGCGTACCAGAAGAATCTGAGCAGTTAAGGAGTACGTGGGAAAATATAATGAATGACAACAATAATCATTTGATTGTTTGTGAGGTAGATGGAAAGATAGTTGCATCATGTGTATGTGTTGTTATTCCGAATCTTACAAGAAATGTTCGTCCATATGCTTTTGTGGAGAATGTAGTAACACACGCAGATTACCGAAAGAAGGGATATGCTACGGATTGCTTAAATTATGCAAAACATATTGCCAAGGAAAATAATTGTTATAAAATGATGTTACTTACTGGTTCAAAGGAAGAGAGCACATTGAATTTCTATAGAAATTCTGGCTACAATAGTACGGATAAAACAGCGTTTATACAGTGGATAGATATGTAAGTACAAAAAACTGAGGGTGTGAAAGGTATTGCATTGCAGTTAGGAGGCAACATGGATATTTCAATAAAGTGTGATAGCTTAAAGGTTATATATAGTGTAAAAAATGGCATGTGGTGTGGTTGATACCGTGGAGGCTTATGTACACTGACTGCCGCAGACAGAAAAGCTCCCGGCAGGGCGCAAAAACTGATTAAGAATAGCTTGCTATTCTTTTCAGGTCTGCATTTTTGATGGCGACAGCTCATGAAAGGAGATGTTGATGTCAAAAGTGCTTTTTGTTACTTTCGACGAAAGTAACAAAGCCAGAGCGAGGAAACCTCGCTCTATGCCGATATCCGGCGCTAATATGACAGATAAAAGAAAGGGGAAGATTGCCTATGGAGAGAACGATAAGTGAAATGATCGGAAAAGATTCTGTGAACCATAATACCAGAGCATTTATAGCTTAGAATGTAGATAAAAACAGAAGTGATGGTAATGTGGAATTTTGCCAGGAAGATATTAAGCAGGTTTATCATAAATTGTTTGATGAAGCACGGGAACGATATAATGCAAAACAGAAACGGAAAGATCGCATGATTGATAATTACTATGAAAAAATCAGGAGGGGTAAGCAGGAAAAGTTATTTCATGAAGTGATATTTCAGATTGGAAATAAAGATGATATGAATGCCAAAAATGAAGATGGATTGTTGGCAAAAAGGATTTTAACGGAATTTATGGATGAGTTCCAAGCTAGAAATCCGAACTTGTATGTATTCTCGGCACATTTGCATATGGATGAAGAAACACCGCATCTGCATATTGATTTTGTACCATATATTACAGGAAGTAAGCGAGGACTTGATACAAGGGTATCATTAAAATCTGCACTAGCGGCAGAAGGCTTCACCGGTGGCACTAGAGGTGCTACCGAATTAAATCAGTGGATTGCATCAGAAAAGCAGGAACTTGCGACAGTCATGGAGCGACATGATGTGAAATTGCTTCAAAAGGGCACACATGAGAAACATTTGTCTGTGCTAGAATTTGAAAAGAAAGAGCTGGCGAAGGAAGTAGCAGAGTTAGATAGCCAGAAATATGAAATAGCTTCGGCGATTGCACAGCTTGGCGAAGAAGTTTCAGTAAAGAAACAGGAATTAAATGATATTGCATCAGAAAAGCAAATAGCAGAAGCAGCAGTGCAAAAGGCAAAAGAAGAAAGTGCAGCGGCACAACAGGAGAATGAGGCATTGCTTGCAAATAATCAGGATTTGCGTGTGGAGGATTCTAGGCTTGAAAGCAGCAAAGACAGGCTTCGCATGGAAAATCATGATTTGAGGCAGAAGCAACAAAGATTACAGACGGATAATAAGGAATTGGAACAACGACATGAAGATTTGCAATACACGAATGGTGAATTACAGAATGTGAATGACCGATTATCTGATGACAATCATACTCTGGAGCAAAGGAACGATGCATTGCAATCTGATAATCAGACATTAAGACAAAAATACAATGATTTGCAACAGAGTAATGTTCAACTTGAAAAGCAACAGAAAGAACATAAAAGCAATATAGAGAAGATGGTTCAATCAGAGGAATTATTACAACGAGATGTGCGTAAGTATGATGAAGCACCGGAATGGCAGTTGCCGGAGCCGGGAGCATTTACAAGTGCGAAGGCGTTTCAGGATAAGGTGGTATTGCCACTTGTGAATAAGTTGAAGTCTTTGGTGAAAAATCTGACAATTCAGTGTGTAAGGCTGAAAGAGGAAGTCCTGAAACTGAGAAAAGAGAAGAGAGAACTTTCGGAAAGTGTGGAGTTTTATAAGGGAAAGATTAGAGATATGAATGAAAAGACAGAGCTGTTGCAGGAAAAGGCGGATAATCTGGAGCGGGTGAAGATGTATGCTGGTGCTGAGCAGATTGATACGATTATTTGTAAAGTGAAGGAACAGGAGCGTACAGAACAGCAGATAAGGCGGTATGACAGGTCTTATGGGACAAGATAATGGGAAGAATGGATTGATGATATGAAAGATAATTGAATGGATAATATCGTAGAATGTGCTTATAACATTGATAACGATATGATTTTTAATAAAAATTTATTTTGAATTTGATAAAATAAAAGACTTAATTAGATAGTGATTTTGTAAATATTGATTAATAAAGTGCTGGTTGCTATAGAAAGTAATATCGAATAATGCTATAATTATACAAGAATTAGTGAAAGTTAGGAAAGGATTAGCAAATGAAATTAGCAAGTTTTTCGGTTATAAATTATAGAAGTATAACAAATGCTCGAAAGATACAAACAAATAATATGACTGTTTTGGTCGGAAAAAATAATGAAGGAAAATCAAATATATTGAGAGCTTTGACCTTGGCGATGGACATTATGAAAATGTATTCAGTTAATCCACGTATGCTTATGGCTGCTAATAGATATTTGAGGGGAAAATATTCGTGGGAGAGAGATTATCCGATAGCACTTCAAGAAGCTAATCCTAATGGTTATTCTTCAGTTGATTTAACCTTTGAGTTATCTGATGATGAAATTAGTGATATTAGACAAAGTACTGGGATAAGGATAACGAGTAATATACCTGTAAGAGTATCTGTCAATCATTCTACAGCTAAAATTGATATACCTAAACGAGGAACATCAGCATTTTCGGATGCAGATAAAAAGAAAATAATAATTGAATACATTTGTGGGAAAATAGATTTTAATTTCATACCAGCAGTTAGAACAGAACGAGATGCATTAAGAGTTGTCGAGACATTTATTGAAAATGAATTAAAAGTGTTAGAAAATAATTCGGAATACGAAGACGCTGTAAAGACAATAAATAGATTACAACAGGGAGTTTTAAATGGTATTTCGGAAAGAATAAAGGAACCAATGCAGGAATTTCTACCAGCAGTTAAAAACATACAGATTAACATAAAAAATGAGGAACGTAGAATAGCCTTACGAAGAAGTACAGAAGTAATTATAGATGATGGAACCCCGACACCGATTGAACAAAAAGGTGACGGAATAAAGAGCTTAACTGCATTAGCAATGTTGAATATTGTTGATAAAACAGATAGCGTGTCTGTAATTGCGATTGAAGAACCAGAGTCTCATTTACATCCCGAAAGTTCAAGGCAGTTGTATGAAACAATTCAAACATTATCGTTGAATCATCAAGTTGTTTTGACAACACATAGTCCACTTTTTGTAAATAGAAAAAACTTAAATGAGAATATAATTGTTAATTCTGGAAAAGCAACACCAGTTAAAAGAGTTAAAGAGATACGAGATGTACTAGGAATAAAAGTTTCAGATAATTTGACTAATGCTGAAAATGTATTAATTGTTGAAGGAGAAGACGATAAAATTACCCTGGAAAAAATTTTACCTAATATGAGTGATATAATAAAAAAATCTATACAAAATGGCACATTGCTTATTGATTATATTGGAGGAGCAGGAAATTTACCATATAAGTTATCTTTTTATAGAAATTTACAATGTAAGTATCATGTGCTTTTGGATAATGATGATGCTGGAAGAAGTGCTGCTGATGAGGCAGAAAGACAGGGGTTGTTAGAAATACGAAATACCACATATACTATGTGTAATGGATCGCCGAATGCAGAAATTGAGGATTGTTATGATAAGTCGGCATATGAAAATATAATTAGAGAGACATTTGGGGTAAGTATAGATGTTCCTGAATTTAGAAATAACCAAAAATGGTCAGATCGTATATCAAATTGTTTCAAATCACAGGGAAAACAGTGGAATTCAATAGTCGAGAAAAAAGTAAAACTTGTAGTTGCTGATTCAATGCCAGAAAAGCCAGATAAAGCTTTAAATGAACATAAAAGATCTTGTATAGATGCTTTAGTGAGTTCATTGGAAGCAATGTTATCATAAATGCGGAAGTTGGAAATATGATGGCTCCATTTTGGCTCTAAAAATATTAGACGAGGTACATAAAATTGCAAAATAAGATGAATGTGAAGAATAAAACACACAAATGTGTACCAAGAAACAGCCAGATAAATCCCTCCGCCCAAGAGTTTGAATAGAGAAATATGCCTCACAAAGCCTGTATTTATGGGCTTTGCGGGGCTTTTTATTTTGAAATATGGATGTTTCACTCTAATTTAGTGTAATTCGGCTCTAAATTTTGGCTCATAGTATCAAGAAATCCTTAAAACATGCGGATATGCGTGTGGGTATGCGGTTTCGGAATAGAGCCATATTTTCAAGCTCGGTCTTATTTTGAGGTAGTCGGTCAACCATGATTATAGTATAATTGGTTATAGTTTATATGAAAGAGAGTTTGAAATATCATTGTAGTGTATTGAAAAAAATTAGTGGTATTTTAGAAAGGAATTGACAGATATGATAGACATATATACAGAAAAAAAAGATTCCAAAGACTGGATACTTCAAAACGATTTGTATTTCAATTTAAATACAGGTAATGAAGAAATGTCCCAATATGAAATAAATCTCATTCGGCAAGTAGACGAGGCGAAGTTGACATCAGATAAGCACATTGAAACAAAATATGGTTTAGGCACAATCCGTAATTTGTCATCTGGTTGCAAGACATTACTTAATATTGTAAAGCATCCTGATAAGGTGGTAAATGTAGAAGAATGTGGTCCGAATGTGCTTAAAATAATTTTTACTATGGATAATATAAAGATTTATATGTCCAGACCAACGCTTTTTGATATTCCGGATGATGTGCAAATCAGATTCAATGATTCTGATATAGTGACCGGAGGGAGAGGATATAATGCTTGGTGGGGTAAGGAGTATGAAAGGAGAGAAGCAGATGATCTATAAGAATATTACATTTAAAGCAGATCCATTTTCATATAATCTGGAATTTGACGATAGAATAACTCTTGTTGGCGGAGATAGTGGTACTGGTAAAACTGTGCTTTATGAAATGTTAGAAGATCTACGATTAACTAATGAATACAAAGCTATAAAATTGTTTAATTACAAATCAGATAATTTCTCAGAATCAATTGAACAGTGCAGAGATAGTTTTATTGTAGTCGATAATGCAGATAATTTGATTAATGATGAGGTCAGACGTTTTATTAATTTTGAGCCGTCGAATCAATATATGCTTTTCCTACGAAATTGCGACGGACTAAATGTATCTGATAAGAGCTTTAAGGTGTTGAAGTTTGACAATAATAGGATAACACTGGAAGAGGAGTTGTGATATGAAGTATTTATGGACAGAAGATACCGGCGTAGGACTTCACTTCTGGAAATTGGTTAACCAACTTTTCTTTAATGATGCATTTGTGGTCGAAAGTAAAGAAAGCAATCAGGGCTTATTGGATGCATTGGCAGAGATAGATATGAAAGAGGACGATAAGTATTATATTTCGTTTGACTATGTGGTTGATAATCAGGATATTCGTAATAAGTATCGTATGTTGAAATCAATAACAAATAAGGCAGAAGGAAAGATTATCATTCTGGATATGATTTGTTTTGAATATCTGATTCTTGCTTTTGATAAGCTGGTGGCATGGACAGGCACTGGAAAGACAGATAAAATCAAGATTCGGGAAGAGGTTTTATCAGCAATTGAGGATCATAGAATCAACTTGTCAAAGATTGGTGATGAGAAGACATTGCAGTATTTGGCAAGTTTTAAGAGATACTCTACAGAGCGTGTGATGAAATCATTGGTGGGTGAATTTACACAAAACGAGAAGTGGTCCGTTAAGGGTTCTCTTATGGGTGAGTGCTGGTACAAGGATTGTTGTGTGTCAGAACATCCGAATAATCTGAGGTGTGGTAAGCCGGAGGTTGAGGATGGAAATGAGAAGATGCGGATGCTGGTACAGTCGGATGAAGTGTAGAAAATTTTGTCCACTATTATAGTATAAAACCGAGCACATATTGTGAAATTATTAAGAAAAAACATCAGTGATTACTTGAACTTGGTGTATAAATAAAGGATTTTCGCTTATGAAAGAAAAAATAAAAGATAATATAGTCGATTTATTATTAGATGGTGTTAAAGAAAAATTAGATAGTGTTAAGGAAAATTATAAATGGCAAAAGCTATTTGTTTCAACAGGGGATTTTTTTGTGAATAATCCGGATGTTTTGGTGAAATTTGAAGATGATTTATATTCCGTATTTTCAAAGGATAATCTAATTAGGATAGCGAAAAGATTAAAAGATAAGAATGGATATGATTTTTCGCAATTACTTCATAATGAGTTATATGATTTGATGGTGAGTTATGAAATTCCGATAATGGAGACAGAAACGTATATTCATCACTTTATGCAGGTTATAATAACTTATTTAGAAGAAAATGATTCGGATAAAGCATTGGAAATGTTTTTGGGTGATATGAGAAAGGAAATCGGAACTTATTTTGCTGCATTAGAATCAAAATTAGAATTAGTTTTAAATCAAATCTCAAATTTAAATAAAGAGAAAATAACTACCTATTCAATAGCGGATATTGATGCGCAGATTAGGAGAGAAACAAAATATAAAGGAATGGGACTTGATTTTTTCAAACTTGATGATGAACAATTTGAATCAAAATTCCAGAATTCTCTAAATGATACAAAGGTATATGTTGTTGGAAAATCGAGAGAAGAGACAACCTATAGAATTTTAAATGAATTAAAAAATAAGAATTCGAAAAGAATCACATTGGTGGTTAAGTCGGAGAAAGAGTGGAATAAATTACAACATTCAAATTTGTCAGGGAATATTTTAGTGCCGTTTTTTTATGCAGATAGGATAGTGGTAATTCCTAATAATACCAATATTTTTATATATGGTGAAGATGAACCTTGCTATACACAAAATAAATTGATTCTGAGAAAAAGGACAAAAAGAAATATTATAGATTCATTAGAAGAACTTGGCATAGATGCAAATGAAGCCTATAAGATGGTGGATAATACCCATGGATTATATGTGCCATTAAAGAAAAAGCTTTTTGATGGTGCGATGTATGATAAGCCAGATTGGGTAGAAGACCATTCTGATGTGGTTATAGCTGCTCTTTTATGTGGTAAATGGACTGAAGCAACCGGAGATGTATTGGTTTTCGAAGAAATGTCAGGAAAAGCATACAGTGATTGCAAAAAAGAATTGGGAAAGTATTTACATAGAGAAAATCCATACATAGTATCGAATAATAGCTATAGAGGGAGCAATATGCAACTTGCTAGTGTAGAAGATGCATGGGAAGAGTTGGATCTTTATATAAATGATGAGGTGTGGGATAAATTTATAAGTCTATTTTATGAGGTTTTGATAGAATCAGAGCCTATTTTTGAGTACCCTTTTGAAAAGCATTTTGAGGCGAGTATTTACGCAAAGAAACCAGAGTGGTCTCCAACGTTAAAAAAGGGGATGATAAGAACTCTTATTATGCGTGCGTATTATAGAGGGCATGAAGAAAATCAAAAGCAAATTGATAATATAGTAGCAAAAGTTTTGGATACTATTACCAGTAAAGAAAGATGGGGATATATTTCACAATATTTGCCAGAGTTGTGCGAAGCTTCACCGGAAAGTGTTTTAAGAAAACTAGAATCTGAAATAGAGGTATCCCAAGGCTTAATCGACTTGTTTGCAGAAAAAGGTGGAGACTTTATGACAAGTCGACATTACTATACCAATGTTTTATGGGCCGTAGAACAACTAATTCAGCAAAAGAAATATGTTGTAAGAGCTTTGGAGTGGTTATGGGAGATTGACTCACATAATATTAAATTTAGTATAAGTAATAGCCCTAAAGGTGTGTTAGATGTGGTCTTTTGTGCTTGGATTAATGAGAGTGCATTGACGGTTGAACAGAAAATTGAGTTAGCAAGGAGTGCAACTGAACGATATCCAAATGCTTGGGATGTTATTGCATCTAAATTGCCACATGGGACAAGTTCAATATGTTCAACATTGAATACACCTAAATACAGAAGAATAGATGAACCAGAAGAATTATACGTACATGAAGTAAATAAAACATATATTGAATATCTGAGAATGTGCATTGATAGAGCATACACGGGCGCTGACAGATGGATTAAAATACTTCAGCATGTAAAGTCTTATGATATAAATATTCAAAAAGAAGTATTTGAAAAATTAGTGTTTATTTGTAAAAAAATGAGTGACGAAGAAAAAATCAGGATAAAAAATGAAATAAGATATGAGATATTTAGACACAGATATTTTGAAGATGCAGATTGGAGTATGCCACAAGAAGTATTGCGTGAATATGAATGTGTAATGAATAAAATAGTTGTAGGTGAAAAGATTTATGACTATTTGTATATTTTTTCGCATGTATATGATTTTCCGTTGCTTAATCCTATTCCATATTCTAAAGAAGAAAACACAGAAATACATAATCAAAATTATATATTAAGAGAGGAAGAGATTAATGCAAGAATCAAGAAATTTAAGGAGAAAGGATATTCAATAGATAGATTAATTCAATTGGCTGTGAAGGAAAAATATGACGTAGTAGGTGAAGTTCTGGCACAGTTTTATTGTGATGGGTTGTTTGATGAGAAAGTATTTTGCTCTTTAATGGAAAATGATAAAGAAGGAAAATATGTTTATGACTATGTAAGCTATCTATATAGAAAAGGAGTTATAGATTTAAGCGAGGTTATAGAAAAGGTTAAAAGTATATCTGATAATAAAAATCTTCTAACAAACTTGATTTCATTAGAATTTGTAGAGGATTATGAAAATGCTCTTATTGTGAAGGAAAATGAAGACATCAAGAAGATGTATTGGAGCAGAAATGTACGATTAAGGATATCAGATAAAGCAGAGCATAAAGTGTTTATATGGGCGATAAATGAGTGTAAAAAATATGGTTCATTCAATACATATTTAGAATTGCTGTATGATATAAAAGATAAAATTTCTGTTCAAGAATTATATAAAGCTACACTTGAAATGTCTGATATAAAATGTGATGTTGCTAGTTCTATGACTGATTATTACCTTAAAGAAATATTTAATATTTTACAACAAACTTTTATAGATGATGATGAAAAATGTGCAGAATTAGCGACATTAGAGTGGATGTGTAGAAATGTGCTTGAATGGGAGCATATGAAATGCATGCAAAAGATTATGAAGGATGATCCGACCTTCTATGCGTTATTAGTTAGTATTATATATAAGGCGGATGACAATGAAAATATTGACGAAGAAAAGAGGAAATTGGCCAATAAGGTTTATTCGGGTTTTGATAAAGCAAAGTTTTGCCCAACAGAAAAGGATGGGGAAGTCATATATGAAAATCTGAAAAAGTGGATAGAGAAGTTTAAAGAGCTACTGATTAACCAGAAGCAAGAAAGACTATTCGGGAACTTGGTTGGACGTTTATTGGCATATTCACCAATTGGGGGGGATGGTTATAGTCCGTGTGAAGCTGTGCGTATGGTTATAGAAGAATATTACACAGATTCGTTAAAAACCGCCTATGTGGTAGCAGAAGAAAACAAACGTGGAGTGCATATGGTTGATGCTGGTAAATCTGAGATTATATTACATCAAAGATATCAAAAGAATGCGGAAGCATTACAAGAACGCTATCCCTATACTGCAGATATATATTTTGCAATTAGTGATAATTATAAACGCGAAGCTGAATATGAAAGAAAGCGTGCAGAAGATGAATGGTAGGAAAAAATACATAGGTGAATCGTATAGTTTTTATAGAAAGAATAGACCTATTGGAAGGGGAGGCAATGGGGCTGTGTATGAAGTGGAACTTCTATCCGATAATGGATTGGGGGTTCCTATGGTGGCTAAATTTTTCGAGTATGAAGGCATAGATAAGGAAAAAAGATATAAGAGATTTAAGAACGAGATAATTGCTTTAAATGAGTTGAAGGATATTGATGGTATAATGAAGGTGCTTGATAAGAAATGTCCACAAGATATACCTCGAACTATGGATGAAGCATGGTATCTGATGCCTAAAGCGAAACCATATAAGCTTACACACTCCCCTAATATATATATCAAGATAGTAGATATGCTTCAGTTGGCACGAATTATACAATGTATCCACGAGAGGAATGGAGCACATCGAGATATTAAGCCGGAAAATATATTGATATTAGGTAATCGATTAGTTCTTTCTGATTTTGGATTGTATTGGGGAATAGAGGAGGAACGGCTTACAGAATTTAATGAGCGAATAGGACCATACAAAATAATGCCACCTGAATTAGAGAATGTGCAAACCGATTTGGATTTAGATTTTAGACCTTCGGATGTATATTTATTTGCTAAGGTATTATGGATGACATTGAAGGGGGATAATATCGGTTTTCGAGGACAATATCAACGAGGAGATGTTCAGATTTTTCTAAATAAAGAGAATTTTGGTGATGTAATTACATTAGAGCCAATACATAAATTAATAGAGCAGGATACTTTTGAAGATATGAACAAAAGAATATCGATTCACCAATGTATTGATTATTTGGAATTGCAACGCAATTTATTGGACGAGAGGGAACGAGAACTACTTTCCAATGAGTTAGTTAGTCGGTTGCTTTATGATGAACATAGTAAAATGATTATTGAACGTACCAAGCCGGATGAGTTGATATATGAAGATAAAGGGACTATTTTTAGTATGTTAAGAGGTGTCATTCCAATATCCAAAATCATGGTCAAATCACTTAATGATGAGCAAAAGGCAAAGCAGATTCAGCTGACGGATTTTCAGGTTGGCTCAGGTGGTATATGCAAGATGCTTTATTTTAATAATGGAATTAAAGTTAAAGAATATATAATGGAAATAAATAAAATGACTTATTCTCATTTAAATTTAGATATTGTACTTGAGTTAAATGATATTGATTCAGTTGATAAAGAATATGTTGCATATTCGGAAACGGTGCGAGGATTTGGAAATATGTATCCCAAGATATATTTTTCTTCGGATGAAAAGATTATTATAACAAAAGTAAAATAAAAAGATTGAGTATATTGTTTCTTAAAATATGAAGAATTTCAAATACTCATATTGCATTTTATATGTTAACATTTTATAATTAACCTATGGCAACAGTTTGGCAACAACCATTCAGTAGGTCGAAATAATCATTGTAATTTATATAAAAACATGTCCCATATTGGAACAAAACTTAAATAAAATAAGTTAATTTTATATTAGAATATAAAGAGTTTGAATAGTAAACAGAGCTTCATAAATGGCGTAAGTAAGCCATTTATGGGGCTTTTTCTTTTATCGTGATACCTATATGATACCTGTTTTGATAGTACCCTAGATATAATAGTTTGAGAAATTATTAAAAGAATATGTTATGATAATAATATAAGTTTAGGTTACACTCACAATATTATTTGTATGTCTATGCATACCAACATTTTTGATGTAACAAATGATGTCCAATTAGATTTAAAGCAGATCTATTTTTATACGATCTTGAATTTGATGAGACCAAGATGCCAGTCTTTGATGCGGATAATGATGATTTTACATTGACTTTGTATAATCTGAATTATGGACATGATTATGTGATAAATGTTAACGATACTCAAGGTGATACAAGGAATGGCACTCAAGGTGGCACTCAAGACAGATTACAGAAACAAATTTTTGAGACAGCAATATGATTTTGGACTAACAGTCCAATGAAATTATAGTTTTCATAAGGTATTATAAAATAAAAAGCTTGGAGGATATCTTATGGGAACTAATTTTTATCTTATGAGTAGAAATAAAAAGCTGATAAGGGAGCATTTTGCTGTCGAAACAGAATATGACATAAAGGATATTGAATATGCAATAGTTGATGAACCCTATCTTGGATATGAGATTCATCTGAATAAGTTAAGTTGTGGATGGCGTCCGCTATTCCAAAGACATAAGACAATCAAGACATTTAAGGAGCTGGAAGAGTTTTGCCTAAAAAATAAAAGCGTTATAAGCATTTATGATGAATATGGAAGAAGATATACATGGAAACAATATTTTGAAAAAGTATATGAGCATAGTCAGCAAAAGAAACAGCCACGTAAATGGATATATGATATCGATTCAACTTTCCCCAATTGTGGACCAAGTTTACAAAATGTATCATGTACAGAACAGGAGGCAGAAATATATATTCCATTCTGTCATAGAGAATATAACGAAAAGGAAAAGCTGGCGAAGGAACGCTTTCATGTGAATGAAAGATTATGGTGTAAGGAAAAGTATTGGGAAGATCCGGATTATCCATTTGATTGGACAGAAGGTGAGTTTTGCTAGAAGGAGCATATGCTTATGTATGAGAATATTGATATGGAAAAAACTGGAATATTACTGAAAGAGTTATTTGATAGATATGGTTATACAGTCAAAGATATTCAGAAAATATTGCATTTATCATGCCCACAGCCTATATATCGATGGTTTAAGGGCAGCATTTTACCATCAGTAGATCATTTGTATGTATTGAGCAGGTTGCTTAAGGTTCATATGGAAGATTTGCTTGTGCCTAAATGTGAATATAGTATCGTTACGGAAAAGTATGTAGAAAAGCCATTAGGTGACAAAAGACTATATGAATATTGGAAACGCTTATGCATAAAGAAATGTGCATAGTTTTAAGTGGGTCATGCAACAGAGTTGTTTCCTTTACAAATTATCAGCTGGAGAATGACTTAGTTGACTTGATTTGATTTCACTGATATAATAAGTTTCACTACAAGAGTGAAAGTGGTGATATGAGTGAAATTGGATAGAATAGGATTAGAATGTGTTGAGAATAAGTTTTTAAAACTTCCAAATATTCAGAAGTATGAAGTTGTCAGTAGGACAGAAGATGGTTTTATTGCATCTGTGGAAATGGATGATGGGTATGAGTTTCAAATAAATGCGTACTTCTTGGACAGGGTGTTTCCGTCTACAGTTATAAAATTGATTGAAAAGCAGAATCAAAGTCAGGAAGTTAACATTTTGGTTGCTCCATATATTTCAGAAAGAACTGCACAAATATGTGAAGATAACGGAATGGGTTATTTTGATTATGCAGGAAACTGTTGGTTTGTGGGTCATTCTATTTATTTGTCCGAAAAAGGAAATAAGAATCCAAGACCCAAAGAGCAAAGGTCTGTGTCCATATTTGAAAGGACTTCCGTGGTGTCTTCCTGTATTTTGCGCGAGTTGTTTGCGGATGTAACTAAGACATGGAAGCTTAAATACCTATCGGAAAAGGTGAATTGCAGCATTGGACAGGTATCCAAACTGATGAAAGTTCTGGTGGAAAACGCTTGGGTAGAAAAATTGCCGGATGGTTATAAGGTTATTGATCCGAAATCACTCCTGTTGGAATGGAGTAAGGATTATGGCAAAAAAGAAATAACATCATATGCTTGCTATAGTTTAGATAATATCTCTGTTATTGAGGAGCAATTAAAAAAATTAAAGATAGATACGGGGATTGATTCATTTCTTACCGGATTGTCTGGAGGAGTGCGATATACGCCTGTGGTGCGATACAATAAGGTACATGTTTATATAGCACCAGAGGATATTCAGGAAGCAATTCGATATTTGGACATGAAAGAAGTAAATAGTGGTTCAAATGTGGTTATTTTTCCATTAGAGAACGATTCCTATATCAAGGATTTCAGGGTAATTGATGACTCTACAGTAGTATCTCCTCTGCAAATATATTTGGATTGTATGCAGATAAAGGGCAGGGGAGAAGAAATGGCGGATGCGGTTTTGAAAAAGGAGATACTTAGATGATAAGAGATGAAGACTTGAAAAGCTGCGTAGACTATTCGGAAGGTCAGAAGCTGGCTGCACATAGAGTTCTGGTAGAGTTGGTTAATATTTTTCATGAATATGAAGATGAGATTCGTGTGGTAGGAGGCTGGGTTCCAGATTTAATGTTTCCACAAGAAGGTCATGTGGGAAGTGTGGATGTAGATATTATGATCAATCATCTGACTTTGCAGGATGAAGGTTATCAGAACATGTCGAGAATACTTCAGAAAAATGGATACAAGGAGCATCCGGAAAAATATTTTTCCTTTGTAAAGACAGTGATGGTGGACGGAATATCTTATGATGTGGATGTAGATATTTTAGCTGGAATGTATGGTGGTACACAATCGAAGAGAAGAAGTCAGCATGTGCAGGGTGTTAAGGCGTTAAAGGCAACAGGTGGTAATTTTGCATTTGAATTTCCGGCACAGAAGATTAGTGTGGAAGCAGAACGACCAGATGGCGCAATAGATGTTGCAAATGTCAGTGTTGTAGCAGTAGTTCCTTATTTAATAATGAAAACAGCAGCTATGGGCAGGGGAAAAGCTAAGGATGCGTATGATATTTACTTTATTATCAAACATTATATTGGTGGAGTAAGAGAACTGGCAAAAGAATTTGAACCTGTAAGGGATAAAAATATTGTAATAGAAGCGAAAGATAAGCTAGCAGGTAAATTTGCTTCTGAAAACCATGTCGGTCCAAAAGATGTGGCAGATTTTATGGATTTAGAGGATGAAGAAAGTATAGAAATGATCAAGAGGGATGCTTACGAACAAGTGCAGGCATTATTGAACTTAATATAGGTATTTAAAAACATTAGAGATGTAATAGTCTCGCCAGTCTCAAAATATTTTGAGACTAATAAGACTAACCCGAATAGAATGCTATCTCAACTTGGGAAAATTAATTAAATTCATTCATAGCATCCACATATTCCTGTAATCCATTAGGTTTGCAAGCCAATTCAGCATACAG
>OOAH01002005.1_pt1 | contig 15759 bp, 11 predicted proteins | sample 1671801 | NCBI WGS metagenome assembly OOAH01 (sample SAMN06348194, study PRJEB24527) | human gut metagenome | biome: human gut; feature: ankylosing spondylitis patient; material: feces | host: Homo sapiens | place: China | collected 2015-10 | reverse complement strand
AACAAAAGGTTGCCCCATCCGTAGCGAGCCATGCGATTGACCGTTGCCGGCGAATACGGCAATCGGCTGCAGCCTCTCTTTTGCCGGTGCTTGGCTTTCCCGGTCGGTACCGGCATCCAACTCGGATCGACACGCAGAAATAACGGACTTTTGCCTTTGCTTAGAAGTTCTGTTTTTGCGCGGGCGTAAAACCGTGCATCGACACCCGTAAAAAGATGGGTAAGCCGGCAGAAAATAGGTTGCTCTCCGCCCTGAGAATTGAAGATTTTGCAGGAAAACACAAACTTTTCCGGCTTCATGACGAAATTGGGCCGAGAATATTTGCAAAATTCCTCATAGGAAATAGGACGGCCAAGAGGAAGATCGTCAATGTGCTGCCTCAGGTATTCCTGACAGTCCGGGTTGTACATCGCTGTTTTGTGGTCAAGCTTCGGGCATTTCATATTCATTTGAAGAACCGCAGGGAACGAAATCAGTTGTCGTTCGCGTAAATCACTTCGCCCGGCGTGCCTTCGGGCGGCTTGTATTCTGTGCACAGAACCCAGACGAGAGGACAGGGCACTTCACTTTCTTCGGGATAAGCCGTATAGCCGTCGGTAAAAGTAATGCACACATCCGGCTCAATTTGCTTCTTTTCGATCCAGGCCATGATGGCCGGCATATGGGTGCCGCCGCACCAGAGGTTTTTGCGGGGCTTGATGTCTTCGCCCTTTTCAAATTCATCGACGGCTTCGACCCTGGTCGTGCAGTAGACGACGTAGACCTTTTTGGGATGACAGAGCTCGAAAATGGCTTGACAGTGACCGATGAAAGCGGCTACTTCCGAGTCGGAAATTGAACCGGAGACATCGATGCCGAGCACGACTTCACCCATGCTCGGTACGCGTTCGCGTCGGGGAAGATAGGCGATGTTGAGGCGCCGTTTGTCCGGACGGCACCATGTATACCGTTGGTCGGCCTTGTTCAAAAGATAGCGCTCAAGCAACTGATGCCAGGGCATTTTGGATTCCAAGGCCTGATCGACGAAGCGGCCAAGCATGCCGCTCATCAGGCCGCGGGCACGGGCGAGGGATGCCGCTTGCCCGAGATTGATTTTGCCCATCGAAATCTGCTCGTTGATCTGCTCTTGAGTCATGGGCGGCACGCTTTCGGGCAGATCTTTGATGGACAGCGTCCCGGAATAGGACTGCTCGTTTTTGTCGCTATTTTTGTTGTTGCCGCCGTTGTTACTACCGCCTTTGCCGTTACCGTCGTTATCTGCGCTGCAAGTTCCGGATGCGAGATCGAGTCCGGCCAAGCCGGGAGCAGTTGCTTTTTTCGGTTTTTTGATTCGTCCGGCTAGTTCCTCGTAGATACTTTCCGAGGTTCTTGCTTCGGCTCCTTTCATTCGGATACCGCCGTCGATGAATTTGCCGACGCCTTCGGCAATGAGGATTTCGTTGATGACGGCGTCGCAGGCAATGTTGTAAAGCTCATGATCCCGATGGCCGCGACGCAAGGCGTGTGCAAAGACAACGTGCATGACCTCGTGCGCAACGAGAAACATGAGTTCTTCCCGGCTGCAGGTCTCGACAAAGTCGGGATTAAAGAGCATCAGCCCGTCGGGCGTGACTCCGGCTGTCGGCACTTCTTGGCTGACAAGATAGTCGTGCTGGTAGACAAGGCTTCCGAAAAAAGGATGGCGGAGCAACAGCTGAACGCAAGCCTTGCCGATTTTCTTTTTTATTTCCTGCATGATGTGTCGAGCGTGTTTCGTTGCAATCAAAGCAAAAGGCCGCCGGCGAGCAGAAACTTCGCAACCGTCGTGCCGTATAGGTTCCTGCCGTCGGACGTCTTGGCCGTCGTGAAAACTGTTTTGTTTGCCGAGAGGTACATCTTGGCTGCCGCCACGGCCATTTCAGGATTCAGTCTTTGCGTGAACTTCCAGACAGCTTCGCAGTTGGCAAGCGTGAGCTCGGAACTCAACTTTGCAATCGTGGCCCACTGTATGTCTTTGTCCTCGGGCACGGGAACGCCTTCGGGATCGGCCAGAATGTTTCTGATGCTCGGAAGCTTTTTCATGACGCGCAGAAAGCCGACGTATTCGGCAGCGGCCCCTTTGCCGACGGAACCTGCAACGTGCTCGGAAAAAACGTAGGATCGTTTTTCGATTTCTTCGGGAATGCGAGCAACCGACTCCCACGAGCGCGGCGTCGGGTTACGGCTTCGTTTGGGATCGAAGTCACTCAAAAGGTTCGGACGGAACCGAATGAACGCCTGCAGCTTCGTCGGTATACCGTGCGTTTCGGCCCATGCAAGCCAGTCTTCGAGATCTTCCGAGAACTCAAGTTCGCGCATGCGGTTTGCGAGCTTCGTGCTCAGACGATTGGCGCCCGACTTGTCTTCCGTTCGATTGCCGGTCGCAATGATGTAGAGGTCTTTTGAAAGTCGCAATTGCCCGGCGCAGCGATCGAGTATCACGCGGCATAGCGGGTTTTGCATCGACATGTCGGCGTCCGACAATTCTTCGATGATCAACACGCACGGTCCTACACCTTCTCGCAACGCCCAGAATTCTTCGGGAGGAAGCCACTTCGTGTAGTCGCCGTTAAATTGAGGCAGTCCAAGAATGTCGCTGGGCTCTCGCAGCGACGGGTTGAATTCGACGATGCGCTCGGGCGGAATGTCGTGTTTTTTAGCGAGTGCCTGCGCAATTTCGCGCGCACACGAACTTTTTCCGCCCCCGGGTTTGCCGGTAATGAACGGCACGACTTCGTTGGTGGCTTCAAATTGCGCCAGGATGGACGATTTCAGATTCGAAAATTTCATGATTTTTTTCAGGGCTTCGGTTGGGTGTCGACGGAATCGGTTTTCTGCGTTATGCGTTCGATCCAGTCTCCGACCGTTTGCAGAACAGCGGGAACCAGCGACGTTGCATTGCCTCGCAAAAATTTCGTGAAGTCACCGATGCAGTCCTCGGCGGTTGCAAGTCCCAGAAAACTCTCGGAGAGAGCATCCTTGGCAATCAAAATGCGGTCGTGGCAGCCGTGCTTGAGAGCCAGCGTCACAAAGCCCGCTGCCGGATAGACAACGCCGGAAGTGCCGATCGCTAGAAAAATGTCGGCTCGTTTGATGACTTCAGGAATCCAGTCCATACCGAGCGGCATTTCTTCGAAAAGAACAACATCGGGGCGCACGGAAAAGCCGGCGGCTTTGCAAGCGGGACAGATGTTGCCTTCCCGATAAAAACCCAGACGGGGAAAAACGGCTCCGCACTGCGTGCAGCGACTTGTCAAGAACGAGCCGTGCAGGTGAAAAACGCCCGCGTCGCCGGCGTCTTCACAGAGCGTGTCGATGTTTTGCGTGATATGCACGATGTCGGCGGCGTGCCGCCAGGTTTTGCGAAACTCGGCGATCGCTACGTGTGCCGAATTGGGTTTTGCTTGGGTATAAGCATTAATGCGCCGGTTCATCGAATCGAAGACGATTTGCGGCGCATTCCGCATATGTCCCGCGTTGAGACTGTCGGAACGGCTCCAACTGTTGTCGGGATTGCGGTAGGTGGGAATTCCGCTTTCGGCGGAAAGGCCGGCACCCGAGAGAATAACGATGACCGGGCGATCGGCTTTGGGCATCTGCGTTCTGAGCTGCAGCAGGCTCTTTGGGCCGTAGTCCATGGTGTATCTCCAAAAATCCTTATCTCGTTTGAATGATTCGATAACGGAATTTTCGGAATACATGCGTCAATGATTGACGTATGCGAGAGCGACTTTTGTGCGACGAAAATCGACGCATTTTCGACGAGGATGCCGCTTATGAAGAACAGATGGGAGAGTGTTGCGCTTGCTGTTTCGTCGGGAAAAGAGTGACGCACTCCCGGTTTCAGACGGAAAGTTCGCGTGCGACAAGTAACGACGCATGCCCGATTAGGATGCGAAAACAAAGGCTGTGCCTTGCTTTTTTAGTTCTCGAGAGGAGATTTTTTATGAAAGATATTCGATCAAACGTTGGCGTGGAGCAGCCTGTTTTTCCGGTTTTTTGCAAGTTGGCTATGGCTCGAGAAAAAGGCGGTGTAACGACATCTAGCGGGATTGCGTTGGTGTGCGGAAGGCGAACGAAGGGCAATGCCCCCAGAGAGGACCGTTGGGAAGACGTTCTCACAGTGCCGGTATCGACGGAATTTGTCGTTGACCTTGTAAGGTGGGGCGGACTGGATGCCTCCATGCCGGAAGAATCCCAACGTCGAGCCGAGTTTATGAGTCTTTTGGCTTTGCATCCGGATGCTCGTTTGCGCGCGGCGGCGGCTTGTGAAAAGGGGCTTGCCGATTCTTCGCTCATGTCACTTCTTAAAGATTCGTCGCACGAAGTGCGCTGTAATTTATCGCTTAACTTGGACGCTGTCGGGCGCTTGTCGCCGCAGCAGGCAATTGCCTTGGCCGATGAGGACGGACAGATTCTGGAAAACGTGATGGATTCGATGGTTGATGCGCTTTATCAGTCTTCAACTGAACTGTTAAAGTGGAAAAAGATTTGTCCGAAAAACGAACAGGAACTTAATTTTGTGAACGCTTTGCCAAAGACGATTGCGTGTCTTCAAGAGAAGGTTCGAGTGTTGCTTAGCGCCTGTTGGGAGCATCCGGATTTGAGTGTGCGCCAGCAGACAAGACTTCTGGATCATCGGCTCAAGCAGCTCGAAGAAGTTTGTCCCCAACGAGTCAAGCGGCCGCCATTTGTTCGAAAAAGTGCTTCGGCCTTCGGTCTCAACCTCTACGGGCGATCGCAGGATTATGTCTATGCACTGTCTTTTATGAAATCCGATGAAAGCACCGGCGAACTAATTCCTGACCGGCAGCTATCCATGCTGATGATTCCGATCGACGGTCTGGACACGGTAGCGAAGTCTCTTCCGGTCGGATTGGAAACGGACGCCGTCATGATCCGCTTGGCACAGCACCCATCCCGCGAGGTGAGGACGGCAGTGGCCGGACGCGACGGGTTGCCATCGGCAGCGATTGATTGTCTAAAACACGACAAATCGTTCGATGTGCGAGAAGCATTGCTCGGAAACGAGGCCGTACTGACAGAACTTGCGGACAAAGATATTTTGCGTTTGCTTGCCGATGACCCCGGTTTGCTTGAAAGTGCCTTTGCCTACGGATGTCCGAGCGAGCGAATCGGCCGCCTTCTTACGGATCATTTTTCCGACTCGCCGGACCCATACGTAGCCGAGACGTTGGCGACGATAAGCGATTAGAGAAGAGTAGTCGAATCCAATAACAGCTCATTTGTGACTGATTATACGAGTTTGGTGCTCACCAGTGCGGCGAATCTGCGAGCAGTACGAACGGCGTCTGTGTCGCTTTCTGCTAGATCGACCATCAGCTGAGGCAGTTTCGGGTGGTCATGGAAAATGACGCCGCTGCGCAACAGAACGAGGCCTGCGGCATTGAGAGCCGTACGCTTATTGCCGTCGGCAAACGCGTGTGCTCTGGCAATGCAGACGGCATGCAATGTTGCCAGAGCAAACGGATCATTTCGGTTGAAATCGTCGCTGTATTCGAGTGTGCTGCGGATTCGCCCGACAACTGCCTCTGCCTTGGCGAGTTGATCGATCTGAGTCGTAGTCGGTGATCTCAAACCTCCAAAACGACTGACGACTGCATCGTGTATGACGATGATTTCATTGGGAAGAAGTATCGGAACTGAATGGGTCATAGCGACTTCAAGGCAGAGTTGCTCTCGGCAAAGATGGACAGGACGGTGTTGATCTCGTTCCTGAGGTGGTTGTGAGAGTTGTTAGTCGTCGAATCTGCACTCTTGATGTGTCGATGAGAGTTCGATTTAGTACAACGCTCTGTTTTTGCAATTGCATCCATCTGTTCTTTATCTTTTCTCATTTTCTTTTATCTCTACGTAATTCGGATTAAAAATAAATTGATTCCGAGAGAAAAGAATAGGAGAGAGTGCGTCAATTATTGACGCAAATGATAAGGATTGATTTTGAGTGCTGCTGCGTCGGAAATTGACGCACCTGCTCTTACGATTCGAGGTGTTGCAGAGGTGTGAATGTGAGAGCAAGACTTTTAAAAGGAAGAATTATCGGTATGGCTCGCAGAACAACGATCAAAAAGTCCGGCATGGTTGAACAGCAGACCGTCGATTTATGGCTTCTGCGTCTGCTTTGCAATGCCGGCGTTTGGGAAGACCTCAGCGTTTGCGAGATGGGCAACTCGGACTCTTATTCGGGCTACTTCTGGTTTAAGGCTTTTCGCAGCCAGCTCAACTGGGCTCTGGCCATTAATCGCAATGAGGACTTTATGAAATACGGTCGAGTTGCGAGAGGACGTTTTAAGGTGGGACGAGGGACGCTTATCGGTCCGCAGGACAAATCTTTTGACGACGATGAAGAGGGCGACAACAAAACAATCGTCCCGGTCGACAAGCGCCTTGCCTTTCTGCAGGATCGTCTGCAGGCGATTGTCGAAGATGCCGACAGCTTGTTCGATCTCGATGATGAACGCTCCAACCCCGATACGCTGGGTGAGTTCTGGCGCCGTGTCTCGCGTGGAGGTGCTGTCAAGCGCTGGCTGGGACTTGAACGACCGGAATCCGTTTTCGAGGCTTTAAGAAAGCTCGAAGAGTCTGGTTTCGATGAATTAACCGGATTTTCCGGTCCTTTTGCCGAGAACATTTCTGAAATTCGGGAAGCATTCGGCTTTTCGGCACTGGATACGCGGATTTTTGCTTTTTTATTGGTTGCCAGCGCGCGAAGCAGTGCGTTTGCTCCGATCATGCGCTGCTTTGATTTTTCAAAGAATGCCACGGATCTGATCATCGACATCACTGCTGCAGCATTGAAGGAGGACCGAGAGCGGATCAAGGAATCCTTGCGCTTCGATTCGCCGTTGATGCGCTCGGGATTGTTCGTCTTTTCCGACAGCGACGACGATGAACTGAGTAATCGCATCGATTTTCTTGACGAATCGCGCTTTCACAGTCTGCTTTCGATGCGTGTTCCGTTGCAGAAGCTTCTCGCGGCAGTTGTGAATCCTGCTCCTGAGGGAGAGTTGTCGCTTGAGGATTACGACCATTTGCCTGTGGTTAATCGGGTGCTTCTGCCCTACATGAAGAAAGCACTTGAGGAACATCGCAAGGGTGCCAACGTTTTGCTGTACGGAATGCCGGGCACCGGCAAGACGCAGCTTGCGCGTACGGTATGCAAAATTTTGTCGGCTAATCTTTTTGAAGTTGCAACCGAAGAGGAAAACAACAGTCGCGGATCGAAATCGCGCCTTCAGCGTTGGAAGACTGCTTCGGCCTTTTTGGGAAGTTCGGAAAATACGGTTCTTGCTATCGATGAAGCCGAAGACGTCTTTAACGACGGCGCCAATCCTTTGGCTCTTTTCAGTTTGTTCGGGCCGAAGATCATGCGGTCAAATAAGGGACAGATCAATCAGCTGTTGGAAAGCAATCCTTTGCCGACCTTCTGGATAACGAACTCCATCGGTTCTATCGATCCTGCAATGATCCGCCGCTTCGATCTGGTGATTGAAGTGCCGACACCCGACGCAAAAGGCCGCCGCAAGATTGTGGATCAGGCATTTTCGGGAAAACTATCGGATACGGCTGCCGAGCGTCTCACGCAGGCTGATCAGTTGGCTCCTGCTGTCCTTTGTCGTGCCGCTGAAGTGGCCTCAATGGTGGGGTTCGAGAAGGGGGCTGTAACCGAAGAAGAGGTCGTTGGACTTGTAAGCGAAACACTGCGTGCGCAGGGCTTCGGCACTGTGCCGGGAACTGCGGCCGTGCTTCCTGCCTACTACGACCCGCATTTCGTCAATGCCGACATGGATTTGGTGGAGCTTGCGCATGGCTTGAAGGAAGCCGGCGGCGGACGGATTTGCCTCTACGGTCCTCCCGGCACCGGCAAATCGGCTTATGTGGCTTGGCTTGCAAAGGAACTCGGCCGTCCGCTCGTGCGAAAGACGGTTGCCGAACTTACGAGCTGCTGGGTCGGTGAAACGGAAAAACTGATTGCAGAGGCTTTTCGACAGGCTCAGCGCGAAAACGCCGTACTTTTGCTTGACGAAGCCGACTCTTTCCTGCGCGACCGCACGCTCTCACGCGCGTCTTGGGAAACAACGCAGGTAAACGAAATGCTGGCGCAAATGGAGGCCTATTCGGGTTATTTTGTTGCAACCACGAATCTCTTGGATTCGCTCGATGCGGCTTCGCTCAGGCGCTTTGACCTAAAAGCTAAGTTCGACTTTTTAAAGCCCGAACAGGCCGTAGCATTGGCGCAAAAACAGCTAGCCGCCGTCGGTATTGCGCTTGACGATCAGTCTGCATCCCGGCTTCTCGGCTGGCGCGCATTGACGCCCGGCGACTATGCTGCCGTCGCTCGTCAGAGTCGCTTCCGTCCGCTGCAGTCTGCTGCCGACTTTGTGGCTCGTTTGGGAGAGGAAATCAAGGTTAAGGGGCAGTCCTCGGCTCAGAAAATCGGCTTTTATTGACGCAACAGCGAGATCACGGGGCCGTCGCCTTCGAGCGGGCGCTTTTCGGCTCGAGTGATCTTTGCTTCCGTTTTCCAGGATGCAACCCAGCCGTCCAAAAGGACGGTGTCGTCCATGACGGCCTGCAGGCGCCACTTGCCGTCCGCCGTCTCAATGAGCTCCTGTGTGCGGTTAAAGGGTGTTTCCTCAAGAATGAGCTTGGTTTTCGGGCTTTCGAATTCCACGACGAAGAGGACCTTACCGCCGTTGCTGTAGTTGACGTGACGAGCGTTGATGTAGTCCTTGAGCGCAAAGTTTTTCGGGCGTTCGGCAGGGAAGTCGAGCACATTTGCCGTCTTCATGCGGTGCAGAGCCAAATGTCGGACATTGTCGTAGCCGTCAAATTTGCAGATCAGATACAGGCGCTGATCCTGTTGGATCAACCCTAACGGCGAAACTGTGTGCTCTTTTTCCAGACCTTCTGCGTTTGTGTATTTCAGATCGAGTTTGCTGTCTCGATAAAGTGCCTCGCTTACCGCATCAAAAATACGAGGCAGGATTCTCGGAGGCATCAGGGCGATGGAGTCCGGTACGAAGGCGACCTTCTGCAGCCACGCTTTCTGTCGGGCTGTAGAGCCCGATTCCTTGAGCGATTCGCGAGCAAGTTCAAAAAGGTTCTGCAGCGGCTTCATGACCGGAGCGGGGATTTGGTTTTTGAGGTATTCCTCGGCCAGACGCACAAGGAGGCTTTCCTGAGGCCTGAGATTTTTCTGCGAAAGGTTGGAATCGGGCAGACTGCGGCGATACCCGTAAGGTTTTCCTTTGTCGCGGCACTCGACGCCGAGCTCCGGACATCCTGCGATGCTCTTGAGAAGACGCTGAATGCGGCGTGTTTCCAGAGGAAAGCCGCTTTCGTTCAGACTCTGCTGCAGGTCCTGAGTGGAGATCCAACTGTTGCGTGGAATATGCTCAAGAATTTTGATGATTAGCAGTGCTTCGCGTTCGACGCTTCCGACTGTAGCCATGGCGCAGGCCTCCTGAGGTTTGTATAGGAGGCGAGTGTAGCGCAGAAGGCTGGCTTGCGACGTTTGCTGTCGGAATATTGAGTTTGAGGTAGACAACAGAACTTACATTAAAAGCTTGTGAGTAACCTGTACAGCTGTGACGAAAAGGCACCGCAACCGTAGCGTCGACAGAATTTTTGTCTCTTTGCCAATCGGTTATGTTCACATGAGTCGGAAATTGACGCATGTTTTGGCACAATCAAAAGAATTGTGTTTTATAGGCGACAAAGCTGATTGCTGAGAAAACTTTCTGCCTTATGAAGAATTGAATTGGTTGTCAGAATAAAACTTCTGATCAATTTGTTTTCTTTAGGATCCAAAAAAGGTTATGCTCTTGGCATTAGTTTCTACTTTTACCGGGATTGTGACGATGCGAGAAAAATGCAGACTTAAGACGAAAAAAGAGGCCGCCTATAGCGACCTCTCATCTGTTGCATTTTTCAGCTTGTTAATGGAAAAAGCCCATTTCCTAACCTGATTTCGGTTCGATTGTAGCTGTTGTTGACGCTTCCGTCAAATTCTCCTAGCTTAGTGAGTGAGAGAACGGATAACTTCACGTTGAAAGGAATGAAGAAATGTCTGAAAACAAGATGGTCTATCGCTTGGGACTTGATATTGGCAGTACGTCAATCGGTTGGGCGATGTTGCGGCTTAATGCCCAGGGAGATCCTTGTGCTGTCATTAAAGCCGGCGTACGTATTTTTTCAGACAGTCGTAACCCCAAGAACGGGCAGTCGTTGGCATCTGTCAGACGTCAAGCACGTCAGCAACGTCGAACGCAGGATAGAACGAAGCGACGCAAGAATAGATTGATTAATGATCTGGTTCAATTTGGTTTCTTTCCTCAAGATCCGCAAGCGCGCCGCAAACTAGAAATTCTTAACCCTTATGAAATCCGCCGAAAGGCTCTGGATGAAAAACTGACTCCTTACGAATTCGGACGTGCAATTTTTCATTTGGCTCAAAGGCGTGGTTTTAAGTCAAACCGCCGAACAGACCAGAAGAGTAGCGAAACCGGATTGCTGAAGGATGCAATTAAGCAGACAAAAGCTATTCTAGAAAAGAAAGGGTACCGAACCGTTGGTGAGATGTTCGCGGATCGGCAACTGCGTCGCCTACCTGTGCGCTCTCGAATTCGTCAGGTTGAGGTGCAACAAAACGGCAGGACAAAGAACACCAAGCAATACGATTTTTATTTGGATCGAGAGCTGATCCAGAATGAATTCTGCTTGATTTGGGAAAAACAGTCCTCTCTTAACCCAACACTCTTTTCCGATGATAAAAAAGAGCGGCTTTACGACACGATCTTTTTCCAGCGCGATCTGCGACCTGTTAAGCCCGGACGTTGCACGTTGTTGCCCGATGAAGAACGCGCGCCACTAGCGCTACCGAGCCAACAGGAATTTCGGATTTACCAAGAGCTCAATAATCTGAAAAAACTTGATGTCAATCTTCGAAGTATCCCGCTTTCTCTTGAAGAACGAAATGTTTTAGCTGAAGACTTAAATAAGTCTAAGAAGCGCACCTTTGAGCAAATGCGCAGCAAAATCGGATATGAAGGGCAGTTTAATCTTGAGGATGCGGGAAGAACTGAACTCAAAGGTAACGAAACTGCAGCGATATTAGGTTCGAAAAAATTAATCGGTTCGGAGTGGTTCAAGTACGACCTCGAAAAGCAGGACGAGATTGTTGACCTGTTGTTGACCGTGGAGTCGGAGAGCGATCTGATTAACCAGTTGCATCAGAAATATGGCTTCTCTTGTGAATTGGCTACCAGGTTGTCGCAAGTTACTTTACCTTCCGGCTATGGAAGTCTTTCCCGCAAGGCGTTGGCCCAAATTGTTCCTGTCCTCAAGAGCGAAGTTATTGTCTACAGTGATGCCGTACAGAAGGCAGGATTTGAATCGCACAGCTCACTTGATCTTTTGCATCAAACTGGTGAAGTCATGTATGAGCTCCCCTACTACGGAGAGGCTTTGACTCGGCATGTCGGGTTCGGTACCAACGATCCGTCGGATCCTGATGAAATTCGTTACGGCAAAATTGCCAATCCCACAGTGCACGTGGGGCTCAATGAACTCCGCAAAGTTGTCAATGAGTTGATCAGGACTTATGGGAAACCCGCGGAAATTGTGGTTGAACTCGCCCGTGAACTGAAAATGTCTCGCGATCAGAAACTTGAGGTTCAGCGCAAGCAAAACCAAAACAAGGAGAAAAACGCGGCAGCAACTCATGCGGTTGCGGAAATCCTGGGATGTAACGAAGCCTTGGTCAGTCGGGAGGATATTGAAAAGTGGCTTTTGTGGGAAGAGCTTGGCGACAACGCTCTCGACAGACGTTGCCCGTACACCGGCAAGCAGATCAGTGCTGCGAGTCTCTTTTCGGAAGAGATAGAAATTGAGCACATTCTGCCGTACTCGCGAACGCTTGACGATTCCATGAGCAACAAGACGGTGTCCTATCGCTTTGCCAATCGCATCAAAGGAAATCGTACGCCTTGGGAGGCTAGGGATATCTTCGAAAAGAACGGCTTAAGTTACGACGATATTCTGGCTAGAGCGGAACACTTGCCAACATCGAAACGCTTCCGCTTTGCCGAGGATGGCTACGAAGTCTGGCTACGCGATTTCAAGGACTTCACAGCTCGAATGCTTACTGATACACAGTATTTGTGCCGCATTTCCAAGGAGTACCTTGAGTTGATTTGTCCCCAGAAGACAATGGTTATTCCGGGGCGGCTGACTTCGATGTTAAGAGCAAAGTATGGCCTTAATCGCATCTTGAATGATACGAACGCAAAAAATCGTGATGATCACAGACATCATGCTATCGACGCCTGCGTAATTGCTGTGACGGACCGTAGCCTGTTGCAGAAGATTGCCACTAGAGCCGCGCAGAACAACGAGGAAGGACAGCGTTTGCTTCAGGATATACCTCTGCCTTGGGCAACCTACCGACTTTCGGTGCAGCGTGCAATTGAGCGAATTGTGGTTAGCCACAAGCCTGATCATTCGTACGAAGGGCAGATGCATGACGCTACTGCGTACGGTATCAGAAAAGACGGAAACGTTGTTTATAGGAAGGATGGGGTCAGAACTGTTCAAAAACTACAGGTTATTCCGATTGCCTGCGCAAAAGCCACCTGGCGTCATGGTATTAATGAGGATGGTACGCCTAGAGCCTATAAAGGCTTCAAAGGGAACAGCAACTACTGTGTAGAAATTGTCCTGAACGATAAAGGAGCATGGGTTGCCGATGTCATTTCGACCTTTGACGCTTATCGGATAGTACGAACGAAGGGGAAGGACTTTCTAAGAGAAAAGTTGTCTAGAACTGGCAAGCCCTTAATTATGAGGTTGCTCAAAGGTGATGTTTTGCGATTGAAACTAGATGATGGCTATCGAAATTATATTGTTCAGAAGTTCAGATCAGACGGCATGGTTGAGCTTGCTGGGATAAATGAAGCTAACGTTAGTGCCCGCGTTAGAGAAACAGATTCGAAAGACACAATAGATTATCTGAGAAAGACAGTTTCTGGTCTCCAGAAGTTGCATGCCCAACGGGTTACGGTAAGTCCAGCAGGCCAGGTAAGAATTCACCGATTGGGGTATTAGTCGTATGTTGGGGCGTATCGTCGAAGTAGGGAACGACAATCGACATCTGTCGGTTTACAGAGGCTTTTTGCTGATTCAAAGCAAGGGCCCGGGACCGTGGCAGGAGATTGGTCGTATCCCGCTCGACGATATCTTGGCGGTGATCGTCAACGCTCATGGGGTGTCCTATACCAACAACATCCTGGAAGCTTTGGCTGATCGGGGAGTGCCTTTCGTTTTATCTTCAGATCGACATGTACCTGTAGCTTTTCTTTGGCCCTTAGAAGGGCACCATTTGCAGGCCAAGCGGATGGAGTGTCAGCTCAACGCCTCGTTACCGAGAAAGAAAAACGTTTGGGCTGCAATTGTTCGTAGCAAGATCTTGATGCAGGCACAGGTATTACGGATGTTTGGCAAACCTCATGGGGCAATGGAAAACTACGCACGCGACGTACGTAGCGGAGACCCTGATAATCGTGAAGCTCTTGCCGCTCGATTTTATTGGTCGGCATTATTTGGCGATGACTTTAGGCGAGATAGGCTCGCAGCAGGGGCAAACGTTTTTTTGAACTACGGATACACGATCCTGCGCTCAGCCATGGCTCGTGGAGTTATTGCTGCTGGACTACACCCGAGTGTGGGCGTTCACCACTGCAATGATGGGAATAGTCAGAGGTTGGTTGATGATCTAATGGAACCGTTTCGTCCACTAGTGGATGCAAAGGTTGCACTACTCAAACCTGAGGTCGACTCTGAGCTCACGCCTGAAGGTAAAAAGGCTTTGGTATCGGTGTTACACGTCGATATGAGATGCCCAACAGGGCGAACGCCGGTGTCGGTTGCGATGCAACAATTGGCGGCTTCCTTGGCGCAGATTTTCACAGAAGAGCGAACAAAATTAGACTTGCCTGAAGGTTTTATTTTTGATGATCTTCGAGAGAAAAACTCGTGATTTCCGGTTATAGGCTTATGTGGCTGATAGTGATGTTTGACCTGCCTGTCAGAACCAAAGAACAAAGGAAAAAGGCCAACAACTTCCGTCTGTATTTGTTGGACCTCGGTTTCTTGAAATGTCAATTGAGCGTTTACGCTAAATTTTGCACCAGCCAGGAAAAAAGTAGCACGATCTTTCGGCGAGTCAGAGCAGCACTGCCGGCTCAGGGACAAGTGAGCATTCTTAAAATCACAGACGCTCAATTTAAGCGCATCACAACTTTTCAGAATCGCATCAACATGGCGCTGAAAAACGTGCCAAACCAGCTTGAATTGTTCTGAAATTATGGAAAAAATCGATCGTGTTTGTCTTGTTTTCTCATTTAATATCAAGGTATTGCGGTTCTGTCTGAAATTCTAGGTTAGGAAATGGGCTTTAGCCAGAACGCAGATCATGACTGGCATTGAAGCCCGCATGAAATTCTAGGTTAGGAAATGGGCTTTAGCCAGAACCGTTCCAGACACTTGTGCCGGTGGGCAGTGGAAATTCTAGGTTAGGAAATGGGCTTTAGCCAGAACTCAAAAGGTCACGATTTCACAAATGTTAAGGAAATTCTAGGTTAGGAAATGGGCTTTAGCCAGAACTGGCTTTCTTTTGATGAGGCAATTGATGATGAAATTCTAGGTTAGGAAATGGGCTTTAGCCAGAACTGAACTCCACCAACATTCATGCCAGAGCCAGAAATTCTAGGTTAGGAAATGGGCTTTAGCCAGAACACTACTATTCTGCTTGTCCGAACGCGCATAGAAATTCTAGGTTAGGAAATGGGCTTTAGCCAGAACAAGCCGGTTCACTTCTTCACTGGCACGGAAGAAATTCTAGGTTAGGAAATGGGCTTTAGCCAGAACTTCATGGATAATTTGTACATTCGCACGTTCGAAATTCTAGGTTAGGAAATGGGCTTTAGCCAGAACGCGTGTTGTAGGCCTTGATAATCTCCTCAAGAAATTCTAGGTTAGGAAATGGGCTTTAGCCAGAACAGAATATCCATGTAAGAGGCGCGCTTGCATGAAATTCTAGGTTAGGAAATGGGCTTTAGCCAGAACTAGTTTGCAGCAATCGCGCACAAGGTCATAGAAATTCTAGGTTAGGAAATGGGCTTTAGCCAGAACTAGTCGGTACGACACTAAACACCGCTCGTTGAAATTCTAGGTTAGGAAATGGGCTTTAGCCAGAACTGGCCGTTGATGCCGCCCCAGAGCGTCACTGAAATTCTAGGTTAGGAAATGGGCTTTAGCCAGAACTCGCTCGGCTATGGCCAGCCAAGCGCTGATGAAATTCTAGGTTAGGAAATGGGCTTTAGCCAGAACAAGTGAGTGCTATCAGTCACAAAGGCACCAGAAATTCTAGGTTAGGAAATGGGCTTTAGCCAGAACTGGAGAGCAGCCATCCCGACTGCCGATGTGGAAATTCTAGGTTAGGAAATGGGCTTTAGCCAGAACATTACCAGTCCAATCCTTCGGTCTTGAGCCGAAATTCTAGGTTAGGAAATGGGCTTTAGCCAGAACAATGACCACCGGTTTGCCTTCAAAGCTCGCGAAATTCTAGGTTAGGAAATGGGCTTTAGCCAGAACTGTGGCTCCATGTGTTAGCGCAACGCTATTCTGACACTCCATAAGTGAGGATTCTGACATCGTCAG
>OOAH01001992.1_pt1 | contig 15855 bp, 10 predicted proteins | sample 1671801 | NCBI WGS metagenome assembly OOAH01 (sample SAMN06348194, study PRJEB24527) | human gut metagenome | biome: human gut; feature: ankylosing spondylitis patient; material: feces | host: Homo sapiens | place: China | collected 2015-10 | reverse complement strand
AGTCTATCCACCCGGACCCTATATTTTCAATGCTTTTCAACATTGCCCGTTCGACCGTGTGAAAGTGGTTATCCTAGGACAAGACCCATATCATGAGCCAGGACAAGCTCACGGACTTTGCTTTTCTGTACAAGACGGTGTGCCTTATCCGCCTTCTCTCGTAAATATTTTCAAGGAAATTGAGAGTGATTTAGGCAAACCCATACCGCAAACCGGCAATCTGCTCCGTTGGGCGGACCAGGGCGTCCTGCTTCTCAATGCAACCCTGACGGTTCGTGCACACCAAGCCGGCTCACACCAGAATAAAGGTTGGGAAGAATTCACGGATGCCGTAATCCACCGCCTGACAGAAGAGCGAAGCCATATCGTTTACATCCTGTGGGGGTCGTATGCACAACGGAAAGGCGCTTTCATCGACGCCTCCCGCAACCTGATATTGAAATCGGCTCATCCGTCTCCCCTCTCCGCTTACCGCGGATTCTTCGGGAACAAGCATTTCAGCAAAGCAAATGATTATCTGATCGCAACCGGACAGACACCAATAGATTGGTAATTATCAATTGACAATTGGAATTACTCCCATTTCTGCCCGTCACGATAGTTGCTGCTCTGGCGCCATTTCAGGTCTTTCAGCAAAGACGAACTTACTGCAATATTGAAGGTATAGGACTTATAAGGTCCCACCGGCACAAAACTGGCAGTCATCTGCCAGCAATGCAGGTCGCGAGTGATATTGCAAGTCATATAGGATATCTTATGCGTATCGAAGTCATAGGTGGCATTAAAGTTAAAACGCCAGTTCTTCGTCGGCTGAATATTACCGTTAAAGCTCAATGCATGTGTAAGCTTGTACTTATATTCGAGCTTGCTCGGGTCAAAGTCTCCATAACGCAATTGCATGCTATAGCTGAACGAAAGGCTCCAGGGCACTTTATTGACCATATAGCCATACGAATCGAACTCACCCGTATCTTTCTTGGCACCACGCAATCGGCCTCCTTCCATTTTACCCTGTTGGTCCCCTTCCTCTCCCGAAGAGATTTGTTCGAATTCCGGATCGTTCGATGCATTGGGGTCTGTCGGAGGGTTGTTGGAATCGTCGTTATTATCTTTCTTGCCGAACAATTTGCCGAACGTATCATTATTAAAGGTATAAGAGAAACTCGTACCGGTCTGGCGCAAACGGCCTAATCCTTTACCGGCCTGCCAACGCGGAATATCCAACCGGCGAACGGTCTTCGTCGCTTCATCGTAGCCATAGGTATAGGTATCGAACGTACCGTTCAGGTTCAATGTATAGCTCTTCGAAAACTTGAGACGCAAGCCTACACTCAAGTCACTCCACTTGAACGAATCGGCCGCCATATTATAACTCATCCCCAACGACAACTTATCGATCAGACTGATCTTACGCTCACCTGTCGAATCGCGATCCGACTTGATCTTCATTTCGAGATTGTTATCTAACTGAAAACTCACGCTCCCCGACTTCCCGTTAGGGGCCGTCCCAAACATACCGCCTTCAAACGGCGAATAAGAGATCTGCTGCGTCTGTCCATATTGATCTTCATACATAAGATCTTTCCAGAAACCATATTTGGAAGCTCCAAAATCAGGCGTATAACTCAACGTTACCGAAGGTTCGAAACGATGACGAATCATCTTGATCTTGTCACCCAAAAACGGCAACGGTTTATAGAAACCATATAGCGTCGTGGAAGCTGAAACGGATGTGCTGTAATCGAATACGCGGTAGAAACCATAAGTCGTATCACGCGCAACCACCTGCTTCTTCTGCATGTCGTATGCTTTTTCCACCTTATTGGTGTACCAACGTTCGGTATAATTGAACGACGGCGAGATATTCAAATACTTGAACAAAGAGAAAGTAGCACTCACCGGAATCTGGTGCTGCATGGCATTCCGCCAATCCTTCACCAAGCTCGACTTGAACAATTTGTCTTCTTTCGTATCGATACTATTACGCAGGTAACCGTTGTAACTCATGGAAATCTTCTCATACCAACGTTCTTTTCCGACCGCATTCTTCCGCTTGAACGGGAAGATACGACTCATCGTAATTGTAATATCAGGCAATGTCAGCGAGATCGTCGAGTCTTTCGAACGCTGGTTCACATTCATGGTAGCCGAAATACTGAACGGATTATTCGGGAAACGCTGTGTTATACTGATACTGGACCCTTTGGTATTCTGCTTCGCATCCGCAAACCCTTGCGAGCCAAGATAGAAGCTGTTCAGGTTATTACGGTCATAACTGCTGGTCGCAAAGTTCACACTCGCCGAGAAAGTCCGGTACGGATTTGCCTTCGGGTCCTGCGAGTGTGTCCAGTTCAGCTTGAAGTCCTTAGACAAGCTATAATCGGGAAGCCCCTTGTCGCCCAAACGGGTAACCAGATAGGAGGCATTGAAACTGCCCGAAAACTTATACCGTTTCCGATAAGAAGAACGAGCCGACAGTCCCCAGGAACCTTTCGTATAGATTTCACCGGTCAAGGCCAGGTCCATATAATCGCTCAACGCAAAATAATACCCGCCGTCGCGCAGATAGAAACCACGCGAACTTTCATCCCCGAAAGTGGGCATGATAATGCCCGAAGAATAAGAACTCGAAAACGGGAAGAAACAGAATGGCAGACCGATCGGATAAAGCGGGACGTCCTCAAACACCAGATAGACGGGACCCGTCACGATATTTTTCTTCGGGCGGACTTTCGCCTTCGTCATCTGGATATAGAAATGGGGGTGATCATGCTCGTCGCAAGTCGTATACCGTCCCCCCTTCATATTCAGGACATCGTTGTCCATCTTTTTGGTACGTCCGGCCGTCACATAACCTTCGCCTTGTTGCGTGATCACATCTGTGATATATCCTTTTTTCGTACCGAAATTATAGCGCATCGTCTTGGATTCATACTGTTGGTCGCCATCTTTGAAAAGAGGATAGCCGAATTCCTCCCCGATCGAGTCAAGGCCGAAAGTGGCATACACCAGGCTACTGTCCATATTCATCTCGATTTTCTCGGACTGAAGTTCGATTTGTTGATATTTCACATCGCTTTCCCCAAACAGATAAGCCCAGTTCGCTCCCGTCATGATGATGGAGTCTTTCGCCTGGTAGGAAACCGGAGCGTCCAGCCCTGTCTGCTTCTTCGGTACACTGTCTAACGCAAGCACACTATCCTGTCCGGCAGATACGACCGTATCGCCCACAACGGCCATCACGGTATCGGTCGGGGCTATAAGTTCCTGCGCCTCAGTCATCATGTTTCCAGTGAGGAAAAGCAACAAAATAATCAGGCATTTGTATTTCAAAAACATTCCGTCGTTATTTGCAGTGTGTTACAGCGGGCAAATGTATAACAATTTAGCGAGCCAATCCCTTTTTATTCCCCTAAAAAGAGTTTACACCAGTTATCAAACCGTTCGACTGTTTCGTTTCCATACTTCGAAAGGCCCTGTTTTACCTTTTCGACAGATTTTTCTTTGTCCAGTTTCGTTTTGCTGTAAAACTTGTCGGCGTAGCAAATCAGTTGTTCTTCCAAGGTTTCCGGCATAAAGTCCCGGTGCGGAAGAGGCAAACCTCGTTCTTCAATCATTGCCAGCGTAATACCTGTTCCCGTATGCCGTTCGCACACGCGGGCATGGCGGGGATAACCTTCCGCCCGCATCAATTCGGCCCCCAGATAACCGTGGCAAATATATTCCGCATCTCCATGGCAATCGATATCGGGAGCATTACAACGGAAAATACCGATATCGTGCAGCATAGCTGCCTCTTCTACAAAGGTAAGGTCAAGATTCATCTCCGGATGCATCCGGGCTATAGCCAAAGCTTTATCTGCCACACTTCTACTATGAATAACCAAAATCCGGTACGCCTCCGAACCTACCGGATAATATTTGGCAATAATATCTAAAGGGTTCATAACAATCAATCGCTTTATTGAGAGACAAAGATACGCAATAAACAAAAAGAATCGTTACTTTTGCAGAAACAAATAGTAAGGAATGAGTCTATGAGAACAGTTATCAGGTATGCCTTCTGGCTGTTAAGCCTGTTCTTAATGTCTGAAATCCAGGCCGTCACTCCACAGAAAGCCCCTCTAAAATTGGGAGCCGAACGTATGGACGTCGTTACCCGTCTGTTGAAAGACAAACAGGTCGGATTAGTAGTGAACCAAACCTCCATCCTCGAAAAGCAGCAGAAGCATTTGTTGGACGCCTTGTTGGAAGAGGGTATCAACATAAAGAAAGTGTTCGCCCCTGAACACGGTTTCCGCGGGACGGCCGATGCGGGAGCCGAGATCAAAGACAGCCGTGACGTAAAAACAGGAGTCCCCATCATATCCCTATACGGAAAGAACAAGAAGCCGACAGCCGAGCAGTTGGCCGGCTTGGACGTGGTCGTGTTCGACATTCAGGATGTCGGAGCCCGCTTTTATACTTACATCAGCACCATGCATTATGTGATGGAAGCCTGTGCCGAAAACGATGTCGAATTTATCGTCCTGGACCGCCCTAACCCGAACGACTTCGTCGACGGTCCTGTCCGCCAGAAAGGATTCGAATCCTTTGTCGGCGTTGACCCATTACCCATACTGCACGGTCTGACGGTTGGCGAACTGGCTTGGATGATCAACAAGGAAGGTTGGCTGAAAAGTACACCCGACACCTGTAAACTGCATATCGTCAAGATGGAAAACTGGCGTCACGGAGATCCGTACTGGTTGCCGGTAAAGCCCTCTCCCAACCTGCCGAACGACCAGTCGATCCGTCTCTACCCTTCACTCTGTTTCTTCGAAGGGACCAATATCAGTGTCGGTCGCGGGACCTATTATCCATTCCAGATATTGGGAGCACCCGATGCCAGATACGGAGATTTCACCTTTACGCCCACCTCCTTGCCAGGTTTCGACACGAAACCGTTGCATAAGGACAAGGAATGCTACGGCACGGACTTGAGAGAATATCCCTTTACCGGGGGATTGACGCTGAAATTCCTCCTTGATTTCTATAATAAAGCAGGCAACGACCAAGCTTTTTTCTTCACCCGCCCACAATGGTTCGACCTGCTTGCCGGGACAAAAGAATTACGTTTCCAGATTGTCCGCGGCTTAAAGGAGAACGAAATACGCGCAAGTTGGCAACCGGCATTAAATAAATATAAGAAAATCAGAAAGAAGTACTTGTTATATCCCGATTATCGTTAACTTTGAACGGTTTTTTAAAACATACGGGTACAATTGATAAGTGCTTCTTCCTTGAAAATACATATATACATAGCGATATTGATATTGGCCCTTTGTTTTCCGCGTGAAGCAAAGGGTTCCTCCGATAAAAAAGGGAAGGAACTGTTTAATGTCCTTGTCATACAGTCATACAATCAAAGCCTGAGTGCCTACTCCAAGTTCGACAAGCTGCTGCACGAGGAACTGGAGGAAAAGCAGATATACTCTTCCATCCACACATTCTACCTGGACTGCGAACGCTATAATGCCACAGACGAAGAAGCCCGGATGTACTCCTTTCTCGACACTTTAAGTTTCAAACCGGACATCATCATTTCCAATGACGATCAGGCTACCTATACTTTAATGGCCTGCAACCATCCGCTCGGCAAGACGATTCCGGTTGTCTTTTCAGGTGTCAACTTTCCCAACTGGGAACTATTGGAACAGCATCCCAACTTCACGGGTTATTGGGACAAGCCTGAATATCTGAAAAACATACAACTGATCGAAAAACTATACGGAAGATCAAAAATACTGATCTTCAAAACGAAAGAATTCATCGGCAGAAAAGCGTTCGAAACGTTGATGGACAATATCCAGGGACATGGAATAGCTGTTTACGAAGGATTGTATCAAACAAGGCCCCAAACTACTTCCACGGAAATCCAGCCCGGCAAAGAAGGCGCTTCTGCCTTATATACGACCTCAACAGCCAACCTGACCGCCCGCCAGCTTCTTTGGGTATTTGAAGACAAGCCTTACACCGCCTGCATACAAATCATTCTCGACTTCAATGTCCTGACCGTCGGACGCCTGGCCAATGTGCCGAACTTCACAGTCATTAACAACGGGTTCAACGACAACAGAGGGATCACCGGTGGCTATTTCACTACCTTGCAAATCCAGGCTGATTGTGTTGCCCAAACAGCTGCCCGCATCCTGAAAGGCACTTCTCCAAATGACATTCCTATCGTAGAATGCCCCAAAACATTTGCTTTCGACTGGAAAGAGATGCAACGTTTCAACATACGGTTGAGCGATCTGCCACAGGGAAGCATCATCTATAACATGCCACTGGAAGTCCGTTACCTAAACTATATTATTGCAGGCGGAATCCTGCTCGTCATAGCAATCGTCTATATCATCCTTCACCTCATTTACATGTACTACCGCGAAAGCGAACGGAAAAGGCAGGTGCAACTCCGGTTGATCGAAGAGAAAGAGCGAGCCGAAGAAGCCAATAAGATGAAATCGGCATTCCTCGCCAACATGAGCCATGAGATACGCACACCGTTAAATGCGATAGTCGGTTTCACCAACCTATTACAAGACGAAAAGGAATTGACCGATGAAGAAAAAGACCTTTTCCGCAATACGATCAACAAAAACAGTAATCTGCTGCTGAAACTGATTAATGATATCCTGGAACTCTCGCGCATTGAGTCGGGACGGATGTCTTTCGCTTTCGACGATTGCTCTCTAAACGAACTGTTAGAAGAGATCTACCAGACACATCACCTGCTTATGCCGTCGAATATCCGTTTCCTGAAAGAATTCCAAGAAACGGAACTTATCATTCATGTAGACCGTTTCCGGTTCACGCAAGTGATTACGAATTTCATCAACAATGCCGTCAAGTTCACCACTAAAGGGCACATCCTGTTAGGAGCTGTCTATAAGAAGGAGGAGAAAGAAGTTCATGTCTTTGTCGAAGATACAGGAAAAGGCATGTCGGAAGAGGCCCAGAAGAAAGTGTTCGAACGTTTCTTCAAGGTGGACGAATTTGCACAAGGTACCGGACTGGGCCTATCGATCTGTCAAACCATCGCCGAGCGCCTGGAGGGGCGAATCACCCTTTCTTCCCAGGAAGGAAAAGGCAGCCGCTTCACCCTGATCATCCCTTGCAGGCCGAAATAAAAAAGGCGGCCCGTCACAACCGGAACCGCCTTCCAAACATTTCACAATGAAAGTCACTTCTTTTCAATTACCATCAATTTGGTATTGTCCGTGCCATATAAAGCGATTTTATTGACCGGTTTCACCTCACCTACTGCATCAAAGCGAACGACTTTATCCAAAGCCTGCAACAATTCACGCTCACCACTCATATCCGGACAAGCCATACGCGTTGTCGCAACCTGCGGGAATTTAATGATATTCTTGCGGGAATCGCTGTATTCGATCTGCCCCATCATCCGATTGCATCCAGCTCTTCCGGAAAGGGAATGGCGAGCCACGTCGAACTCGATGACTTGATTCGTCTCGGCAGGATTCAACACCTTGCCGTTCAATTCGACAATATTCCAACTACCATCCAGGTCGGAGAAAGTCGCTTCCACACCTTTTTTCGCCTTACAAGAAGCAAAGATACCGATACTCAACGCCGCAAGACAAAGATACATGTACTTCTTCATTTCTATCCAATTAGTTTTTTGACAAAACCATCAACACGTTACCGTCAGCATCGACCAGCAACATTTCATTTTCGGACTGGCCGGCCTTCACACCTTTCACGTTTCCCATAGCTTTCAAGATCGCATCTTCGATCTCCATATCCGGACAAGCCATCATGGTAGTGGCTGCGGGGTTGATCGTGATGGAAGAAATATCCTGGTCGTCCAGCACGACAGTCGAATTAAAGATATTACATCCGGCATTACCGTGAACTTTATTATCTTTCATATCAAACTCCATATTGGGCAAACCTTCTTTCAGTATTTTTTCTCCTTTTACTTCCACAATATTCCATTTACCTTCCAACTTCTTTGCATCCGTTTTGACTTCAGAGCAAGAAAACAACATCCCGACAAAAGCAGGAATCATCAAAAGTGTCAAAATAGCTTTTTTCATTTTTTACTTTTTCATTTATAATAATCACTCGTAAATATAAGACGCCGAATCATTGCAAAAAGTTCCCGACAAGCTCATTATTTAATATTCATTAACCATTCTTACACCCCATTCACAGCTTGTATTGTATTTAAAGGGGTTAAAAAACCACAGAGGAACCGGCAAAGCCGGGAACAATCATCTATTCATCAGCTAAAGCAGACGGCAAAAGAGAGCTTGCGGCACGAGGTTCAGCCTTACCCGTTAGTTCACCGGTAAATCTGCATTTACGGTTCAAACTTATCAGTACTATAATGAATTAAAAAAAACAACTATCATACTATCATGTTTCTTGTATATAACTTGAACATCATAACATATAGGCATGACAGTTTCCTTTTTAACTATCATGCAACTATCATAAATCAGCAGTTTAACCATCATTTTAGCCGTTTTACCCGAAACAGATACACTCCAAAAGTGTTAAAAACGGAATGTTTTCAGGAAAGCATAAGCCTTTTTTGCCGAAACACGTTACTTTTTTGTAAGAAAGACGTTAGATTTTTTCCTCAAAATGCCCGTATCAGGGCCGTTTACACCTCCATCTGAGCGGTCTTGAGATCCGGGTCTGTAGATGTCTGACACCCGGGTCTCGACAAAAAAATGTAACTATATTGCTGAAAATATGCTATATGTTACATGTGAAAAAGTTATTGTATTCATGATGGTATGACAGTTGTTTTCGTAATCAATAACACGTTTGCAGAATAAAAATCATCATTTGCTTGCCTTCAATCCCCGAATGACGGAAGAGGTGAAGCCGGAGAGTTCCATTTCGTTCAATCCCTTGATGGTGATACCTCCCGGGGTTGTTACCTTATCGATTTCCGTTTCAGGATTGCTTTTGTTTTCCAATAAGAGGTCGACAGCTCCTTTCACCGTATGGACAACGATTTCCTGTGCCTGCTTCGGGTAAAAACCTAATTCGACACCGCCTTCGATGGCTGCGCGGATATAGCGCAAGGCGAATGCGATCCCGCTGGAAGCCAAAGCGGTTCCGGCAGACATCAGGCGTTCTTCGACCAACATCGCGTTTCCCAATTCGTTGAAGATATTAATGATTAAGTCCGTTTGCTCTTTGGAAGCATTACGGGCTGCTACGAAAGTCATACTGCTAAGCACTTCGATTGCCGTATTCGGCATGATACGGAAAATAGTCGGGGTTGTCAGGCAATCGTCGAACCCCGTGTTTTTGGTCAGATAGGTGTTCAGCAGATCGAATGTGATACCTGCGGCAACGGAAACGATTATCTGTTTGTCATAGTCGAGTATGCCTTTGATCTGGTCGATAATTTCTTCTACGCGCCACGGTTTTACGGCAATGACGATGATGTCGGCGCCTTTGACCGCTTCTACATTGTCCAGCGAGAGGACGAAATCAGGGTTCGTATTCCTCATTTTCTCCAGAGTCGTATCTGATTGTGCCGTGCAAGTGATATCCGATGCTTTAAACATATGACCTTTTGCTAATCCTCGTGCTATGGCACCGCCGATATTTCCGGCGCCGATAATTGTGATCTTCATGTTTTCTTTATATTATAGTTATTATGTCTGACAAAGATACAGTTTAAATTGTCAATTGTCCATTGCCCATTGTCAATTTAATCGTATCTTTGCCCTTCAAAATTAATCTAATAACATAATATAAATAGATTTACATGAAAAAGACAATTATTGCGGTTGGTATGCTGTTCGCCATGACGATGTCTGCAACAATCCATGCACAAGAATCAGGGAAGAAGGAAAATGAAGAAGGGTTTGTTTTTACGACAGTGAAGGAGAATCCGATCACTTCGATTAAGAACCAGAATCGCGCCGGAACTTGTTGGTGTTATTCGACAATGGCATTCCTGGAATCTGAATTGCTTCGTATGGGAAAGGGTGAATATGATTTATCCGAAATGTTTACGGTTTACAATACTTATCTGGATCGTGCGGATGCAGCTGTGCGTACTCACGGGGACGTTTCCTTTTCACAAGGCGGTTCTTTCTATGACGTGATTTATGGAATGGAGGCTTTTGGCCTGGTTCCGGAAGAAGAAATGCGTCCGGGTGTGATGTATGGCGATACGTTGAGCAACCATACCGAACTTTCCGCCCTTGCAGATGCAATGGTCGCAGCTGTAGCCAAAGGCAAACTGCGTAAATTGCAATCAGATGAGAATAACGCCATGTTGTGGAAAAAAGCGGTTGCTGCCGTTCACGAAATTTATTTGGGCAAGGCTCCAGAGAAATTTACTTATAAAGGTAAAGAATATACTCCGCAGTCTTTCTATAAGTCAACCGGTTTGAATCCTTCCGACTATGTGTCTTTGACATCTTATACACATCGTCCGTTCTATACCCAATTTCCGATCGAAGTCCAGGATAACTGGCGTCATGGATTGTCTTACAACTTGCCTATCGACGAATTGATGGAAGTGTTCGACAATGCTATCAATACCGGCTATACGATTGCCTGGGGTTCTGACGTGAGCGAATCCGGCTTTACCCGTGATGGTGTAGCCGTTATGCCTGACAATGACAAGGTTCAGGAGTTGAGTGGCTCCGATATGGCTCATTGGCTGAAATTGAAACCGGAAGAAAAGAAACTGAATACAAAACCTCAACCACAGAAATGGTGCACGCAGGAAGAACGCCAGTTGGCTTATGACAACTACGAAACGACTGATGACCACGGTATGCAGATCTATGGTATCGCTAAAGACCAGGAAGGCAATGAATACTACATGGTGAAGAACTCTTGGGGGACTTCCAATAAGTATGAAGGCATTTGGTATGCATCCAAGGCATTTGTTCGTTACAAGACTATGAACATTGTTGTTCACAAAGATGCACTTCCTAAAGCGATCAAAGCGAAATTAGGAATCAAATGATTTATCCCTATTGCTATTCCAATTTACAAATCATAAACAGAAAAGAGGCCTCCAGGAATCGGAGTGCCTCTTTTCTGTTTATATAAAAGATGTGCTGTGAAGATGTATCGATTATTGTACGAGCTTTAGCGTGTAATTAAGGTCGGAGGCGGCTTTTTGTAATTCCTGGTTCAGCATGGTCAGGCTATCCCCTTCTGCCTGGAAATAAAATACCATGCTGCCATCACTTGGGATCAGTTCATATATGACTGCGCTTGCATCAGCAGGAGTTCCTTTTTTCACTTGGCGTTTACCGGTAGAAGTGAATGTCTGGTCTTTGCCGTTTTCGGCTTCCAGATAAGTGGCGTCCAATTCATAAACGCCGTCATCACTATCTTGCTGATAGAACAATGTCAGGTCGTAAACGATACCAGGTCCATCGGCGGCAGGAATAGTCCCTTTATATTTTTTTTGTACGACTGCCCCCTTTTTCGGATCCAGTTTCAAGGAGTCGCGCATATTGACCGGCTTGGCCGGTTTAGCTTTTACAACTGGTAGCTTCGGCAGAGAAGGAGCATCGGGAGCCGCTTCGGCGACGGCAATACTTTCTTCTTCAACTAACACGGGAGTGTCTTTTGCTGCCTTCCCGTTACATGCAGCCAAAAATGCCAGTGCTGCTACTGCGATAAAATACTTTTTCATTTTGTACTTTTTATTTAGAGATTTAGTGACTTTTGGAGATATAACAAAAGACCCCCTGCCTTTTGTTTTTGCAGAGGGTCTTTTTAACTATCTACCGCCGGCGGGCAGATGGTCCAGCCAGTATTTGGCCATCGTCATTCGTAAGTGCAGGGTTGTGCCAGGACGTTCGTAAATGCCGTGGCTGCGCATCGGATAGCTTACTTGGCTGAACATCTTGCCATGTTTAACCAGCTCGTCGACCAGCATCTCGCAGTTCTGATAGTGGACGTTATCGTCGCCAGTACCATGTATCAGGAGCAGGTTCCCTTTCAGTCCGGATGCGTATGTGATAGGAGAACCTTTTCGGTAACCTTCCGGATTGTTTTGAGGTGTGTTCATGTACCGTTCCTGATAAATCGTGTCGTAGGTGCGTTGGTCTGCAACGAAAGCGATGGCGATACCCGTATGGAAGACGTCCGGATAACGGAACATAGAGTTCAGTGTCTGGCTTCCGCCGCCGCTCCATCCAGTAATGCCGATACGGTCCGCGTCGATAAACGGGTAACGGCGTGCCATATCTTGGATGCCTCGTGCCTGGTCTTCGGATGCGAACGTGCCGACCTCGCCATAGATGCATTTACGCCATTCGCGGCCGCGCGGAGTGTTGGCTCCTCGGTTGTCGATGCTGACAACGATATATCCGAGGTTGGCGACATATTGGTTCCAGAGATCACCACCGCCCCATACATCCTGTACGGTCGAACTGGCCGGTTCGCCATAGACCTCTATGATGACGGGGTATTTCTTTGTCGGATCGAAGTTGACCGGTTTGATCATCCAAGCATCCAGTTCGAGATTGCCGGAGGTCACTTTGACAAACTCTTTCGGGTTCAGCCCCAGCGCAGCATATTGTTCGCGTGCCTTTGCATTGTCCTCTATCATCCTTACAGACTGATGCTTGGGGAAGGAAACCATGTCGATCATTGAAGGGGTTGCCGCATTGCTATAGGTATGGACCGCCCATTTTCCGGTAGGCGACATATTATAACGATGCTGTCCCGGCTGTCCTGCCGGACTGAGCCGTTTCACTTCTCCTTTTCCGAAAAGTTCGGCACTGTAGAGATAACGTTGGGTATAGTTTTCCGGTGAAGCGATAAAATATACCAGTCCCTTCTGAAGATCCGTCCCGACCGGCGATATATAGTCGAAGTCGCCTTTCGTAACCGGCTGTATCTCCTTCCCGTCCCGGCTGATGCGATAGAGGTGGCGCCATCCGTTGCGTTCGCTCTCCCAGGTGAACCAGGTGTTGTCCTTCAACCATTGGATATTGTCGTTCGTGTCCAGCCATGCTGCATCTGTGTCGGTGAAGATATTTTGAGGTGTAGGGCTACCGATGCGGGCGATCCATACTTTGTTCGTGTTCTGAGGACGGTTCATCTGTTGGATAAACAGTTCGTTGCTTCCGGGGATAAACTCCATACGGGGAATGTAGTTGTTTCGCGGATCGCCGGGAATCTCTATCCAGGTTGTCGCTCCCCCGGCTGCCGGAAGATAGCCCACTTTGACTGCCGAGTTCGTGCTGCCTGCCTTCGGATAAGGGAAATGCAAGATGGTCGGGTAGATGGAATCCACATTATTGATGATGTCGAACACCCCCGTTCCTTTTGTGTCGCTTTGCCAGTAGGCGATATATTGTCCGTCCGGACTCCATCGGAAACCGTCGCGGCAGGCGAATTCTTCTTCATACACCCAGTCGAATGTACCGTTCACGATCGTCTGGCTCCCGTCATGGGTCAGCTGAGTGATCTGGCCGGAAGCGACATCTTCTACATATATATTATTGTTCGAAACGAAAGCCACACGTGTTCCGTCAGGCGAGAATTTTGCAAACATCATCGATGATTCGGGCAGTCCCTTCCCCAATTGGCGCAAAGTCCCGTCTTTCAGAGTCAGTACCCAGTAGTCACCCCTCGTGTCGTAACGCCATACCCGTTTTGTATTGTTATAGATTAAGACCTTCCCGTTGTCGGTGCTCCAAGAGATGCTGCGGATGGCAATTGGCTTCCCGGTTTCTTTGTTGATAAACATGGAAGAGGGAATGATGACTTCCCTCCGGTTGTCTTTGGCGCGGTAGGCGACAATGTCCATACCGCCTGTTTCAGCGTTTGGTTCCATCCGGCTGTATCGCTCGCCATCCTTCATCCATGTCATGGCGCCGATTCCTTTTGTCTGTATGAGCCGTCCGCCTATGATTTCTTCGAGGTGGAGTTTGCCCTTTGTGGCGGTCGTTTCGCCTTTCGCAAACGGATCGCCGTCTGTCTCTGTCCGGTTTTCCCACGGCATGATTACCTGTGCCATACTTGCATTTCCGGCCAACAGGATGCATGCTACCGGAATAATGAGTTTGTTTAGTTTCATGTATATTGGTTTTTCTATGATTATTAGTGTGCAAAGAACGGAATGTTTTATAAGATAAGCAAAGGAAATGAAAAAAGTAAGTGGATGTTTTTAATAAATTGTTAAATTGCAGAACTTTTGATGAAAAAACAAAAAACGGTGATTATGTTAGAAGATATAAAAGAAAATATGTTGGGAGAAAAGCATGAATCTCTTTTGGATGAGAACAAAATGCTTCGTAAATTATTGAAGTCTGCGTTGGATGAAAATAAGAAATTTTGTGAGGATCTGGAATTAAAGCAGAAAGAAGTGGATTCTTACAAAAAAATGAATATTGAAGGGAAAGAAGAATATGGTAACTTAAGAAAGTTATATGATGGAGCGAAGGCAGAAAGAAATGAGTATTTTCGCATGTATTCGGAGCTCCTCAATGAAAATAAGGATTTGAAGAAGTCTTATGAGAATTTTGTGAAAGCGAAGAACGCTCAATATTTAAGGAAAAGAAAAACTTCATCTCAGAAGGATGTAGACACTTTGAACCTGAAGTTGGAGAAAGCAAGGGCGTGTATTTCCGATTTGGAAGCAAAGAACGAGTCTTTTTATCAAGAGAGCATTCACCTTAAGAAGCGGCTTGACGTTTATTACTCCTTGCATGAAGGCAAAAACGATGTTTTCGATACCGTGACTGGCATTGTCGATGAACTTGAGAAAGCGTTCCGGGTCACTTTCGAATTTACCGAGCCAAGCCTGAAAGGCATGGCGGAGTTGTTTAGGAAAGAAAAGGCTAAAATGGAATACCAGTATGCTAATATCGAGTACGTGGATAAAATGTTTGACAAGATAATGAAAGCACAGAAGTGCTTAAAGGAAAAAGAAGAAAAGTTTGAAACGAATAAAAAAATGGTAGAAGAACTTTATCCCCGATTCTACTATTTGATAAAGAATAAGAAATTAGTCTTAGAGCAGATCTCTAATTTGAAAAGATGGGAGGAAGAACTGAAAGATAATAAAATAAAGGATGCCTATGAAAGGCTGATGGAACAGGAATTCGAATACGAGCGGCGGAAAAGTCGGTTGCAGGAGAATGAGGCGTTGTTGAAACGTGAAGAGAGATGGTTGCATAGTGAGCTGGTTGGAATGAACAAGCAGAGAGATGAATTGATAAATGAAAATATCGAAATCCAGCGTCAACTCTATGCCGAGATCGAAAAGAACGAACAGGTCCTCTTCATCATCCGCTCTTTGAACAGCATGAACCCTTTATATGAAAAAATAACGAAGGAGCTGGTCGCTTCTGTTCGCGGTGAGAAAACCCGTCACATCGTTACCTCTTTCCTGAAGGGGGAAAGTATCTACGAGATTGCACAAAGAGAAGGTAAATCCGCCACTTCTGTACGTCGGATGGTTCTTTTGTCCCTAATGGTCAAAACGAGGAAATAGCTTGTGCAGCATTTATAAGCCAGCCTGTTTTTTGTGCATTTTTCAAAAGAAAAATGTCAGATATATGAGGGGATGAATCTCTTACTCGCTCTATCTTTATCCCCGAATTACGAAAAAAGAAAAATACCATGAGTACATTACTGAACCGCCTTACCTTATTAGTCTCTTTCGCCTTTTCGGCTCTTTGCCTGCAGGCTGCCGACAAGAAACCTTTTGGGCTGATGACTGACCTGATTGAACATACCGGGCAGACGTGGCAGAACGGATACGCGTCGAATCTTCCGGTCTGGCAGCTCGAAGAGGCGATCGAACCGTTGCAATATGCCGCCATCCGTTCATCA
>OOAH01001985.1_pt1 | contig 15962 bp, 23 predicted proteins | sample 1671801 | NCBI WGS metagenome assembly OOAH01 (sample SAMN06348194, study PRJEB24527) | human gut metagenome | biome: human gut; feature: ankylosing spondylitis patient; material: feces | host: Homo sapiens | place: China | collected 2015-10 | reverse complement strand
CAAAGTCCAAGTAGTTAAATGCATTTGTTGTTACACCACCGCTGATTTTCTTTACAGATTTCCTATTGACATATGTTATAACTTGCAGTGTCTCACCAGGCTCCATGGTGTGATCAAACTTGATTTGTTTTTGGGTATTGATATTGATGAGATATGGATCAACAACTGTACCTCGTGCATGGAATACCACAGTCATACCTGTTTCTATTGTACCAGGGTTGTTCACTGTGATAATAACCGATGGAGAACGAAGACCCATGATAATACCCTTGTTTTTGGGTATTATCAACGGGAAACGAAATTTTGGCAACCAGTCTGCGATGCTTGCTTGTTTTGACTGAGATGTATAGAACAATGGATCAGGACAGAAGAGATCTATAACAAATTTGCAGAGGACCTCATTGTTGTCTTTATAGTCAGATCCATATTTTATAGTCGTGTCAGGAATGCCATCTATAGAATAGCTGTTGTAGACAAGAGTGAGTTGCTGCAATGGATTGACAAAGTTGTTAAGGAATCTTTTTCTTTCTTTCATTTGTGTATATGTATCTGCCACAACCCACCCTGTGATTGCAATGTCACGGGATTCAAGGGTTGTGCCAGTCACATAGACACCAATTTGGTTTATGAATTTGTAGGTTTTTCGAGTGCTTTGGATGGCACCCCAATCAATGTAGTCCAGTACATATTTTCTGTTGTTCTGATTTATTGGGAGCTCCGTGACCATGTTCTGGTTGTTGAAGCTCTTGTTGATGAGCACAATAGAATCAACCATAGATAATCACCTCACGAAACACCCTCAGCAAGTTGACGCTGAACTTTCTTAAACTCACGAGCAGCAGTGACCGCATCAATAGCTTCTGGGCTGTAAAAGTTGAATGTGTTCCCACTAGATTTATAGCCACTGTTGTAGTATTTGTTCTCCTCCTGGGTGAGTACTCGTTCACCCTGATGAAGTGTCGCTCTGTAGCCATCGAATGGTACATAGTCAAGACCGCTTGCGTGAGAACCATTTGTAGACCCAGAGGATTGAGAAACCTTGTCACTCTGCTTTTGCCAGAAAGTGACTTTCTCAGTAATCCAATCTACACAATCTGAGACCCAAGAAGTGATGCTCTCCCAGACACCTTTCAATCCATCCCAAAGGGAATTAAATATCTGTGCACCTGCAGCAAGCATTTTTGGAACCAGCGTCAGCAAGATTTCTTCTGGGTCATTGATTGCTGTTTTAAACCACCCTATGATGCTGTTCCACACATTTACGAATGCAGTCTTTATTGCGTTCCATGCATTTGTTGCAGCCTGTCCAATTGAAGGCAAAATCACACCGAAAAGGTTCAGGATGGAATCAAGCCCAAGATTCAGCAAAGAGACAATTGCATCCCATACTGCACCAAAGATGGCTTTGATGTTTTCCCATGCACCAGACCAGTTTCCAGTGATGACGTTTAAGAACAGAGAGATTGCATTTGTCAGTATTGCAATCACGGAACTGAAGATTGTTTCGATTGCGTTCCAAACATCTTCAAAGATCAGACGAATGTTCATCCAGTTGCTGTTCCACAGCTCTGTTATAACACCCATAAAAGCTGTGAACACGGTCTGTAGAAAGTTCGCAATGACAGTTACTCTGTCAGTCACTGTGTCAACAAATTCTGTAAGTTTATCTCGCATGCCGCCGAAGTTGTTATCCCAAGCAAGCTTCAACGCAGCAATGATTCCGATGACAGCAAGGATTGGCACTGCAAGACCTGCGATTGTCGAGCCAAAAGCTGACACCAATGGTGCAAAATTTGTGATGAGAGTAGCAATACTGTTCAATCCTGCGACGACTTTACTGCCAATCAACAGAATTGGTCCAAGTGCTGCTGCGAACTCTAGAACTTTTGTAATCGTTTGAACTTGCTCGTCGTTAAGGTTATTCAACCATGTCACAACACTTTGAATGAATGCTGTAACATCTTTGACAAGAGGCAAAAGTGCTTCACCAAACGCAATCGCCAATCCCTCTAGACCAGACATAAGAATAGTCAACTGACCGTTAAGGTTGTCCAATTGGGTGTCCGACATTTGTTCAGCAGCATCACCAGCGTTGTCAATTGTAGAACTCAACTCATCCCAACGGTCTGTGCAGTTGGAAAGAAGTGCATTGACACCAGCAATATCTGCTTTATTGAAGATAGTATTGATAGCATTGATTCGGTCAGCTTCAGACAGCCCATCAAGAGCGCCACTCAAATCTTTAAGAACTTCTTGGAAGTCACGGACATTTCCGTTTGCATCTTGAGTTTGAATACCAAGAGTATTCAGTTCTTCTGCAGCTACATCTGTAGGAGCATACAAGCTCAAGATCACGTTTCTGAGCTTTGTACCACCCTCTGATGCGGAAATACCTGCATCACCAAGGATGCCCAAGGCAGTGAAAATATCTGTAAAGTTAAGATTTGCAGATTTTGCTGCACCACCTGCGACCAGAAGCCCTTCACCAAAGTCAGAGACGGAACCATAAGCACTAGATGCTGTGACAGCCAGTTTATTAGACAACTCAGACAAGCGATCTGTGCCATAGCCCATGACATTCAGACCGTTGGCTGCAAGCTGAGTAGCATAGTCCAGATCAAGTGCACCAGCGGAAGCCAGATTTAAGACTTCAGGCAAGGCATCATAGATTTCATTGACATTATAGCCAGCCATGGCCATATTATTGAGAGCTTCAGCTGCTTCTGTTGCGGAAAACTTTGTTTCAGCACCCATCTGTTTTGCCAGGGAGCTCAAGGAGTCCATGGTGTTTACAGTCTGACCTTTCAATTCAGATGTACTGTCAGCAGTCAGACCCATTGTTGCCTGGACCTGAGACATAGCAGATTCAAAGGTTGCGGCTGTTTTTACAGAGACCGTTCCAAGACCGACAAGAGGTAGTGTCACGGTCTTTGTTAAGGTAGATCCCGTCTTTCTCATCGCAGAGGAGAGGGCAGTCATTTTGTCCCCAGCTTTTGTGCTTTTGTCAAAGAATGTCTGCATGTCTTGCGATGCAGTTGTCAAGCCTTTCTTGAAATTGCTTGTATCAAGTAACAGATAGCCAACTGCAGAACCCAAATCAAGAGCCAAAGAACCACCTCCAATCACTCATATTTTGCATACAAACTGCTCAAAGTCTTCACATGTGTAATGAACTTTGGCTCTTCTTTATTGTCAAGATGAGACATGATCAGGACACATGCCTCATCGAAGCAATATGAGGTGTATTCATCAAGATCACCCAACAATTGGGATGGCCTGACTTTATACCTCTGTGCCACTCCCAGCAGCTGCAAGATCCTTGGGCTCCTGACGAAATGGGTCGAGTGCCTTAACACCTCTCTGGGAGTAGGAGAATACAAACATCATCTGATCATCAGTCAGCTGAATGCCTGCATCCTTGATCTGCTGATAGGTTGGCTCAACGAAACATGCATCACAGACAGTATCGAGAATCTCCATGACATCACTCATTGCACCTTTGTTCTTCTCATCCATTGTACCATTGATGAAAAGCGTATTGGCAGACTGCAAGAGAGAGTTGGGAATTCGACCAGCCTTAACAAGCGCGAGCAGGGAAGGACGCTTCAGGCGAGCCACAAAGGTCTGACCCTCAGCAAAAGGTGGGAGTTCCACCAGCTGACCCATAGAATAGCTCTTCAGAGCTTCGAGACTTGTTACTTCCATTGTTTACTCCCCACTGTTGGCAACTGTTTGACATAGGTGATCTTGTACGGTGGCTCACCATTTGCTGGAGCGCTGTTGATTGTGTACTGTGGTGCGCGGAACTCATCATCTTTGGCACTGAAAGAAACTGGAACACCCTTGCAGTGCGGATAAGTGCACTTCTCATAACCAGTGATCAGGCCAGCAGCATCATAGATGGCAGTGTAGATGTTGCACTCAAACTCGTCGACCTCTTCTTTGGAGCCAGCGACAGGCGGTGTATAGCTGCTGACACCAAAACCAGCATCACTATCACCCTCTGCGGTCTGCTCAGCAGTGGTCCAGTATTTGATGATGCCACCCTGAAGGATCTTCACCAGCTCGGCATTGAACACATTGTCGGTCAGAGTGATGGTATTGCCAGTGATAGTGACCTGCTCACGCTTCTGAGCAATCAGAACACCCTTGACAATCAGCTTTACAGCATCAGTAGTTTCGGACTGAACCGACAGACCGACTTCTGTAGCAGTTGTGAGGGCGATCTCATCAGTCTTGCCTTTGGGCTTGCATGTGACCATTGCCACATCAATAGTTGCAACTTCGTTGCCCTTTTTTGTAGCCATAATGATTTCCTCCTTGTATAGATTATTTCATTCGTCGATAGTTACAGAATTGTTCGGATACCATATGACCCTTGACAGAGTCATCATAATATGGAGCGGTCTGGTAGTGCATTGGGCGAATCATTGGCTTTAGTTCTCTCATTGCATCTTCCATCATTTCTACATACTTTTCAAGATAAGTGTATTGGTCTTTGGGTACATAGCAAAGAATGTCATACAAATACTGGTTAGACGAATAGTTCCCAGCTTGATTCATTCCGGCTCCCTTAACAACAATATAAGGAGTGACACACTCCCCTTTGTGCTGTGCCGGAGCATAGACATCAAAACCCTTGGCAACCAAGTGATCATAGATATCCATATATCGGGTTTCACCAGGCATAGTGTGTCACTCCTTTATTTCAATCTGTCCAAAAGGTTTTCAAACCCTGGCAGAATTTCATTTTGTCCAACTTCTCGGATGGTGTCTTGAATTATTGCAAACCTCTTTTCGTTGGCCAGTTCCAGCCAAATACCATAATCAACACCGTGCGCCAGTCGCAGTTTATACCCAGTTGCTACTGTAAGGACATCACCCTTTAGACGCTGCCGAGCTGCTCCGGTGCGATCAGTCCACGGTCTGTGCTCCTTGGCATAGTTTTGAAGTTTGAGTGCTCCAGTCTCGGCATACATCCGGATTGCTTCGTCAGCTTTGTCCGGAGCTCCCTGAAGACCATTTAGCAATGATTCAGCATCAAACTTTATCCCTGCCATAGAATCACTTCCAGTGAGATATCAAAAGCCAACCCAAGCATATTGATGTCAAGGACACCTGTGACTTTGTAAGTACAATTGTCAATGATGACTTTGTCATCGATGTGCAGGAGCTTTGCTTTTGGGTCATTTGTCAAGATCTGGGGAGATTGCTTTGCAGTAATTGTGGAACCATCTGTAGCTGTTTTTGTGACATAACTGGCAGTAGAGTGCATTACACCTTTAAGCTCAGCAACAAGCTCTTGTTTGCCAGTAGGTTCTTTGTACTTGCTCAGCATGTCACGATTGAACTGATATACAACCCCAAGAGTATCAATCATGCGTTTGACCTTGTGAGGTTGAAATTTCTGGGTCTTCATCAGTTATCACCCATGAGGATCCCACTGTTTGTGGGTCTATATCTAGAAGCCATGCGACGGAAATACTTGCTGCTGTCTGCAGTAGTCAACCCGCTTATGGTTAAGGTTGTGTCTTCTGCTTTTATGCAAAGGCAGTTATATGCAGCCAGGTCAATATTTCCGCCAGCACGATCTAGATGGTACTGAAGCTCTGCATCACTGAAGAACGGAACATCTTCTTCACGACAGATCATCTTCAGCTCTTCAATGCCTGCAGCCATTTCAGTCCTCCTCGTTCATTGTCTCACGAATTGCGTTTCTGATCTCGCGCTTGGAACGCATGTTCTCGGCATTGATACCATACTGCGCAGCCAACTGGCGAAGTTCACCCAAAGACAAAGAGCTGAGTGGGCGCTCAGAGAGATCCTCATCTTCATTGGTAATTTCGTCCTCCAGGACATCTTCATGATCTGGGTCAGGCAGGTTCATACCAGAGATGATGGGATCCTTGTGGTCGCCCACAGACCAGCCCTGGTCTTTGAAGATGGTTTCAAATGCACCAGCAGAAACTTTCGCGATCAGATCGCCTTTGTGAATAGTGATCATTCAGGTCACCTCCGATCACTCACCGGAATGAGAAACATCGGCGATGACAATCTGGTCAGCAGCTTCAAAACTGGGCAGGCAGATCATGGAAACTTTGGTCTCAACATTGACTGGGTCAAACTGACCGTGTGTAGCAACGGCAACACCAGTGTCGGTGATAGCAACCTGAGTGCTGTTGCCGATCTGACCAGCCATCAGGTCAGATTCCTCAGGAGTAGTGCCAAACCAAGTGCTACCCAGATCACCCTCAGGGATCATGGTAAAAGTATTGGCAGGAATGAACGGCTTGGTGGCACCAGCCTCGTCAACGAACTTCTTGGTGTTGACCTCAATAGTCAGACCCAGATTCTCCTGCAGATAGCGACGAACCATAGGCTCATTCAGAGCAGCCTGACCGTTGGACAGAACGAAATTGCTCTTGATGATGGCATCGTTCTTCAGGAAGTAGTTGAAAGTGGCACGATCACAGATGGCACGAGTAGGACGAACACCAGTCTCGTCCTCGATCAGATCCTGCCAAGTCCTGATATCACCCATGATGTCAGCAGCAGGATTGGACCAAGGAGTGGTGGTCTGAACCTTGTGAGTGCTGGGGATGCCATAGTCATAGTTGTAGTCCTGGCCATTGGCACTGATTGCAATCAGACCAGTGGTCAGCAGCTGCATGCGCATGCGCTCACGCTGAGCACGAGCACCCTCCAGCAGTCGAGTCTCGTCGTCGAAAACATTGTTCATGACCGAATCCACATAAGCGGGATTGTTGGTCTCCAGAACCATGTTCAGCTCCTGACGAGTCTCTTCATCGATCAGGACACCCTCTTTGAAGAATGGCATGTTGGTAGAAACGGTGCTGAAGCCGATGCGATCACGGATCTTGACCTTGGCATCATAGGCACTGGGATTCAGTACGACGGGAAGACCCTTGGAACCCTTGATCCACTTCAGATTCAGGCCACGCTTCTTGCGAGCGGGGAACAGAGACTCACCCAGATATGGACCACGCTGATTGGCCATAGTATTCCAATACGCCACCAGCTCACTGGCAGTGACAAGTTCAAAAATTGTCATATGTGTATTCCTCCTTGTGGTTGTTGGTCACACTATTGTAAAGACTTTACTTCACAAAAATGATGTGCTTCAGAGCAGCTTTGACTTCTGTGGTGATCAGTGCCTGAGTGGTAGAATCCAGCTTGTTAAGGTCTACCACGCCAGCGACCAGAACAGTGCCATTCTGCTTTGCTCCAGAAGCATCGACCTCGTGCAACAGCAGACCCACAGCATCGGAAGCACCAGAAGTTGTCTGTGCAGCTGTGAAGCCAGTGTTTCGGGCAGTCAGATCACCAGCGATTGGAGTGCCAGCCAGCAGTTTCTTGCTCTTTGCGATGACACAAGAGAAGGCAATGGCATTTTCCGGAGCCCAAAGAATACTCTTTGGAGTGACTGCTGTTTTGGTTGTGATGCCAGACTGATTCAGCATGTTTTATTCCTCCTTAAAATGATTTCTTGAAGAACGGATTTTCTGCTTGGGTATTACCCATACGAGACTTGGCCAGTCGCTCACCCATAGACATCTGGTGACCATTGGTGTTTCTCGCAGGGTTCGTAGATCGCCCTGTTCCAACTGTACTTGTCTGAGAAGCCTCATTGAAGAAGACAGGATATGCTTTCTTCGCCTGCTCAAGAGCAGCTTTGAAGTCCGTCTTGTCATTGACCTTGGTGCTTACCAGAGCCATCAGGTCATCGATGGTGTCTGCTTTTGCACCAGCTGCCAGTGCATCGTACTTTCGCTGAATTGCCAGAGCATTGGCTTCTGCGTCAGCCTGAGCCTTTTCAGCTTTGCTGGCTCGGTCGTTGGCTTTCTGCAGATCAGACTTCTGGCTCTCTTGCTGAGCGAGATAGTTCTTGATGGCATTTCGAGAATCCTCAGTGTCTTCAATGCCCAACTCTTTGAGAAGAGCGCGACGACCCTCAGCTTTCTCTTTGGCAGCGATCCGATTGATGTCTTCCTGTGTAAAAGTTTTGTTTCCTTCCTGTCCAGAGCCATCGCCAGTGCTGGAATTTGCACCAGTGCCGTTTGCGCCAGCAGCACCAGAACCCTCGCCATCACCAGCAGGTGCACCAGCCCCATCAGGAGCCAGCATAACCAAAATAGGCTTCCCAAACATTGTCAGTTTTCGCATTGTGATCTCCTATCTCCGGAAAAGTGCATCCGGTGTGCATAATTCCAGCTTGAATTTCTGTTCGCCAAGCTGGTGAACCGAACCATCAAAACATGCCAAGGCATGAAATCAGTGATCTTCCCTGAGTCCCATATAGCAGTATGGCTGTCTGTAGCCTTGCTTTGGAGTGTAACCACCTTTCTTCCCGTCATAATCTCTTGGAGTCATTTCGCCTTTCAAATGAGTGACCCCAGCAATACAATCAGGATATGGACAAGTGAAGCAGTCATCGTGTTTGCAACGACTTTGATTCATAATACACCCTCCAAATAGACTCTACTTTATTATACTCCATCTACACAAAAATGTAAAGAGAATTTTAAAACTATTTTCTCAAGGACTTTGCAAACTCATCCAGAGCAGAATCTGATTTTCCTTTTACCCAATCAGCTAATCTGTTCGAAATTGTAGTCATGCTGTCTGGGATGACAGCAATGAATGTACACAGGCCATTTGGATGATCAAGTGGCAGATCCCCTTTTGCATAGATTTGACCATCTCGCTCTTTACAGAGCTCACAAGTTCTATCAGAATTTGCAGACACCCACCTATATCCTGTGACAAATGGATTCTTCTCACAAGTTCTTTCTAAACTCTGTTGATATGCATGAGACACAAGTGTTCGTGCTAATCGTTGGGCATTATAATCAATGACTCTGTTTGTACCTGGATAGACTTTGCTCCAGTCCCATTCTTTTCGTGCAAGTGGATTGACATAGCGTTCAAGATCCTTGGCTATGTCATAAGCACTTTTGTTTAATGCAACACCCTCAGCGATGATCTTGTCAATGTCTTTATGGGTCTTCTTAGACATGCCCCAGATTGCTGCAGAGAGAGTCCAATTGTCATCATAGATGTTTCCTGTAGCAATGCTTGTGACGATCTGATTTGGTACATGAGAGAACGCACCCTCAATACCAAACATGCCAATCTTAGACAGAAACTCTCTTTGGGCATCAACAACTCCTTGAGCAGTTGTCTTCATGCTCGATCGAATGACCCGATCAATCTCTTGGCCAACTTCATCACTGGCATCTGTGAGCTGATTTGCTAGCTTGTTAAGGTACTCTTGTCTAAGAATAGAACTGATGTTATCCTTGCTTTTGAGCTTTTCAGCTTGTTCTCGTGCTTGCTGAGCCAACCTTTTGTACATGCTTCGAATTTCTCGTTGTTGCTTTATTGATACATTCAAGCGCACTTCTTCTGCACTCTTAAGATTCAAAAGAGAAGAGGAGCCACGAGTCATGCCCCTCCTCATTGATGCATCAAAGTTGGTAGACATAGTCGTGGCTCCTTATTATACACCCTCTGGAGTAGTGTCATCCTCAGCAGAGCTTGGCTCATCTGTGGAGGACTCTGTTTTCTCCTGACCAGTTTCTTTACCCTGTGGCTGGATCTGTTCTGTGGGCATGAAACTATCCTCCAGGAGCTGACGTTCGAGGGCGATCTGCTTCAGCTCATCCAGAGCTTCATCATCAGTCAGCCCACGCCACTTGACCATATAGGCTTTCTTGCTCATTGTCTGAGCATTCACCTCAGCCAGATCAACCTGCTTCTCCTCGGCTTCGTCCTCAGGAAGTGGATACTGATTGTCAACACGGATAGAGTACTCAATATCAGGAAGTGCTTCTCCGTTTGTGTAGCGAGAACAGAACTCAGGATAGAGCTTGGCACCCTCGATGATAGTTCTCACCATGGATTCCAAGGCAGGTCTCCAAGCTAGCATCTTCTCATCACAACGAACGATCAGACCCCAATAAATGGCTTTCAGGGTTTTGCCACTGGATACAACACCCTGAAGTGCCTCTGGGCTTGTATTGGGCATATCTATCTGACTGTACATGGTGTTTTCGATTCGGTTAAGGGTTGTTGTCAGAGCATTTGTGTACTCCATAGGCGCAGACAAAACGCCGACTGTACCAACCCTCTCTGAAGCACCCTGATCGTCAGATGCTAGATCCCAGAATGCACCAGCTGCTGTAGACAGGCCCTGAGTTGTCTTTGGGTTCATGTCAATGGCATAGCGCACAGGGTTCATACCCTTTCGCTCAGCATCCTGATCAGCATTTGCCAAACGAGAATATGCTTGCTCATACTCATCCAGCTGATCAACCTCGGATACACCCTGAATATCACCGCTCAAGCCATCATTGATGATGACAAAAGCGGGAATATAAGAGAACCGTGTAGCTGTGTCAGGAGTGATTGTTTCTACGACATTGCCCATGCCATCATAGAGCTCCTCTATGATGTGACACATTTTGTCCTCGCCAATGTAATACTTTTTCTTGTAGATACGCTGCTGGGCTTTGTCAGCGGAATCCACAGTAGTGTAGAAGGACACAAGTTTAGTGATCACATCAATATCTTCTGGGTCTGTTTCAAAAACAAACTCCAAAGATGGGTTGAATGTAATCTTGATGCCATTCTCATTGAAATTGATGAACAGAGCAACACGCTTGCCGATGAAGCAGTCTTTTGCAGCTTTGATGAGCTTCGAAGAGACTTTGTTTTCCTTGATGACTGCATCAACAAGATTCTGTAGGATTGTCTGTTCCTGCTTGAGCTGCTGTTTCTGGATCTGAGACAGTTCAGTGTCCATCTCAACATCAATCCAGAAGTCCGGAGTCTTTGCAAACAGGAATCGTGCCTCTTTGTCAATCAGACTATGTATTTTCTTGTACCGAAGTTGACTGGGAGTATAGTCACCATTACTGCCCTCAGTCGCAAAAGAGCTTCCCTTTTCATAGATTTCATAGTATTTGATAAGACTTCCAAGCTCAGCAAGGAGTGTAGATCCATAGATACCAGAGATTTCATCATTGTAGATGAAGTAGGGAATAGCAGTTTGACGTTGAAGAGTCTGAATTTGCTCAGATGACAATTTGATAAAATTTGTCAATGCCATTATCAGTCCTCCAAATCAATAGCGTGTAGTGCGTTCTCTTTTGCCATACTTCAGGAAAGTATTTTCATCCCTCAACTCACGAATTCTGTTTTGCATTTCTCTACGCCAGCCAACAGAATGACGAGATTTTTCTTTAGATGTGGACATTTCCTCTTCAAGTTCTCGCTCAAGAGAATTGATTTTTGCTTCATTCTCAGCAATAGTTTTTTGACGTTGTGCTTGGGTCATATTAGATACGCCACCTGCTCCGCCACCACCTTTGCCCGAACTAGAACCAGAACCACCCATAATAGTTACTCCTTTCTATTAAGATCTTACAAGAACACCATAGCGTCTTGCATACTTCGTATTACTTCTGATATTGTAGCCAAGAGCATTCAATCTACCAGTTCTAATAGAACTGTTACGTCTCTCTGTACGAAATTCAATGCTGTACCCATTCTCATTGGCAAGTGCTGAGAATTCTTTTTCAAAAGCTCTGTCAGAGACTTTGCCGCCCTTGTCACTTTCAGCGATGGTCACCTGAGAAGATCCATATCGAGCAACCTCAGGAACTGCTTCACGAAGAAGACTCACTGCTCGTTCAGAAGCACCAGTTGTATTCTTGATACCTGCTCCACCAGAAGAACCACCCTTGCCGCTTGAGCTTCCGCTGCCACCCATTGATTTGTACCTCCTTTCTTTATTGTGACTATATCATACTCTCATTGCAAACAAATGTAAAGAGGTTTTTTCAGTTTTCTTTAAGTTTTCCGAATCTTTCTTTGTATGCTGGAGCAATGAAGAGGACATTTGCATCCTTCCCCTCTAGCCAATGGGGCTTGTTGCCGTAGAACAAAATCTGTTTTGGCTCAAGAACTTCGAGCATTTTGTGATACCCATTGAAGAAGTTTTCTCGAGCAGCAACTTCTTTCTCAGCACCCAGACTGGAGATAATCACCAAGCTCTGGTGAGGAAGCCCATCAAAGGTGTACTCAAAACTGTCGGAGTCACTGAAATTCACAGTAGGAATAACACGCAGACCGTTCATCTGCCACCAAGCAGACAACCATTTGCTGCGATAGTTGTTCCAGATCTGCATCGCTACAGGCATATCGGTGTACTGACTGAAGTTTGGGCTGCATACAGCTTTGAATTGCCGAAGAAACTCCAGATTCTTGTTTGGGTGATACCAAACTCGCTCAAACAGGAAGTCAGGTGTAAAGAAATGCACCACTGTGTCTTTACGCTTTTCCATTGGCACTTTTGTAGCACTGTGAAATTCTACAAAATTTTCTGGTGCCTTGAAATTCTTCATCACCATGCCTTTGATCATGGGCATATGATATTTGCCCTCCATTGGCATATCAAGTGGTGTAAGAAGAAAATTGTTGAAATCTCGTTCACCTTTGGTCATGTTTCATCACCTCTATCCTCATTATACTCTTATCTATTCGAAAAGTAAAGGTTTATTTTCTTTAACCACCCTTGACTGTAGCTCTCTTGATCTCCTTGATGTTTGCCACGTTGTAGTTGTCCAGACCATACCAAATGGCAGAGAACGTATGTGGGTCAATGTTGAACTCATCATAAATGAGATTGCCATTGTTGTCCTTTGCATAAGTCAAAGTCTGGAGTTCACGAATTGTATTCTTGCACTTTGGGGAGCAAATGATTTTGCGGAAGCGCTTGACCTTTCTTGTGTTCTCAAGACGACTGCCCGCATACTTATTACAAGCACGAATCTGGAAGCCCTCATTCTTGTAATACTGAATTGCCTTGGGTTCAGCACAATCAGCAACCAGAGGAATGCCCTCATAGGTGAGAATCATTCGACCATTTGTACCTGTAGTCCATTCAGGCTTGTACCCAAGAGCAGTCAATTCCTTGGCTGTCTCTGGGTCAGTCATCCTGTTCTTGTAATACTCATCATAGATGTAAAGGTATTTCCTCTCATTGTCAACTGCCATACGAACAATTGCGTTGTACGATGTTTCAAAACCGAAGTCAAACCCATTGAACAAGAAGCGCTGTGGCGTGCCATAGACAACATTCATGACTTCCTCATGGGTCTCAGCAACCTCGAACTGAGGCAATACACGAAGACCATTCAAGCCAAATCGTCCCCAGCGTGCAATTCGATACAAGTCTGGGTCATACGACCGCATGTCATCAAGAGTCTTGATGTAGCTCTTGGGCATGAAGTAGTTGTCATCTACAGTGCTGTGGTGATAGTAGACCCCATTCTTTACAATGGTTCTCATCTTGTATAGGCGCTCATCATCAAGAATGACAATCTGCTGACCGTCACTGTCAACTCGCTTGAAGAAGTGAGTGTACACCCAGTTCTCCATGCCAACAGGGTTGGTGCTCAAGATGAAGTGAATGCTCAATGTTGGGTGACGGGCACGACCGAGCAATTCTTTGTAGCCATCATATTTCAGCTCAGAACATTCTTCGATCCAGATGATGGAGATGTTGTTGATAGACTTCAGCTTTGCTGGCTTGTCCATACCCTTGAAGATAATCTTGGAGCCATTGGGAAAAGATAAGGACATGGGACTGGTTCTGTAGAGAACCTTTTTGTTCTTCTCTCTTGGGCTCTCACCAAGCATATCCAGATCTTCGAGGATCTCAAGAAACAAATCAAAGCAAGACTCACGAATTGTGTCGTATACTTCACGTACAACAAGCACTTTTCGTACTTCGGTCAGGCATTTCAGTATGAGTTTTAATGCAATGTGATATGACTTCGAGCTGCCATACCCACCGACCAGTAGATATGTTCGATAGTCCCAATCATACAAGAATTCCTCAAATCGAGGATTCACAGCTTTTGTAATTTGCATAGAGCAGTTCCTTCATGGGTATAAGATTTGAGTATGCCATGTTTTAGCTCTTATCTCATACGATAACAATAGACTCCAGCGCCTAATGTATAAACAACACCTGGATCATGATTCGTTTTGTGGAAAATGTCATATAGGTAAGTTAGTGGTGTTATTTGTGCCGTGCCGTTTCCGGCATAGGCTCCAATATTCAGCATATTGGCATTGCATACATTTGTAACTGCACCGCTATTTCCAGCACCGCTATAATGCGCCAGAAATCCGGGCTCCGGTATGCCTTGTGCAACCACTGTTGCCGCGTACTCCGGAATAGGGTTTCCATAGCCGCCCTGATACTGTATGACCAGATATAAATATTTGTCTTTTGTCCATGTTGCCGCCTTTACGCGGCCTCCGCCGTTGTGGTATCCTGCGGGGACTGTGTAAGAACTCCCGGGGTTTATGATTGTGTCCACTGCGCCTTGATTTGGCATCCTCCCTTCTTTGATGATTTTGTCTCCTGCATAGAACCTTTTTCCGGACAATACATCGGATTCTGCAGCGTTGGCAAGTGCCAATTTCGTTTTTGACAGCCCACCACCTGCAGATATCATTGTATCAGCCATGTCACTTCACCCCTTTGTACTTGTTGCCAGTGATGTCTTCATAGTCCTGAGCAGTGATGAGCTTTCCGACAGCATCTTTCACTGCCTCATCAGACCACCAGCCTTTGTCATACCAACGAGCAATTTTCTCTTTCATAGCAATCACTCCTCACTTGGCAACAATGTATTTGTCTGTAGTGCAGTATAGGTAACTTGAGCGTCAATCTTATCGAGCAACTCTCTACGAGCTTCCTCTTCCTTGCTTTGCTTCTCATATTCTTCCTGAGCTTTCTTCAGTTCTTCCTCAGCAGCTTTGGCATTCTCTTCCTCCTGCTTCTTGCGTTCTGCAATAGCAGCAAGCTCTTCCTCTGTATAAGGAACATATCTCTTCACTGCCTCATACTCATCCCAAGCTGGCCGAGCAGGAGAGTCTTCTACTTCATGCCGAAGACCAGAGATAGAATCGTGCTGCATCACTTCAAGATGAAATTTTCGTGGAGTTGCTGGATGATGCTTGGAAACAATTTGTGCATCCTCGAGGTGGCCTTTTGTCAGATCATAGTCTTTGAGCTCCATCATGAGCTTGTCATCATACACTTTCATATGGTTCACCTGCTTCTGTTGCGTTTCCGTCCTGCACCGTTTCAGCGTCCAGCGCATCGTAGTATTCCTGCGCCAGCGTCTCCACCTCGGCAATGTCCGCCTCATCCAGCAGGCCGTTGTCGTAGTGCGTATACGCTTTATCCAGCCAGAACGCAACGTCCCGCCCCGCGCCGATTTCTCGCTTGATGCTGCGCAGCGTCAAATCGTGCCGTGCTTTACTCTTGATAGCCATGGTGATTTCTCCTTTCAGGTTTGAGATGCAACTGCATCTTCCAAATCGGTAATCCGCTTAATGGGGTCTGCGCGTCCCGTCACAGTTGCGCTGTCGGCGTCTGTGAGCACGGTGTTCGCTCCCGCAAGTGCGGGCAACGCCGCCCCGCCAGTGGCGGTGAAGGGCACAGGCTCTGCCAGCTTGTAAGCGATTTGCACCGGGGTTCCTGCGGCGTACTGGGCGGCAAGATAGGCATTAAAAGCATTAACATCTTGGAAATACTTTCCCAGCAACTGCGGTTTTGTGAAAAGATATCCTTTATTCTTATTCCCGCCAAAAGTTTCAGGAGGAAAATGACTACAATTTGTATCATAGCCATTGCGTATACCGGGTGATGAATTTTGTGGTAGATTCCAAAATTCACCGGACAGTCTAAACTTGTTGGTTGTCCCGTCCAGCGTGATAATCTTTGTGTTTTCGTGTCCATCACCGCTCACCGCGTCCCTCCTGCACAGGTTCCCAGCTGGCCTTTACCCCCAGCGGGTATCCCGCCACAGGATAGCACACAACAGGGTTGCCGCTTTCTTCCAGCGGTGGGCAGAGCA
>OOAH01001976.1_pt1 | contig 16038 bp, 16 predicted proteins | sample 1671801 | NCBI WGS metagenome assembly OOAH01 (sample SAMN06348194, study PRJEB24527) | human gut metagenome | biome: human gut; feature: ankylosing spondylitis patient; material: feces | host: Homo sapiens | place: China | collected 2015-10 | reverse complement strand
GGAAATAGTCCATCAGGTCCAAAATGTTCGCGTCGGCTACGGCTTTCATCGTTCCGTCGGCCAGCTCGAGCGAACTTTGCCCGACGTGCTGCATGCCGATCTTGACTTCCTCGATGTACGAAGCCAGCAGAGCCAGCGCCGTGAGTGCGGCCGAGCCGATCGCGAATCCCTTGCCGGTCGCTGCGGTCGTATTGCCCAGCGCGTCCAGCGCGTCGGTGCGCTTGCGCACCTCGGGGCCGAGGCCGCTCATCTCGGCATTGCCGCCCGCATTGTCGGCGATAGGCCCGTAGGCGTCCGTGGCCAGCGTGATGCCCAGCGTCGAGAGCATGCCCACGGCCGCGATGCCGATGCCGTAGAGACCCATCGACATGTTCTGCGGAGCCATCATATTCTCGATGTCGAAGCCGATGGCGCAGAGGTAGGCAAGGATGATCGCCACGCCGATCGTCACGACGGGGATGGCCGTGGAGATCATTCCCGAGCCGATGCCGGCGATGATGACCGTCGCTGGGCCTGTCTGGGCGCTCCCGGCGATCTTCTGCGTCGGTTTATAAGAATGGGAGGTAAAGTATTCCGTGGCCTGCCCGATGACGATGCCCGCCACGAGGCCCGTGATGACCGAGAACGAGAGTCCGACCCAGTTCTCGACGCCCAGCAGGCAGAGGATGCCGAACGTGGCGGCGGCGATCAGCAGCGAGCTGAAATTGACGCCCACGCCCAGCGAACGGAGCAGTTCGCGCATCGTGGCCCCCTCCTTCGTGCGCACGAGGAAGATGCCGAGGATCGAGAGCAGGATGCCCACCGCGGCGATCAGCATCGGGGCCATCACGGCCTTGATCTGCAACGCCTCGGAACCGGCCGAGGAGAAGGCCGCAGCGCCCAGCGCCGCCGTGGCGAGGATCGAACCGCAGTAGCTCTCGTAAAGGTCGGCGCCCATGCCGGCCACGTCGCCCACGTTGTCGCCCACGTTGTCGGCGATGGTCGCGGGATTGCGCGGATCGTCCTCGGGGATGCCCGCTTCGACCTTGCCCACCAGGTCGGCGCCCACGTCGGCCGCCTTGGTGTAGATGCCGCCGCCGACACGCGCGAACAGAGCCTGCGTCGAGGCGCCCATGCCGAAGGTCAGCATCGTCGTGGTGATGACCACGAGCTTCTGCGGCCCGGCGACCTCGACGAAATGGTTCAGAATGACGTACCAGAACGAAATGTCGAGCAGGCCGAGGCCCACGACCACCAGTCCCATCACCGCACCGCTGCGGAATGCGACCTTCAGGCCGCGGTCCAGCGACTGCCGCGCGGCATTGGCCGTACGGGCCGAAGCGTAGGTCGCGGTCTTCATGCCGAAGTAGCCCGCAAGCCCCGAGAAAAAGCCGCCGGTGATGAAGGCGAAGGGAACCCAGCCGTTCTGCACCCCGGCGCCGTAGGCCAGCCAGGCGAAAAACAACGCCAGCACCGCGAAGACGATGCCGACGACCTTGTACTGCTGGCGCAGGTAGGCCATGGCGCCCTTGCGCACGTGCGCGGCGATCTCGCGCATGCGCGGCGTACCCTCGTCCTCGCGCTTCATCAGGCGGTAAAACGCCCATGCGAAGGACAGGGCGACGACGGACGCGGCAGGCACGATCCAGAAAATCGAAGGAATGTTCATATCATAAATTATAGTTAGTTGGTTGTATGCCTCTGCAAACTAATCAAGTAAGGTGAAAACAAATATAAGAAAATATCCCGGCCTCAAAAAGCCGGGCTGTTTGGTTCCGGGATTTTCCCGCTTATTTCTTCTGCTCTTTCAGCAGGTCGCGGATTTCGGTGAGCAGCAGCTCCTCCTTCGTCGGTGCGGGCGGTTCGGGAACGGGAGCCGGAGCCTCTTCCTTTTTCTTCATCAGCCGGTTCATCAGCTTGACCATCAGGAAAACGCAGAGAGCCAGAATCGTAAAGTCGATGCACTGCTGGATGAAAGCCCCGTAGTTCCAATAGACCGGTTCCAGTGTCTCGGCTGCCTTGCCGGCGATGTTCACACCGTCGGGCGTCACCTCGTTAACGACTTCGCCTACGGCCTGCGACATGTCGCGGATCTTCGAAATGTCGAGCCGCAGGTCGGTGAAGTTCACATTGCCGAGCAATGCTCCGATCGGCGGCATCAGGATGTCGTTGACCAGCGACGAGACGATCTTTCCGAACGCACCGCCGATGATAACGCCGACGGCCATGTCCATCACGTTGCCCTTCATGGCAAACTCCTTGAATTCCTTAAAAAATCCCATCTTGTTCGTGTTTTAGCGTATTATTAAGGTAAGTGATTACTCCTTCTGCAACAACATTTCGCGCAACTGCGTGCAACTCGACTCCGGCTCACGGAAATGGAACGTCGCAATACCGAATGCCGCGGCGGCTTCGAGATTCGAGCGGCGGTCGTCGATGAAGAGCGTTTCGGCGGGATCGAGACCGAAACGGTCGAGCAGAATTTCATAGATGCGCGGTTCGGGCTTGACGACACCCTCCTCGCATGAAACCACCTCTCCGTCGAAGCACCCGTAAATCTCGGTCCGGCGCAGAAAATCGATGAACTCCCGCGACATGTTCGAGAGCACGTAAAGCCGGTATCCGGCCCGTTTCAGGTCGCGGATCAACGCCGCAGTCTGCGGAACCGCCTCCTGACGATCCAGCGCTTCGCGCAGATAATCTTCGGCCACGGCGCGGTCGCAGCCTTTCGACCGGCTCAGTTCGTCCAACACCTCGTCGAAGGTCAGCGTCCCCCGATCGTACTCCTCCCAGAAAAGGGGCATCTTCGCCGCGAAAATAAACGCGAAAAAATCGATCAACTCCTTGCGCACCTTTTTCGCATCGCGGTGAAACACCACCCCGCCCAAATCGAAAACTATGTTTTTCATCGCCTCAAATTTAATAAAATAGTCTGAAATACCCTATGCTGCCCCGACGCTTTTCCCGAATAATCGGATGCCGGTCGGGGCGGAACGCTTCGGCGGCCGGAGGCGTCATGCCGAAAAGCAGGCTGCCGCAGCTCCGCCCCGCACGGTTTCGACAGCGGAAAACATAGAAGAGGCCGCTTAATAATCAAGGTATTCCGCCAAAAAGCTTATTCCTACTAAAAAAACCGTAGAAACACTTGTTTATCTAAAAATTTAGTACTAAATTTGTCGTAACGAAAAAAACGCCCAGCTATGAAAACACCCGCAATCGAACCGCTTACCGACGGCGAAGAACGCATCATGCAGATGCTCTGGTCGCTCGGCGAGGGAACGGTCAACGACATCCTCGCCGTCATCCCCGAACCCAAACCGAAGTACACCACGGTGGCCACCTTCATCAAGATTCTGGAAAATAAAGGCTACGTCGCCCACCGCAGCGAGGGAAAGAGCTATGTCTTCACACCGCTCGTCTCACGCGAAGAGGTCGCCGGCAGGCAGATGCAGTCGATGTTGCGCACCTATTTCGACGGATCGTTCGCGCAGATGGTCACCTTCTTCTCGAAACACGAGAACATCTCGATGAAGGAGATGGACGAGATCCTCTCCGTCATGCAACAGATCCGCAAAAAACGCTGACGCCATGAAAGAACTGCTGATCTACGCACTCGAAGTTCTCGTATGCAGCGCGGCATTGCTGCTGGCCTACTCGGTGCTGCTCGAACGCCGGACGGCGTTCCTCCACTGCCGGCTCTATCTGATCGGCGCGATGCTGCTGGCCGCCCTCATCCCTGCGCTCAGCATTCCCGTCTGGACAGGCGAAACACTCTATATGGCAGCCGATCCCGTCGCGGCCGCCGCACCAACCGCCGCACCGGCCGCCACCAATGCCGGTACTCCGTCGCTGCCTGTCGCCGTCACGCTGTTCCTGTACGCCCTCGGCGTGCTGCTCTCGTTCGGCGCGATGATCGCCCAGATCGTGCGAATCCGCCGTCTCCGGCACGGCGCACGGACGATCCGCCGCGCCGACTGCGACATCGTACTGACGCAGGCCGACATCTCCTCGTTCTCGTTCTTCCGCACGGTCTATCTGCACGATGCGATTCCCGAAAGCGACATGGCGGCCGTCGTCGCCCACGAACTGAGCCATATCCGCCACCGTCACTCCGCCGAGCGGATCGTCATGGAGTGCGTCAGGGCCCTGCTCTGGTGGAATCCTTTCGTCCGGATCGCCGCACGGCGTCTGGCCGAAGTCGAGGAGTACGAAGCCGACCGTGACGTACTGACGCAAGGGTACGATCCGTCCGAATACATCGCCACGATCTTCAAAACCCAGTTCGGTTATAGTCCGGACATAGCCAACGGGTTGCGGGATTCACTAACCAAAAAACGATTCCAGATGATGACCAAACACTCCGGCGACAGCCGCGCGCTGTTGCGTCTGGCGGGAATCCCGCCGCTGCTGCTTCTGCTTCTGGTGAGCTTCGCCTTCACTACCCGTGCCACCGAAATCCGGGTAACACCCGCCTCCGCCGTCGACACGATCCTGCTCGCGCAGGACGGAACGATTCTCCACGATCCCCAGAACGCCATCCAAACGATCGCCACCTCCACCGACCGAATCGGCGATACCGAACGAAAGCAGGTCCGCATAACAACCGGATCCGAAGGAAGCGTCTATGTCTCGATGACTTCAACCGCACCTGCTGATAAGGTCCGATCGCAGCAGCAGATACAAGTCGTATCGGCCCACGCCGTCCGTAAAAACGATCTGCCCCAAGAGCGCTACCGCAAAGCGAAAGGCGAAGCGGACGTCTATCTCGTCGCCGAAAAGATGCCGCTTTTCGAAGGCAAGGGAACGCTGCAAGATTTCCAGCATTGGGTCGACGCCCGTGCGGCCGAATACGACCGCAGCGGTAAAGTTATCCTCACGTTCGTCGTCGAAAAGAACGGCTCCGTCGCCGAGGTACAGGTTCTCGATACTCCCGATCCCGCTATGGGCGAAGCCGCCGCACGCATCGTCGCATCGTCACCGGCATGGAAGGCCGGCACGATCGACGGGGAACCGGTCCGCGTACGTTATACGCTGCCCGTCCGGTGCGGCAAACAAGTCGCAGCGGACGAAACCGACGACAGGGGAAAACGATCCGAAAACGGAGTCGTCGTAAAAGTCCGCAATGCTGATTTCAAAGCCAGCGAAGCGCTAATCTTTATTGACGACAAGGAGGCCACGCAGACCGATATGGAGAAGATCGATCCCGACAAGATCGAAAGGATCTCGGTATACAGAGACTCCTCGGCCGTCGTCCGATACGGCGAACGTGGCAAAAACGGCGTCATCCTTATCAAAATGAAGCAATAATCTTTCCTTCGCCCAATGAAGCTGCCGGTCTACCCGATCGGCAGCTTTTATTTTATCCGCGGGAAACTCTCCTCCATCCGCTCCGGAACGACTCCTACATCCGGACAATCTTCCAAAGAGCCGCAATTCGCAAACCTGCTCCTTCGGAATGCCCCCCCCCTGAAACCCGATCCCGACATGGAAAAACGTCTAAACGACCCGTTGATACAATATTATATAAAATTTATATTGCCAAAATTTTGTAAAAGCGATAAAAAGTCTTACTTTTGGTAGAACATAATGAAGAGAAAATTATTCTCTCCGCCCGATAACCTGTTTATCCCATCCTAAAGCCTATAAAGTAACAGATAAACAGCTGAAACTGTATGTGCGCAGTTCTCAGCTATGTGTTACTATAGGCTAAAAGTAAGGATGCATCAGTTGGGACTGCGTATTTTTTGAAACAAACGGTTCAAAAAATATGCCGAAAATGAAAAAACTTCAACAAAACAGGTCACGAACCTGCACGGCGAATCCAGACGAGTATTCGCTTCATCGCTTGCATTTTCCGTCTTCAACCGGAAGCGCCCCATCCGATCCGGCGCACCGGCCGTCCGCGCCTTTCCGACACTACAAACGACGACGTTCGCGCTCCGGACAAGCGGACGATACCCCGCGGCTCACGGTTTTCCACGTGTCGTACGACCGGCATCGCGACCTCCCGCCGAATCGACGCCGGACGGAGAAATCGCAGACGGATCGTCCCACACGTAACATCGGCACTCATGAAGGATAAACACTATCTCTACCGCGTGGCGGTCACCTGCTATGTGGACTCGCTGTTTTACGAAACCGGCAACGCGCGCAGATGCCACGAACGATGCCATTCGCTCATTACGCAAACTCTTTGCGGAATCGGAAAGAGCACATGCCGCAACTATCTGCGCTACGACCGGTCGGAACTCCTCGCGGAGGTACGGATACCGCCGGCTCTCAAAGAACTTCTGCATCTGTACGTCCTACTGGTCACGAAATGTCCGCAAACGCAGACGGCAGCTCTTCTGCAAGAACTCCGCCGGCTGCTGGAAATCGCACTCCGCCATGCGGGCCGGCAGGGATCGGAGCTCACCGCCGATTCGCTGATCGAATGGCTTCACAAGGGACCGAAGGATCCCTTCCCGCAGAAATAAGGCTCCGGCCTCCGATCCGCGGCGCAGAACCGCAGCCGGCGGCACCCGATCCGTCCCGTCGCCCGGCCGCTCACACGAAAGCGAAGACCGCATAACCGCAAAAAATAAGACCCGTTGCCGGGTCTTATTTTTCTGTCTTACGCCGAACGTCAGGCGCCGAAGTTGTCGTAAAGGATATTTTCGGGCGGCACGCCCAGGTCGTCGAGCATCTTGACCACCGAGGCCGACATCATTGGAGGCCCGCACATCAGGTAGATGCAGTCCTCCGGTGCCTGGTGATTTTTCAGATAGTTCTCATAGAGCACGTTGTGCACGAACCCGGGCGTATACTTCACCCCTGCCGCATCGGCTTCGGGATCGGGACGGTCGAGCGCCAAATGGAACGAGAAGTTAGGGAAATCCTTCTCGATCTCGTGGAACTCCTTCAAGTAGGGAGCCTCTTTCAACGCACGGGCGCCGTACCAGAACGACACGGGACGTTTCGTCTTCTCGGTCTTGAACAGGTGCATGATGTGGCTGCGCATCGGCGCCATACCGGCACCGCCGCCGATGAAGACCAGCTCCTGCGTATCGGGCAGGTTGTCCGGCAGAAAGAACTCGCCGTAGGGGCCCGAAATCGTCACCTTGTCGCCCGGTTTGCGCGAGAAGATGTACGACGAGCAGATACCCGGGTTGACCTTCATGAATCCGCCGTTCACGCGGTCGAACGGCGGCGTGGCGATACGGATGTTGAGCATGATGATGTTTCCTTCGGCCGGGTGGTTGGCCATCGAATAGGCGCGGAACGTAGGTTCGGGGTTGGTCGTCACCAGATCCCACATCTTGAACTTGTCCCAGTCGGCGCGGAACTGCGGGTCGACGTCCATGTCGGAGAACTTGATCGCATCGTACTTCGGAATGTCGATCTGGATGTAGCCGCCCGAACGGAAATTGAGGTTTTCACCCTCGGGCAGTTTCACGACGAACTCCTTGATAAAGGTCGAAATGTTGCGGTTCGAGATCACCTCGCACTCCCACTTCTTGACGCCGAGCACGGCTTCGGGAACGTGGATTTTCAGGTTCTCCTTCACCTTGACCTGACACCCCAGACGCCAATGATCCTTGGCCATTTTACGCGAAATGAAGCCCGTTTCGGTCGGCAGGATGTCGCCGCCGCCTTCGAGCACCTGGCATTTGCACATGCCGCACGAACCGCCGCCGCCGCAGGCGGAAGGCAGAAAGACGTTGTTGTTGGCGAGCGTTACGAGCAGCGTCGAACCGCTCTCGGTGGTCAGCACCTTCTCGCCGTCGTTGATGTCGATCGTCACGTCGCCCGACGACGTGAGCTTCGCCTTCGCATAGAGAAGCAGCCCCACCAGAACGAGCGTCACTGCCAGAAAGGCTACGATCGCGACTATAATCGTTAATGTCATCTTACTTAATCTTTAACAGTTACAACTTGATGCCGCTGAAAATCATGAAGGCGATACCCATCAGACCCGTGATGATAAAGGCGATGCCGGGCCCTTTGAGTGCGGCGGGGATGTGCGAATAAGCGGTCTTTTCGCGGATGGCGGCCATCATGACGATGGCGAGCCACCAGCCCATGCCCGAACCCAGACCGTAGACGATCGACTGCCATACGTTGCCGATCGCACCGGCGTCGACCTTCTGCTGCATGAAGAGCGAACCGCCCATGATGGCGCAGTTCACGGCGATCAGCGGCAGGAAGATACCCAGCTGATTGTAGAGCGTCGGCGAGAACTTCTCGACGGCCATTTCCACTAACTGCGTGAACGATGCGATCGTGGCGATGAAGACGATGAAGGACAAGAAGCTCAGGTCGATCCCTTCGACCAGCGCGTTGGCTTTGAGGACGTACTCGTTGAGAAGATAGTTCAGCGGAACGGTCATCACCATCACGAAGGTAACGGCGGCACCCAGTCCCAATGCGGTCTTGACGCTCTTCGACACGGCGATGTAGGAACACATGCCGAAGAAGAAGGCGAAGACCATGTTGTCGATGAAGATCGACCGGATAAAAAGATTCAGAGTTTCCATACGCTACCTGCTACTTTTCCTGTAAATCCTTGTTGTAAGAGCGGTGAATCCAGATGATGCACCCCACGATGATGAGGGCCATGGGCGGGAAGAGCATCAGGCCCATGTTCGAGTAGGCGCCGCCGTTTGCGATGTACCAGCTTTCGGGAACGATGCGGAATCCCAGCAGCGAACCCGATCCCAGCAACTCGCGGAAGAAGGCGACCGTCACCAGAATCATACCGTAGCCCAGACCGTTGCCGATACCGTCGAGGAACGACGGCCAGGGCTTGTTGCCCAGCGCGAAAGCCTCGACGCGGCCCATGATGATACAGTTGGTGATAATCAGGCCGACGTAGACCGACAGCTGTTTGGATACTTCGTAGACATACGCTTTGAGTACCTGATCGACGAGGATCACCAGCGCGGCGATCACCACCAGCTGGACGATGATGCGGATACGCGCCGGAATACCCTTGCGCAGCAGCGACATCACCAGATTCGAGAATGCCGTCACGACCGTCACCGAAAGCGCCATGACGATGGCGGGTTTCAACTGGACGGTAACCGCCAGCGCCGAGCAGATACCGAGGATCTGTACGATCACCGGATTGTTCTTGCCGAACGGGCCGGTCAGGTACTTCATGTTCTTAGCCGAAAACAGAGGCTCTTTTTCCTTATTACTCATTGCTTTCTACTTTTTGATCGTTAGACTCCTCCGCACCGGCTGCCGAAGCGGCGGTCCGTGCCTTCTCGAAGAAGGGAAGATATTCGCTCAGGTTGTCGCGCAACATGGCTGTCACGCCGTCCGAAGTTTTGGTACCGCCGGTCACGGCGTCCACCTCGTGGGCCGGATCTTTGGCGCCGCCTTTACGCAGGGTGATCGAGACGAAATCGCCCTTCTCGAAGAGCGTCTTGCCCTTGTAGAGCGCCTGATGCGCCGGCGTGGCGATCTCGGCCCCCAGGCCCGGCGTTTCGCTCTTGTGGGCCATCACGATGCCCGACACGGTATTCATATCCTTTTCGAGCGCGATATAGCCCCAGATGTCGTCCCACAGCCCCTTACCGATGAGCGGGATGATCACGCGGCCGTCGGTGGCCTCGAAGAGGATCAGCGTCTTCCGTTCGTAATCGGCTCGCAGGTCCTTGTTCGTCTTCATCATGTCGAAGACCTCCTCGGCGGGCTTTTCCGTCTTGTTGCCGGCCGCGTCGACCACATAGGCCTTGACCATCGCGTCGAAGTCGCCGTCCGGAACGCCCAGCGATTGCAGGATATTGTTCTTCTTCTCGCCCAATTCGTTTGCGTACTGGCGTTTCTGCAACGACAAGGCAGCCAGCGACAGCAGAACGGCGACGATGACGACCATCACGGTCGAGTAGAGGATGATATAGGCGTTGGAGTTCTTGTCCGAGAACAGCCCGCCCTTCTTCGCGCCTGCATCTCCGGCACCTGCCTCGACGATCTCTTCGAACTCCGAAGCCGGTGCGCCGCAAACGGGACATTTGGCCGGTGCGGCATCGCCTTCGTGAATATAGCCGCAGACTTTACATTTGAATTTCTTGGTTGCCATAATTCACTCCCTATTTTGCAAGTTTGACACGGTTCTTACGACGCGCGATGTTCCGCTCGACCACGAAGTAGTCCACCAGCGGCGCCAGCGCGTTCATGAAGAGGATCGAAAGCATCATTCCCTCGGGATAAGCAGGGTTCACCACACGGATCATCACGGCCAGCGCACCCGTCATCAGGCCGACGATGTACTTGCCGGCGTTGGTCTGTGCCGAAGTGACGGGATCGGTGGCCATGAAGACGGCACCGAAGGCGAAACCTCCCACGATCAGGTGCTGCCATGCGGGAATCTCGCAGTAAGCGTTGGCGCCCACCGCATTGAAGAGCAGGCCCATGAGCCAGCCGCCTGCGAAGACCGAGAGCATCGTGCGCCACGAAGCGATACCCGTGAAGAGCAGGATCGCAGCGCCGATGAGAATCGCCAGCGTCGAGGTCTCGCCCACGCAGCCCGGGATGAAGCCGAGGAAGGCGTCCAGATTCGAATAGCTCATCGCACCCGTCGTCGAGAGCTGTTCGAGCGCCGTAGCCCCCGACACGCTGTCGACGGCGAACCACACCTTTTCACCCGACATCTGCGGGGTGTAGGCGAAGAAGACGAAGGCGCGCGCCAGCAGCGCGGGGTTGAATACGTTCATGCCCGTACCGCCGAAGACCTCCTTGCCGAAGACCACGGCGAAGGCCGTACCCAGCGCGATCATCCACAGCGGCGTCCCCACGGGCATCACCATCGGGATCAACAGACCCGAAACGAGGAAGCCCTCGTTGACTTCGTGGCCGCGCGCCTGCGCGAAAGCGAACTCGATGCCCAGACCCACGACGTACGACACGACGATCATCGGCAGCACTTGCAGGAATCCGAACCAGAAAGCCGCCCAGCCCGTCATGCCCACCTGATAACCCGTGTTGTACATGCCGAACAGCAGGGCCGGAAGCAACGCGACGACCACGACGATCATCGTGCGCTTCATGTCGTTGCAGTCACGGATGTGCGCACCCTTCTGCGTCGTGGTGTTCGGTACGAAAAGGAACGTCTCGAACGCATCGAAGGTCGATGCGAGGAACGAGAGTTTGCCGCCTTCGGAGAAGGTCGGCTTCAACTTGTCTACTAAATTTCTTAATCCGCTCATCGTTAAGCCTCCTTGATCATTAAGTTAATACCGTCGCGGATGATCTGCTGCATCTCGGTCTTCGACGGATCGACGAACTCGCAGAGCGCGAAATCCTCCTCCACGACCTCGTAGATACCGAGGTTCTCCATCTTCTCGATATCGCCCGCGAGCGTCGCTTTGAGCAGGTGCATCGGATAGATGTCCATCGGCAGGTACTGCTCGTAGAGGCCCGTCACGACGAACGGACGCTCGCCGCCGTTGAGATTGGTGTCGAGGTTGTAACGCTTCTTGGGGCAGAGCCACGAGAAATAGGCGCGCGACACGGAGAATTTGTTGCAGCGGGGCATCGCCCAACCCAGCAACTCGTACTTGTCGCCCTCGGGAATCAGCGTCAACTGATGCGCATAGTACCCGATATGACCGTCGAGCGAGGTCTTGACGCCCGTAAGCACATTGCCCGAAATGTAGCGGATGCTCTCCCCTTCGGCCTGCGGTTTGATGTTCCCGCCGACGATCGAACGGATCGAGGCGCCGTCGATGATGCGGCAGTACTGCGGTTGGGCCACTTCCGAACCGGTCACGGCGATCACCTTCGAGCGATCGACCTTGCCCGTCGAGAAGAAACGGCCGATCGTGGCCAGATCCTGCACGTTGACCGTCCAGACCACCTCGCCCTTGTTCACGGGATCGATGTGGTGGATCTGCACGCCGACGTTGCCCGCGGGATGTTTGCCGGCAAAAGCGTGCAACTCGACGCCTTCGAGCGTAGCGGCTTCGCCTTCGGCACCCGCACGGAACGAAACGTGCACTTTGCCTGCCGTGAGTTTCTTCAATACCTCCACGCCCCGCTGCAAGGCGACCTTTTCGCCCGCGAGCGCGAAGTTGTAGTCCGGCGCCAGCGGCGCCGAGTCGAATGCCGAAACGAAAATCGCTTTGGGCGCATCGTCGGGATCGGCGATAATACCGTAGGGGCGCTGAATAATCATCGTCCACAGGCCGGCCTTCAACAAAAGTCCGACGATCTGGTCGCGGGTCGCACTCGATAGATCGGGAATCGCAAACTCCTCGTATTGCTGTTCGGCATCGGGCTTGACGGTCACGGAGAGCACCTTGCGCTTCTCGCCGCGATTGACCGCCTCGACCGTTCCGCTCACGGGAGAGGTGAACAACACGCGCTCGTTGTACTTGTTGAAGAACAACGGAGTACCCGCCTTCACCTGATCTCCTACTTTCACCAGCAACTTCGGAGTTACACCTTCAAAATCGAGCGGCGAAACGGCATACGTGTCGGCCAACGGGGCGTTGATCACCACGGAGGCCGCCTGACCTTCGAGTTTGATGTCGAGACCTTTGTTCAGTTTAATGATTTTCGACATGTGTAAAAGTGTTTGATTAGTGTGATAATTATGAAAAGTTTCTGTTAGTTTTATAACATTGATTTTCCGTGCGCGAAGATACGATTTTTTACCTATTTATTTAAGATTTTTTCAAATATTTTTCGGCCGTCCCGAAAAAACCGGAAAACAGCCCGAAAATTCCTACCTTTGCACCGATGGAAACACCGTTCGTCAATATCCACACCCACCGTCCGACCGGACACGGCATCGAGCCCGCGAGCGCCGGGATACATCCGTGGGAGGCTGCCGAAGGCGATCTTGCGACCGTGCGGGAGCATGTCGGCCCGGCACAGATCGTCGGCGAGATCGGTCTCGACTACCTGCGTCCCGACCGCGAGGCGCAACTGCGGATTTTCGAAGGGCAGCTGCGACTGGCCGAGGCGGCCGGAAAACCCGTCGTACTGCACTGCGTGAAGGCATTCGAGGAGACGATGCGGCTGCTCAAACAGTTCCGCCTGCGGGCCGTCATCTTCCACGGGTTCATCGGTTCGCCCGAACAGGCCGCACGCGCCGTCGCCGCAGGCTACTACCTCTCCTTCGGTCCCCGCTCGCTGCGTTCGCCGCGCACCGTACGGGCACTCGGGAGCATCCCGACGCAGCGGCTTTTCCTCGAAACCGACGACGCTCCCGCAACGATCGAGTCGGTCTACGCAACGGCGGCCCGATTGCTGGGTATGCCGCTCGACCGGCTCAAAGAGACGATTTACAACAACTACCTGCATATTTTCTCCTGAGCGATGGAACGATGGACGGAACGAACCCGGCTGCTGCTGGGCGACGAAAAACTCGGACGGTTGCGCAGTGCGCACGTACTGGTGGTGGGACTGGGCGGCGTGGGGGCCTACGCCGCCGAGATGATCGTACGCGCCGGTGCGGGCCGCCTCACGATCGCCGACGCCGACCGTGTGGCCGAAACCAATATCAACCGGCAGCTGGTCGCACTGCATTCGACGGTCGGACGCCCCAAGGCCGAAGTTCTCGCCGAGCGGCTGCGCGACATCAACCCCGATTTGCAGCTCACCGTCATCGAGAAATACATCAGGGACGAAGAGACCGACCGGCTGCTCGACGCCGCGCCCTACGATTATGCGGTGGATGCGATCGACACCCTCTCGCCGAAGCTGGCGCTCATCAAGGGCTGCCTCGACCGCGGCATTCCGCTGGTCAGTTCGATGGGCGCCGGCGCGAAGACCGATCCCACGCGCATGGAGATCGCCGACATCGGCCGCACGCACCACTGCCCGCTGGCGCACATGCTGCGCAAACGTCTGCACAAACTCGGCATCCGCACCGGATTCCGCGCCGTCTTCTCGGCCGAACCTGCACGCGAAGGGTCGATGATCCTCTGCGAGGAGCAGAACAAGAAATCGAACGTGGGGACGATCTCCTACCTGCCCGCGCTCTTCGGCATCGGCTGCGCATCGGTCGTGGTGCGCGACCTGCTGGGCGAAATGGAGGATTCCGGCAAACGGGAAAGCAACGATTAAACCGTTAAAGATATGAAACCGAAGATTGTTTTTCTGGACGAATATTCGCTCGCAGGGCGCGACCTCTCGGCCGTGAAGGCTCTGGGCGACTACACCGGTTACGACATGACTGCGCCCGACGAAGTGGCCGTGCGTTGCGCCGACGCCGAAATCGTCGTCACCAATAAGGTGCGGCTCGACGCTGCAATGATTGCGCAACTGCCGCACCTGCGGCTGATCTGCGTAGCCGCGACGGGCGTGAACAACATCGATCTCGACGCCGCGGCCGAACACGGCGTCGAAGTACGCAATGCCGCAGGCTACTCGACGCATTCGGTGGCCGAAACGACGCTCGGCGCGGCGATCGCCCTGCTGCGCGAATCGGTCTACTACGACGAATTTTTCAAGAGCGGCCGTTACGCCCGCTCGCCGCGCCTGTTCTGTTTCGACCGTCCGATCCGGCAGCTGCACGGGCGCCGTTGGGGTGTCATCGGGCTGGGTGCGATCGGCCGTGAAGTGGCGCGGCTGGCTGCGGCTTTCGGTTGCGAGGTGAGCTACCACTCCACGTCGGGCGTCGCACGCGAGGAGGCCTACCCCGCCCTTCCGCTCGACGAACTGCTCGCATGGGCCGACGTGGTGTCGATCCACTGTCCGCTCAACGCTCACACGCGGGGGTTGATCGGCGCCGAGCAGCTCCGCCGGATGAAACCCTCGGCCCTGCTCGTCAACGTCGCCCGCGGCGGCATTGTCGACGAAGCCGCGCTGGCCGAAGCGCTCGACGACGGCCGGATCGCCGGCGCCGCGCTCGACGTATTCTCGTCGGAGCCGGTCAAGGCCGACAACCCGCTGCTCGCCCTGCGCGACCCCTACCGTCTGCTCGCTTCGCCCCACAACGCATGGGCCACGGGCGAAGCGATCGACACGCTCGTGCGCTGCGTCGCCCGCAACATCGAAGCATACCTGAAAAAATAACCCTTTCAACAACAGACGGGAAGCGTCCGGATCGATTTGCGATCCGGACGCTTCCCGTTGCTGGATCATCCTCCGCCTATTTGCAAGCCTTCAACCCGCGGATCACGGCTGCCGAAAATCCGGCCTGCTCCATTTCGTTCAGACCGCGGACGGTGATCCCTCCCGGCGTGGTCACGCGGTCGATCTCGGTTTCGGGATGTTCGCCCCGCTGCAACAGCAGTTCGGCCGCACCGCGGAGCGTCGCGGCGACGATATGCGTCGCCTGCCCTGCCGGACAACCCAGTTCCACTCCTCCTTCGACCGACGCCCGCACATAGCGCAGAGCGAAGGCGATTCCGCACGAGGCGAGGATCATTCCGGTCTCCAACATCGGCTCGTCGACGAGCATCGCCTCGCCCAGTTCGCGGAAGATTCCCAACACCCGCTCCGTACAAGCCTCGTCCGCACCCCGTGCAGCGACGAAGGTCATGCTCTGCCGCACGGCGATCGCCGTGTTGGGAATCACGCGGAACAACGCCGGTCGCACCGCGCTGTCGGCCGTCATCCACTCGGCGAGCTGCGCCAGCGAAACACCGGCCGCCACCGAAACCACCGACTGCCGGTCGGGATCGATCTCCCGTCGGATTTCACGGATCAACGCTTCGGTAAGCCACGGCTTGACGGCCAGCATTACGACCGCGGCATCCCGCACGGCCGCAGCGTTGTCGGTCGTCGTCCGCACACCCGGGCACTGTGTGCGCAAACGTTCGAGCGTCGCCTCGGTACGTGCCGTACAAACGATCTCTTCGGCCTGGAACTTTCCGCTGCGAACCAACCCGCAGGCAATGGCGCTGCCCATATTGCCTGCGCCCAAAATAGCGATCTTCATTTTCAATTCGTTTTAAAAAACAACGGCTCTTCGAAACAAAGATAGTGCAAGCCGAGAGCAAAAGCAAACTTGTTTGCATTTTGCCGAGGCGCAGCCTATCTAAGCGGAGGCTTGTCCTCCGCAAAGTGTGCAAGCCGAGAGCAAAAGCAAACTTGTTTGCATTTTGCCGAGGCGCAGCCTAT
>OOAH01001974.1_pt1 | contig 16052 bp, 9 predicted proteins | sample 1671801 | NCBI WGS metagenome assembly OOAH01 (sample SAMN06348194, study PRJEB24527) | human gut metagenome | biome: human gut; feature: ankylosing spondylitis patient; material: feces | host: Homo sapiens | place: China | collected 2015-10 | reverse complement strand
CTTGTAGAAGTCGAGCAGCATGTCGTTGCCGAACCGCTCGTAATCCAACTGCTGGGGCGGGTTGACCATGCTGTCGCCGCCCATGTGGCGAGGCAGCAACACCTCGTCGAAGCTGTTCACGTGCTGGGACCAGAAGGCCGTGCCCCACGCTTCGTTCAACGCGTCGACGGTCCCGTATTTGGCCTCGCACCACGTGCGGAACGCGGCCAAGGCGTTGTCGGAGTAGTCGTAGCGGTTGTTCCAGCCGTATTCGTTGCCCATGTGCCAGGCCGTCACGTATGGATTGTCCTTGTAGTGTTCGGCAAGTTTGCGGCACAGGCGCAGCGCGTATTCCTTGAGCACCGGGCTTGTGGGCTGCCACGACTGGCGTGAGCCCGCATTGACCACATGGCCGTACCGATCGATTGGCAGCACCTCAGGATGACGCTCGTACAGCCACAACGGGGCCGTGGCAGTGGCCGATGCCAGGTCCACGGCGATGCCCGCCGCGCCGAGCTTGTCGATCACGTGGTCAAGCCACTCGAACGTGAACTCGCCCTCGCGCGGTTCGATCTTGTCCCAGCTGAAGATGGCGAGGGCCACGGTGTTGACGCCGGCTTGGACCATCAGGCGGATGTCCTCGTCCAGTGTCTCCTCGGACCACTGGTCCGGATTGTAGTCGCCGCCGAACGCGATGCCACGACCGGATTCAGTCAGCAGGGACGGCCACCTGAACGTTCTACGAGTAGTCATATCAATCAAGTCCTTTATTGTACCGGCTCATGGCCGATGCTATGTTGCTGGCGGCGGCCGTTGCTGCGATGACCTTCTTGGTGTTGCGCATGTTATCTCCTCCTGAGCCGTTGGGATTGGTCGTGGCTTCGGGACTTTGGACTTACCTTGGGCCTGGGTTCCTCGCCTGCGATATGCTCCGCTGACGGTCTTTTTTGGGGTGTTTTCTTTGGTACACCCGTGTACCAATATCTATGATGATACACCCGTGTACCAATTTGTCAAAATCAAGCGACACGCCTGATTTCCCGCCAAAACTCGCCACCTCGGGCACACAGAAGAATCTTCAGCCTCCGACATCCACAATTCCGAGAGCGTTCACATTCGTGGATGTCCAGCGCCAGACGGAGCCAGTTCGGCTAGTATGAATAGGCACCACCATAGCTGTATTGAGAGGAAGAGCACATGGCGGGACTGTTTCGGACTGCTTCCAAGCAGCCCAATCCTTTAGGAACAGCCATACGCACCCGCGGATCAGGAAAATATACATTCGGACTGGCTTTGAGTGCGGGTCTTGCCGGATTACTGTACGGCTACGACACCGTCTCCATCTCCGGTGCCATCGAATTCTTGCGCGCCAGATACGGGCTCAGTACTCTCATGGAGGGCCTCGTCGTTTCCTCCATCATGCTCGGTGCCGTCATCGGAGCGGCCACCGCCGGATTCCTTTCCGACCGATTCGGCAGGAAACGTATCCTTATTATCGGCGGCGCGTTCTTCCTCGTTGCGGCTGTATGGAGTGCGCTGACGATAGGTCCCATAGCGCTTATCGTGGCGCGCGTGGCCGGCGGCTACGGCATCGGCCTGACCGCCGCGCTGGCCGTCACATACATCACCGAATCGGCTCCGGCCAACATCCGTGGTCTGCTCGCCTTCTCTTATCAGCTGCTTGCGGTTTGCGGTATCTTCCTGACCAACGTCATCAACTACATCATCGCCTCCCACGGATCAAACGACTGGGATATCGCCACTGGATGGCGCTGGATGCTGGGATTAGGCGCGATTCCGGCCGCCGCCTTCCTGCTGGCTATGCGGAGGGCACCGGAAAGCCCACGATTCCTCATTCAGATAGGCAGAACCGATGAAGGTTTCGCGGTGCTCGAGCACATCCTCGGCACCGAACGCGCACGCCTGCGCACCGATGACATCCAAGCCTCGGTCAAACTGGAAACCGAGATGTCGCACGAATTCCATGATTTGTTCCGTCCAGGCCTGCGACGGGCACTCGTCATCGGCATCTTTCTCGCCGTGTTCAACCAGTTCATCGGCATGAACGCCATTTCCTACTATGGGCCGGTGATGTTCTCGGATCTCGGGTTCGCCGGGGACACTCAGTTCCTCGCGGCCGCCAGCGTAGGCGGCGTGGAGCTGGTGGCCACCGTGGTAGGCATGTACCTGATCGACACGTTCGGCCGTAAACGTCTTATGGAAATAGGCACCGGCATGATGTGCGTGTTCGCGCTATGCATTTCGGGCTCGTATTTCATGGGCAATTCGCTGCTGACGCTTATATTCGTCATGGCGTTCACCATATCGTTCGCCTTTTCGATGGGACCGATTCCCTGGATTGTGATTCCCGAGCTCTTCCCCACGTATCTGCGCGGTCGCGCCACCGGATTGTGTGTGATGTGTCTGCTGTTCGCCAACTGGATCATCGCACAATTCACGCCGATGATGATCGATGGATTGGGCGGCGGCATATCGTTCGCGATTTTCGCGGTTCTGGATCTGATTTGCCTGTTCGGCATCGTGGCGTTGGTGCCGGAGACAATGGGACGCACGCTGGAGGAAATCGAGCATCTATGGCAGCCGAAAACCGATTTGGCCTACGCAAAATACGCGCTGAGCACGGCTGATGCGAATATCCGCCACGCGGAAGCCACGCTGCGTCGTATTGAAAACGAACGTCAGCAGGCATTGGGCATTATGGATGCGGCTGAGCGGGCTCGCGCTGCGGCACAGCAGAAGTTTTTCGCCATAGAGACCGCCAAAAGGGCCGAGGCAGAACGGCTGGCGGCGCAGCGCGCTGCCGAGGAAGCCGCCAAGGCAGCGGCGAATATGGCTGCAGAAGAAGACACGGCAGCGACCGTCTCGGAAGTTACGACGGATGAGAACGTGCCGTCGCTTATGCGGCGTACGAGGGGCGCTGTTCTGGTTGGTAAGTCATCCAGTAGACGGCACGACGGTGAGTATACGGACGGCTCTGCGAACGGCCCTGCGGATGGCTCTGTGGATGGCTCCGTGACTGACTCTGCGGATGGTGCGATGCTGGACGGCGCGGCGGCCGAGGCAGCGGCCAGCGCAGCAGTCGCGGCCTTGGCCGATTCACTGCCCGACGATCCATTCACGCTGGCGAATCGGCCGACTACGAGCAGTGGTGCGGATGATACAGATAGCGTTGATGCCGCAGATGCCGTTGATTCCGCGAATGACGCGAATCGAAACCGCAAGCAGACAAATGCCGTGCAGCCGGCACATATGGCCTCTATTGGGCACGCGCACAGTGCCGATATGCCTCGCGGAGTGTTGTTGCCCAGTGCCGACGAGGATTCCTACAGCGAGCATTCCTTCGCCGAGACGGATGACGACCGCGAGGCTCAGGCCATCAACGCGGCCCTCGACTCTCTGGATACCCTTATCAGAGGCTGATATATAAGGAAATCCTGTATTGCAGAGTATTGCGGCCTGTGACTGTGCGACTTTACAGATTCAGCACCGCATCGGCAACGCGCATGGCGGATTCACGGTGAGAGACCAGCACCACAGCCACGTCTTGCCCCTTATCCGCATTCTGCTCGCTCTTGGACAGCTCATGAATGGAACGCAGAATGATGGCTTCATTCAAGGCATCCAGACGACTGATCGGCTCGTCGAAGAGCACCAAGTCGGCATTGCGCAGGAATACACGGGCCAAGCCGATGCGCTGGCGTTCGCCTTCAGACAGTCGGTCGCCCAGCTCGCCCACCTGGGTGTCGAGCCCATCCGGCAGGGAATCGATCAGGTCGAGCACGGATGCCTTGGCGAGGGCTTCGCGGAGTCGGGCGTCAAGAACACCGGCCGCTCCCCCATCGCGAATCTCTGCCTCGGGCAAGGCGATAAGCAGGTTATCGCGAATCATGCCGTCGAACAGGTGGGTCTCCTGACTCATCATGGCCTGAATACGGCGGCGGGCATGCACATCGATTTGCGGTAGCGGCGTGCCGGACAGCGTCACTTGGCCGCGCTGCGGATCCCAATAGCGCATCAGCAGCTTCAGCATAGTGGACTTGCCCCGGCCGGACGGGCCTTGGATACCGAGGATGCCGTGCTGCGGCACATCGAGCGAGAAGTCGGCGAGAATCGCCTCGCTCTCCTCCCCCGGGTACGCGAAGATGACGCGGTCAAGGCGCATGCCCTCATAATCCGAGTTCGCAGTGCCAGTTTCCACCACGGCCGGCGCTTCGTCCATCAGACCGAACAGACGACGGGCGGAGGCGAAGGTCTGGGTGAGGTTCGCGGGCAGGGCGGCGAGCGCCAGCGTCGGCCCGAACGAGCTGGCGAGCAGCGCGAAGGCGGCGACCAGCGCCGGGATATCGTAGAGGTTCACGCCGGCAAGATTGATGGCGATGCCGGCAGCCGCCGAGGTAAGCAATGCAACCAGCAATCCGCCGACACCGGCGAACCGGCCGTTGACACGGCTGAGTTTGGCATGGTCACGCCATAGCGCGCGCGTGCGATCTTCGATGGCCTGCGCACGATCTTCACCCCGACCGAATCGGATGATCTCGTCGAGACCGCGCATGTCGTCGAGCATCACGTTGTCGAGTTCGCCGGCCGCGCCACGGATGGCGGGGCCCAGATTGCGCACGCCGGTGGCGAAGAAGCGCGGCACAATGATGCCGATGATCAGATGGGAGACGATCAGCGCCAACGCCATCCAGGGGCTCAGCGTGGCCGCCACGATGGCGTAGACGATGGTGGTGGTCACGGCTATGGCCACGGGGCTGATGGTATGCGCGAAGAAGATTTCGAGCAGTTCCACGTCGGTGGTGAGCATGGCGATGAGGTCGCCCTTGCCCTTGCCGGCGAGCTTGGCCGGAGCGAGGCGGCGAAGGGCGGCGAAAGCCTTGGAGCGGAAGAGCGCGAGCAGGTGGAAGGCCACGTTGTGGTTCAGATATTGCTCAACGTAGCGCGTCAGGCCGCGCAACACCGCGCAAACAATCATGGCGGTGATTGCACCGGCCGCACTCATGCCCCACACGGGGTTGCCGGCGAGCGCGAATCCGGCGATGATGCCGAACACCGGCAGGAAGGTTGCGGCAAGGTGGCCGATGGTGCCGGCCGTGGAAGCCGCGACCATAAGCCCGGCCAGTGGCTTGGCCTCCCCGAGTAGTCGCTTGATGACCTGGAACGTGCTCATCTCGGCCGGAGCTGCAGCCGGAGCTGCGCCCACAGCCGCCCCGCTCCCGCTGGCGGAAGCTGTCAGCGAAGCTGGCTGAGGGTGGTCAGCCGTTACGTCGGTCTCTGTGCTTACTCGCGTCGAACCACCCTCAGTCCGACTGTCGTCGGCCAGCTCCCGCCAGCGGGAGCTTATCTGCGTCCCATGCTGAGGGTTGTCACCCCCAAAGTTCTCGATATCCGCCTGAGTAGTGAACAACTTGGCGTACACGCCGCCGGCCGCCATGAGTTCGGCATGCGTGCCGGTTTCCACCGACTTGCCGTGTTCGAGCACCACCACTTGGTCGGCGTGCTCAGCGTTGGCCATGCGATGGGTGATCATGATCACCGTCTTGCCGCGGGATTGCACCAGTTCGCGGATGGTCGCGAGAATCAGTTCCTCGGATTCCACATCCACACTGCTGGTGGCCTCGTCGAATACGAACACCGGCGAATCGTGCAGAAGCGCACGGGCGATGGCGATGCGCTGGCGCTGGCCACCGGACAGGTTGGCGGCGTCGGGCTCAATCGTCATGTCAAGGCCGTCCTGCTGCGAACGCACGAAGTCGGCGATACGGGCCTGTTCGAGCGTGTCCCAGAGACGGGAATCCACGGCGTCGGACGCGGCTTCACCGTTCTGGCCGTCATCGGGCAAAGCCATCAGAAGGTTCTCACGCAGAGTACCGGCAAACAGATGGCTACTGGCACCGATCAGGGTGATGGTTCGGGCGAGCGTCTCTCCGGACAGGTCGGATACCTTGACGCCGTTCAGCGTAAGCGAGCCTTGGTATCCGGTCAACGTACCGGCAAGCAGCGCGGCAGCCGTGGATTTGCCGGAACCGGAGATGCCGACGATGGCGGTGAGTTGACCGGGGTAGGCAGTGAAGGTGAGGTCGGTGAGCGCAGGTGCCGGCGCGGAATTCGTTTGTTGAATGGCGGCACCGGAATCGGCGCTGTCATAGGAATAGCCGACGTGGTCGAAGCTGACGGTGATTCCGCCATCGGCCTTGGCCCCGGCCTTGGTACCGGCATCAGTCCCGGCATCGGTGCCAGCGGTGGCCGGCAGCGTGGCAGTGCCGTGGGCGGGCTCGGGGGTGTCCAGCAGGGCGAAGATCCGTTTGGTGGAGGTCATGCCGTTCATCGCCACGTGGAAGTAGGAGCCGAGTTGGCGCATGGGGATGAAGAATTCGGCGGACAGCAGCACGATCAGCAACAGTCCGGCGAGGGTGAGCGGGAAGCCCGCTCCGAATGGCATCAGGTATTGCAGGCCGTAGGCCAGGTAGGCGAACGCACCGGGCAGGTGGGCGGCGAGCATGACCGGCGACCAGCCGGCGGCGCTGGCTCCTGCGGCGGCCGCGGCGGTATGCGCATACTGCCATAGAGCCACACCAATGCCGGCCGCCGCACCGCCGTAGGCCACGATATCCATGGCGGTCAGCGAGCGCAGCTGGATCTGCAGCACGCGCATGGTCATGACGCGGAAGCCTTCGGCCTTCTTGTCCATTTCGGCGGCGGCACGGTCGTCGGCGTCGAAGTTCTTCAGGGTTTCGAGGCCTTGCAGGTTGTCGAGGAATGCGGCACCCATGTCGGTGTATCGGCCCCAGTATTTTTTGAAGGCGCGGGCGGCGGTCATGGATACGATGCCGGTGACAATAATAATGAGCGGCGCGCAGACGAGCATGGTCACGGCGGCCGGCATGTTGATCGGCGCAATCACGGCGAACAGGGTGATCGGCGCAAGAATCGCATAGAAGAGCTGCGGCAGGAACAGTTCGAAGAAGCTTTGAATCTGCTCGACGCCTTCGCCGGCGGACTGGACCACATCCGAGGTCTTGACGCGCGACCTGTAGGACGGGCCGAGGGCCACCATTTTGCGGTACAGCTTGGAACGCAAAGCGAGCTTGACCCGTTCGGCGGCTTCGGTGCCGAGGCGTGTGGCGTGTGTGGTGGCCAGGTAGCGAACCAGCATGCAGACGATCGCCAAGGCCACGTAAACCATGAGGTCGCCGGCCATCGGGGCGACGGTGGTGCCCGGAACGCCGAACAGATTGGCGGGGCACTCGGAGGCCGAGGCGGCGTTACAGGAGAAAGTGTGTGGGTCGGCTGCGGCGAGCAGTCCTTGCAGCAGCATGACCAGCGAAAGCATGAAGCCGATATTGGCAAGCAGCCCAACCCACATCAGAGCCACTTTGCCGGCTATGAGCTTGCCGAGACCTGGTGCCAATTGGAACAGTCGTTTGTCGAACATGGTTCGCTTCCCCTTGCCGTGTTGTTGCGGTGTTGGTTGCCGTGGTACTGCAGTAGGTCTCGTCATGCATCAGTCGCGGGTGCCACCAATCGCATACCTGCACATACCGATGGCGTGCACTGCGCAATCCTATTTACCTTAGGCGAAAGCGCACATACACGCCAGACCTTCAGCTGAGACGACTGTCACGCTGAGCTTCGTTCCCAAATAAGAAGCCACAGACTCCCCAATGCCGACGCCGCCGATGATGCTGGAGCTGATGACCGGACCCTGCAGGGCCGGGCTCAGCACGTACTTGTCCTGCAGGAAGTCGATGGCTCCCGAAATGGACACGGTCATAACCGTAGAGCAAACCGGTTAGACACGGCGTTGTATACAATCCACAAAACCAGACAGACAACTTCTCCATTGCCCACAACGCGCGCAACCTTACGCCAGCGTAATCTAACTCGTCAGAATGGCTCGGGTTGTCAACTTGCCATCATGTTTGTAAGGAATAAACGGCCGTATGCTTACCGAATACACCACGCCCGGCGAATCCATCGAGATCCGCGATGACCAAACTATCTATTCACTGCTCACCGAACGACTGGCCCGCACCGGCGCGGACACGGTAATCGCCGCCAAGAAAATCGGCCCCGGCCGCTGGCAGAACGTCACCACCGGCGAATTCCACGAGCGCGTGGTCTCAGCCGCCAAGGGCCTGATCGCGCTCGGCATCGCCAAGGGCGACGCGGTGACCATCTTTTCCTCCACCCGTCTCGAATGGGGCATTCTCGATTTCGCACTGGCCGCAGTGGGCGCGGTAAGCGTGCCGATCTACGACACCGACTCCGCCCCGCAAGCCCAGCGCATCATGAACGATTCGGCGGTCAAGCTGGCCTTTGCCGACAACCGCGAGCGCTTCGACCGGCTCGACTCGGTCAAGGACCACTGTCCTGCCTTGAAGCAGATTCTCATGATCGAGGGCAACGCGCTGGGCGCGCTCGAAGGTCTGGGCGTGGCTGTTTCGGACGAGGAACTGAACGAGCGCGTGGCCACCGTGCGCGCCGACGATCTGGCCACCATCGTCTACACTTCGGGCTCCACCGGCAACCCGAAGGGTGCCGAACTGACCCACAAGAACTTCGTGTCCATCACCATCTCCGCCTCGCAGGCGTTGCATGAAGTGGTGCTTGACGACCATCCGCGCCTGCTGCTCTTCCTGCCGCTGGCCCACTGCTTCGCGCGATTCATCCAGTACGCCTCCATCGCCTCCGATGACGGCGTGGTCGGTTATCTGCCGGACACCAAAACCCTGCTGCCGGACCTGCGTTCGTTTGAACCGACCTACCTGCTGGGCGTGCCGCGCGTGTTCGAGAAGGTATACAACGCCGCCTCGCACAAGGCCGGTGCCGGCTGGAAGGGCCGCCTGTTTGTCAAGGCCGCCGAGGCCGCGCGCGTCTGGAGCCGCAAGGAGCAGGCCGGCGAGCAGCACACGTTTGCCGAAATCGCCGAGCGCGCCAAGTACGAAACGCTCGTCTACCGCACGGTGCGCGGTGCTCTGGGCCCGAAGATCAAGTACGTGGCCTGCGGCGGCGCACCACTGTCGCTCGATCTGGCGCATTTCTACAACGGCATCGGACTGCCGATGATTCAGGGTTATGGCATGACCGAAACCGCCGCCCCGTTCGCCGCCACGCGCGTGACCGACAATGTGATCGGCACCGTAGGCCAGCCCGCGCCCGGCTCCTCGATTCGCATTTCCGACGAAGGCGAACTGCAGGTCAAGGGCCCGAACGTGTTCCGCGGCTACCACAATCTGCCGGAGAAGACGGCCGAGGCGTTCACCGCCGACGGCTGGCTCAGGACCGGCGACTTGGCCGAGATCGATGATGAGGGCCACATCGTCATCACCGGCCGCATCAAGGACATTATTATTACTGCCGGCGGCAAGAACGTCTCCCCCATTCCGCTGGAGGAAGAGATCGCCAAGTGCCCGATCGTGGAGCACTGCGTGGTGGTGGGCGACCAGCGCCCGTTCATCGGCGCGTTGGTGACGCTCGATCCGGAGTCGCTGGCATTGTGGCTGCCCGCGCACGGCCTGTCCACGGAGACGCCGGTCGACCGGCTCGCCACGAACGCCGCGGTGCGCGAGGAGATTCAGCAGTACGTGGACAAGGCGAATGCGACGGTCTCGCGCGCCGAATCCGTACGCAAGTTCGCCGTGCTGGACACGCAGTTCACGCAGGAGAACAAGTGCCTGACACCGTCGCTGAAAGTGGTGCGCCCGGCCGTCAATCGCGTGTTCGCCGATGTGATCGACAACGAGATCTACAACGGCAAGCGGTGAGACGCGCGGTTCGTAATCCGACACAAAAAAAGGGCCTTTTGAACCGCACCCCGATTGTTGGACTGGAGTAATCCAGATTCGATGATCGGAGGTGCGGTTTCTCATGTCCAGGGATCGCAGGCGTCATTATGACGATGATTCCATGCGGGTCGTCGCCGGGGTGCCGCCCGGCCCAGGTGGGTCACGCCCGGGTCAGTTTCTTGCTCCTGAGACGCAGCACGACATCGGCGGAGTTGGCGACGCGCTTGGAATGCGTCACCACGATCACGCATTTGCCGAGCTGATGGGCGGCGTGCTGCAGCAGATGAATCACCTCGTCGGTCATCTCCGGGTCGAGGCTGCCCGTCGGCTCGTCCGCGAGGATCGCGCGGCCCGGGGCGACCAGCGCGCGGCCGACCGCCACCCGTTGACGCTGGCCGCCCGACAGGTGCATGATGTTGCGCTTGGATTCCTCACGGCTCAAACCCAGTTCCTCGAGGATCTTCATATCGGCCTTGGCGCTGACCAGCCGCAGGTTCTCTTCGGGGGTGAGGTAGTCAATCAGGTTATGGTCCTGGAACACCAGGGACACGTGCTCCCGGCGGTGCTTCGCATAGCCCGATGCGGCGATGTCCTCCCCCTCGAAGCGGACCACTCCCCGGGAGGGGGCGTCCAGGCCGGCCAGCAGCGACAGCAGCGTGCTCTTGCCGGCGCCGGACGGGCCGGTGATCGCATACATCTTCCCGGATTCGAAATCCGCGCTGACATCCGAAAGAACAAGGATCTTCGCCGCGCCGTAGGCGTAATCGACATGGTCCAGTTGCAGACAGTTAGACATGATTGGTGACTCCTAACGCATAGAGGAAAGAATGGATTTCGGGGATTTGGACAGCACGGCGGCGCATGACACGGCAAGAGCCACGGCGATGACCGCGCATCCGAGCAGCAGGATGAGCATCGTCTGCTCAGGCGGCAAGGCCTCCACGTGCAACGATTCCAACGGCGCGACGCCCGAATCGCGCAACAGTCGGGAAGACACGTATCCCGACAGCATGGCGCCGGTGCCCAGCGAACACAGGGCGGCGACCGCCGCCATGAGTCCGGTTTCGATGGCGAGTTGTGCGACGATCCGCATCTTGTCGATGCCGAGGGCCAGAAGCGTGCCTATCTCATGGATGCGTGAGCGAATCCAGAAGACCAGCGCCATCGCCAGCACCAGTACGTCCGCGAGGCAGACGGACAGCAGCACCATGCGCACCAGATTACGCACCGTCTGCACGGATTGCAGGACGCCGGAGAGCCGGGCCGAATCGTCGGTGACGTCGTACTTGCCGCCGGCCATGGTCTTGGCCCGTCCAATAGCCGCGGACAGGTCCTGCGGATTATCCGACAGGCATCGGATCATGTCGATCCGGTCGTTTCCGGTCAGAGCGGAAGCTACTCGCCTACCCGAATAGATGAGGTTCTCGGAAGTGTCCGAGGGCAGGGGGCTTTGGGCCTGCACGTTGCCGGAGAAGATCCCGGCCACACGCACCGTGGCGTTGCGCCCCTCCTGCCGGAGACGGAATGTCGAGCCGACCGATAGGCCGTTCTGCATCGCGAAGTCGCGGTGGACCAGCACATTGTCGCCGTCGCCCGAGATATGGCGGCCCTGCTCCAGGCGGTACAGGCCGCTCTGGAATTCCTCGGACAATGAGGAATCGGTGGTGCCCAGCACGCTGACCTGCATGGCCAGATCGGAGTCCAATCGGGGGCCCTGCCGGGGCATGACCGGGCGCGCGCCATCCACCTGCGCCAAGGTCTTCGTCGCATAGGCGGTCTTCGTCACACCGGGGATACGCGAGAACCGGCTCGCCTCCTCGGCGCTAATGGGATTCTCGCCGGCGCTGACAGTAAACCCTATGCCCATGCCCGCGCCGATGCCGTCGGACATGGTATGCAGGGCCGTCGAGACTCCGACCTGCGCCACCAGGCTCGTGAAGACCATCAGCATCAGCAGACCGATGATGCCGCTACGTACCGGCTTGCGTACGATCGCCAACGTGGCACGCTTCCACACATTCATGCTCATCATCGAATCTCCGACAGGTCTCGCGGCGATTTGCGCAGCATCGGCATGCACGCCACCGCGACGCACACCAGCATCACCGCCAACAATCCGAGCGCCACGTACAGCATGGCGGTCCCGTCGACCGACACCGTGAGCGAATCCAGGGTGCGCACCGACATGCTGGATTCAAGATCGCCGCCGACCTGCCCCATGCTGCTCAGCTCCTTCGCCGCGGAGGCGTTCACGGAATGGAGCGCCGTGGCGCCGAGCCATTGGGCCATTCCCTGCGCGCACAGCCAGCCGAGGGCGAGGGACGGCAGACCGATCAGCACCATCTCGGTGAGGTATTGGGCGACCAGGGAGGGCTTGCCGACGCCAAGGGACACCAGTATGCCCATCTCTTGACGGCGGTCGTTCATCCACAGCAGCAGCATGAGACTGAGCACGAGCACGGCCGAGACGGTCACGCCGATCAGGGCGCCGCGCATCATGGAGCGCACGCCGCGGGCGGCATGCAGCATGCTCGATGAATACTGGTCGTTGCGCGTGATCTGATAGTTGTTCCAATCCACCGGGAGTTTCTTCGCGGCATCCATGGTCTTCTCCACGTCAACGCCCTTGGACAGCACGAAGGTGGCGTCCTGGTATATTTCCTTGCCGTCCTTGTACTGGTACAGGTCGCGTGTGGTATCCAGATCGGTGTAGATGGTGTTGGCGGTGAGTTCCGCTCGGCTGGATACCTTTCTGGCGCTGTCGCCCTTGAATATGCCCACGATGGTGGTCTTGACGGTCGCCGTCGAATGTGATTCGTTGTCGGCGTCATAGGCGTTGGCCTTGAGCGTGAGCGTGTCTCCGACTTTGAGCCCGTTAGCTTTGGCGAGATCCTCATGGATCATCGACGTGTACTTGTCGGAGGCCTTCAGATGTCGTCCTTCGGCCATGCCGAGCGTGCGCGACGTGAACACGTTGAGTTTCGACGAATCATTCGTGCCCATGACGTTGGCGGCGTTGCCAAACTGCTGCTCCTGGGTCGCATCGTAATCATCGCCGCCGGGGACCTTCGCCACATTCGCCCCCACGAGATCGGCGGTGGCGTTCTGACGGACCATATACGAATCGACCCCGGGCAGTTGGGCGATCCTGCGCACGTCGGCGGGGCGCACCATGCCGCCTCCGCGAGGCGTGAGCATGCTGCCCTGCATGTTGCTGGACAGCACAAATCCACCGACCGCTTCCTTCTCGATTCGTCCGGCGGCCTGTTGAGCTGCCCGAGAAACCGCGATCGTGGATAGCATGCTCGCCGTTATGATGGTCAGTATTATAAGGAGCACTATGGTTCGCACTCGTTTTCTGAGCACATAGCGCACCGACCGTGCAACGAACGTCATCAATACCTCCTGTGGGACTTGGGCTTTTCGCCCAAAATGCGAAACATGCCGCGTTTCGCCGATTAGTTAGCCGCGACGATACATGATGCACCTCAAGATACGGGAGATATACGCCTTGAGCGAAAAACGGAACAGCGGCGAATGTCGGTTATTCTGGATTTTGGTCCATCTCGGGCCGCGTCGATGCGTCGGCCCGCGAGAAATCAGGCTCGCGCCTCACCTTCGAGGCGGCGAACACAAGAAGCGGCAGAGCGGCGAACGCATAGTTCTCGCATTGGATGTACAGGTATGCGACCAGGACGAGCCAGCAGATGACGGTCTTGTGCCAGACGCCGGATTCGCCCGAACCCGCGCCGGCAACGCCACCACCACTATTACCCCCGGCAACGTCGGCGACACAAACACCGTGCGCCAGCTCGTCGGACGATGCGCCATCCGCACCGCCACGGCATACCGTCCTCCCGCGCGTCATGCAGACCATCGAGGCTCCGACCAGCATGGCCAGCCCGATCAGCCCGTATTCGGCGATGACGCTGGTATACGCGCACATCGTCCACACCGTGTCCGCGTTCACGCCGGCCGCGAATCCCGTGGCCGCGCCGCCGTTCATGCCAAGACCGTCCAGCAGCCGTCCGGCTTTGGCCGCGCCGGCCCACACCGCATTGATGATGTTGCCCGCGCCATAACCGGTGAGCAGCGTCCACGGATGGGTGAGCAATCCGCATATCGGATCGAGGCTTTGGTAGATCCGCGCGAAGAACGAGCCGTCTCCCTCGGCCCCGTTTTCCGCGATGGCGGAGAGTCTGGAATCCGCCAGCACACCCAGCAGGCCCAGTGCAAATGCGCCGAGAATCTGCAGCATGCCCCGGACGCGGCGTGCGCCGTCATGCCAATCGGTGCGCGCCACAAGGGCGATCAGCAACGCCACGACGGAATCGATGACGATTCTGGTGCCGGCTTGCATGAGCACCGCGCCGACGGCATACGTGACGATGAGGTCACGCAGCCGTTTGGCGTAGATGCGGTCGCGCCCGCGCATGAGCCACATGAGCGGAAGCAGTATGCCGAACAGGTGCATGCCGATATAGCTGGGCTCGGCGAACAGGAACTGCGGACGGCCGCCGCCCCACACCGAGTTGTCGCTGATGTATTGCCGGTACATGAGGTGCGAGAAATAGTCGGTCAACGGTTTGGCGTGCAGACGGATGGACAGCCATTGCACGACGCCCACTCCGAAGGAAACCCAGTATGATGCGATGAGAATCCGCAATGGCGTACGCCACGGAATGCGTTTGATGTCGAACGCAAGGGCGATCGCACCCAAAGTGGCGAGCACGCCCAGCAATCCGGTGATGCTCATGAACGCGGCGTTGAGGTGGATGCCGAACTTCAGCCATCCCGGGATGGACAGGATTATGCAGGCCACCGGTAGGAGGAACATTGGCAGGTACCGGTTGGCTGCGATGCGCAGTTGCCGCCAATTGCATAGGCAGTACACGGCGAACAGCGCCGGACTGATTGGAGACCAGAACGGCGCGTACAGGCCAAGCGTGGTGCCGTCCACCGGAAGAAAAGCAATGGCCAGCAACAGCCAAATGACGTTGCGTTCCTGCGATGTCAGAAATCGCAGGAACGACCGGTATTGCGGTCGGCCATGATGGTTGCCCGCGTCGATGGTGTCGTTGCGTACGCATGCCTGGTTCATGTGATTCTCCCTCCCCGTCAACCTTACTCGTTCATCATGATGCGCGGACGGGGCATGCTTTCCCCGCTGAAAGTGCAATGGCCCGAACATTGACAAGGTCGCACCGAATGCCCCCATCATTGGCACATTGTGCGATCTCGTCGCGGCTGGCTGACGAAATAATGTTGGCCGACCGGTTACATTGGTTCGGTACAGTGGCGGCATTATTGGCCACTGAATCAAGCGATTTGCGGCAGAACGACGAAAACAACACTTGGGCGAAAAGAGGCAGGCATGACTACGAATCGACCGCTCATTGCGGTGACTCCGCTGATGGATTACGGGCGCGATAGTCTGTGGATGCTGCCCGGATATATGGAGGCGATAATGCGGGCCGGCGGTACGCCCGTCATGTTGCCGCTGACCGATGACACCGACATTCTTGCGCAATGCGCCGAACGGTTTGACGCGTTTCTGTTTACGGGCGGGCCGGATGTGGGACCGATGGTTGGTGCAGCGGCCTCCGCCACCGGCCGTAGCGAGGTGCTCTCTCCTGAGCGCGACCGAATGGAATCGATTCTGCTGCCAGCTGTAATGGCTTGGGACAAGCCGATTCTGGGCATCTGCCGTGGCATTCAGTTCATCAACGCAGCGCCGCGCGGCACGTTGTGGCAGGATCTGCCAAGCCAGCATCCGAGCGATATCGAACACCATATGAATCCGCCGTACGATGCGTTCGGACATAACGTTTCCTTGGTGCCCGGCACTCCCCTGGCTTCATTGTTCGCAGGGCAGACTGAGATTGCGGTGAATAGCTATCACCATCAGGCGGTTCGTGAGCCTGCTGCTGGACTCGAGGTCATGGCCGTCGCGCCCGACGGCGTGATCGAGGCCCTGTACCGGCCGGCAAGCCACTTCCTGTGGGCCGTGCAGTGGCATCCCGAGTTTCTCTACAAGGTAGATCCACGCTCGCAGGCGATTTTTGATGCGTTTGTGGGGAGTTGCCGATAACAGCAAAAGGGGCTGCTCCGGTTTCCCGGAACAGCCCCTTTTCAGCGGTAGCAGTCAGCAGACTGATTTAGTCATCAGTGCTGGCTTGCCAGCGCTGATTGGCGCGTGCGGAGACCGCCGTCCGAAGGCGAAGGCGTACGAAGGTACGTCGAACCTGAGGAAAGGCGGTATAC
>OOAH01001968.1_pt1 | contig 16091 bp, 9 predicted proteins | sample 1671801 | NCBI WGS metagenome assembly OOAH01 (sample SAMN06348194, study PRJEB24527) | human gut metagenome | biome: human gut; feature: ankylosing spondylitis patient; material: feces | host: Homo sapiens | place: China | collected 2015-10 | reverse complement strand
GGACAATCTGGCCAACATAACGATTACCTGCACGGACAACATAAAGTCCCGTCTCAATCTGTGGAACATACTGAAAGTCGTGCCGGTTTCGGAATACAGAAGCCACGAGACACCACTGTACTGGATGGACTTCGGGAATACACAGGACACGGGACAGGTCGTCCTCGGAACCGTACCGAAAAAAATCAGGCAGCCGGAATCCAAGCTGTACGAAACGGTGGAGTCACTGAAAGTGATTACCCGCTATGTGAAATATGCGAAAGTAAAGGAGAAAGAGTCGGGACCGAGCTGCTCACTGGCAGAGGCTCTGGAAAAGCAGGACCTGTTCATCAACTCCACGCTGGCACAACTTGGCTGCAACATCCTGTGGAAAATGTTCCGCTACGGTATGATCGAGCATCACGGACTCTACCTGAACCTCTCCTCCCTGAAAGTGAATCCGATACCTGTATAATGCAAAAATATCTTCATGTTATTACGATATGAAAAGTACCAGGGGAGTAACATAAAGTTTACGATTGAGCAGTTGTTTTTACAAAAAATGGTAAAAATTTTTTCAGTGATATAAAATTATTATATTTGTAAAATATTGTTAGCAAATACAAGGAAAACAACAACCCGCGAAAATCCCATAATTTATGAAAAAAGCACTGCTACTGATAATCCTTACAGGCGTTATATCATGTACGGATTATAATGAGGATCTCTCTTATGCCGATCATATCAGTCAGATCGACAGTATTGTATCTGCTAACAATGATATGAAAGAACTCGAACTCCTTCTGTCGGGATACGAAGCCGGTCACGATGATGTCGGGCGAATGGTGGTTATGAGGAAACTCGGCAAGCTCTGTCGCGATGCCTCCGATTTCAAGGCTGCCCTTGACTATCACGAAAGGTCGCTGTCATTGGCAAAAGAGCTGAAGGATACGCTCAATATCATTTACATACTGAATCAGCTTGGTACGGATTTCAGGCGGCTTGGGGTTTTGGACGAGGCCGCGGTCAGGCATTATGAGGCGATCTCCTACTGCGAGAAATACAGCGACCACACTTCGTTCCAGGCCAGAAAGAACAAAGTCGTATCGCTCAACGGGATAGGCAATATCCAGCTCACGCTTCAAAATAACGATGCTGCCGAAAAGGTTTTCAGGGAAGCTCTTGCCGGAGAGAAAAGCCTCGAGAGCCACCTCGGGCAAGCCATCAACTACGCAAACATCGGCTATCTCAAGGAAGCCGGTGGCGACAAAGATTCGGCTTGGATCTATTACGAATACTCGATGGAGCAAAACCGGCTGGCCAATTCTACGCTGGGCATATCGTTGTGCTATAACCATTTCGGGCGGTTGTCCGAGCAGAGCGGCGATTACGGCAAGGCATTGGAGTCATTCAAGAACTCCTATAATCTGATGTTGGGCAACAAGGACAAATGGCACTGGTTGGAGTCGGGATTCTCCATTGCAAGGGTCTATCTGGCGATGGGGCAACCCGAGAATGCCCGCCGGTATATCAGCGAGGGGCTGCAAACGGCAGAGGAGATACACTCGTGGGAACATCTTGCCGAGGCATATCGTTTGAGGGCCGTATTTGAAGAGAAAACAGGCGATTACAAGACTTCGCTCGAAAACTACAAGAGATATCTGGCCTACACCGACAGTGTCGACAACGAGAAAAACATCAACCACCTGAGCAATCTGCGGGTAAATTATATAACCGAGAAAGGGAACAAGGAGAAAGAGCTTGTCAACCAGGCATATGTCAACGAGCAGCAGAAAAAGACGACAATCCTGTATCTGCTCGTCATCGTCCTGCTTGTGTCGGCCGCGGCGATTTCGTCGCTCGTTTATGCCCTCAAGGTCAAGGCCAAGATGCAGAATATCATCAAGAAAGCCAGTCTGGCAAGGCAGGAGTTCTTTACCAATGTCACCCACGAGTTCCGCACGCCCCTCACCGTCATACTCGGCTGTGCCGAGGAGCTGAAGGCAAAGGCCAAGAACAAGGAAAACGCCTCCGAGATCGATGCCATTTCAAGGCAGGGGCAAAGGCTGTTGTGCCTGGTGAACCAGCTGCTGGACATTGCAAAGGTGCGGTCGTCCATCGGCAAGGCCAACTGGAAGACCGGCAACATCACCGCCTTCATTCAGATGGTGGTAGAGAATATCCGGCCTCAGGCCGTAAAGAACTTCATCGAGATCGACTATTTTGCCAATGAAAAAGAGGTCGAAATGGATTTCGTGCCCGATTTCATGTGCAAGATTATGACCAATATCCTGTCCAACGCGCTGAAATTCACTCCCAAAGGAGGGCGTATAATCATCAGGAGCATGCTCGATAAGAAGCTTCTGCGAGTAAGCATAAAGGACACCGGCTGTGGCATAAGCCCCGAAGACCTCACCCGTGTTTTCGAGCCTTTCTTCCAGGCCGACTCGCACGCCAACGCCGGCACGGGCATCGGGCTGGCCTTGACCAAACAAATGACCGAGGCCATGGGCGGCAACATCGAGGTTTTCAGCAAGCCCGGCGAGGGTGCCACCTTCCTCCTCTCTATCCCCATAGCCCACGGTGAGAACCGGTATGAGAAGTGGATCCCCGATTTCGGCGTAAAGAGGGCCGACGAGGACGAGCCGGGGTGCATCTCCAGCCTGGAGCCGGTTGTCAACCAGGACGATGTGGTTTCAAAAGACTCCGACATTGCCCTGGTTGTCGAAGACAACGAGGACATAGCCCGCTATATCGGCAACATCATCGGCGACAAATACTCCGTGGTCTATGCCCGCAATGGCCGGGAGGGTATCATCAAGGCCGAGGAGTATGTACCCGATGTCATCATTACAGATATCATGATGCCCGAATGCGACGGGCTGGAGATGACCCGGGATATTCGCAAATCCGAGCTGCTCAACCATATACCGGTTATCATCGTCACCGCAAAGAGCGACGACGAGCACAAGCTGCAGGGGCTTGACAGCGGGGCCGATGCCTATCTGATAAAACCCTTCAGTCCCGACGAACTGAAACTGCGGATTCTCAAACTGGTCGAGTACCGCACGATGCTCAGGGAGAAGTACAGCCGCATGCTGACCGAGGGCGGGGAGATTTTGCAAGAGCCCGATGCGCCCGAGCTGGAAAAGCTGTTCCTCGTGAAGCTCAACAGGTTCATCGCTGCCAACATCTCCCTCTCCAATCTGAACTCCGAGAAGCTCGCCGACAACATGTGCCTGAGCAAATCCCAGATTAACCGGAAGGTAAAGTCCATAACCGGCATCAATACGGCCACCTACATCAAGCAGTCGAGGCTGGCCCATGCCCAGATTCTCCTGAAGAATCCCGAGACCTCAATCGGCGACATCGTCTTGATGTGCGGCTTCGAGTCGGCAAGCTATTTCACCAAGTTGTTCAAGGAGAAGTTTGGCGTTACGCCCTCCCAATACAGGAGAGAGAACTCCTGATACCCGGTTTCGGGCTTTTGTAAAATTTTGTGCCGGTTAAATCGCTGTACGATAGCGGTTTAACCGGCATCTTTGCGTCGTGTGTTATAATTCTCCCGGTAAATTATGCTCCAGGATTGCTAATTTCGTCCTCATTATACGCTGCCCGTTATAACGGCTTATCTGCTCCCCTCGTAATTTTGTAAAATCATCATTGAGACTATCTACAAGGCCGTTTTTTGCATCATTGCCTGCTCTTTTGCCGGCAGTTCGACAAGGGTCGGGGAGGGGCGGGCCGGGCTATGGGAGGGTGGAACGGCCGCAGCAGTGGGCACAGCGGCCGTTCCACCCGGCGGGAGAGGGAGCAGATTGCATACTCGCCAACCGGGCCGATGCAGGGGCGGGCCGAAAAGCAGAGCCTCAAAACCAGGGAGGATGAGAATCATGAACCATAATATTCACTTAAAATTTCAAAAACGATGATTGAACAACTATTGAAAGAGATCCGTCAGGCGAGCGAGGCTCTTCTGACCGATGGAACGCTTCAGAGCGAACGTGGTAACAAGGCAGCAGGGATTCGTGCCCGCAAAGCCTCATTGGAGTTGGAACGGCTGACTAAGGCTTTCCGCAAGGCAAGCCTCGAAGCCGATAAAGTGAAAGTTAATAAATAAAAATCAACTTAAAAACAACAGGAAAGATGAAGACCCGTTTGTTCAAATATGCAGTGCTGTTGGTCGCTGCCGTTTTGTTGTCGGCCCATTTCTGGTCGTGTAGTAAAGAAGATGTTCCCGAGCCCATACCTCCTACCGTTGCAGTCACCGGGGTGACGCTCGACAAAACCTCCATTTCCCTCCTGGTGGGCGACTCCGAGACCCTCACGGCCACGGTAACCCCCGCCGATGCCGAGAATCAGAAGCTGACTTGGAGCAGTGACAAGCCGGCCGTCGCCACCGTCGACGACAACGGCAAGGTAACCGCTGTCAAGGCCGGCGAGGCCACCATTACGGTCACCACCGAGGACGGCGGCAAGACCGCCACCTGCAAGGTAACTGTACCCGAACCAGAGATCAATCGTTTCGTTCTCTTCGGGAAAACTTATCCCGCTTTTACAGTGTTTGTCTCCAAAGAAATGCTGGGCGAAGGTAATTACGACATTTCTGTCTATCCGGCAGAAGACAACACGATAGTGCTTTTGGAATGTTCCATGCAACACGACGGGATGAGTCTGGACCTCACGAAGTACGACCCGTTAACTGCAGTTCCCGGTTATAGCGGTTGGCTGTGGTATATTTATGTCGAAAAAACAGAAGAAGAAAAATATCTCCTGGAGGGTTGGGGTGTCAATGATCCCATAAGGTCCATATTGGGAGTGGCAGGCGACATCCTGTATATCAAAAGTCTGAATAGCGACCACACGCAGTTCGAAATCCGCTGCAAATTCACCGATCCTTTAAAAGGTTCATTGGATTTCTATTACAAGGGAGCCGTGAAATTATTTGAGTGAAATCAAATCCTTATCAATAACAACCCATACACAAACGGATTTATGGCTATGCCGATATTTCACCGATAACCAATTGTCACACAACATACATTTTTATATCATGAAACAATCCTTACATCTTCTGGTTTTCTTGACCACCTTCACGCTTTCTGTCGGAAGTGCTATGGCACAAGGAGAGCCATCTAAAGGCCGTGTCCCTGAGCACACAGCTTTCGACAACGTAAGTATCGGTGTTGAAGCATCCACGACCGGTATTGGCCTTTCGGTAGCCACACCTCTTCACAGAGCCTTCACCCTGCGCGGAGGGTTCAATGTGCTCCCCTTCTCGTACCGCTACACCTACGATGATTTCGATCCGCTCATGGTGGCGGGCACGGAAGTGTCCGTTCCCGGCCTTGGATTGAAAGCCTCCTCGCGGATGTACACGGGCCACCTGATTGTCGACTGGGTCCCTTTCCGCCGCGGGACTTCCACGTTCTTCCTCGCCGCCGGCCTCTATTTCGGCGGTAGCAGGCTGCTCGACGTTACGGGACGCTTCGACCCTGCGGAGTTGGCAGCTGCAGGCATCCCCGCCGACCAGATCGAAAATATCCGGCTGGATGTGGGCGGGACGACGATCGCCCCGAATAGCGACGGCTCGGCCGAAGCACAACTCAAAGTAAACGCTGTGCGTCCTTATGTGGGATTGGGGGTCGGCCGTGCCATTCCTCGCGGCCGGGTAGGGTTCCGGGCCGAAGCGGGAGCCATCTTCCACGGTAAGCCATCAATCGCCTCGCCCAATATCGTAAAGCAGACCCCGGCAAGCGAGCTGGATGGACTCAACAAGTTCCTCAGCAAATGGAAAGTATACCCCGTCCTATCGCTGAAAATGACCGTAAAAATCGGCAAGGACTAAAACCATTAACCGAATATTCATTTAAAACTTCTAAAGCTATGATTGAAAAACTGTTGCAAGAAATCCGTCAGACGAGCGAGGCTCTTCTGAGCGATGGAACACTGCAAAGCGAGCGAGGTAACAAGGCTGCCGGACTCCGTGCCCGCAAGGCTTCCTTAGAATTGGAACGACTGACCAAAGCTTTCCGAAAAGCAAGCCTCGAAGTGACTAAGTTGAAAAAATACAACCAAAATTAACTTAAAAAGACGATGCAGATGAAAAATTATGTACTTAGACAAGCGGCACTGCTAGTTGCAGCCGTTTTGTTGACGACCCATTTCTGGTCGTGTAGTAAAGAAGATGTTCCCGAGCCCATACCTCCTACCGTTGCAGTCACCGGGGTGACGCTCGACAAAACCTCCATTTCCCTCCTGGTGGGCGACTCCGAGACCCTTACGGCAACGGTATCACCCAAAGATGCCGCAAACAAGAAAGTGACATGGAAATCGAGCAACGCGGCTATCGCCTCCGTGGATGCCAATGGTAAGGTTACGGGCGTGAAGGCCGGCGAGGCCACTATTACCGTCACCACTGAAGATGGAGGCAAGACCGCGACCTGCAAGGTAACTGTTAGCGATAAAGAGATTAAAGTTACGGGCGTAAAACTCAACAAGAGCGAAACGAGCCTTCTTGTCGGTGGTAATGAAACCCTTACCGCTACTGTCCTTCCAGAAGACGCCACCAACCAAAATGTAACGTGGAAATCGGATAAGCCGGAAATCGCCTCCGTGGATGCCAACGGCAAAGTCACGGCTGTGAAGGTTGGCGAGGCCACCATCACTGTTACTACCGAGGACGGCGGTAAAACCGCTACTTGTAAGGTAACCGTCAGCGATACGGAGATCAAAGTTACGGGCGTAACGCTCAACAAGACCGAAACGAGTATTTTTGTGGGCGGCAGCGAGACTCTGACGGCCACCGTAGCTCCGGCCGATGCTACCAATCAGAAAGTGACGTGGAAATCTGACAAGCCGGAAATTGCTACTGTCGATGCCAATGGCAAAGTAACGGGAGTGAAGGCCGGCGAGGCCACCATCACCGTCACTACCGAGGACGGTGGAAAAACCGCTACTTGTAAGGTAACCGTCAGCGATACGGAGATCAAAGTAACGGGCGTAACGCTCAACAAGACCGCTCTCACACTCAATATAGGGGCGAACGAGACGCTTTCGGCCACCGTTGCCCCCGCCGATGCCACCAATAAAAAGGTGACGTGGAAGTCGAGTGACGCGGCTGTCGCCACGGTTGATACCAATGGTAAAGTTACGGCTGTAAAGGCAGGTGAGGCCACCATCACTGTTACAACCGAGGACGGCGGCAAGACCGCCACCTGCAAGGTGACCGTCAAGCCCAACCTGGTTTCGGAGATCACGCTGGCGGCTTTGGCCATCTATGTGGGCGAGAGCAAGGCCGTCACGGCCACCGTCAAGCCCGATGACGCCACCAACAAGGCGCTGACATGGAAGAGCAGCGACGAGACCGTCGCCACGGTCGACGCCACCGGCAAGGTGACGGGCAAAAAGATCGGCACGGCCACCATTACCGCCACGGCCCAGGACGGCAGCGGCGTGAGCGGCAGCTGCACCGTCACCGTTCTCTCTCTTGTGAAGAAGGTGACCGTGGAACCGGCCAACCTGACCCTCGGCCAGAACAAGAGCTATACCCTCAAGGCGACGGTAGAGGTCTTCGGTTCGGGTACTGACACGGGCGTGACGTGGACGAGCAGCGACACTACCATCGCCACGGTGGATGCCACGGGCAAGGTGACCGCCACGGATAAAGTGGGCACGGTGACCATCACCGCCACCTCAAAGGCCGACCCCGCCAAGAAAGGCACCTGCACCGTCAAGGTATCGGGCGACCAGACCGACATCGGCTACGGCGAATACGGTCCGGAAGAAAATTGGTAAATGAAACTTGTGTAATCCCCAAAAAGACTGTAATATGAAACACAATATCATACCTAAAGCCTTGCGGTGGATGGCCGCCGCAGGCCTGTGCCTTGCCGCCGCAGCGTGCAGCAAGGACGACATCATGCCCGAGCCTGCTCCGCAGCAGGGCATCACCCCGACCAAGATTATCTTCAACGTCACCCGCGGCGGCTACGAAGGCGACGCGGAGACCCGCGCCCCCAAAAGCGAATGGGCCGAGGGCGACGTGGTTTATTTCGGGAGGTACAATGACTACTTTAAAAATAAAGCCATCTATACCGACGGGGAGTGGGTTGTCAATATGAAAGTTCCTATCACAGAGAATACCGCTTCGTTGAGAGCCATCTATGGTGAGCATATAAGACAGAACGAAGATATTAATAATACCAGTAGGTTTTATGTCGATGCCATGGGGGATATCGCCTATACCAATTCGGGCAGCTATGAGATGGATGAAGGCGGCGTAGCCACCATCACGCTCCGTCTCGACCGGCACCCGCAGGGGCGCATGACCTTTACCGGGGTGGGCAAAGGAAAGGAACTTACAGTACTTAACATGAAAAGTATTAAAATGATTAGCAACCTCAGTTTTGAATTTAGTAATCCTGCACCGGTCACCCTTACCGGAGAGGAAGACGGCACGGCCACCCTCTACGCCCTGCCTGACCCCACCACCGTTACAGAGGCCGGCATCACCCTGACGGTAGAGTATGAAGGCAAACTCTACACCAAGACATTCGCGGGCAAGGAGTTCAAGGAGAACAGCAACATCACCCTCGCAGCCCCAAGCCTGGAAGGCGGCTGGAAAGAGGCGGTTACCGAGTACGGGGCTGAGGACCTGAAAATGGGAGACTATCTCTACAGCGACGGCACGACGAGCGACGGCGGCCTGCGCAAGCTCTATCCCGACGGAACTGTTGAAACTGCAACTGAGGCGGTAGCTCCCGAGGCGGGCAAGACGGTTATCGGTATCGTGTTCCATGCCGGACGGCACGCCACCGATGCCTCGGACTACACGAAGCCCCTCAACGCCGGAGGCCCGACCCTTGCGGGCGAGGTGCGCGGATATGCTGTGGCCATCACCGATGCATGCTTATATGATGTTTGGAATGGAGGAGTTCTATGGGCAACGAAGCCAAATGATAAATTTGACTGCGACTTTGTGATAGATGTCTCTGATAATCTGGATGACTGGAACGGTTATGCCAACTGCCAGGTGATGCACGACTATGTGACGGCCCATGCCGGCGAAGACTGGGAGATGCGCCACTTCCAGGCAGCCTGGAGTTGCGAAACCTACGGCAACCGCACACTGGACTATGAAGGCAACCCGACCTCCGACTACGAATGGCAGGCGCCGCTGAGGGCCCCTGCCGGTACCAGCGGCTGGTTCCTGCCCTCGTGCGGCCAGCTTTGGTACATGATGCCGTACCAGGACTATCTGAACAGCCGGTTTATGGCTGCCAAAGAAGTCTCCGCCGCCGAGTTGCAGGAATATGTAAAAGAATTCTTCTCTCAAAGTTATTGGTCGTCGACAAAAGATGGTTATTTCGGTGCCCAAGCAACGGTTGTGGACTTCGAGAATAGAGATAGATATGGAATGACTCGCAATAATAAGTATCTCGTTTCTCGTGCTGTAATCGTATTCTGATCCGGCAGCCGCAGCAGGACATATCCCCGCATGACGAACGGTGGCAGAGCACGCTCTGCCACCGTTACTCCACATCTCCCGTGTGCAGGGCGACCGGCCCTCTCGTCCGACAGCGACCGCGTCGCCCCCTCCCGGAAGATTCACTCTACGTAAACACGTTTGTTGTAATCTCTTATGAAATATGAAACACAATATCATACCTAAAGCCTTGCGGTGGATGGCCGCCGCAGGCCTGTGCCTTGCCGCCGCAGCGTGCAGCAAGGACGACATCATGCCCGAGCCTGCTCCGCAGCAGGGCATCACCCCGACCAAGATTATCTTCAACGTCACCCGCGGCGGCTACGAAGGCGACGCGGAGACCCGCGCCCCAAAAAGCGAATGGGCCGAAGGCGACGTGATCTATTTCGGGTCAAGCTATTATCTTAATAAAGCCACCTATACCGACGGGGAGTGGGTTGTGACCATGAACGACACCTTTGCTAATGGTGTCACCTATATTAGTGCCCGCTATGCAGAAAAAGTAACGGATGATACATATAACCACTTAAGTATCGAGCACGGCGATGTCGCCTACACCACTTCGGGCACCTATGAGATGGATGAAGGCGGCGTGGCCACCATCACGCTCCGCCTCGACCAGCACCCGCAGGGGCGCATGACCTTTACCGGGGTGGGCAAAGGAAAGGAACTGACCGTACGGGGGATGAAATACGTCAGCCATTTTCGGTGTGACGAGTCTTTGCCTCGGTATAGAGAAGCCCCCATCACCCTTACCGGCGAGGACGACGGCACCGCCACCCTCTACGCCCTGCCAACCCCGCCCATCGTCACGGAGGCCGGCATCACCCTGACGGTAACGTATGACGGCGTGGTGTACACCAAGACCTTTGCGGGCAAGGAGTTCAAGGAGAACAGCAACATCACCCTCGCAGCCCCGAGCCTGGAGGGCGGCTGGGCAGAGGCTGTAACCGAGTACGCTGCTGCAGACCTGAAGATGGGCGACTACCTCTACAGCGACGGCACGACGAGCGACGGCGGCCTGCGCAAGCTCTTCCCCGACGGAACTGTTGAAACTGCAACTGAGGCGGTAGCTCCCGAGGCGGGCAAGACGGTTATCGGTATCGTGTTCCATGCCGGGCGGCACGCCACCGATGCCTCGGACTACACGAAGCCCCTCACCGCCGGTGGCCCCACCCTCGCGGGCGAGGTGCGCGGCTATGCCGTGGCCATCACCGATGCAACTTTAAGGACTTCCTATGGAGCAAAATGGGTAACAGGGCCAAACGAAGAGTATGATTTTAGGTCCGGTGTCTCTACCGATAAGTATGCCTGGAACGGCTATGCCAACTGCCGGGCGATACACGACTATGTGACGGCCCATGCCGGCGAGGGGTGGGAGATGCGCCACTTCCAGGCAGCCTGGAGTTGCGAAACCTACGGCAACCGCTCCCTGGACTACGACGGCAACCCGACCAGCGACTACGCATGGCAGGCCCCGCTGAGGGCCCCGGCCGGTACCAGCGGCTGGTTCCTGCCCTCCGTCGGCCAACTTTACTACATGGCGACCTGCCGGGACTATTTGGACAGCCGCTTTATGGCTGCCAAAGCGGCCTCCGCCGCCGAGTTGCAGGATTACGTCAAGGGATTCGATACGGATAGTATGTGCATATATTGGTCGTCGACCGAGGATGAGAGAAGCTGGTATACTGATTATGCGTATGACATGTCTTTCAGCGAGCCTATTTATATGACGAATATGAAACGCATAAACTATCATGCGTTCACCCGTCCTGTCATCGTATTCTAATCCGGCAGCCGCAGCAGGACATATCCCCGCATGACGAACGGCGGCAGAGCACGCTCTGCCGCCGTTTTCTTTTGGCCTCTCGTCAGCCGCCGGACAATCCCCCCTCCCTCATATCGGCATGGTCATGAGGGGGAGGCGACGACACAGGCGAACCGAAACAAGCCCGAGGTTTTCTCCCTGCGGGAAGGAGAAGGCCAGATACCCCTCTCCCCTCCCCAAAAAAACAGGTGATTGTAAAATCGTGTCTCTTGCAAGATGTTTTGTTTCAGGCGATTGTGCGATTTTCTGCGCCCTGTGTTATAATGGAGGCGGTTTCAAATTGCTCCAGACCTGCCAATTTTCATCTCATTATGCGTTGCCTGTGCTAACAGGATTGCAGTAACTCTTGTTTCTTTGCACATACCCGTCGAGCCATTCGCCGAATGCAGATATGCCGAGGGAAAGAACCTGAAAAAATAAAATACCATGAGAAGTAAACCTGTTGTAAAAATCGTTCTGCTGGCGGTACTATGGCTTGCCGGCGGACTGGTTGCCGATGCACAGATAGGCAACTTGATGCAGCGAGCAAAAAAATCGGTGTCGTCCAAGACGGAGACAAAAGTGAAAAACCTGCTCGACGGGGAGAAAGCCGTGCAAGAAGCCGGCCTGAAAACGATGGGCGAGATGGGAGGCGGAAAGTCCTACTATGTGAGCCGTGAAAAGGGTAGCGCGAGAGCCGAAGGCACGAAAGAGTCGCCGATGAAAGATATACAGAAAGCCATCGACCAGGCATCCGACGGCGATGTCATCCGCATAGCCCGGGGCAACTATCTGGGCAACCTGGATCGGGGGTGGATCGAGATAAAGGGCAAATATGTGAGCCTGGAAGGCGGCTGGAACGACGACTTTACCGAGCGCAACCCCACGAAATACATCACACGCATCCAGCCGACGGTAGAGCAGCGGGGCACTATCGGGCAGGGCCTGCTCATGATGGAGGCAACGGCAAACAGGCATGGACGTATGGTCATCGACGGCCTCTTCTTCGACCTCGGGCTTGTGCACGAATATGCCAAGGCCGACCCTACCGACGACCGCTTCGGCTGTCCCGAAGGCTGTGAGACGGGCCGTATCATGCCGGTGGGCAACCCGCCCAACAAAACCACGCGCCTTATCGGCGGGAAAGTGGCCGGCAAGCTCATCATACGCAACTGCATGTTCCTGAACGCCTCGTTCAACGGCATTATCCTGACCAACATGGGCGGCGACTGGGAGATATACAATAACGTATTTGTCTCCAACCTCTATGCCTCGTGCGAGATTAACGGCGGTTTGAACCAGAATACCGGGGCTCACCAGTCGACGGTCGACTTCCACCACAATACCGTGCTCTTCTCCTGGCCTACCACGAAAGAGATGGAAAGCATGGGGTATGGATACCGGTTCAAAAACGGGGCCGACCACACGGTGCATCACAATATCTTCGGTTGCAACAACTACGGCGCACTGGATGCCGGTTGGGACGACTCCAATCTCCCCGCCGCCCAGCGCAAGGTGTGTGCCGCCTACGACAACCTCTTCTTCATGAACAAAGGCGATATCGTGCTTGCCGGTACCAGCGGCGGCAAGTGGCTCTATGTGCCGGCAAAACGATTTGACGAGGTGGAGATGCTGACCCGCTATGAAAACAACCGGGAGCTGCCGGCCTCCAGCAACTTCAAGGATGTGATCGACCAGCCCTATCTGAAAGGTTTTGCCTCGCTGAAGGTGATGACGACAGAAAGCTATGACCCCAACTCGGCCGCCAACCTTTACAGGGAGGCCCACGGGCTGAACAAGCAGGGTACATCGACGACCCGCGTCTCCATGTTTGGCAACCGCTACAACTTCGACAAGGCGGTGCTGCTCTTTGGGGCCGAACCGGGGTATGGAGCACAGCTTCCCGAGAACGAGTGACAAGAGTTTCCCCCCCCCCAAAAAAAGTTTACTGTAATAAGCTGTAGCTTCAGTCTCCCCCTCTTTCTTTGGATTCCCCCTTAAGGCTACGGTTTTGTAAATTTTTATGCCTGTTAAACAGTTGTGACATAACTGGTTAACAGGCTTTTTGCGCCGTGTGCTATAATTGTTTCCCGTGCATTTTGCTCCGGGATTGCTATTGCGGGTATCATTATGCGTTGCCTGTGCTAACAGGGAATAAGGCTATCGGTTTACTTTACAAATCAAAAAAAACAATATTGTTAACCGTTAAAATTGATGATGTTATGAAAAAATTATCATTTACACTTATCATTGCCCTGCTGGCGGCTGGGGGTGCATGGGCACAAACATTCACCGTCGGTAACCTGCAATATAATATCCGCGATGCAAATGCAAAGACTGTTGAAGTGACAAACCCGGTGGAAGAGGTTGTAGGCAAACTGGTTATTCCTTCGAAAGTGAGCTACAACGGGACAGACTATATTGTTGAATCTCTTGGTTACTTTATCGCACCACAATATTTATTTTCTCACTTCACTAAAGTCTTAAAAGAAACAAATAGCTTCGACATTGAAGAACTCGACAAAGCCATTTCTGCCATTTCTGAATCATCACTAGGTACACAAAGCCAGCATGATTTTGAAGGTTTATTTGATGATATGGATTTAAAATCCACCAAACTTGGCAAAGATGTCAAAGAACGTAGCCAAGTAATCGGCAAAGTATTAGCTAGTATAGACAATCTTGATTTAGATTTTGATAATGCCGAAATTGATGTACTCGGTGATGCATACGAATATTTAATAGGCATGTTCGCCCAGACAGCAGGCAAAAAAGCTGGCGAATTCTATACACCACAACAAGTATCCAAAATCTTAGCTCGCCTTGTAACTTTAAATAAAGATAAATTATTCTCCGTATACGATCCATGTTGCGGTAGTGGTTCGCTTCTTCTTCGTGTCGGCAAAGAAACTAAAGTTACTTATTACTACGGACAAGAAAAAACTGCAACTACCTACAACCTCGCTCGCATGAATATGCTTTTACACAATATTCAGTATCAACATTTTGAAATAACAAATGGCGATACACTTGAAGAACCTGCTTTCATGGATAAAAAATTCAGTGCAGTCGTAGCCAATCCGCCATATTCTGCCAAATGGTCTGCTGATAAAAAATTCTTAGAAGACGAACGCTTCAGCCCTTACGGCAAACTCGCACCTTCTAGCAAAGCAGATTTTGCCTTTGTCTGCCATATGTTAAACTCCTTAGATGAAGACGGCACTATGGCTGTAGTATTACCACATGGCGTATTATTCCGTGGCTCTGCTGAAGAACAAATCCGCAAAGTAATTATCCGTGATTACAACTATCTCGATACAGTCATCGGCTTACCTGCAAACTTATTCTATGGCACAAGTATTCCGACTTGTATCTTAGTCTTCAAGAAAAATCGTCCAAATAAAGATATATTATTTATTGATGCTTCCAAAGAATTCGATAAAGGCAAAAATCAAAATCTCATCACAGATGAACATATCCATAAAATTATCGAAACATATAAAAACCGCCAAGATGTAGAAAAATATGCTCATGTTGCCACTATCGAAGAAATCGAAGAAAACGACTATAACCTCAATATTCCTCGTTATGTAGATACATTTGAAGAAGAAGAACCAATAGACCTACAAGCAGAATTTGCCACATTGACCAAACTCCAAAACGAAAGCCAAAATATTGATGAAGAATTAGACAAATACTTCCATGAATTGGGGTTAAAATAATGAATGTACCAAAATTAAGATTTAAAGAATTCACTGATGAATGGAAAACACATAAATTAAAAGATTTCTTTTCTAAAATCACAAAAAAAAATAAGTCTAATTCAATTCATAATGTTATTTCCAACTCTGCTAAATTTGGATTAGTGAAACAAATAGATTATTTCTCTAAAGACATTGCTAATACTGATAATACAGAAGGCTATTTCATTATAGAAAAAAATGATTTTGTTTATAATCCAAGAAAATCTTTAGAAGCTCCATTTGGTCCTATTTGTAAATATAATTATAATGAAACTGGCATTGTATCTCCATTATATTTATGTTTTAGATGTTCACAACTTATAAATTATGATTTTTTTGAATATCTTTTTAAATCTTCTGTATGGTATAAATACATTTACCAAAATGGAGATAGTGGTGCTAGACACGATAGAGTTAATATTAAAGATAGTACTTTTTTCTTAATGCCTATCTTTATTCCTCAATCAAAAGAACAAGAAAAAATTGCTAAATTCCTTACTACAGTAGATAAAAAAATAACAAACCTAGAAAACATTATCACTAGCCTAGAAAATCAGAAAAAAGGATTGCTACAACAAATTTTTAGTCAAAAACTACGCTTTAAAGATAAAAACGGCAATAATTATCCTAATTGGGAAAAGAAAAAATTAGGCGATATTGCTACTTTAAAAAATGGTATTTCTAAAAGTAATGAAGCGTTTGGACACGGAAAAAAATTCATTAATTTACAAGACATTTTTAATAAGTCTTATATTTTTAATGATAATTATTCATTAGTTGATGTAACAGAAAAAGAACTTTCAGAAAATAATTTGTTAAAAGGTGATGTTCTTTTTGTTCGTTCTTCTGTAAAACGTGAAGGCGTAGGTTTACCTTGCGTAATCATGGAAAATCTGATTGATACCGTTTATTCTGGATTTATTATCAGGTGTAGATTTAATATAAATGAAAATATTTATCTTCACTATAAAAAATATTGTTTTCTAGAATTTAGTTTTAGAAAAGCTTTATTGAAAAAAAGTTCTTCTAGTGCTAATACTAATATAAATCAAGATAATTTATCCAAACTATATGT
>OOAH01001955.1_pt1 | contig 16186 bp, 15 predicted proteins | sample 1671801 | NCBI WGS metagenome assembly OOAH01 (sample SAMN06348194, study PRJEB24527) | human gut metagenome | biome: human gut; feature: ankylosing spondylitis patient; material: feces | host: Homo sapiens | place: China | collected 2015-10 | reverse complement strand
GGCTGCGGCGTGGCGGGCACCGTGGTGCCGGCCTTGCCGGGCATTCCGATGATCTTTCTCGGGGCGCTGCTGGCGGCCTGGATCGGCGACTTCGAAAAAATCACCTGGGTGCCGCTGGTGGTGCTCGGCGTTCTCACCGTCATCGGCCTTGTCGTCGACTGGGTGGCGCAGACCATGGGAGCGCAGAGAGCGGGCGCATCCAAATGGGGCATTCTGGGCTCTTTGATCGGCACCGTAGCGGGCCTTTTTATGGGCATCGTGGGCATTCTCTTCATGCCTTTGGTGGGCGCCTTCATCGGTGAATACATCGCGCAGCGCGACCTGCGCATCGCAGGCAACGTCGGCTGGGCCACCTGGGTCGGCATGATGGTGGGCACGGTGGTGAAGCTTGCGCTTTCCTTCATCATGATCGGCATCATGTGCTTTGCGCTTTGGTTCTGAGAAGCCTTTGTACGGATTCGAATAAGCAAACGGGGAGCCGATCGGCTCCCCGTTGCGCTTTGGGCCGCGTGCTCGGCTACAGCACTTCGGTGGCGTAGTCGGCCAGTCGGCTGCGCTCGCCTCTCTGCAGCGTGATATGGCCAGCGTGCGACCAACCGCGGAACTTCTCGACAACGTAAGTGAGGCCCGAAGAGCCTTCCGTGAGGTAGGGCGTGTCGATCTGCGCGATGTTGCCCATGCACACGATCTTCGTGCCGGGACCGGCGCGGGTGATGAGCGTCTTCATCTGCTTGGGCGAAAGGTTCTGCGCTTCGTCGATGATGACGAACTTGTTAAGGAACGTTCTGCCGCGCATAAAGCTCATGGACTTGATGCGGATGCGGCTGCGGATGAGGTCGGCAGCGGCGCTGCGGCCCCAGCTGCCTGCACCGCGGTCGGCCTTGTTGAGCACTTCGAGATTGTCTTCGAGCGCCCCCATCCAAGGCGTCATTTTTTCTTCTTCGGTGCCCGGCAAAAAGCCGATTTCTTCGCCCACGCTTACCGTAGCGCGCGTAAAGATGATTTCCGAGAAGCGCCGTTCTTCGAGCGTTTGTGAGAGTGCCGCAGCAAGCGTGATGAGCGTCTTGCCGGTGCCGGCCTGCCCCAGAAGCGTCACGAAGTCGATGTCGGGGTTCATCAGGAGGTTAAGCGCAAGCGATTGCTCGAGGTTGCGCGCGTGCACGCCCCAGACGGCGTTGCGCGGCTGCATGTAGTCGCGTACGGTGGCAAGCGTCGCGGTTCCGGCGGAAACGCTCTTGACCTGCCCCACGAACGAGCCGTCCGTGGTTGTCACAAACTGATTGACGGCAAGCGACTGCGCAAGAGGCCCTTCGAAGCTGTACCAAACGCAGCCCTCGCCCTGCCAACTCTTGAGATTAACGGTCTGCTTTTCCCAGAAATCGGGAGCAACCGAGGCAAAGCCAGTGAAGATCAGATCCGCGTCGTCGATAGCCTTATCGTTGAAGTAGTCCTCGGCCGTCAGCCCCATGGCCGTGGCTTTGATGCGGATGTTGATGTCTTTGCTCACCAACACAACGTGCTTGCCGGGGAATTGTTCGGGAAGAGCACGCACGACGGCCAAAATCATGTTGTCGGCTTTGTCGTTTGGCAGCCCCGCGGGCAGTTCTTTCGGATTGAATCCGATTTCCTGAAAATAGAGCTTGCCGCGTGCTTCCTTGTTGCCGAGTGAGGAAAGCGGCACGCCCTGTCCGATGGGTTCGGTGCTTGTTTCGATCAGCCGATCGATCGTGCGGCTTACCTGTCGGGCGTTGCGGGCGATGTCGCGCGTACCGGTCTTGTGGTTGTCGAGTTCTTCGAGCGTGACCATTGGCAGGTACACGTCGTGCTCCTCGAAGCGAAAAAGGCACGTCGGATCGTGCAGCAGCACGTTGGTGTCCAAAACAAAGATGCGCGGCATCTGCGTGGTGGAAATAAGTCGCGGACTGCGCAGGCGCGCTGCGCCCGTTGCCGCTGCTTTTTCCGTTTCAAGCTGCTCGACCTTAGCCTGAATCGGGGCCTTCAGAAGGCTTGCTTTGGGTGCTGCAGCTTTCTTAGATTTGGCGGGCGCCGCGCTCTTTTTGGAAGCAGTTTTGGCTGGGGCTTTGACAGCGGACGCTTTGCTCTTGGCGACGGTTGACTTCAACGTTGTCTTCACGGTTTTTTTGGCGGCAGGCTTGCGCTTGGGAGCGGCGGGTTCGGGTTGGGCGGCAGACGTCTTTTTGCCGTAGGCGCTTTCATCAAGTATTGCGCCGCGGGTGCGGGGAGCTTCTGGAAGGGGCATGTTCTTTCGAGTTTCGTTGCTTACGGATTGTTTGGGTCTGCTGGAAAGCCTGCAGACCTTCCGGCAGGCGTCGTTAGGTTTGCTTCAAAATGGACGGGTCCTTGCGCACGGCGGTGCGAATTCCTTTGAAGATGGCTTGCGCGAGACGCGCCTGATGGCGCGCGTCGCGCAGACGGTTTTCTTCCTTGGGGTTGCTTAAAAATGCCGTTTCCACAAGAATCGACGGAACGCCCTGAGCCTTCAGAACGGCAAATTCGGCGTATTCGACGGAATCCTTGTGCAGCGGCCCGAGTTTGGCGAGTTCCGTGAGAACCTCGTCTCCGAGCTGAATGCCGTAGCGCAGCTTCGTTTCGGCAAGCATGTCGACCACTGTACTGCGGGCTTGCTTCGCAACGCCTTTGAAGACCGTGCCGCCGATTTCGTCGGCTCGGTTTTGAGTCTGCGCAAGCCACCGGGCCTGCAGCGACGAGGCTCCGCCCACGCTCAGCGTAAAGACGGAGGAGCCTGCCGCATCGGGCTTGATCCACGCGTCGGCATGGATGCTCACGAAGATGTGCGCCTTTTGCTTCACTGCAACCGCCGCACGCTTGTGCAGCGGCAAGAACACGTCGCGCGTGCGCGTCATCACAGCGCGCATGCCGCGGGTGCGGTTGATCTGCGCTTCAAGCTTCTTGGCAATCGCAAGCACCACGGTCTTTTCATAGGTCTTGCGGCGCTTGCCGACGGCCCCGGGATCTTCGCCGCCGTGGCCCGCGTCGATCACGACAATGAGCGTTTCGGTTTTGCCCGTCTTTTTGGCGGGCTTTTTCTGCGTAACGCGCCGCGTTTCCTGAACGGTGTTGGGGCGCGGCTTTTCGGCGGGCTTCGTTTTCTTTACTTCGTCGGCGTCCGCTCCCGTCTGTGCAATCACCTGCCGCATCGTGTCGGCGTTGGTTGCCTCCAGATCGATGATGATGCGGTGCCCGAACTGTTCGATGGGCTTGGAGTAGTTCACTTCGGCGCGCACGTCGTCTTTTAAATCGAAGACGATGCGCAGCACATTGGGCTTGAACTGTCCCGGGCGGATGCCTGCGATGAATTTGTCGGAACTCTTGAAGTTCTTGAGCGTGTTTTCGATGCCGGCCGTCAGCCTCAGTCCCTCAATGTCGAGCACGAGACGATAAGGCTTGGTGTTGCGCAGCACCATGTAGCTGTACTTGAGCTTGCGGTCGCTTTCGACCGACACGCGCGTAGATTCATCGCCGGGCCAAATGCGGACCTGAAGGCGCGGCGCGGCCAGGGCCTGCAGCGGCTGTGCGGCCGCGGCGCCCACCAGCCCCAAAAGCAGTTCACGGCGAGTGGTGCTCATGATGCGGCCTCCGCAAGCACAAGGCGCCCGAGATCGGAATAGGCGGCAAGCTTCGCGTGGCGCGAAAGCCCCTCGACCGCAAGCGTGATTTCGAGGTCGGCCTTAGGCAGAAAGGGAGCTGCTTTGTCGCTCCATTCGCAGGCCGTTACCATGCCCGGTCCGAAAAGTTCGCGAAAGCCCGCTTCGTCGAATTCCTCGGGTGATTCGAACCGATAAAAGTCGAAATGGTGAAATTCAAGCGCGCGGCCGATTTCGTAGTCTTCGACAAGTTCGAATGTGGGACTGCGCACGCGACCCGTGACGCCGCAGGCGCGCAAAAGCGCGCGCGTAAAGGTGGTCTTGCCCGCACCGAGCCCTCCGGTAAGCCGCAGGTTGAAGCCCGCTTCGGCAATCTCGGATTCGTGGTTCAAAAGCGCCTTCGCGACGCGCTCGGCAAAGCGTTCGGTGTCCTCTTGAGAGGCGAAAAAAAGCGTGGTTGTTTCGGCCGTCTGTTGCATGTCACAAGTGTAAGGCATGCGCGTGTAAAGAAGGCTCAAAAAACGGCGATTTCCTGTTTGTTTTTCGGCACAAAGAATGGGTTTTGTCTATGTCATGGTTTCGGGAACGCCCGCGCGCTCAAGCGCCCTGCCGCGCAGACGCATCGAGATGAGCCACAAAAGCAAAACAACAAGTGCGCAGAAGGCCGAGGCCAGAGCGTATTTCCATGCCGATCCCATGACGACGGGCACCCATACGGCCGCGGTAAAGCAGAAGGAGGCGGTGACGAAAAACTGTTGGATGGCGGCGGCCATCCCGCGGTTTTTCGGGAAATAGTCCAGATTCATCGCCATCATCACCGGTCGCAGCAGCGCCATGCCGAGCGAATAGAGCACCGGAGCGACGAGAAGCAGCAGAAATCCCGGATTTTCCCAGTAGTCGTAGGCGGCAGCGAGAACGGAGCTCGCAAGCGTTGCCACGGCCACCACGATGATCATGCGTTTGGGCCGCAGGCGGCGCGCCAGGCGAATGGAGCCCCAGGCACCCGCGAAAGAGGCGAACACAAGCGGAATCGAAAGCCAGCCGAACTGATCGACATCAAGTCCCATCACTTTGATCACGAAGTCGGCCGAGCCCGCAGCATAGAGAATCCCGCCCATGAAAAGCACGCCGTGAGCGACGACGCCCGCCATGAACGCGCCGTTGGTGAGGCCGTGAACATAGTTGCGGCAGACGACGCCGGGCCTAAAGGGGGAGCGTTCGGCAACAGAAAGCGTTTCCGGAATGCAGAAGTAGATGAAGCCCGCGATGGACAGCGAATAGAACATCAAAAAGAAGAACACTGCGTGCCAGCCGAAGTGCATCACGATTTGACCGCCCACGATGGGTGCAAGCGCCGGTCCTGCCGCAAAGAAGAAGGCGATCATGCCGTTGACGTTGGCTGCTTCCGGACCGCTCCAGTTGTCGCGCACGATGGCCTGCGTGACGACCTGCCCCACAGCCGCGCCGATCCCTTGCAGAAGACGCCAGGCGTAGAGCGCCCAGAGCGATTGGCTGAAGGCGGCGCCGACGCTTGCAGCAGCAAAAAGCAGCATGCCGCCGATGAAAGTGGGGCGGCGCCCGTAGCTGTCCGAAAAGCTTCCGGCAACCAGACTGAAGAAGGCGTAGGTAAGTAGGTAGAACGTCAGCGACTGCTGCACCGCCACGAAGCTCACGCCATAGTCCTCGGCCATCAGGTGAAAGCCGGGCATGACTCCGTTGGCCGCAAAGGGGCCCAGGCTTGAGGTAAAGCCCAAGGCAGCGGCATCACGGATGCGCGGGTGAGAGGGAAACTGTTGGGTGCGGGGCATCAAGACGGTCGAATGGAAAAGCTGTTTTGAATAAAGGATACACCTCAAGGATTGCGGCACGCGCGAAGTTTTCGTGTGCAGAACCGAAGTTGCGGCAAAGACGTGCGAGTAGAATCTGAAAGAATCTGTAACAAAAATAAGGGAGCCGCCGGTTTCGACCGTGCGGAAGCATGCGCCATGCAGCGATTCACGATTTCCATTGACGACGATATTGCCGAAGCGTTCGACGAGCTCATCGCCAAGCGAGGCTACAAAAACCGCAGCGAAGCCTTTCGCGATCTATTGCGCCGCGAACTTATGCAGGAGGATCTGCGGCACGACCGTTCTGCGGAATGCATGGCCGTGGTGAGCTTCGGATTCGATCATCACGCGAGAAGCCTTCCGGCTCGCATGACCGAGCAGCAGCATGCGCATCATGAGTCGATCATTGCGAGCATGCATGTGCACGCTTCTCACGAGCGCTGCCTCGAAGTCGTGGTGATGCGAGGCCCCTTTGAAGGCGTCTCGAAGCTTGCGCAGGCAATGATTGCCGAAACCGGCATCGAGGACGGCGCCGTGCACTATGTGACGATGCCCGAGAGTGGCCACGACCACGATCATGCGCACCCGCATGTGCACGGGCACGGAGCGGAGAAGGATAAATGACCGAAAGCCTGCCCAAAATCGCCGCTTTCATTTTCTTCATCTGGCTCGGCTGGTTTCTGCGGCGCCGCAATATCCTCAACGAAAGCGCTTTTCCTGCCGTAAGCGGCCTTGTGCTTTACGTCACCATTCCCTGCGTCATCATCACCAATCTCAATGGGATCAAGATCGAAGGCATCATGCTTTTGATTGCCTTTTTGGGCTTTCTGACGAATGTGCTGATGGTTGCCTATGCTTGGTTTCTCACCCGCAAAGAACCCGATGAGAAAAAACGCGATTTCTTCCGCATCAACATGAGCGGCTATTCGATCGGACCGCTGGCGGTTCCCTACATTCAGGCGTTTTATCCGACAACGGGTCTGATGACGGCCTTTATGTTCGACGTAGGCAACGTCATCATGAGCGGAGGCGGTACCTATGCCATCCTTGCCGGTACGCATGAAAAGCAGCGCTCGATTTGGAAAGTGCTCAAGGTCATCGGCAGCAAAATGGTCCGTTCGGGGCCTTTGATGACTTTTGCTGTGGTGGTCGGCATGAGCATGATCGGGCTGCGCTTCCCGGATGAGGTGACTACGATCACCAAGGTGGGCGCTCAGGCCAATACGATGCTTGCCATGATCATGATCGGCGAGACGATCGAGCTTTCGATGAATCGGGAGAAGTTCCTCACGATCATGAAGATTCTTGCCAACCGCTGGCTCTTGTGCATCGTCTTTGCACTTGCTGCGGCCTACTTCATGCCGTTTGAGGGAGAGGTGCGCACCGCGATGATTCTGGTGTGCCTGTCGCCCGTACCGGCGATGAGCCTCATCTACACGGCGCAGCTTGGCTGCGACGTGGGTATGGGTGCCAATCTCAATTCGCTTTCGGTCGTGATTTCCATCATTGTGATGTCGACTGTGCTTCTGATCATGCAGTCGGCCGGTTTCTGACGAATGTATCGGAAATCCGGCCGAGGGATCGGATGATTGCAGAGTTTTTTAGGACTTGTTGGCTTCGGCGTACTGCTCTTCGGTGACGGCCGTCAGCCACGTCGCCTTATTGTTTGGCACGTTCGTTTCAATCGAGATGTGCGTCATGGGGCTTGTGGCGCACGCACCGTGCCAATGCTCCACATCGGGCTTGATGAGCACCACGTCGCCTTTTTTGATGCGGCGCGCAGGCTTGCCTTTTTCCTGGTAGAGACCTTCGCCGGCGAGAACCAACAGGATCTGGCCGCCCGTGTGCGAGTGCCAGAATGTACGGCAGCCCGCTTCAAAGGTCACATTGCCGATCGGACAGTTGAAGACAGGATCGGCCGTGTTGAGCATGGTGAGATAAGACGTTCCCGTGAAGAACTTGCCGTACGGATTGACCGGTCCTTTCGGGAACACGGTGTCGAAATCTTTCGGAATCGGAGCGGCGGAAAGCGAACCGGAAGCACCGCTTGCTAGAGCCGCAGCGGAAGCTAGTGCGAAATGTCTGCGCGTCATCATCTTGTTTTTCCTTATTTGGATGAACGATGTGTTTGCTAATGCAAACATGATTGCGCGCGGGCAGGCCGAGTGGTTTAAGCATTGGTCGTTTTGAGAAAAACGGGCAGAGTTTTGCGATCTGAGGTTTGGCAAGAAGCTACAGGCTCTTCGAGTTTCGAGTTTGAGACTTGGCAGGAAACATTTCACACGCAAGGCCTTGCTAGAATTGCGCCGCATCCGAAAAAGAGAAGAAAAACAAAGAACAAACAACGAAATATGGCAAAAAGCAAGAACAACGCGGCGCCGTTGATTCGCAACAAGCGCGCCACGTTCGACTACACGATTGAAGAGCGCTTTGAGGCCGGTCTGCAGCTGCGCGGCTGGGAAGTCAAAAGCGTGCGTGCCGGTCGCAGCACGATCAATTTGTCGCATGTGTATGTGCGCGACGGCGAGCTTTTTTTGTGCAACGCGAGTTTTACTCCGGCCGATCAGGTTTGCACGCATGAAAAAACGGAAATTACGCGCACGAGAAAGCTTCTGATGCACCGCCGCGAAATCGACCGCTTGATCGGCAAAGTCGATCGCTCTGGCTATGCGCTCGTTCCATTGGATCTGCATTTTTCCAAGGGGCGGGTGAAGCTTGCGCTCGCGCTCGGCCGCGGCAAGCGCGAGTTTGAAAAGCGCGACGACGAAAGCAAGCGCGAATGGAAGCGCGATCAGTCGCGTCTGATGAAAAACGACATGCGCAGCGGCAAGCCGCGTCAGAACTACAACGACTAAGAGGCTTCGGCATGACGGAGGATCTGGCGAGCATCGACAAGCGGCTTGAAGAGGTCGTGCTGTCGGATAAAGAGGTGTACGCGGGAAAATTGCTGCATGTGCACCGCCGCGAGGTGCGCCTGCCCGATGGGCGCAAGTCGGGGCGCGAACTCATCGTGCATCCGGGGGCTTCGGCCATGGTGGTGCTCGACGATCAAAACCGCATTGTGCTTGAGCGTCAATGGCGCAGCCCGATGGATCGTGCCTTTTGGGAAATCCCGGCGGGCAAGATCGACAAGGGCGAGGACCCGTTTCAGACGGCCGTGCGCGAGTTGGAAGAAGAAACGGGACTGCAGGCGGAAAATTGGGTTGAGCTCGGAACAATTCACAACGCAATCGGCTACAGCAACGAGCGCATCGTGATCTATCTCGCCAAAAACGTGTGTTTTTCAGAGACTGGGCAAAAGCTCGATCCGGGTGAATTTCTCACGCTTGTGAGCGTTCCGTTTGAGGAAGCGTTGGCGATGACCCGCAACGGCGACATCACGGACGTCAAGACGGTGATCGGACTCAACTGGGCGCGGGACTATCTCGAGGGAAATCTGCCGCAGGCGGTTGTCCGCCGCTAAAGACGGCCGATGCGAAAACGCCTCGCGGATCAGCGAGGCGTTCGAGTCGAGAGGACTTCGGTTACCACAGACTCGGGAACCAGGAGTCGTCCTCAACCTTCGAGGGCTTGATCTTATTCATTTCGATCACGCGGCGCGTGTCTTTTTCCAGATCGTACATGCCGAGCTCATGGTAGCTGTCGGCGATGAGCAGCAGTGCATCGTCGCGGGCAGCGGTGGTCTGGAAGTCCGAGATCACGACCTTGGCGCGATTGATGGCGGCGATATAGGCTTTGCGCTCATAGTAAAAGCGCGCGGTGCTCAGCAGGTGCTGGGCTTGAGAATTGACAAGCTCGTGCATGCGGCGGCGTGCTTCGGGCGCATAGCGGGAGTCCGGGAAGCGCGCGGCAAGTTCCTTAAAGATGTCGAACGCATCGCGCGAAGCCTGTGCGTCGCGGTCGGCCAGATCCTGCGTTGTAAGTTCCGCAAGCCACCCGTCGCGTTCGTTGAGCGTAGCGAGAGCCTTGAGGTACAGCGCATAGTCGCTGTTGGGATGATTGGGATAGGCGCGCAGGAATCGATCAAGCTGCTGCACGGCGCCGGCGGCGTCGTCATCCTTGAAGTTCACGTACGCAAGATCGATCTGAGCCTGCTGTGCATAGGAGCTGAACGGATAGCGCGCTTCGAGCTTGGTATAGTAGTCGCGCGCGACGTCCCACGTGCCTTCGTTCATGGCCGTACGCGCTTCGGTATAAAGCTGATTGGCCGTCCAGTCCTTGGTCGGATCGATTTCAAGGGACTGCAGCCAGGAGCAGCCGCTCAAGGCCGTTGCCGCGCACAACAGGGAAATTTTGGTTAGACGCACTAAGTTACTGGAATTCATGACCACCAATAAGCAACCAGAAAATCAATTGGGCGATTATATCTGCGAAGAGCCCGAACAAGCGCTTGAATTTGTTGATGATGTGGATAATACAGCAGAGCCGGACGTCTACGAGGTCGAAGGGTTCTTCTCGGGAGAGCGTCTCGACAAGGTTCTTGCCGCTCTGATCCCGTCGGTGAGCCGCGCTCGACTGCAGAAGTGGATCGAGGCCGGGGCCGTGCTCGTCAACGGCGAGCCTGCCGCGGGCGTGCGCATGAAGGTGGCCGACGGCGACGAGCTGATCGTCACGCCGCAGCCTGCGCCCGAAGACACGGCCTATGTGGCCGAAGACGGCATTGCGTTTGATGTTTTGTACGAAGACGACGACATCATTGTCGTCAATAAACCGGCGGGCCTTGTGGTGCATCCGGCCGCGGGCCACTGGAACGGAACGCTTTTAAACGGTCTTTTGTTCCGTTATCCGGAGCTGACGCGCGTGAGCCGCGCGGGCATCGTGCATCGCCTCGACAAAGAAACGTCGGGACTTATGGTTGTTGCGCGCAACGAAGCTGCCCGCACGGACTTGGTTCGCCAGCTGCAGGCACGCACCGTGGGCCGCGAATACTGGGCGATCGTGTTGGGTTTGGCACCTGAAGCGGGTTTTGTAGACCGCGCCATCGGCCGAGATCCGCGCTCGCCTATCAAATTCTGCTGCCGCGGAGGGCAGGGAAGTCGCCCGGCCAAGACGCGCGTGCGTCTGGTGGATTCGACGCGCGTCGCCGGCCGCATGGTGAGTTGGGTGGCCTGTCGTTTGGAAACCGGCCGCACGCATCAGATCCGCGTGCATCTCACAAGCGTCGGTCTGCCGCTTTTGGGCGATCCGCTTTACCGTACGAACGCATCGAGCCTGCCCGAAGAGGCGGGGGTTGCCGCGCGGTTCAACCGTCAGGCGCTGCACGCGAGCCGCCTGATTCTCAAGCACCCCGCTACGGGCGAGACCTGCGAGTGGTTTGCTCCTCCGCCCGAAGACATGATCGAATTGATGGATGCCCTCGATTTCGGACCGACCGACGAACCGGTAAGCGTGTTTGAGGAGGGGGCTCGTCCGCAGATGCCCGATTTCGGGCCGATGGTCTACGAAGGCGAAGCCGACGAATAAAAATAGCGCCGAAGGTGTTCGGCTGTCGGCGTCGAGAAAGGAAAAAAGAAAATGATGAATTGGAAGAATGAGCTTGCCGTCATCCGGCCGGAGATGGGCGAGAAAGTGAAGGCTCTTTTTACGGAGCGCGTGGGCGGCGTCTCATCGGGCCCCTGGGGCGGTCCGGAAGGCATCATGGGTTTGAACGTCGGCTCGCGAGTTGAAGACAACGCAGGCTGCGTGCGCATGAACCGCTCGATCGTGGCGGACTTGTGTCCGTCCGAACCCCACTGGATGACGCAGGTGCACGGCATCCAGGTGGTCAATGCGGAGGAAGTGGACGACGAGTCCGTTGAGGCCGATGCACAGGTGACGACCGTGCCCGGAACGGTTTGCGTCGTGCAGGTTGCAGACTGCCTGCCGGTGCTTCTTGCGGACAAATCCGGGCGCGTTGTGGGTGCCGTGCATGCCGGCTGGAAGAGCCTGGCTGCAGGCGTCATCGAAGAAGCCGTCAAAGCGATGCAGGAAAAGGTGCCCGGATGCGAGTTGAAGGCGTGGCTGGGCCCCCGAATCGGAGGCGAGGATTTTGAAGTCGACACCGATGTTGCCGAGGCTTTTGAAAAAGCCTATCCGGGCGTTGAAAACGGCGTTGCAGCCAAGGGCGAAAAATTCCTTATTGATCTGGCGGCCTATGCCAAAGCGGCGTTGGCCAAGGTAGGCGTTTCCGATATTGAGGACTGCGGCTTGTCGACCTATGCCGATCGCGAGCGCTTCTACAGCTATCGTCGCGACGGCCGCACCGGGCGGCATGCGGCTCTTATCTGGATCGAGAAGTAAGGAGAGGTCATGACCGCTGCGAAGAAAGGCCGCATCGGCCGTGTGGGTTTTGTGAGCCTCGGCTGCCCCAAGGCGCTTGTAGACACCGAACGCATCGTCACCGAACTTCGTGCTGAAGGTTACATCATTGCCGCCGATTACAAAGAAGCCGATTTGGTGATCGTCAACACCTGCGCCTTTATCGACGCGGCAGTTGCCGAAAGTCTGGAGGCCATTACCGAGGCGCTCAGAGAAAACGGCCGCGTGATCGTGACAGGGTGCTTGGGCGGCAAGAAGAAGGCCGACGGCGAGAGTTGGCTGCAGGAGCGTGTGCCCAAGGTGTTGGGCATCACGGGCCCCGACAGTCTGGCGGAAACGCTGGCGCTCGTGCACGCGCATCTGCCGCGTCCGCACGAGCCCTTCGACGATCTGGTGCCTGCGGCGGGCTTGAAGCTCACGCCCGCACACTATGCCTATCTGAAGATCAGCGAAGGCTGTTCGCACCACTGCACGTTCTGCATCATTCCGGATCTGCGCGGCGATCTGGTAAGCCGCCCGATCGGCGACGTGCTTCGCGAAGCCGAAAACCTTGTGAAGGGCGGCGTCAAGGAACTTTTGGTGATCAGTCAGGACACGGCAGCCTACGGTCTTGATGTGCGCTACCGCACGGGCTTTGCGGGCGGCCGTCCGGTGAAGACGCGGCTGCTTGAGCTGGCTCGAGAACTCGGAAAGCTTGACGCGTGGGTGCGTCTGCATTATGTCTATCCGTACCCGTCTACCGACGCTGTCGTTGAACTGATGGCGCAGGGACTGATCCTTCCGTATCTTGACGTACCCTTCCAGCACGCGCATCCGCGTGTGCTCAAGGCAATGAAGCGGCCGGCGAGCGCCGAAAAGAATCTCGAGCGAATTGCGGCCTGGAGAGCGGTGTGTCCCGACATCACGATCCGCTCGACCTTCATCACGGGGTTCCCGGGAGAGACCGAAGAGGAGTTCGAGTATCTGCTCGACTTCCTGCGCGAGGCGCGGCTCGATCGTGTGGGGTGCTTTGCCTACAGCCCCGTGGAAGGAGCGCAGGCCAATGCACTTCCCGGTCAGTTGCCCGACGAGGTGCGCGAAGACCGCCGTCGACGCTTCATGGAGGTGCAGGCCGAGATTTCTGCTGAAATCCTCAAGGCCAAGGTGGGAACCGTCAAGCGCGTCATCATCGACGAGCCTGAGGACGAAGACGGGGTGGCCGTTGGACGCACCACAGCCGATGCGCCCGATATCGACGGCGTGGTGTATGTGACAACCGATGCACATTTGGAGCCGGGCGACTTTGTCGACGTGCGCATCACCGACAGCCGCGAGCACGATCTGATCGGCAGGCATGTGCAAAGTGTTTGATTTTGGTCAAGATTCGAGTAGGTCAAGTTGGGTTCCTTGCCTAAAAATTTGGCCTATTTTGGGGTTTTGAACGAACTGTGCTTAAGGGATTACCCCGATATGGAAAAGCTGCGAAAGAGCATGCCTCTGCCGCAGCTTTTTTATTAACTCTTGCTTAAGCCTTATTTCACGGGGCATTTAAGAAAGGCATAAGGAAAAGAGCTCAAAAACCGAGTCATTCTGTCGGGCAATTGAATGTTTGCTTGGCGTGTTCAGACATTTTTCAGACTGTGACAAAATGCTCCGAAGCGATTTCTACAGCGGAAGCGAGGCCCCAATCGAGCTTCCCGTAATCACAATTGAGAATCGCGATTAGGAGAGACGAGATGAAAAAACATAATTTCGTACAGGCCTGCGTTGCACTTGCTGTGGCAGTGGCTATTGCTCCTGCCGTCAATGCTGCTCCCGAAAAGGTCGACACCAAGACTTGTGTGGCTTGCCACAGCAACATCGGTGGCTTCCACAAGTCCGGCGCTCACAAGAAGGTTTCCTGCACGAGCTGCCACTCGGGTTTGACCAAGCACGTCAGCGCCCCGAGCAAGGACACCCGCCCGGTGACGAGCATGGATCCCAAGACCTGCGGTTCCTGCCACCCGGCACAGTTCAAGTCCATGTACACGATCAACGAAGAACGTACGCCGCGCTTCTCGAAGAAGAACAGCGCCAGCGTTGCTCCGAACCCGTTCTTCGACCGCGCCCTGGGTGCCCACGGCTTCACGAAGGAACACGATCTGCCCCGCAGCCACGCGTTTGCCGCACTTGACCAGTATCTCTGCGACCGCGCCTTCGGCGGCCGTTTCGAACCGAAGGAAGGCTGGATGTACCTCGGTCAGGGCGACGGTGCCTTCCGCGTTTGGGACGTCATCAACGACAAGTATCCTGAAGACAATGCGCAGAAGCCGCGTCGTGCCGGTACGGCCGCTGCAGGCAACCCGGTTTGCTGGACCTGCAAGTCGACCGACCTGATGCTCGATTGGGCATACCTCGGCGAAAAGCATCCGCAGGCCAAGTTCTCGCGTCAGTCCAACGTTGTTGACGTGATGCGCAGTATCAACCATGCGGTCAACTGCAACTTCTGCCACGATCCGCACAGCGCCAAGCCGCGTATCGTGCGTGACGGCCTCATCCAGGCTCTGACCCGTACGGACATCCCGAGCCTTTACAGTGAAGATCCGAAGGCCACGAAGATCAACGTGATCGACATGGGCGTTCGCGGCTTCACCCGCAAGATCGCTACGCTTGAAAAGGCCGACAGCAAGCTGATGTGCGCCCAGTGCCACGTCGAGTAAAACTGCAACCCGGGCTTTGATCCGAAGACCGGCAAGGCGATCGGCATGAGCGACGTTCGCACGAACCTCTTCCCGTTCGTTGACGTCACCAAGATCGACGAGTTCTACGCCAAGGTCGGCTTCAAGGACTTCAAGCACAACGTGACCGGCGCCGCTCTGACCAAGATGCAGCACCCCGACGTTGAAACGTACTGGAACTCCACGCACGATAAGGCCGGTGTCGGTTGCGCCGACTGCCACATGCCCAAGATGAAGGACAAGAAGACCGGTAAGGTTTACACGAGCCACTGGTCGACGACTCCGCGTCACTACATGAAGGAAACCTGCCTGCAGTGCCACAAGGACAAGACCGCCAAGCAGCTCAACCGCGTGATCGACGGTATGAAGGGCTACTACGACGGCAAGCTGCGTGAAGCCGAAAGCCGCATGAACGACATGTTCAACGCCTTCGACCTCGCACTGGCCATGGGCGTGAGCGACGAAGTCCTCAACCAGGCTCGCGAACTTCACTCCGTTGCCCACACCAATTGGGAATGGTGGACGGCTGTGAACGGTGCATGGTTCCACAATCCTGAAGCCGCTCAGCTCTCGCTTGCCAAGTGCGCTGACGCTGCTCAGAAGGCTACCAAGATCCTGCGCGACGCTATGGTCGCCAAGAACAAGAAGTAATTCTTCTCTGTAGCCGAAAAGAAAAGGGTGCTCTGTCTTAAGGCGGGGCACCCTTTTTACTACGTACAATCGCGCTTATGACTTACGAAACCGCTTTTTGGATTGTGGCCGCGCTCTTGAGCGTTGTGGCCGTATTCGCGATTCTGTGGGCGTTGCTGCGCCCGGCTTCCGACGATGACGGACAGCTCAATAAAGAGCTCTCGCGAGAGGCGCTCTCCGAGCAGCTTCGCGTGTTGGACGACGAGCGAGCCGCAGGGCTTGTGACCGATCGCATCTATGAAGAGAGCGTGGCCGATGTTCAGAGACGCGCTCTCGAAGAGCTTGTCGATGACGAAAAGCATGCTAAACGGTCGGCACCGGGCAAAGTCTTTGCGATCGGACTGGTGGTCGTGGTTGCAGCAAGCACCTTTGCGCTTTACAAAGGCCTGGGGTCGCCTTCGCTCATCAACTTCGTCTCCGACCCGCCCAAGCAGGGCATTATGCAGGCCGACGGCACGCTTGGCAGCACCGAGGGGCTTTACGACGAAGCGTCGCTTGCTGCCTACCTGAAGGACAACGGCGGTGATGAGCGCGCCTGGGTGCTTTACGCGCGCCTTAAGGTGCGCGACAAGGACTGGAAGGAAGCTGCAGACGCCTATAAGCGCGCAGTTGATGTCGAGGGTTTTGTTGCAAAGGACGCCGATGTGCTCGTTGAGTATGCAGCCGCGCTCATCAGTCAGGAAACACGGGAAGGGTATCTGGCGAGCCTCACGGTTCTTGATCGAGCTCTTGCGATCAACGACAAGCTTCTGTCGGCTCGTGAGCTCTATGCCATTGCTTCTCTTGAGCTCGGCCACTGGACGAAGGCTCGCGAGAATATCGAGTTTTTGCTTTCTCAGATGTCGATGGACGATCCCGTCTATGAGCGGTTAGCGCAGACAGGCGCCTATGCTGCCGAGCAGGAACGTCGGGAAGCCGAGGCGAAAGCTAAGGAAAAGAACGGCAAATAGCCCTAAAACGAAGGAAACATCGAAACGCCCGAGAGGGCGTTTCTTGTTGTGCGCCCGGCATGGGCGTGTTCTAGAGGGTGAAAGTCCCGAGCGCAGGG
>OOAH01001939.1_pt1 | contig 16301 bp, 11 predicted proteins | sample 1671801 | NCBI WGS metagenome assembly OOAH01 (sample SAMN06348194, study PRJEB24527) | human gut metagenome | biome: human gut; feature: ankylosing spondylitis patient; material: feces | host: Homo sapiens | place: China | collected 2015-10 | reverse complement strand
AAGTGACGCAGTTCACGTACTTCCAGCAGGTGGGCGGTCTGGAATGCAAGCCGATCACCGGTGAAATCACCTACGGCCTGGAACGTCTCACGATGTACCTGCAGAACTGCGACAACGTGTTCGACCTCATTTACACCAAGTGGAAGGACGGCCTGGGCAAGGAACACACGCTTACCTACGGCGACGTCTTCCATCAGAACGAAGTCGAGCAGAGTAAGTACAACTTTGAAGCGAGCGACCCGGAAAAGCTCTTCAAGCAGTTCGACTACTTTGAGAGTGAAGCCAAGCGCCTGATGGAGCTTGAGCTGGCGCTGCCTGCCTATGAAATGGTGCTCAAGGCCGGTCACACCTTCAATCTGCTGGACGCCCGCGGCGCGATTTCCGTGACGGAACGAGCCGCCTACATCGCCCGCATCCGCAACTTCAGTCGCGCCGTGGCGCAGAGCTACTACGACTCGCGCGAACGCTTGGGCTTCCCGATGCTCAAGGCTGAGTAATCCACTGTTTCGTCGCGAGAGAAAAAAGAAAATGAAGAGCGTATTTGTTGAACTGCAGACCGAAGAGCTCCCGCCGAAAGCGTTGAAGAAGCTCTCCGAAGCTTTTGCCGCCGGCGTTCAGAAGTCGCTGGCCGCTCAGTCCATGCTTTCCGAGGCAAGTGCCGTTAAGGCTTACGGCGCTCCGCGCCGCATGGGCGTTCTGATCACCGAAGTGCTCGAAAAGAGCCCGGATAAGGAATTCGAACAGCGCCTCGTGCCGGTGCGCGTGGGTCTTGATGCCGAAGGCAAACCCACAGCTGCGCTCACCAAGAAGATGGCCGCGCTCGGCATTACGGCCGACGTGTCAGAACTCAAGCGTGTAAACGACGGCAAGAACGAACAGCTCGTCTACACGGGCATTCGTCACGGCGTCGCCGTTAAGGATGCTCTGCAGAAGGCTTTGGAAGACGCAGTGAAGGCTCTTCCGATTCCGAAGGTCATGAACTATCAGTTGGCCGACGGTGTGACGACCGTTCAGTTCGTGCGTCCCGTGAAGCACCTGGTGGCTCTCTACGGCGAAGACATCGTCGACGTGGAAATGTTCGGCCTCAAGGCCGGCCGCGTTACGATGGGGCACCGTTTTGAGAGTGCGGGCGAAATCGAAATTCCGTCTGCCGATGCCTACGAAGAGACGATGCGCGAAACGGGCCACGTAATGGCCGATTATGCCGCTCGCCGCGAGATGCTCGTGAAGCTTTTGCACGAAGCGGCGGAAAAAGCGGGCGGAACGCTCATTGCGCCCGAAGATCTGATCGACGAAGCCAACTCGCTTACCGAATGGCCCGTCATCTACGTTTCCGAATTCGAAGAGAAGTTCCTTGCGGTTCCGGAAGAATGTCTGATTCTGACGATGCAGACCAATCAGAAGTACTTCCCGATGCGCGATGCCGCCGGCAAGCTCATGAATCGCTTCTGCCTCGTGTCGCACATTCACGCAGCCGACGGCGGCAAGGAAATCGTGGCCGGCAACGCCCGCGTGGTGCGCGCTCGCTTGGCCGACGCCGAGTTCTTCTACACGCAGGACTGCCAGACGACGCTTGCTAGCCGTGTGCCTGGGCTTGCTCACGTGGTCTATCACAACAAGCTCGGCAGCCAGGGCGAACGCATGCTGCGCGTCAAGGCTATCGCCGGCGCTGTAGCGCAGAAGATCGGTGCCGATGTTGCCAAGGCCGAACGCGCTGCGGAACTTGCCAAGGCTGACCTGCGCACGCTCATGGTGGGCGAATTTCCCGAACTGCAGGGCATCATGGGCGAGTACTACGCTCGCCACGACGGCGAAGCCGAAGAAGTGGCTCAGGCCATTTCCCAGCACTATCAACCGCGCTACGCCGGCGATCAGCTCCCCGAGGGGCCTGTTGCGACGGCGCTTGCCATTGCCGACAAGCTCGAGACGCTTGCAGGCATGTTCGGCATCGGTCAGATGCCCACCGGCGACAAGGATCCGTTTGCATTGCGCCGCCACGCTCTCGGCGTGCTGCGCATGCTCATTGAAAAGAACCTCACGGTGAAGCTCGACGAGCTCATCGCGATTGCCTTTGAAGTCGAAACGAAGGTGCCCGGCGTCGAAGACGCAAGCGAAGCGCTTACGAACTTCTTCTTTGATCGCTTGCGCGTAATGATGCGCGACGAAGGCTACACGGCTCAGGAAGTCGACGCGGTGCTTGCCAAGCGCGACACCAATCTCGCTCAGACACCCAAGAAGCTTGCCGCAGTGCGCAAGTTCATGGAGCTGCCCGAATCTACGAGCCTGGCCGCTGCCAACAAGCGCATCGGCAACATCCTCAAGAAGTCCGCTGACGTTGCGGTGGGCGACGTGGATGCGGCGCTGCTTGTGGAAGACGCCGAAAAGAAGCTCTTTGACGTGTTGGGCGACCATGAACCCATCGCCAAGCTCTTCTTTGAAAAGGGCGAATACGAAGGGATGCTTGCCTCGCTTACGCCTCTGAAGGCTCCTGTCGATGCGTTCTTTGCCGACGTGATGGTTAACGCCGAAGACGAAAAGCTGCGGCTTAACCGCCTGGCTCTTCTGACGCGTCTTTATAAGCTCATGAACCGCGTGGCGGAACTTTCGCGTCTGGCGCTGTAAAGTTCGCCTAAGCGGCATTCGAACAAAACCGGCAGAGGCCTGTTTGCTTTCAGGTGCTGCCGGTTTTTGTTGTTTAAGCGCGTCGCGCGCATTTGGAACTTGATTATGCAAACCCTTCGCGGCTGGCTTTTCTACCTCTGGCTTTCGATTACGCTCATTCCGGCGGCCACGACGGTGCTGTTGCTGTGGCCCTTTGCGAGCGCAGAATTCCGCTACCGCAACGTGGCGCTTGTTTGGTGCCGTTTGATGGTGCATTCGCTGCGTGTTATCTGCGGCGTGAACTTTCGCGTGCTCGGTCTGGAAAACATTCCGAAAAATTCCGAAAAGCCCGTCGTGGTATTAAGCAAGCACCAGTCGGCCTGGGAAACGCTCTTTATTCCGACCATACTCGGCAATCCGGCCGGGTTCGTGTACAAGCGAAGCCTGCACATGATTCCGTTTTTCGGCTGGGCCCTAAAGAGCATGCGGATGATTCCCATCGACCGCAAGGAAGGCCGCAGCGCCTATCAGATCTTTCTGGAGCGCGGAAAGGCTTTTGTAAAGCGCGGCTGGTGGGTTCTGATCTTTCCGGAAGGCACCCGCACAAAGCCCGGGAACAAAGAAACTGTCTACAAAACGGGCGGCGCGCGATTTGCTCTTGCCGTCAATGCAGAAGTGATCCCTGTAGCGCTCAATTCGGGGCGCTGCTGGCCGCGAAACAGCATCCGCAAGATTCCGGGCACGATTACGGTGAGCGTGGGGCCCGCCATTGCTACCGACGGCAAGACCGCACATCAGATCACCGAAGAAGCGCGCGTTTGGATTGAAAACGAAATCGAGCGTTTTGAGTCTCAGCAATGACCGGCCGCACAAAACAGGCCTCGCAATCCGAAGTACCGATTCTCCCCGATGAAGAGCTCGAACGCGTGCGTGAGCTTTGCCGCGCAGGCGTGGTGCGCGGTCGCTACAAGTATCTGCGCGTATCCGTGCGCGACGGCCGTGTGCGCGTATCCATCCCGAACCGCGTAAGCCGTGCTGCAGAGGCCGAATTCATCGAAAAGCATCTCGTGCAGGTTTCGCAGTGGCTGCGAAAGCAAAATGAAGCCGTTCGCGAACGTCGGGAAAACGACCCTCTTTCGGCGCGCTACCACGACGGCGGCCGTATCGCTTACTTGGGCAAGCCTCTAAAGATTCGCTGCATGCCTGTCGTGCCGACTACGCGGCTTGCCTGCGAAGGTCGCGAACTGTGGATCAAGGCGCCATTGGCGGCGTCGCCCGAGTTGGTGCAAAAGCTTGTACTGAAGTGGCTTCTGGAGCGCTTTAACGAGCATCTGCTCAAGCGTTTGGACTATTGGACTTCCGTTACGGGCCTGCACCCTCGAGAAGTGAAGGCCAGCAACGCCAAAGCGCGCTGGGGCAGCTGCACGCGTATGGGCGTCGTTCGCATCTCCTGGCGCACGATCTGCCTGCGGCCCGATGTGCTCGACTATGTGATCGTTCATGAATTGGTGCATCTGAAGCACTTCGACCACTCCCAAGCTTTCTGGCAGACAGTTCGAGGTTTTTTCCCTGAGTGTGGTCACACTCGTTCGTATCTGAAGGGCATCTGTGCTCAGGAGCTTGCCTGAGCTTGAGGCGATCCCGAGTTTTCTTCTCTAATCTTCTAATCTTCTAAAAGTTGTAGAAGATTAGAAGAAAAAGGGAGGCGAAAAGACATGGCAAAGACGCCTCTTCCTTGGTGATGTTCTGTCTCAGGACGGTTTGTGCACTCAAGTTTGTCCCAAGTCTTCTCAGCAAAAGCCTGCAACAAGTGCTTGAACAGGAAAATATTCAAAAAAATCCCGCAGGATCCCCCTGCATTAATGCAGGAGAGGAATGCGGGCTCGAAAAACCCAACGCTATTTTTTTTCTGAGACGGGCAACAATCAAATGAATGTTGCCTGTACACTCCTTTCCTCGTGAAAGGAACCATATGCTTACCGGACGCAAATTTGCCGCCAAGTTTAGAGATGCAACCGCCCGCGAAGCTTACCTTACATGGTCGGCCGGCCAGATGTTCATCTATAACGAAAGCGTCCTGGAGCAACGGTTCTTCGACAGTCTCAGCCGGCTTGTCGCCGAAACAGAGCGGCACAAGCAACCCGTGCGCAAAGAGTGCCGCATCGAGCGTCCCAAACCCGATCAGAAGTACGCACATTTCATCAATAAGGCAGAAAGACCGTGGCTGTCTCAGGTGCCTTCCGCAATTCTGGGCATCGGTGCTTTCCGTTTTTGTCAGGCTTGCCGCAGAGCGGCGGCCGGCCTCGCTTCACGTCCCAAGTTGCGCGCCATCAAAGACGCAGATCGTCATCTGCTGCTGACGCGAGACTACTTTACGATCGAACCCTCGGCACGCTCAGGCTGGTATGAATTGAGATTCGGCTCGGCTCGCATTCCTGGCGGCACGATACTCTTTAAAGCGCACCGCGAGTTTATTGTTCCGGCCATGGTCAGCGTAACGCTCACCAGCAAGGCACTCTTTGTTTCCATGAGCTACAAGGAAGCCGAAGAAGAGCGTTTCCCGGAAACGGAAAAAGAAATGATTGACCGTTTGCAGCAATACTCCGAGGAGGAACTCATTGCCTGCGGCAACGGCATCGATCGCGGTGTTGTACGTCCTGTTCAGACAAGCAACGATCCCGAGCCTTATGCACTGACAAAGGATCAGCTTGAGAGGATCCAGCGCAAAGAGCGTCAGCGAAGGCATTACCAGAAACGCATGGCCCGCTGCGAAAAAGGCAGCCGAAACAGAGCAAAGATGCGGAGAAAGGTGTCGCGGACATTTGACTACCGGAAAAATGTCATCAACGATTTTGCGCATCAGACATCGCACGCATTGGTAGCCGACGCCAAGGTGCAGTTCTTTGTCCTGGAGGACCTGCAGGTTAAGAACATGACTCGGCGGCCGCATCCGAAATACGATGACAGCGGAAAAGCATTGCCGAACGGAGCTCGCGCCAAAGCGGGGCTCAATCGTGCCATTCTGTCAAGCGGTTGGAGGAAGACTGAGGAGTATTTGAAGTACAAAGCCGTAAAGACCGGCAAACTTGTCATAAAGGTTGATCCGGCCTACACCTCTCAGCGATGCCCGAAGTGTGGTCGGGTTGAACGGAAGAACCGCCCGACGCAGTCGGTGTTCCGTTGTGTGAGCTGCGGATTCGAGTCGACCAATGCGGATTATGTGGCGGCAGGAAACATCCTGATGGCGGGAGTAAAAATGATCCGAGAAGGCAGGCTTGAGCCGAAAAAGGTGAAAGCCACGCTGCGTGGAAAACCAGCAAGGGCAACAACGAAAAAACTAGGTCCGGGCCGGGCCGATGTTATGCCTGTGGAGCCGGAGAGGTGCCCTGGGACACCCGGGTGCCAAACTCGCCATGAAGCAGGAAGCCCCTCAATTGAGGGGAGCGGTCACTGAGTGAATTGATTTTGCGAAGGATTTTTTTGTCATCGGTTTGACACTGAACATAATCGTCCCATGCGTCGTGGTACCAGGACAAAATCATTCGTCGTCTCCGATAAGAGCATGGGTTTCAATGCCGCGACCGGCTCTAACATCATCTAGAGCCTTTTGCAAGTGAGCGATGTTGGCAGGGTTGTAGAAGGGGTCAAGACAAGGACGGAACGGCATTCCTCGCTCAACAACCACCTGACGTAAAAACATTCTCACGGCGGAGGAAATGTCAATGCCGAGACTATCGAAAATGGCCTGAGCTTCATTCCTCAAATTTGGATCTAATCTAACTTGAAGACTGGTAGATGCAGTGCTCATAAGTATCACCTAAAATGTTACGCAATATGATGTAGTGCATTGTAAGTGATAACGTAAGCACGTTATCACTACAAAGAAGGATGTTACGGCATTGCGTTTTGACATCGAGTGCGAGGGTGTTCAGGAGACCGAAAATCCTCAACATATCCCTAACTTAGGGGCTTTTTCAGCTACCGGTTGGCCATTTCATCAAGCGCCATTCCGATGAGCCGATCGGTTTCGTCGGCCATGAAGAGCGGAATGTTGAGGATGTCTCCGTCAAGGCTCAAGTTGGCTAGCGAAAAGCGAACGCGCAGAGCGATGCGTTCCTTGTAGAGCTCTTTAAATTTGGAAAGCGATTTCGACTTCAGATTTGTGCCGGACTTGACCTCGATCGGAATGATCTTACCTTTGCGCTCGATTAGAAAGTCGACTTCATGCGGCGGGTTGTTCATTGACCAGTAAAGAGGCTCGTTCTCAAACTGAGGCACCAGGCTTTGCAGTACCAAATTTTCCGCAAGCGCTCCTTTGTGCTCCCTGAAGTTTTCGTCGTACTCGCGCAAAAGCGCGGGATCAAGGCCGGAGAGACGGCACAGAAGTCCGACGTCAACCAGATAGATTTTGAAGGCGTTGGCATCTTTGTATGCGGAAAGCGGTACGCCCATGCCGTCGATGCGGTGCACGGGCCTTACCAGTCGGGCGTTGATGAGCCACTGAAGCGAATCACGATATTTGCGGGCGTTCGATTTTTCTTCAACGATTGAGTACTGAAATTTTTTCTGTTCTCGTGCGAGCATCCGCGGCAACGACTCCCAGATGCGCACGATTTTCGGTGCGTCGAAGCTGTTGGAGTGGGTGCGAATGTCAGCCAGATAGGTGTCCAGTATCTGCTTTTGAATTTTTCGGGCCAAAGTCATGTCGCCACCATCGACCCAGGCGGAAACAGCTTCCGGCATGCCGCCGATGACTTCGAATTTTTGAAACGCCTCAAGCAGTCGTGCGTAGAGAATATCTGTGAGCGGCTCGATTCGACACCATTGCCGCAGTGCTTCGACGAGACCGTCTTCGCCGCTTGCCCATAAGAATTCCTCAAAGCTCATCGGCTCCAAACTGAGGAACTCGACTTTGCCGACAGGATAGGATTCGGGCTGAGCCAAGGCCAGTCCGAGCAATGAGCCTGCGGCGATTACGCGCAGCTGCGGTTTGTTCTCGCAGAAGTATTTCAGGGCGTGGATGGCGTTTGGGCAGCCCTGAACCTCGTCGAGAATCAGAAGCCAATCGTCATTGATCTGCCGACCGGTCGTAAATCGAATGTCGCGGAGAATCGCCTCAGGATCATGCGTTTTCTCAAATACGGACGCCCACCGAGGTTCTTCGTCGAAGTTGATGTAGATGTTGCGTTGCGCAAAGAATCGTTCTGCAAATTCCTTCATCAGCCAAGTTTTGCCGACTTGACGGACGCCGCGCAGTATCAAGGGTTTCCGTCGGGGAGATTCGTTCCAGCGGACTAAATTTTGTAGGGCGATTCGCTTCATATCGTATCGGGTCTGTCTGTCTAACGATTAGCTTTTCATAATTATATGCATCGATGCATATTTTTATTAAGAATTTTATGTTTTTATGCATATTTTTATAAGTACCTCTGGCATTGCCTTGACGTTTGACGTTGCCTGAAAAGGTTGACGTTTTTGCTCTGATTGTTTGATTGAGTTGACAGGCCCGTTGTCTCTCGCCTGATTCACTCAACAGACAAAAAAAGGGAGCCGATTAACTCGACTCCCGTTTGATGACTATGAAGCTCGGTGCCGTTATGCGAAGAAACCTCTTAGACCGTAAGCAAAAATCGCAATGATCACCACGGGAATCACGTAGCGCACCCAGGCGTACCAAATACCGGAGGTCTTGTGCTTGAGCTCGCCGCAGTTGTCGATTTCATCAATGGCGTTGTGCTTCATCACCCAGCCCACAAAGATCGTGGCGCCGAGTGCAGTGATCACAAAGCAAATGTTGCCGCTAACGAAGTCAAAGGCGTCGAAGATGTTGCGATCAAGAATGCGGATGTCGCGCCAGGGCCCGTAGGCCAGAATGCAGGGCAGGTTGCCGAAAAGGAAGATTCCGCCCAGCGTCACGTTGATGGCGCGTCCGAGGCTCATGCGCAGACGTTCGACCAACACGCTGATAATGACCTGATAGATCGTAAGCGAAGTTGTCAGTGCTGCAATCACAAGAAGCAGGAAGAACACGATCGCAAAGAAGTTGCCGAAGAACATTTCGGAGAACGCGATCGGCAGCGACTTGAAGACGAGCGAGGGGCCGGAGTCCGGAGCCAGATTGGCGCTGAAAAGCGACGGGAAAATCATGAAGCCCGCCATGACGGCCACGAGCGTATTGATGATGCCCGTGATAACGGCGGTTTTGACCATGTCCTCTTTCTGGTTGAGGTGAGAAGACAGCGTAATCATCACGCCGAAGCCGAGAGAGAGGGCAAAGAACACCTGACCGAGCACATCAAGGAAAAGACGCGGCGTGATCTTTGAGAAATCCGGTGTCAGATAAAAGCGCACGCCTTCGGCGGCGTTGTCGAGCGTCAGGTTGCGGAGCACCATGATCAAGAGACACAGCAACAGCAGCGGCATCAAATACTTGACGGATCGCTCGATACCTTGAATGACGCCCTTTCGCAGAATCACCCAGTTGATGAGAACGAAAACGAGCGTATAGCAGGTGATGGCCAGCGGGGAATTTTCAATGCTGTCGTTGTAGAAAGCTTCGGTGAGTTCCTTCGTGATGGGGCTTGAAAGATCAAGGCCGCCCGAAATACCTGCGGCTCCGAGCAGAATGTGCCAGATGTAGGAAATCACCCAGCCGCCGATGACCATGTAGTAGGCCAGAATGCCGAAGGCACCGAGCAGTCCCGTATAGCCGAAGATTTTCCAGAGCTTCGAAGGAATGTAGCCCGGGGCACGCCCTGCCAAGGCGAAGGCATCGACGCTGTTGGCTTGAGCGCGTCGGCCGATGACGTTTTCGACGAGAATGATCGGGATGCCCACGAGCATCATCACGGCAATGAAGGTGAGCACATAAGCCCCGCCGCCGTTTTCACCGACAAGATAAGGGAAGCGCCATGTGGCGCCGAAGCCGATCGTCGCGCCGGCAACGGTCAGAATGTAGGTCAAGCGGCTTGACCATGTCTGGCGTGTACTCACCCGATTTCTCCCAAAAACTTATTTTTATGACGAAAAAACGACTCAACCGAGGGCTGAAAGTCTCATTTTTTCTTAGAACTATTAACCCATTTTCCAATATAGCACAGGGCCTAAAATCGAGTGAATAGGCAGAATGCCTGTGTTTGCCGCGTACGGCATTGAAAACAAAGGAGAAAATAAAAAATCCGCAAACGTCGAGAAACGTCGGCGGATTCTATTCGTGGTGGAGATGAGGGGGATCGAACCCCTGACCTCTGCATTGCGAACGCAGCGCTCTCCCAGCTGAGCTACACCCCCACTGAGCTGAATTTTCATTTCACGGGCTTACGCCGGTGAGGCACGCATTATGCCCGAGGCATGTGTCGTTTGCAAGCCGCGGCGAGTCGTGCGCGGCCTGCAAAGCGGCAGTTTCGAAAGTTACGCCACCGCTTTTTCAACGAATTCCTTAAAGGGAGCGATGCTCTTGGGTTCGATCAGCGTATCGACGGGTTTGCCGTCCTTCAAGACGACGAAAACCGGAATGTGGCGCACGTCGAACTTTTCCTTGATGCCGGGGTTGTTGTCGAAGTCGCAGCTTGCGAACACAAGCTTGTCGCTGTAGTTCTGGGCAAACTGCATAAATAGGGGCTGCAGGCGGCGGCAGTCCGGACACCACGGTGCGCCGATGGCAAGCAAAATGGGCTTTTGGTTTTCTGCGACGACGGCATCGAAGTTGGCATCGGTGATCATCGTGATGTTGGGCATGGTCTGCATGTAGGTTCTCCTCGTATTGCGATGGATTGTTGTCGGGCAGTATATCCGACAAGTTCACTCAGGTATTGAGTAGTAAAAGCATTTTGTTTTTGCAAAGTGTTTCTGCCGAAAATCGACTCTTTGCAAACGGTTTCGGATGCTTGAAAAAGCGCGAAGCGCAGAACCTAAACCTCTATAATTCAGCGGCTATGCGTAAAACCAAAAAACCCGCGATCGCCAGCGAATGGCGAGAAAACAAAGAGGCGCAGGAACGCGCCGATCTTAAGGCAGCACGCGAACAGGCAAGAGCCGCGCGTGCCGAGGCTTTTGCGCGCTTTTCGGGCGCAGCGGGCTATCTGGTTGTGGCCGGCGGCTGGATTGTCTGCCTTGCTCTGGCCGTACTTTTCGGTCTTTCGCTTTTTACCTATTCCCCGGCTGATCCCGGTTTTTCCGTTACGGGCACGCAGAAGGCAGCCAATCTGTGCGGCATTTTAGGTGCCTGGTCGGCCGACTTTGCCTATTGGCTGTTGGGCCGTTCGGCCTGGTGGGTGGTGGCGGTGCTTGCGTTTGCGGGCGTGCAGATGGTGCGGGCGCTCTGGGCGCGCGCCAACACGGTGCAATATCGGCTGCGTCCTTGGTCGGCAGCTATCGGTTTTGTCGTGCTTCTGAGCGCTTCCGTGGGCCTGGAAACGTTGCAGTTCGGCTACGCAGGCTTGACGCTGCCGCTCGGAGCCGGCGGGTTGTACGGCCAGTTTGTTGCTTCTCAGGTGACGCCCTTCTTGGGCATCTGGGGCTCGACTTTTCTTTTTTTGTTGTTGACCGCAATCGGCCTTTCGCTGGTTTTCGGTTTTTCCTGGTTTGATTTGGCTGAAAAGATCGGCCTCATTTTCGAAACGGTCGGTAAGTTCTTTACGACACCTCGGCGCAAAGATGAAGAGAAGGCAAGCGAGCAGGCCGAGGCTTCTGCCGAGGAAGTCGCGGAAGAAGCGGTTCTCGAGGAAACACCGGCCGCCGTACCTTCGCAGCCGCAGCGCCGAACTCAATCGACAGCCTCGCGCGCCAAGCGAACCGCTTCCGCAGGAGCTGCCGCCGCCAAGGCCGAAGCCCAAGGCCCGCACGCGCCGGCGCTGGACATTCTCGACAATCCTCCGGCCGAGCGACAGGGCATTTCCGCCGAAATGGTCGATCGAATCAGCCGCCTCATCGAGACCAAGCTCAAAACCTACCGAATCGACGCCACGGTTGTGGGAGCACAAGCGGGCCCCGTCATCACGCAGTATTGGCTGGAACTCGCTCCCGGCGTCAAGGGCAGCCGTGTCGACGACATTCGGCGCGATCTCACGCGTTCGCTTTCTGTCGACTCGGTGCGCGTGGTGCCGGTGATTCCCGGCAAGCCCTATATGGGGCTGGAAATTCCGAACGGCTCCAAGCAGCGCCTGGCGGTGTATTTGCGTGAAATCATCGGCAGCAGCGACTTCACGGAAAGCCGTTCGTCGCTTTCTTTGGCTCTCGGCAAGGACATCGCAGGCAAACCCGTTGTGGTGGATCTTGCAAAGTTACCGCACTTGCTTGTGGGCGGCACCACCGGGTCGGGCAAGTCCGTGTGCATCAACACGATGATTCTGTCGCTTCTTTATAAGAGCACTCCCGATCGGCTCCGTTTGGTGTTGATCGACCCGAAGACGGTGGAATTTTCGCTGTATCAGGATATTCCGCACTTGTTGTGTCCGGTCGTCACCGACATGAACAAGGCTTCGAACGCCTTGAATTGGCTCGTAAACGAAATGGATCGCCGCTACAACCTGATGAGTAAGCTCGGCGTTCGCAGTTTCGATACCTTCAACGATAAGGTGCAGGCCGCAATCGACGCCGGCTCGCCCCTGATGGATCCGTTTGATATTTCGCCCGAAGATCAGCAGCCGCATACGCCTCTGAAGCCCTTTGCCTACATCGTGTGCTTCATCGACGAGCTGGCCGATCTTATTCTCGTCAATCGCAAACAAGTCGAAACGCAGATCATGCGATTGGCTCAAAAGGCGCGAGCAGCGGGCATTCATCTGGTGCTTGCAACGCAGCGTCCGAGTGTGGACATCGTGACGCCGCTCATCAAGGCCAATATCGTGGCGCGCATTTGCTTTCAGGTGGCAAGCCGCTTTGACAGTCAGGTGGTGCTCGACGACACGGGCGCTCAGGATCTTCTTGGCAAGGGAGACATGCTCTTTAAGCGGCCGGGACAGGGCATGCAGCGCATTCAGGGCTGCATGGTGGCCGAAGCCGAAGTGCTGCGCGTCGTTGAGGATCTGAAGGCTCAGGGGGCTCCCGAATATGTGGATGCTGTGACCGAACCCGCAGCGGGCGGTTCGTCAGCCGAAGGCGGTGCGGCAGGCGGTCGACGCGGGGGCGAAAACGATCCGCTTTACGACGAAGCCGTGCAGATGGTCATTCAGCACAAGCGTGCCGCCACAAGTTTCGTGCAGAGGCGCTTTAACATCGGCTACAACCGTGCGGCCAATCTGCTCGAGAGCATGGAGGCGGCGGGCATCGTCAGTAAACCCAATCCCGCGGGCAAGCGTGAAGTGCTTGTCAAGGACAACTCGGAGACACTTTGATGAGAAAGTTTCTGACAGCTTTGTGCGCCGTCGGCTTTGCCTTTGCTGCTTCGGGGACATTTGCCGCCTCCGGCAAGGCGGCGTTGCTTGCGTTTGCTAAGAGCACGGCGACCGCACAGGGCGTTTTCACCCAGAAGGTGGTCGATAAGAACGGTCCGGTGGCGGGCGGCGACTCGTCCGGACGTTTCGTTTTCGAGCGTCCCGGCAAATTTGTCTGGGAAACCGTCAAGCCCTACCCGCAGACAATTGTGTCAGACGCCAAAACCGTCTACGTTTGGGACCCGGACCTCAATCAGGTAACGGTTCGAAAACTCACCGAAGCGATGGGGTCGACTCCGGCGGCCGTGCTCTTCGGCAAGGGGGATATCGAAAAGAGCTTTACGCTTGCCGACATCAAGTCCGACGACGGCCTCGACTGGGTTTCGGCCGAGCCCAAGACGGAAGACTTCACGTACAAGCGCTTCGAGATCGGCTTTGACGGCAAGGGGCTGCCTGCTGCCATGCGGCTGCTCGATCATTTCGGACAGACGGTGACGCTTGCGTTTTCCGAGTTTGCCGCCAACGGCAAGGTCGACGCGTCGGTCTTTGTCTTCAAAATTCCGCAGGGAGCCGACGTCCTGCAGGATACGCACTAAGGTGTAGGGATAGCCATGGCGCAGGATTTGTTTGAAGGATTGGAGCCCGAGCAGCCCGTGCGGCCGTCAGCAGTGAGCGAAGCGGCTTCGCAGGCTGCACTGCTGCTCAATAAGCTTGCGCCTTTGGCCGAGCGCATGCGTCCCAAGACAATCGACGAAGTCATCGGACAGAAGAAGCTTCTGGGACCGGGGCAGCCGCTGCGCGTAGCCTTTGAAACACACCGTCCGCACTCGATGATTTTGTGGGGACCCCCGGGCGTGGGCAAAACGACGCTTGCGCGCCTCATGGCCGATGCGTTCGGACTGCCTTTCATTGCGATTTCGGCGGTTTTAAGCGGCGTAAAGGAGATTCGCGAGGCTGTCGAGGAAGCCCGCATCACGATGGCTCAGCGGCGCATTCCGACATTGGTTTTTGTCGACGAGGTGCACCGCTTCAACAAGAGCCAGCAGGATGCGTTTCTGCCGCATGTGGAGTCGGGGCTCTTCATTTTCGTGGGCGCCACGACCGAAAACCCGTCCTTTGAAGTGAATTCGGCGCTTTTGAGCCGCTCGGCCGTTTACGTACTCGAGTCGCTGGCGCCCGACGAGGTGTCCGAACTGATTGACCGAGCTTTGGCGCGTGAATTTCCGGGAATGGAATTGACGCCCGAGGCGCGCAAAATCGTAATCGGTTCGGCCGACGGCGACGCACGGCGCTGCCTCAATGCCCTTGAAGTGGCCTGCGGCATGGCAAGTGATCGGAAGATGAACGTCATTGACGAGGACTTCCTGCGCAGTGCGCTTCCCTCGAGTCTGCGGCGTTTCGATAAGGGCGGCGAGAATTTCTACGATCAGATCAGCGCGCTGCACAAAAGTGTGCGCGGCTCCGACCCCGATGCGGCGCTCTACTGGATGTGCCGCATGCTCGACGGCGGGTGCGACCCCCGCTACATCGCCCGCCGCCTTATCCGAATGGCCATCGAAGACATTTCGCTGGCCGATCCGCGTGCCACCGAAGTGGCGCTCAATGCGGCCGACATCTACGAGCGGCTCGGGTCTCCGGAAGGTGAACTTGCGCTTGCGCAAGCCGTGGTTTATCTCGCGGTTGCAGCCAAGAGCAACGCCGTCTACAAAGCGTTCAACGCCGTTCGAGCATTCGTGCGCGAAGACGGCACGCGCCCCGTGCCGATGTATTTGAGAAATGCGCCCACCAAGCTGATGGGAGACCTCGGCTACGGTGACGGTTATCGTTATGCGCACGACGAAGCGGGAGCTTTTGCTGCGGGCGAAGTGTATTTGCCCGAGGGGCTTGAGGGCATGCGCTGGTATGAGCCCACCGATCGGGGGCTTGAAATCAAGATCGGTGAAAAGCTTGCCCGTTTGCGCGAACTCAATGCCCAGGCACAACGCAGCGGGAAAGCCCGCAAGCGGTAGGAAGGCCGAGTGCTAGAATTTTCGTTTGTCCGCATTCTTGGAATGCGCCACTGAAGAATTCATTAATTCGGGCGCCAACAGGCCAAAGGGCTTCATTCTTTGCGCCCCTTATCGGAAGGTTAGAAATGCTTGATATCAATATGCTGCGCAAGCAGCTTCCCGAAGTGATCGCCCGCCTCAAGACGCGTCCCTTCGATTTCCCCGAAAAGGAATTCAACGCGCTTGAAAGCGAACGCAAGGAAGTGCAGAGCAAGACCGAGGAGCTGCAGGCGCTGCGCAACCAGCTCTCCAAGCAGATCGGCATCACCAAGAGCAAGGGCGAGGATGCGGCTCAGTTCATGGCCGAAGCCGCAGCCATTCCGGAAAAGCTGAGTGCTTTGTCTCAGCAGCTCGACAGCGTGCGCGAACGCTTGAACGAACTCTTGATGAGCATTCCCAACCTGCCTCACGAATCCGTCCCCGTGGGCCGCGACGAACGCGACAACGTCGAACAGTACCGCTGGGGCACGCCGCGCACGTTCGACTTCCCCGTGAAGGATCACGTCGACGTAGGCGCCGGACTCGGCCTTGACTTCGATACCGCCGCCAAGCTCTCCGGCACGCGTTTCTGCTACATGAAGGGACAGGTTGCGAAGCTGCACCGCGCGCTTGCTCAGTTCATGCTCGATGTGCACACGACCGAGCACGGCTACACCGAGTGCTATACGCCCTACATCGTGACGGCCGAAACGCTGCGCGGCACCGGCCAGCTTCCTAAGTTCGAGGAAGACCTCTTTGCCGCCAAGAAGGGCGGTCAGGAAGGCAAGGGCGAAACGCTCTATCTGATTCCGACGGCTGAGGTGACGCTGACCAACAGCGTCTCTGGCAAGATGCTCAAGGCAAGCGACCTGCCCATCAAGATTACCGCGCATACGCCGTGCTTCCGTTCCGAAGCGGGCGCCTACGGTCGCGACACCCGCGGCATGATCCGTCAGCACCAGTTCGACAAGGTCGAAATGGTTCGCATCGTGCGCGACGACGACAGCTATGAACATCTCGAAGAGCTCACGGCCTGCGCCGAAAACATTCTGAAGAAGCTCGGCCTGCCGTACCGCAAGGTACTGCTGTGCACGGGCGACATGGGCTTCGGTTCGGCCAAGACCTATGACCTCGAAGTGTGGCTGCCCGCGCAGAACACTTACCGTGAAATCAGCTCGTGCTCCAACTGCGAAGCCTTCCAGGCCCGCCGCATGGGTGCCCGCTACAAGGACGCCGACGGCCGCACGCACTACGTGCACACCTTAAACGGCTCGGGTCTTGCCGTGGGCCGTACGTTGGT
>OOAH01001937.1_pt1 | contig 16319 bp, 10 predicted proteins | sample 1671801 | NCBI WGS metagenome assembly OOAH01 (sample SAMN06348194, study PRJEB24527) | human gut metagenome | biome: human gut; feature: ankylosing spondylitis patient; material: feces | host: Homo sapiens | place: China | collected 2015-10 | reverse complement strand
GGACGGACTTCGTGGGATTGGGCTTGGCGGCCTGAACGCACCCCCAGGCGGCGCACGACCCCCAGCCGATGACGGCCTTGGCGTTGGCGCAGACGTGCCTGATCTTATTGAGGAACGTTTCGCCGCCCGGGATGCAGAACACGCCGTCGTTGCCGAGCGGAATGTTGCCTTCCACGGCAACGATGTAGTTGCCCTTGTACTTTTCGATCGTGTCGGCAAGGGCGCTTTCGGCCTGATGACCCGCGGCAGCCATGATCGTGTCGTCGTAGTCGAGGCTGATCAGATCCATCACCATATTGGCGGCGATGGGGTTGAAGCTTCGGATGAAGGCTTCCGTGCAGCAGGTGCATTCGAGACCGTGCAGCCAAACCACCGGCGTGCGGGGTTTGGTCTTCATGGCCTGAGCGATTTCCTGAGCGCCGGCGCTTCCGAGTCCGAGACTGGCGGCCGTAAGCGAGCAGAACTGCAGAAAACTTCTGCGGCTGATGCCCTGGCGTCGCAACGCTTCATATTGCGTTTCAAACATAGGCTTTCTCCTTTCGGTGAAGGGGCGATTCACAAGTTGTTTTGAATCTGACCGAAAACCGCAAAGGGTGCCTTATGCATGAATATGCCCTTTGCGGCTTTGTTCGGATGCTATCGAGGCAATTTCGGAAAACCTATACGCCGAAAGTACTTTTTATCATACCGCTGGATTACTTTTCGACTTACGGCTTGGTTTGGAAACAAGTTTGAACTCGAGGGACTAGTACCGACGGCCGATGCGGTTTAATGGAAATCGAGACGAAGAACTAGTTCGAACGGAGGAGGGCGATTTGGATTTACCCAAAATCCTGTAGCGGAATCAAGTTTGCGCCAAACATTTCGTGTCGTCAAAACGACGCAAAAACGCAAACGGTCTAGCGTGAGGATCGGAGCCTAAACACAAAAGAAAACGCGCCGACGGAAAGAAATCCATCGGCGCGGTGTAGGCAAATGAGCCGTCAGGTGCTCTTACTTTCCGCGTTTCTTGGCAGCGGGAGCGTCCTTGATGTCGGCGTTCTTGATGAGCGTATCGACATAATTCTGCACGCGCTGCTGGGTGAGCAGCTGACGCAGACCCTGCGCTTCGGCCGCGTAGTTCACAAAGCGCTGAGCCGGGCGCACGCCTTCGAGCTTGACGATATGCCAGCCCAGATGCGTCTTGATGGGCTTCTTGGCGATCTGGCCGGGCTTGAGGTTCTTGAAGCTTTCGGCAAACTCCTTGTCGAACATGTTGGGCGACGTCCAATCGATCAGACCGCCCATGGCGCGGTTCTGAGCCGTATCCTTGGAATTTTCGCGCGCAATCTTGTCAAAGTCGCCACCCTTTTGCACCTTCTTCAAAAGCGAGTTGGCGGTTTTTTGGTCGGCCACAAGAATGTGGCGCACGGACACTTCGGTCTTGCCCCAGCGCTTCTGTTCCTTATCAAAGAGTGCCTTGACTTCTTCTTCCTTCACCGGGTTCTTGGCAAGCCAGTCGTTGATGACCGTGCTCATCAGAATGTTCTTGGTGGCGTTGTCGATCATGCGGCGGACGTCGTCGCGCTCGGAAAGCTTTGCCTTGCGGGCTTCCTGCAGCAGCAGCGCGTCGCGCGTGAGAAGGTGGCGCACCTGCGTTTCGAGCTGCGGGGTGCGTTCCTGACCGCGGCTGGTGTAGACGCGAATGAGCTCTTCCTGCTGAGCCTTGCTCACGGTCTGTCCGTTGACAGTGAAGCTTGCGGTGGCGGCCAGGGCGCTTGCGGCGGCAAGAGCGGCCGCGCAGCCGACGGCAATGTGTTTGAGTGCCATAAATCTATCTTCCTTCTTCCGTTTAAAAACGAAACTCAATTCTTGTCATTCTCGCATCGAGGGCGAATTCTTGGCGATCCAAAAGCCCATGCCAATTGTAAAAATCAGTGTCAAGCTCATGAGGCCGAAGAGCTTGAAGTTGACCCAGGTGTCGGTCGAGCAGGTGTAGGCCACGGCGAGATTAATCACGCCCACAATGGCAAAAAACGCAATCCAGGCTTTCTGCAGCGTGTTCCAGAGCGCATCTGTCAATTCGATTTCGGCCGCGCTCATGAGCTTTTTGATGTAGTTGCGGCCCGTGCAGTGCGCAAACGTCAGGATGCCGCCGAAGATCCAGTAGAGAATGCTCGGCTTCCACTTGATGAACATTTCGTTTTGCAGCCAAATCGTGAGGCTGCCGAAGACGACGATTACGGCAAGCGAAATCCAAAGCATCGGCTCGGGTTTCTTGCCGCGCGCAAAAACAATGGCAATCTGAATAAAGCTTGCGACGATCGCCACGAGCGTAGCCAGAAGAACCGGTGCGTGCTCGGGGCCGGTGCCGCCTGTGATCGCACTGAGAATGTCGGCGGCCGTCTGCGGATCGGACTCCCCGAACTTGAACGCGCCGAAAAAGAGAATTATGGGAAAGAGGTCGAAAAAGAACTTCACGATTGTGACTTTCGCTGAGTGTTGAATCGGTTGCAGGACGCCGGCTTACGGCGTCGATAGGCGGCGATTATAAAGGGACTGCGGTCGAGGCCCGTAGACAAGAGCCGTGTGCGTGCGTAACATTTTCGGACATTTTGTTGCGCACTCACGCGGAATTGACGCACAGCGTGCTTTAGATTTGGCCTCGCCGAGCCCGAAGGTCGGGCTCAAACGGTTTTTTTATGAAAAGTACGCTGCGTCGCGCCAAGGCGCACGGATTGGATTTTTTCTATGAATCAAGGAATCAAATACGTACTTATGACTTCTGCAGCAGTCACGGCGATGTCGGCCGGTGCCGCGGCTCTCAAGCCCGTGCACACGGTCGAAGGCATCAAAAGCTATGAACTCGAAAACGGTCTGCAAATCGTGTTGTTTGCCGATCAAAGCAAGCCCACGGCGACCGTCAACACCACGTATCTTGTGGGCAGCCGCATGGAAAACTACGGCGAAACGGGCATGGCGCATCTTCTTGAACACCTGATGTTCAAGGGCAGCAAAAACTATCCCGATCCCACCAAAGAGTTCACGCGCCGCGGCTTTCGCATGAACGGTACGACCTGGCTCGACCGCACCAACTACTTTGTAAGCTTTACCGCGACCGACGACAACATGAAGTGGGCGCTCGGGTGGAGTGCCGACGCGATGACCAATTCCTTCATCGCCAAGAAGGACCTCGACACCGAAATGACGGTGGTTCGCAACGAATACGAAATGGGCGAAAACAAGCCTATTTCGGTGATGCTAAAGCGCATGCAGTCTGTGATCTACGACTGGCACGCCTATGGGCGCAGCACGATCGGTGCGCGCAGCGACATCGAAAACGTGCCGATCGAAAACCTGCAGGCCTTTTACCGCAAGTGGTATCAGCCCGACAATGCCGTTTTGACGGTCTCGGGCAAATTCGACGAAGAAAAGGTTCTGGGCTGGATCGAGGAAACCTTCGGCAAGATCAAGCGGCCCGAGCGCGTGCTTGAAAAGGCCTGGACGATCGAACCCGTTGCAGACGGTCCCCGCACCTTCGAAATCCGTCGTCCGGGCGAAACGCAGCTTGTGGCCGTCGGCTACCGTGTGCCTTCGGCTCTGGCAGAAGACAGCAATGCCGTGGAAACGGCCGTCGACATCCTCGCGGACTCCCCGCGCGGACGCCTCTACAAGGCTTTGGTTGAAACCGGCATGGCCACGCAGGTCTTCGGCTGGCCCATGGCCACGCGCGATCCGGGCTTCGTGATGTTCGGGGCGATGGTCAAAAAGGGCGACGATCTCGAGTCCGTGAAGAATAAGCTCGTTGAAACCATCGAATTGTCGTTTGCCAAGGTTCCGGCGACGGAAGAAGAAGTCTCCACAAGCCTCGCCGAAGCCGCGGTCGACTACGACCGTGCGCTCTCCGACCCCGAAGGCTTTGCGGTTGATCTGTCCGACTACATTGCTTTGGGCGACTGGCGCTTGTTCTTTGCCGATCGCGATGCGACCGCCAAGGTGACGAAGGACGCCGTCAACACGGCGGCTGCCACGTACTTCGTGCGCGACAACCGCGTCATTGGCATGTTCATTCCGGACGATCATCCGAAGCGCGCGCCGTACATGACCACACCCGATGTCAAGGACGTGATCGCGCGCGCAACGTTTAAGGAAGAGGGCGATCAGGCCGAAGCCTTTGACGCAAGCCAATCCAACATCGATGCACGCACCGAACGTTTCTCGATCGGCGGCATCGAAGTGGCGCTGCTTTCCAAGAAGACGCGCGGCCGCACTGTGACGGTTCTTACGAACCTGCAGTGGGGCAACCTTCAGAGCAACACCGGCAAGGCCGCTTTGAACGTTCTGATCGAACCGATGCTCTCGCGCGGCGCCGCGGGTCTCGATCGCAAGGCGATTGCCGACGCACGCACCGAACTCAAGGTGCAGGGCGATGTGTTGGGCTACACCACGACGGCCGAACACATTGTCGAGACGATCGAACTGAACGGCAAGCTGATTAAAGAGAGTACGTTCCCGGCGAAGGAAGCCGTCCAGCTCATGAAGCAGATGGCAACCATGATGCAGGCCAAGAGCGACGATCCGGTCTACATGGCCCGTGAAGCTTTGAAGAAGCACTTTGAGACCTATCCGGCGGGCGATCCGCGCAATCCTCCTCAGAATGCCGATCTTGTGAAGGCCTTCAAGTCGATTTCGCGCGACGAACTCTACGACTGGTACCGCAAGGCCTTCAGCACCGAGCACGGCGCTGTAGCGATCGTGGGCGAATTCGATCCGGCTGCCGTCAAGGCCGCTTTGCAGAAGGTTTTCGGTGAAGGCAAGAAGGTCGAGAAGGCTTATGCCTATGAGCGCTACTTCAGCGAATTCAAGCCCGTAAAGGCCGATCGCATCGTCATTGACGCACCGAGCAAGGAAAACGCGGTGATCGTGGCGCGCGTCGACTTCCCGGCTAATGTCGACGATAAGGATGCCGCATCAATCGTGGTGGCCGACTGGATCATGGGCGGCGGCACGGGACTTTCGAACCGCCTCGTCGATCGTCTGCGCCAGAAGGAAGGTCTTTCTTACGGTGTGGGCTCGCACGTGAAGCTGCCGCAGTTCGGCAACCGTGCCAGCTGGACGATGTCTGCCATTGTGGCGCCGCAGAATCTCACCAAGGCCGAAGATTGCGCCAAGGAGGAAATCCTGCGTGCCGTGAAGGACGGCTTTACCGAGACCGAAGTCAAGGAAGCCATCAAGGGCATTCTGGACTCCCGCGCCGTCAATCGTGCGCAGGATGACTACCTTGCCCAGAGCTGGCTGCAGTTCATGGAAGCGGGCAAGACCTTTGCCTTCAGCAAGCAGTTCGAAGAGGCGATCGCCGCCGTGACGGTCGACTCGGTGAACGCTGCGCTGCGCCGCATGGTTGAGCCCGAAAACGTCACCTGGATTCTTTCGGGTGACCTCGCCAAGGCCGGTTTGAAGAAGTAAGCCTGCGGCTGACAAATTCAATTCCAAACTAAAAGGCAGTGCCGGAGTTCAGAATCGGCGCTGCTTTTTTTCTCCACGACTATAGGCGCTCTCGCAAAAACGCTTCGCCTTCGGGGGTGAGTTCGATGCCGGCGGCTTTGATGCTGCCCGCAATCTCACGGGTGCACTCGAAGACGGCCGGATCGATTCTGCCCGCCGACTTGGGCCAGAAGACATAAAAGGGGATGGTGAGCGGTTCCTTGAGATCGATTAGCCGGCAATCGCTTGAAACGCTTTTGGCGGCCAACCGATCAGTGAAGTGAACGCCGACATTTCGTTTCACGAACCGTAAGGCCACCTGCGTGGAAGAAACTTCTGCGGCGATGCGGGCATTGGGAGGCATTAGGCGCCTGGCGTGCTCCTGCTCAAGCGTATCGCGCGAAAGAATCACAAACTCGGCTTCGCGACAGTCGTCGGGGCCGACGGCGTCCAGCTGCGCAATCGGATGCTCGCGGCTGGCAGCAAGGCAAAACGGCAGGTGTGCGAGCGCCGTTTTTTCCAGATCGTCGTGACTGCTCAGAAGCGTTCCGAAACCGACGTCGAACGGATGCGAGTATTTGGAGTAATGGATGTCGCGGCTTGCGTGCACGTCCATCGTAACGCGCAGCGTCTCTTCGTGGCGCTTCATGATGTTGGCGACTGCCGGAATGATCACGTCCGAGCAGTGGCGCGCCAACACGGCAATACGCAGCGTTTTTTTGCGATCGCGCTCGCGTGAGTACTCCTCGAGTCGTTGCCAGGCACGCATCGACTCCATGGCAACGCGGTAAAAATCGGCGCCTTCTTCGGTGACCGTCAACGATTTGCCGGAACGGTCGAAAAGGGTAAAGCCGAGACGCTCTTCGAGTTGGGAAATCACGCGGCTTGCGGCCGATGCGGAAAGTGCAATTTTGTCGGCGGCAGCCAGCAAACTGCCCGTTTCCACGACCGCGCAGAAAAGCCTCACCGATTTCGATTTGAGTTCCATGACTGAAAAAATCCAGAAAAAACAGGCGTGAGCAAGGTAAAGTGCAGAAAATGCACATAAGTCTGCAATATTTGCACTTTACGAAATATACCAAATCGTTCACAATGCGCATCAACAAAGACACGACGCCGGTCTTTCATAAAGCAAGAGACGGCTTGCGAAAGACGCAGACGACGGATCTCCTGTTCAAAGAGAAGCAATGGGCCGGTCGGGCAACTGATCGGCCCAAGTTTTTGGCGGGAACGCGTGTCGCACACTCAAATTAAAGAATCGCTGCAACAAACAAACCCGATTGCTGCATCTGGAGAATCAGCCGTGAGCATTCCTTATGATCCGCGCTCCTCGCGCGCCGAAGAATTCATCAACGACGAAGAAGTTCGTGCGTCTCTCGCCTACGGCGAAGAAAATAAGAACAACGCCGAACTGATCGACCAGCTTCTTGCCAAGGTGATGACCTTCAAGGGTCTGACGCACCGCGAAGCGGCCGTGCTCCTTGCCAACGACGATCCGGAAGTCACCAAGCGCATCTTCGACGCCGCAATCAAGGTTAAGGAACACATCTACGGCAAGCGCATCGTTCTGTTTGCGCCGCTTTACCTCTCCAACTACTGTGTCAATACCTGCACCTATTGCCCATATCACGCCAAGAACAAGACCATCGTGCGCAAGAAGCTCACGATGGAGGAAATCGAACGCGAAGTGATCGCGCTGCAGGATTTGGGCCACAAGCGTCTGCTGCTTGAAGCGGGCGAACATCCGAAGTACAACCCGATCGAGTACATCCTCGACGCCATCAAGACGATCTACTCGATCAAGCACAAGAACGGCGCCATCCGCCGCGTCAACGTCAACATTGCTGCAACGACCGTGGAAAACTACAAAAAGCTCCACGACGCTCAGATCGGTACCTATCAGCTCTTCCAGGAAACGTACCACAAGCCCACCTACGAGGAACTGCATCCGAAGGGACCGAAGTCCGACTACTGCTACCACACCGAAGCGCATGACCGCGCCATGCAGGCCGGCATCGACGACGTGGGCTTGGGCGTTCTCTTCGGTCTGAACCTTTACCGCTACGACCTGATTGCTCTGCTGATGCACGCCGAGCATCTGGAAGCGACGTTCGGCTGCGGGCCGCACACGATTTCCGTGCCGCGCATTTGCCCCGCAGACGACATCGATCCGACGACGTTTACGAATGCCGTCCCCGACGACGTGTTCCTCAAGGTGGTGGCTTTGATCCGCTTGTCGGTTCCGTACACCGGCATGATCATGTCCACCCGCGAAAGCGAACGCATCCGCACGGAAGCCTTGAAGCTCGGCATCTCTCAGATTTCGGGCGGCTCGCGCACCTCGGTGGGCGGCTACACCATCAAGGACATCACCAAGATCGAAAACACGGCTCAGTTCGATACGAGCGATCGCCGCAGCCTCGACGAAGTGGTGCACTGGCTCCTTGACAACCACTATCTGCCGAGCTTCTGCACGGCTTGCTACCGTGCCGGCCGCACGGGCGACCGCTTCATGGAATTTGCCAAGGACGGCTCGATTGCCCGCTATTGCCAGGCCAACGCCGTGATGACGATGAAGGAATACCTCTGCGACTACGCAAGCCCCGCAACTAAGGAAGCGGGCGAACGCGTGATCGCCAACGAAATTCCGAAGATCTGCCACGAGAAGATGCGTGCAGCCTGCGAAAAGCGTTTGATTCGCATCGAAGAGGGTGAACGCGACTTCCGCTTCTAATTTAAGAAGTCACTGCACTCTTAGCCGGCTTGAGAGCCCGATGGGTAGCGCCACCGGGCTTTTTGCGCAATGGGAAAAATCTGTGGGGTTTGGTGACTCGAAAGTGATGTTTGACCGACTGGATGAGTGGAGGTTTTGCGAATCGGTCGATTGGGAAGGAAAAAAATGCGGCTTTTTTGGGGTTGGACCAAAAAATGCTGAAGAATCAATGAAAAGCAGGGGCAAGTGTCTGTCGTTCTCGCATATACTGAAATAAGAAGTCCTCAAATTTTTTCTAGGAGGAATGTCATGAGAACGCCCCCCCTATTTCTCGTTCTACTGCGCTGTTTTGTAACGGCACCTTAGCATTCATAGATAAGCGCCGTCTCAACGTTCTTCACCTCGCTACGATCGTCGCTGTCGCCTCGATCTCGGGTACTGGCGCTGCTCAGCAACTTACAGAAATCAATACTGAAAACGTCGGCTCACTCTCCGGCATCGTAAGTGCCAACGCAACAGATGCACCGGCCGAAAGCATGACGCTTACGATCAACGGTAGCGGTTTGAGCGGCGGGAATTCCACAACGATCGCCGCAGGCTATACCGCTTCAGGGAATGCTACGGGAAATACATTGCAGGTAAATGGTAGCTATGCGAGCAAAACGTTGCACGCGGGCTACTCCCGAAGCGGTAGCGTCGACAAGAACCGAGTCGTCATCCAAAACAACCGCACCGAAGTCGACAGCGCAACCAAGTTCGGCAATATCTACGGCGGCTACAGCTATACAAGCGGCAACGCAACGGGCAACAGCATCGTCGTAAAAGCAGGCAGCGTCGCTGAAGCTTCAAGCAGAACGCTTTTTGGCGGGTATGCGAATGGGTCGGGCGCTAAAGTCGAAGGCAATTTTGTTGTCGTGGAAACCGGCGCATCCGTGGGCTTTAATATCCGAAGCGGACACGGTAGCTCAATTTCGGAAGCCAACGGGAACTATGTGCTGATCGAGAAGGATGCATCAGTCAAGGGGCGCATCTACGGCGCAACAACAAGCCGGAACGCGTCAAACAACTACGTTGAAATCCGAGGCTCAGTAACGGGCAACGTTTCAGCCGTTGTTGGCTCTAGTCTCAAATCCTCAGAGAACCCGACCATCAACAATACGCGAGTCATACTTGACGGGGCGAATATTGTCGGGAACGTATACGCCATCGACACAACGACAGCCATATCAGCCACGGGAACACGGGTTTCGCTCACGAATTCCACCGTCACGGGCTTCGTTCGCCTTGCGCAGACTTCGAGCGTAACTGGCGATTACGAATTTACAGGCGTCAACACAGTCGGGTATATCCAGAACAAAGGCAACTCAACCTTTACATTCCACATCGGAGAAGAAAATGCCGATGCGGCTGTACTTTCGCTCACTGAAGAGGGTTACGGGCTTGACCTCACTACAGGTACTGTTGTGATCGACGGACTCGAGTCGACAGAGCCCAACGGCACTTACAAACTCATCGACACGAACGGCGGCACGGTTTCAGTCGGCCAAGGCACAACGCTTCAGAAAACGGGCACTTTCGTCGATCGCCTTTGGGAAATTGAGTTCGACGGCGAGACCAGTGAAGGAGGCGAAAGCACTACGTTGACCCTCACCGAAGGCATCCAGATCACGAAAGGTGACCTGACATCGGGCGACCTTGTTCTGGCCTATGGTGAAGAGAGAGCGAACAACAACTCGAAGACGCTTGCCGAATCTTTCCTCGGCTCCGTTGCGTTCATCAATCAAGGCGCCGAATTCATCGCTGATGAAGGCATGCGCGCTATGGTCGATGCCGCAGAGATTGGAAAGGTTTCCGTCTTCGGTGCCATCCACGGCGGCACGTCCCGCTATGAAACAGGTTCTCATGTCGACGTTGACGGCGTAACGCTTGCTACCGGCGCCGTCACCAAAGTCAGAAGCTTAATGCTTGCGGGCTTTGTCGAAGCCGGTTGGGCCAGTTCCGAAAGCCACGTGTCCGGCACGAAGGGCGACGGCGATCACGACTACTACGGCTTCGGTGCGGCACTGCGCTACAGCTTCGAAAATCCGTTCTACATTGACGGCTCTGCTCGATTCGGTTGGGCCTCGACGGAATTCGACGGCCGCTATGCCGATGCGAGCGCCAAGTACGATGCCGACAGTTTCTACGGCTCAATGCATATCGGGGCGGGCTATGTGTTCGGCCTGACCGAAAAGACGGACCTTGATGTCTATGGGCGTTATGTGCTCACGTATCTTGAAGGCGATACGACCGGTCTCGGTACGCCCGACGGCGAAACATTCGACATGGACGACACCATGACGCATGCGTTCCGTATCGGTGCTCGTTTAACAGGTGAGATCAACGAAAGTGCAGGCTGGCGCTTCGGTCTCGCTTACGAGCATGTGGCCGACGGCGACGCCGAATCCGACGTAATCGCCTCGGGCACTCGCGCCTCGCTTGACGTTCCGACGCTCGAAGGCGACACCGGTATTGTCGAGGCCGGCATCACGGTGCGTCCGAACGGAACGAGCCCCTGGTCGGCCAACATCGGCATCAAGGGCTACGTCGGCGACCGTGAAGGCGTTTCCGGCAGCGCTTCAATTGTCTATTCGTTCTAAGTCGTCGAATCTTGAGCAGTCTCTCGGTTTTTTGACGAGAGACTGCGTAACCTACTGCACCAGTTCGTAGCGAATATTTCGCGTTGCGCCGATCTTACGCAATAAATTCCCATCGGTGAGCTTCTTCAAAAGCACTAGCGTTGTTGTCTGCGAAGTGCCCAGAAGCTTTTGCACTTCCTGTCGGGAAATGACGGGTTGGCTGGTTGCAAAATCGAGGACCTTTTGTTCTCGCTCGTCGATTTTTTCGGGAATCTGCAGCAGTGGCGTTGCACGCTCCGATATGCGTAAGTTGTCCGGGCGTTCGTTGCGGTTCGGTAAAGTGAGCTTGAATGCGTTCGGAGAAGCGGAAATTTCGGGCGCGAGTCCCGATTTCTTGTAACTGCCTACTATGGCAGATAAACCCGTACCGAAGCCGACTGCAAGCTCGAGCTTCTCAAAAATTGCCGCAAGTCCCGGGTTACGCATTGCCGGAACGCCAAAGCGTACGTCCTCCGTTGTGAGACCGGAAGTTATACCTCCGGGACTTACGAACTCGAGCCTATTGCTCAATAAATTCACCAAGATGGAACCGTTGACGTCATAGTCGCGGTGTACCAGAGCATTGGTTAGTCCTTCTTGCACAGCCGACGGCGGATAGTCTCTGAGATCTTCACACTCAGGCTCGTCAGGGCCTGATCGAAGGAGGTTTTTGGCGTTCAGATAAACGCTCGCGTCTTGTAACTGCTTGAGCAAAGAGCCGCTGAACTCAGTTCGCTCGAGAATCAACGATTTTTCCGAGCCTTCGAAGACGGCGATTTTGATCGTGTGCTCGCACTGATCCGAAATAAGTCGACCGAGAACCGTGTAGAGACCGTCGCTGTTGATGACTTTGAGTGCCTTCATTTGCGGCGGATCGAAAGAGAGGCCTTTCTCGGCAAAGAAAGCAGCGGCTTCATGAAATGTCAGGTTCTGCTCGAACGACACGCGGCACTCAACATCGGGGCCGCCGGATTCGATCAACATTCGTCGGATTTCCTGTTCGCCGGCCGGAACATTCGCGGAGCCCGAGCGCACCAACACGCCAGGAGAGCAAAGTCCGAGGCTTGAGAGAAAGTAGGGGCGGCGCGTGCCGCGCTCGACTCGCACTTGCACGATAGGGCGCTCGTCGAGTTCAATCACCGAACAGCCAACAAAGGCAGAGAGATCGGGACAGATGCTCTTTTGTACATCCTCACGGATGCGGTTTGCGACAGCCTGCGCTTTGTCGAGTCCGAGGACGGTTCCATCCTCGTCTACTCCAACATAAAGCGTGCCGCCTTCGGTGTTTGCAAAGGCAAGCACTGTGTGCACGATGTCCCCGTTGTACACCGCTGCAGTGTCATGACGCATGTTTTTTTGGGCAAAGATCATTTTTCTACCCGTCAATAACATGATAGATAGTTAGAAATTTAAGATTCACAGCAATGCAAGTCAAGAATCAGGCGGGTGTAATGTTGGGAGCATTGCTGCGAAGTGGCAGATAATCAATGAGGAAAACGATTGATTTGAAAGGGAAATATTGCGATTATCAGATTGAATATGCTTTAATTAAAGACAGTTGTATCCGACAGTTATGTAGTCATATATTGGCGCCATAGGAGAAACAACCGCATGTCCGACGCGAGCTACAAAATCGACGATTTGGAACGGATCACCGGGCTGACGCGCCGCACGATTCGCTTCTACATCCAGCAAGGTCTGTTGGCGCGACCGATCGGGGAGCGCCGCGGCGCTCACTATGGAGCTACGCATTTGGAGGCGCTCTTGCGCATCCGCAGGCTTGCTTCGGAGGGCTTTACGCTCGAAGCGATTCGGCGGCTGATGCTCGACGACGGCCGCACACGCGCATTGCCAACAGCTTTGCCTAAGCCCGGCACTTCGCGCACCTGCGTACACATGACGATTGCGCCGGGGGTGGAGCTCACGGTCGACCCGATGGCGGCAGAGCTTACGCACGAACAAATCCGAGCGCTTCTGCAGCGCATCGCGGCGGTTGTTTCCGAGAACGAAACGGAAAAGGAAGACGCCTGATCCGGTTCATGTGTGTTAGTCACTACAGCCGAGGATATCCGCCATGCTCATATGGGAAGGTCTGCACAGCGCCGACGGAGAAGTTAGTCTCAAGCGACTGAAATGGGATTGCCGCATCGATCATCTGCACTGTCGAATGACGTCGACGCAGGAGTACGTCAATACGTCGCGCCGCACGATTGAGGCGGTCTACACATTTGCGCTTCCGTTTGATGCGGTGGTGACGCGCTTTGCGCTCGAAACCGAGGACAAAAAGCTCGAAGCGGTGATCCGCACTCAAGAGCAAGCTGAAGAAAAGTATGAGAAGGCGGTGGAGTCGGGCGACATGCCGGCGCTTCTCGAATACGCCGACAACGGCATCTGTACGGCAAGCATCGGCTCGATCAAGCCCAAGGAAAAGGTGGTGCTGACGATTGTGTGCGAGTGGATGCTGCAGCAGGTCGACGGCACAGTGCGCGTAACCATCCCGACCGTGATCGGCGCACGATATTCCAAGGACGGCAGTCAGGGAAAACTTCTGCCGCATCAAAAGGTCGAGACATCCATTTTTGCCGAATATCCGATTTCGGCTCATTTCGAGTTCATCGGCGAGCAGTATCGCAACGCGGCATTTGCAGCTCCGGGATTTTCGCCCGAGTGCCGATTCGAGTCCGATCGAGCGGTCGTGGACATTCACTCAGGCTTTGCCGACCGAGATCTGACGGTGACGGCAAGCGGTACCGAACCTTTCACGGATGCGTACTTGATTGCCGATCACCATGGCTATCGAGGGATTGCCTTGGTTCCGATCCCGAAGCTTGGTGAGCTTTCGCATGAGGTACCGGCAAAGTCGCTCAAGCTTTCCATTGTTGTGGACTGTTCGGGGTCGATGACGGGCGCGGCGATAGAAGAGGCGAGGAGAGCTCTGCTTGCCTTACCCGACGTGTTGAGCGAAAGCGATCGTCTGGCGCTCACGCTTTTCGGAAGCGAACCTCAGCCGGTTTTCAACAGACTTCGCAGTTGCACACGCGCTTTCCTGCGGCGGGATTATGAGTCGACCGTAGCCAAAATCGAAGCCGATCTCGGCGGCACGGAAATCCTTGCGGCATTGCAGACGGCGGGAAAAGGAGAACTCGGCAAGAGCGACATATTGCTTCTAACCGACGGCGAAACCTGGCAGACGGAATCGTGCGTGGAGGCGCTGCACAAACAAGGTCAGCGCGTCTTCATATTGGCGATCGGGCACGCCGCCAACGGCGAATTCTGTCGTACGCTTGCGGCTGTTACGAACGGTTTTGTCGAACGGGTGCTGCCGAGCGAAGACATGACGCAAGCTGTGCGCCGCATGGTGCAGCGTATGCGTGCTGCCTCGCTTTCCGTGCGCTCGCTCACGCCGCGCTTCAATCTATGCCGCACCGACCCGATCGCCACGGTGTTTGCGGGTGAAACACTCGCCCTGTACTTCAAGTTCGCGAGACTGCCCGGAGAAATTGCAGCACTTGAACTCACCGACGGACGAACGAATTATTCGGTGCAAGGAGCTGCCTGGAAGCTCGTCGAAGACGCGGGGCTTCTTAAAATCGCCGCCAATCGGGAACTCAAAAGCGGCAATGTCGACGATGCTCAGAAGTTTGCCGAGGAGTATGAGCTTTTGAGTGAACACACGAGTTTTGTGTTGGTCAACGAGCGGGAAGCCGACCAAAAGAGTCTTCGCATGCCGGTGCTGCAGCAGATTCCGCAGATGCAGGCGGCTTATCAAATCTCGCCCAGTATCCTTCCTGACATCTGGATCGGAGCTGACAAGTCGAAATCGTCTTCGTGGCTCAGCGGTGTTCCTGAAATCCTCCGGGGACGCGAGAAGGCAGTGTTGGGCGAGAGTTTCAAACTCACAGCGCCCGCCGACTGGTCGGATGAGAAAGCAAATTCCGAAGAACAGCACGTCGGAGGATTCCATAGACCCGGCGTGGATATTCTGAACTGTTGTCTTCCGCGGCGATACGAATTGCCTGCATTGCTCTATAAGCGCGCCGAAAAGGTCTATCTGTCCGATGCGATCGATGCAAATTTACGTGCACATTTGGCCGAGATTGCAGAGTTTCTTGGTATTGATGATGTGACCGTGTTTGTCGTTTACACCATCTGGCTGCGCTTAAAGACAGGCAGAACGCTTCTAACTCCGGCGTTCATATACGACCGAGCGGTTAAGGCAAAGCTTGAGAAGAATGACATGATCGCTCTCTTCACGGAATTTGAAACCGTGTTCGCGGAGAGCTCGCAGAAGGAGGACGCGAAGCAATGATTGACTTGGTTTGAGTGGGTGAAAGGCAACAGCCGCAACATCCGGACAGAGCGTTCGAGAAGCTGCGGCTGTTTCAATAAACATCCTATGTTGGATGTCTAACTCAAAAGTTTAGGCAAGCAAGCCTAATTCTTTCTTGTAGCGAGCCACGATCGGTGCCATCTTCTCAGGCTGCGCCATGAGCATCGGGTCGACCAAAACTTCGGCCTGCTCGTACGTCAACAGTCCCCTCTCAACAACGGCCTGCTTCACGGCACAGCCGTGCTCTTCGCAGTAGTGAGCAACGCGCACGCCTTCGGGGTAACCGAAGACAGCCGCCACAACCGTCGAAAGCGCAATCGATTCCTCGGCTTCCATACGGCAACGGACGAAATTGGCCGTAATGCCTTTGACACAGTGTTCGCGCAGAATGCCGATTTCGGAACCCAAGAGCTGCAGATTTTCAAAGAGGCACTTGTAGAAGGTGGCATCCCACACGTTGAGGTCGAGTTCGCCTTCGTCCACGGCCATGGTGATAGCCAGGTCGTTGCCGCAGATCTGGTGCGCGATCTGAATCACCATTTCGGGCACCGTCGGATTGATCTTGCCAGGCATGATGGAGCTTCCGGGCGAAAGAGCGGGCAGATTAATTTCCATCCAGCCGGCGTGAGGACCGGAACTCATCAAACGCAGATCTTTGCAGATCTGCAACTGGTTCTCATCAAGAATTATGCAGGCTTCAGATTCGGTTCATTGTAGTTTTGTGTTACCCTTTTAAAAAGTCCACAAAAGTTTACTTTGTTACCTCTCTGTTGCTTGCTCGCAATTTCTTGCTTGCATTCACTGTTCAGTTTTCAAGGTGCAGACCTCTGATCCTTTTCAAGACCAGATTGAAATGCTCGGACGCTTGCCCAAACACTTCAATCTATTCTTGGTGGAGGTTACCGGACTCGAACCGGTGACCCCTTGCTTGCAAAGCAAGTGTTCTACCAGCTGAACTAAACCCCCAACGACGCGCTACATTTTCTGCGGAAAATGAGGCCGCTTCGCGGCGAGCGCGTCTTCAAAGGGGGACCAGTCCCCCTTTGAGGAACCCCCAGCTCTCCGAGGGGACGAGAGAAATCATTTCAGAAAGGTCATTGATTATGAAAAAAGATATCAAATTCAGCACGCGCATGGCGTCCGCCGACCGTGAGAA
>OOAH01001935.1_pt1 | contig 16323 bp, 9 predicted proteins | sample 1671801 | NCBI WGS metagenome assembly OOAH01 (sample SAMN06348194, study PRJEB24527) | human gut metagenome | biome: human gut; feature: ankylosing spondylitis patient; material: feces | host: Homo sapiens | place: China | collected 2015-10 | reverse complement strand
GCAGATGCCGATTTTGTAGTTTTCTCAAATTACTGTCTTATCGGCACACGCCGAACTCCCGTCCTCTTTTTTATTCCTTTACCGGTTCACGAGCAGCTTTTTCATGCCGCGCTCGAGACCGTCGACGGTCAGCGGGTACATGTCCACCGCCCTTGCGATATAGCCGTAGCTCTCGCCCCAGTAGCCGCCCCAGCGCGGGGGCTCCTCGGGATTGAGCCAGATCAGGTGGTCGTAGTGCTCGCAGAAGCGCTTGATCTGATCGAGGCCCGACCATTTCGCCTCGCCGGTGCGGTAGTCGTAGCGCTTTTCCATCAGCTCGTACATGTCCATCAGCGCATCGCCGACTAAAATGACCTTATACTCGCTGCCAAAATTCTGCAGGATCCAGTCCGTCGGCACCGCGTGCTCGCGGTACATCCGCGGGTCGGTATAGACGCTTGAATAAATGCAGTTGTGGAAGTAGTAGACGTGCAGCTCTTTAAAATGGTTCGACTGCCGCGCCGCCTGGAAGAGCATGGAGCAGAGGTTGGAATAATACTCCATCGAGCCGCCGGAGTCCATCAGCATCAGCACCTTGACGGTATTTTTGCGCGGACGCTTGTAGCAGACCGACAGCGTTCCCGCGTTGTCGCAGGTCTCGCGCACGGTCCCATCCACGTCGAACTCCGTTTTGGCCTCCTGCGTCTGCTCGGAATACTGGCGCAGCAGGCGGAACGCCATCTGAAACTGTCGGATATCGAGCACATTGTCCTTGCGGAAGTCGCGGAACCTGCGCTCCCCCGCCACCTGAAACGCGCGGCGGTACATGCTCTTCCCGCCCACACGGATGCCCTGCGGGCTGTGGCCGCTATTGCCGAAGTTTGAGTAGCCGTTCGTACCGATCCAGTACGAGCCGCCGTTGTGCTCCTCGGTCTGCTCCTTGAGGCGCTCTTCGAACATTTTGAGAATTTCCTCAATGCTCTTTTCCTCATAGCCCTGCGTGCGCAGGAACTTGCGGAACTCCTTCATTGCGGCGGCAGGGTTGTTGAGCCAGTCCATCAGCTCCTTGGGAAGCTCGTTCTGATATGGCACGCCGTCGAAGTATTCAAGGAAGATCTGGTCGAACTTGTCGTAATCCGCCTCGGACTTGACGAGCACCGCGCGACAGAGCTCGTAAAAGCCCGTGAGCGAATCGTGCTGCAGGTCCAGCATCAGCCCCTCGATGAGCGTCATCCACTCATTCAGGCTGACGCGAAAGCCGTGCGCGCGCAGAAGGTAGAAAAATCCAGTAAACATGGCGTTCTTATCTTCTCAGTCGGCGCTGCACGGTGGAGATATCCTTGTCCTTTTTGAGGAGCACCCCGATGAACGGGATCTCCTTCGTGATGCGGGACGTGTCCACGCCGGTAAGCTCGAGCGCGCGGATCCAGTCGACAAGCTCGGATGTCGAGGGTTTTTTCTCCACCGAGTCGATCGAGCGGATATAGTAAAACGCCTGCATCGCGTGCATCAAAAGCGTCTCGTCGACATGATCAAAGTGGACGCGGATGATCTTTTCCATCTGCTGCTGGTCGGGGAATTCAATATAGTGGAAGATGCAGCGGCGCAGGAACGCGTCCGGCAGCTCCTTTTCCGCGTTCGAGGTGATGATGACGATGGGACGGTGCTTGGCCTTGATGGTCTCCTTCGTCTCGGGAATGTAGAATTCCATCTTGTCGAGCTCCCAAAGAAGGTCGTTCGGGAACTCGAGGTCTGCTTTGTCGACCTCGTCGATCAGCAGCACGACCTGCTCGTCGGCGGAAAACGCCTCGCCGAGCTTGCCGAGCTTGATATACTTTGCGATATCGTCCACGCCGGATGTGCCGAACTGGCTGTCGTATAAACGCTGCACCACATCGTAGACGTACAGGCCGTCCTGTGCCTTCGTCGTGGACTTGACGCTCCAGATGATGAGCTTTTTGCCCAGCGCCTCGGCCACAGCCTCGGCGAGCATCGTCTTTCCCGTGCCCGGCTCGCCCTTGATGAGAAGCGGTTTTTTGAGCGCCATCGCGATGTTCACCGCATTCATCAGCTCCGGGCTCGCAACGTAGTTTTTGCTGCCTTTGAAAGTATTTTCCATAGTGTGCTCCTTGCAAAAAATCAAAATCAATGATATTTTACCCTTGCCACACGCCTCTTGTCAAATTCATTGTTTTGACCTGTCCTCAAATTTTTTCTAAAAATTTGAAATTTCCTCTTGCATTTCCCTGAAAGCTGTGGTAGTATAACACCGTTGTCCGATATGAGACACGCGCCGTTAGCTCAGCTGGATAGAGCGTCTGGCTACGGACCAGAAGGCCGGGGGTTCGAATCCCTCACGGCGTACCACCGCGAACCTATTGATTTCAATGGGTTCGCGGTTTTTATTTTATCTCAGGATAAGCTTCATACACCTTTTTTCTAACGTTTTTCTAACATCTTTCATTCAGGCATTCTGTCAGCTTATCTGCAAGGCTTTGCTTTCTGGAAGTGTCTAAATGCCCATAGATATTGGCAGTCGTTTGAATGTCGCTGTGTCCCATCCATTCCTGCACATCTTTCAGACCGCAGCCGTTGTTCAGCAGCAGACTGGCACAGCTATGACGAAGCTCATGGAAGCGAATGTGCGGCATTCCGTACCGTTCAAGCATTTTTGAAAAATGATGCGTCACATAGTCCGGAGCAAATGTGCGCCCATCGGGCCATTTGAAAACATAGTCATTCTTCTGGTAGGCCTTGCCGAACAAGCGCTGGTTCTCTTCTTCCTCAGCTTTTGCTTTCAGAAAAATCTCCCGTGCTTCTTCTGTCATAGGAAAGCTTCGGCGGCTGCTTTGGGTTTTCGTCTTATCCTTTTCCACGGTGACAATCATCTTACAAACCGTGTGGCGAATCAGCACCATACCATTTTCAAAATCAATACTGTCCCACTTCAAGCCGAGAAGTTCGCTGCGCCGCAGTCCATAAAGCGCTGCGATCTTTACAAGCGGCTGTATCGGATCACCGTTCAGGGCTGTAATAAGCTGCTGCAGCTGCTCCGCACTATAGAAATGCGCTTCATGGCGTTCTCTGCGCGGCATTTCAACATATTGACAAGGGTTCGATGGAATCAGCCCATCTTTCACGCATTCCGCTAATGCCTGGCCCAAAATACCTTTATGGTGGCGCATGGTTTTAGCGGACAGTCCGCCTTTACCATCTTTACGTCCATTCCGATATTTCTCATCAAAATAAGTCTGAAGTACCTCTACCGTACAATCGCACAGTTTTAGCCTGTTCTCGTCAAAGTATGGAAGGATATGTGTTTCAGCCGTGTGCTGATAACTTCTGTATGTCACCTCATCTACTCGCCGCTTCATGCGTGTAAGCCATCGCCGAACACAATCCGCCACCGTCATATCTGAACACACTACCGGATTTCGCTTTTCTTCTTCCGTCAGTTTCTCCCGCAGCATCTGTTCCGCCTTGCGTTTATTTCCTTTTTCGGTCAGGCCGGTAGATATCCATTTTTGTTTTCTCTTTCCGTTTTCGGCGCTGTTGAGCACCATATAGTATTTGCCATTTTTTACTTGCAGACTCCCTGTCATAATAACTCCTTTCGACAGCGAAGATTGTCTGCTATCATGGATTGGCTACAGTATAGCGTGCTGACAGCACAAAGTCAATTAAGCACGCCTTTGGTATAATGATTTTTGTACCAATGCGCTTATAGCCTATCTGATGTGTATGGACAAGTTGATACACGGTATTTCGTCCAAGTCCCAGAGCCTTTGCAGCTTGAGAAACCGTTAGGATATCAGAGTATTCTTTGAACATGTAATCCCCCCCTCAAAACATTGCGCCCTCACTGGGCAATATCTTAATATGGACAATCGAATAGACAGGCGGCAAACCCCGTCCTCTCAGACTACCGTGCGTACGGTTCTGTGCACGGCAATTCAATCGCTTAAGTGCAACGGCCCGTATCGGGTGAAGATACTGTAGTATCCCGTCCGTACGAGCCGATCGTTCTTTATTGACTATGTTAGCACTGGATCTCCGACCACATGTCCCAACAGGCTTTCACATACCGCCATCTGTAGAAAGAATATTTCGGTATGCCCAACTTCATAAGATTCCGTATTCCCACTTTCGGAACTTCCCATTGTTTCCAGATGTAGGCTCGGAATCTCCGTGCTTTCCAAATGCCCTTACGCTGCTCTCTAACTCTTCGTCAGTACCACAGCATATTGGACTAATGTGTTCCCTATCTTGAAAAAGCAAATGCTGCCATCGTGCAGCAGACCATATGCCGCCTTGTAACCTATGCCACCCAACATCTCTCTAAGTTGATCAACATTTACTACATCTGGATATGCGGCAAACATTCTCTCTTTCATACGCTCACCTCATCTATGTATTCTGCAAGAATCATAACAGCAAAAAAGAAATGCTTTTTGGCTTAACCCAAAAGCATTTCTTTTTGGTACAAAATAAGCATAGCACCCGAAGCGGATATGAAGCCTCGGAGGCTATGCTTATTTTTGTTATAATGGGAGGGCAATGGATGGACGGTTTCTTTGGTGAGCCAAGCGCTCGAGCTGTAAACAGTCCTCCGCCCTCTTGTTATAAAGATTCGATTGAGCAGGTTGCTCCGGCTATGCCGCGTGCGCGTCACGAACCAAATTGAATCGTAATAAGCCGGTGCGGAAGCATTGCAATATTTTATCAGGAAAGAAGGAATGCCCATGCTCAGTATCGGGATCGATGTGTCCAAAGGAAAAAGCACCGTGTGCGGAATGAAGCCGGGGGGAGAGATCGTGTACGCTCCGTTTGAAGTTCAGCACACAAGAGAAGGAATGTCGGAGCTCGTATCACTGCTGCGCGGCAGCGGCGAAGAGGTTCGTGTCGTTCTGGAAAGCACCGGCAGCTACCATTGCCCGGTGGTAGCCGCATTGTTGGAAAACGGAATATTCGTCTCCGTTGTCAACTCGCTGCGGATGAAGCGGTTTTGCTCACAAAGTATCCGCAGGGTGAAGACCGATCAGATCGACGCCATGCAGATCGCTTTGTACGGTCTGGCCTATTGGCAGGAGCTTCAACCGACCAAGCTGCCGGAGGATACATATCGGGAGCTTCAACTCCTGGCGCGGCAGTATTACCAGATGACCTCCCTCCTGATCAAGGCAAAGGTCGATTTTAACGCCATCTGTGACCAGGTTTTGCCCGGTATGCAGGAGCTCATGAGCGACCATGCCGGACGGCACAAGCTTTCGGACTTTGTCCTGCGGTATCATCACACCACACATATCCTCGAAATGGGAGAAACGCGTTTTCGGAAGGATTATTGCAAATGGGCGGAAAAAAGGGATACCGCAATTGCGAACGTATGGCAGTGCTCATCTTTGCCACAGCTCAAAACGGTATCCCTGTGCTTCCCAATGCACCATCCACGCAGATCGTCATTACGGAAGCGATACGAGTCCTCCACACAGTGGAGGCGTCCCGTGACGCTATTTTAACACAGATGCAGGCTCTCGCCAAGACTCTGCCGGAATATTCTCTCGTGCGCGAAATGCCCTGCATCGGGGACACGCTGGCTCCGCGCCTGATTGCGGAGATCGGAGATGTCCGCCGCTTTCATAGCAAGCGGGCTCTTATCGCATACGCCGGCATCGATGCGCCGCCGTACCAGTCCGGCAAATTCTGCGCGAATAACCGGCATATCTCCAAGCGGGGAAATCGCTATCTGCGTAAGACCGGGTACGAAGTCATGCAGAGCTATGTGATGCACAAACCGGCAAACGACCCGATCTTTACATTCATTGAGAAAAAACGCGGTGAAGGGAAATGCGGTAAACTTGCCATGGTGGCAGGCTTGAATAAGTTCCTCCGGATCTATTATGGCAAGGTCACAGAGCTCTACCGCAGCTTGCCGGCAATAGAATGAGCTGAGATCTCCAATACTTTATTTGAGGCGGCCAAGTGTGTTCCGTTTTGCCGCCTCTGCTTTGCTATACTCTTTTTCTGCCTATAACTTTTCTTTTTAATTAGGACTTGACTTTTTAGCAGGTTTCCAGCATAAGAATAACACAAGATATCCGGAAATTTCAATCCCCATGATGCGGTAATTTTGCGGTAACATTTTCGGTAATTTTATTCTACGCTACTAACTATATCGTGTGTTAATTTTGCCAAAACTCTTTTTCCCCAACTCTCCTCCTCTAGATAATTAAAAAACACAAAGTTCTTTGCTTCATGTTTGTCGTTAAACAGGTCAGGATATTGAGTTACCAATCCTCCAAAATATGTATCATCGTATATATAAGCCGTTCTCAAAATATCTTTCACATAATCACCGTGCTTGCTATATAGTTCTTCCAATTTGAGCGTTTCTGCAGCGCGACTGATTTTTTCCTTAAGTCCTCTATCAATTTCTTCAGAATACTCGATCTTGATTTGATATCCGGCCGCCGCTCCAAGCCAAGATTCCACACTCTCTGCATCTACTCCATTTGCGACAAAGGTAACTCGCTCGCCATAAGAATCTTCATAGGGATAAATGAATGGTTCTGTGTACGTATCCGCATCTTGTTTCAAGCTATTACAAATGCTGCAACAGGGAATTAGATTGTACATAGATATCGCTAAATACGGATATTTCGATTTTGGAAAATAGTGATCATATTGAGGGCGCGTTCCGCTTTTGTTGGAAGTGAATATATAGCTACGATTGCAATATGGACAGGTTGTAACCCCCATCATCTGTGCCCATTTCTTACCGAGTTTTCTCCGGCAGAAATTGTCATATTCTCTTTTGAATCTCGCTATAACACTATCACTAACAATAACTCCAATTTGGCTGATCGCTTCTTTCAGCGTCAAAATATCACCTGTAATTAACCGTTCGATTTTAGCATCGTTCAATTGTCCATCGCAACTGCAGTAATTGAAGATAGCGTCAAAATCCTGATTTTCCCGCTCTTTTAGAAGTAGGTCTCTTATTCGAGGGCAAACATCCTTCCCAAACTCGTTTCTATTTTCTACATCTATTTCCGAAAGTCTAATCATTATTCTGACTCTCCAATATACTAATTTGATGCTGGAGGGCATCCCTCTGACTTTTTAGAAATTCAAGCAACTGATTCCGTTCTTCCCGTGGCAGAGCGTTCATATTCTGGTTCTGTTCTTGGTTACCAACAATTCTCTCTATCTGTTTTCTAATGATTGGTTCGCCGATCAACTCAATACTCTTGTGCATATCATCTCTGCTAATTTGACCTGCCTTGAACCCTCTGATCCACGAGTTGATTTTACTCTTTGCAAATTCACCTACCGCTAATCCATCCTTAATAAAAAAGGCATCTTTATATAGCGTATGAATGTTCGCACCGAATGTTTGAGTTCTACGCTTATCCTGTATGGTCCTACCACCTTCCTTACGTAAAAAAACAGAGTTCTCTCTGGGTATATCCGAAAGGATAATGGGAGAATGGCTCGTAAGAATTACCTGAAAATAATTCGCAGGAAATTCCTCCTGAATTGTCTCCAAGAGATCCTTTAATATCTGGCGCTGCCATTCCGGATGTAAATAGAGATCGATCTCGTCAACAAGCAATAAGATATTTTCATTCCATTCAAAGTCAAGTCCTTCAAAAAAATCATTCATCTGGGAAACAAAGTAAAGACGCGACATAAAATTGAGCAGTGCACGTTCGCCAGATGACATTTGAAGATTTTGGATGTCTAAATACTTGAGAACAAAAGATGAGCCGTGTTTAATATGCTCTATCAGCGGAGCAAAAGCTTCGATATTTACCCTCGCAAAGACTCTTCGCCCATTATCCCCCTGCGGCAACAAGTTGTTTTGGATTTCTGCATGTGTCAAAATCTCTTTTAGTATTTCAAGTTCTTCTATCGCGTCTTGATAATATGTTTTTGCCCTGCTATGGGGTTGAGCTATAATAAAATCTCTACACAGATTAAATGCATCGTCGGCATTCAATGTCCCCTCCAAGGAAAAGTCCTCAAAGGCAAATAGCAACTCAAAAATCAGCTTATAAACAGCATCCTGCCACAGATCATCATTTCCATCTGCTATTACTTGATGGATCGTCTCTCGATACCGTCGATACACATCTTTTATATAGTCTTGTGAAGCGTAACTGGTTGGATAACTGACCTGAGGCGAACGAATTGCAATCTCAGCACCTGTACGTTTAACCGTAAAGGCTATTTCTGAGACCATTTTTCCACGGAAAGTCTTTCCGCTTTGATTTAAAAATAGATAAAATAGCAAATCGATAAGCATTTGCATACTCTTACTATTTTCTTGCGTGGACAAGATATCTGACAGGGTGTTGAACGCCGTGGTTCGTTCACCTTCCTCAGTAAACATGTACTTTTTCCTGTAAAAGCTATGAAACATTACTGACAAAGTTTTATCAGTAATTGTCACATAGTTGATTCTACCGTCCTCTGTCAAGTTCTGATTGTTCTCATACGCTCCATTCGATAAATATATGTGAGAGACTTGTCTTAGAAGGCCCAAGTCTCTAAAACTATTAGCGGTCTGTGGCTGTATTCTTGTCTCGTTATATGTAATTGGGTCATGTGTTATGTTGATTATTCTTGGACAGTCTTCTTCATGATCCCAATATACTGCGATAAACTCGTTTAGTTCATTTTGCTCTTCAGTCCATTGCATATATTCTGCGCGATTTTCTTCCGATAATGGTATATCGCTGAGGCTGGTAAGATACTCAAGCAACGTTGTCTTTCCTGTACCATTTTCACCTATAACAGCAGTAACATTTGCAATGCGATCAGTCCGAAAAACATTGATTTTGTCAAGTTGATCGATCTGGAGTTCCTTTCTATCATCAAAATACGATACTGAATATTGAGGTGAAAAATTAAATCCCATCTGCTGAAAGCACCTATGTTTGTCTCTATTGATCCAAAGATATATAAGTTCTATTTTCATAATGGCTCCTCTTAGAGTTAATTATTAATTTGCTATTGAATTTAATGCGCTGTAGTTTTCACTGCGCCCGCAGATAACCAAAATACTTTTTTCCTATGCTCCACACCATTCCAATTTGCATTTGAATTATATAATATAATGGTAAAATGAACAAGTGACTTCATCCCCTGCAGTTTTACACTCAAATCAATGAGTTTTCTTACAGCGTACTTGTCCCTGGCCCGTATTCCGTGATAGTCACATTTTTGATTTTCATAAAAGTCCCTCCATTTTGAATTGCAGCCGTGAAACGACTTCCCACATTTGTGGTGTGTTGCGTGTCGAAAAACGTTGCATATTGTCTACTATAAAATGCTTGCATATTGGAATCTCGCAGATTGCTGGATTCCAATATTGCGAGCATCGATAGTGGAGGGGTATACTTGCTATAATGATACCAGATCATAACGGTAAAATAGCAGCGCACTTTGAAAAGCCTGCTCAACATTGACGAAGGGGATGCAAAATGCGGAAAAGGTTTGTCAAATTATTACTTTTTAAGGTGGATACACAATACAGACTTCTCTATGGGTTCAGCAGTGAAACCGAAGAATCCTCATATCCGTGGAAGGCCTTTCCTGCTGACAGGAAGGGGCAAAAGCTGATTGCAAAGGCGATTCTATCGCCAAGCGAAGCAGATAATTTCTTGATAAGTCTGACGGGCACCGAACCAATCATGTTATGCGAAAGGGTAACTCTCAAATCGCCGCAGTTGTATAAAAGAGAGCAGCTCCTATATTCCGATGATGAAGAACGGCAGACTGTGCCCATATCCGAATTCTGTTATCTCTCTGAATTTTGGAACAGAGAAAAGCTTTCTCTTTTGAGTGAGATACAAAATGAATTCAGTGCAGATGGTAGAACACGCTACGAGCAGACACTTGAACTTCTTGAATGGGCAAAATGCAACTGTGGAATTGACTTCTGTATAGATGGACGTCGTTTTGGCAACTACGAAGTTTATTATCGTACCCCTGAGAATAGCAGTTTTGAAATAGATATCCACAAGGATCAAGGCCTGCGGGTTACAACGATTCGTAAGTGCAAAGATTTTGCAGAAGATATCATTGTTAACTGTATTGGAAAGTATAAAGACTATGTGATCTGCAATCAGACACAAGTGTGGCCTGCAAATAAAAAGGAAATCTACTTCGAGGCTAATGAGCCAATGACATCGGTTGTGGTCCACGCATGGAATACCGCCACAGGAAAGCTAATCGTCTCCCAAAGCATTGCGCTGATGATGGGACTCTCCATCATCTCAAGTTGGGGCGGTACTCCATATCAAATCGGAGACTCTTGGACAAATAAATTATTACATTCTGTAGCAAAGAGCAGCGAACTGATTCGAACTCAACTCATGAAAGTCCAACGCATCACTACGGATCGTGCAATCAGCATCCGCAGCGAACATGAGTCCGTGTTAGATGAGGCGATGGAGAACGGCTACTCTCTTTTTAAAGATTATCAGGAAAAAAAAGAAACTGGGGCATTTATTTCTAACACCCCCACAACCGGAGAGATCGATAGCTTTTTGCAGGTAAGAGCATATATTGAGCAATCCTCTGTTTGCAAGGCGGTAATTGCTGATCCATACTTCTCTGCACGGGCAGCAGAAAAGCTGTTGACAAGAATACAACGAACAGACCTTGAACTGGAGATCATTACCTCGCTTGGCTCGCTTGATCCGGACACAAATCAAAAAAGTAATGTTTGCGAGGAAACTCGCGCTTTTTTACAGCGGACAGCACCCCTTCTCCACAACAATCTGGTGGTAAGAAATCTGACACGTGGTGAAAAAGGCGTCTTTCACGACCGATATCTAATTCGGTATCACAAGGACGGTACGATCGATGGATTCCTTCTGAGTAATTCTCTCAACTCTATGGCGCAAAAGTTTCCGCTTGTCATAGCTCCGCTGGAGCATCGGGTATGCATGGAAGTTTGTGAGTACCTGAATAGTCTCTCTGATTCCGATATCCAACAGCAGAAGCCAAGAGCATTGAGAATCTCAAATGAGGTCCTTTTTTGCTCTGAGACATACCGGTGTCAGGTTCAAAGCGAAACTTCAGCAGAGTCAGCAGCGGAAAGGTATTTGCGGCAGTGGTATGATGAATCGTCAAAGCAGATATGTATTTGCAAAGATGATTTCTCTACAGTCCTTACGGCCGTAGCAGAGCGAGCACAAAGTGATCGAATAGATGCATGTAAAATGTTCTGTTATGCGCTGAGCAATATCTGCACGAGCCAAGTGGAACTGCTAACGGAAATGCTTCAATCCGCGGGTGGAGTTAAGGCTCTGTTCTTATCAGAGTTTCCAAATTTGGCAAAGGCTGCTGAGCAGCAGTGTGATTATCGGAAGTGTGGAGCATCTTCTCCAGAATATACACTGTGGGCACTACTAAACGGAAAAGCCCGGCCAAGCCCACAGGGGTACCACTTGCTGATTGATCAGGCAGGACATATCCATTTACGCGGACTCACATGGTTAACCTGCGGATACCATATGGCGCTCAAATTAGATATTACAGGATTCCTGACGCTGCTAAGTCAGCTGCGTTCTCCAATGATGTTTGATACACTGGCCTTTCAAATGGCAATCTCGCCACTCGATAGAGAACTATATTGTGCAGCAGCTTGCTCGGAACTGCTATATGTCCGCTTATTGAGTGCAGAATGGCTTTTTAATGCTATTCGCGACGAAAGGTCACAGTTTGAAGTTGCCAGAGAGATTTGGAATCGCTTCGAACCGGATGTGAGAGCTTTACAGGAAGCTATCGTGCTATCTAACGTTGTATTTCACGTTAGGACACGGCGGTTAGAATCAGAGGCGCAGTGGCAGGCAATTCAAGATGTACTGCTGTCCAAATTAGCATCCGACCTTCCTGCGTGCAGCGGTGAGGTAATAAATACCGCGTTAGATTGGCTGCATGATAGCAATGCCGTATCACGAGCAACTCTTCTTATGACACTTGCTGAAAGAATGGAAAACTCTCATCCGCAGAAGCAATTGCTGGCAAGGGCAGAACGAATCTTAAAACGAGAAATTCAAGACTGCCAAACCGCCTCGGATATTCCTAGGTCAATAGCACTCTATTTGAACTGCGCAGATGCGCTATACGGTGAAAATGCAGAAAATCACATTTTCAAGGATATTTTAGATTGGAACACATTTGAGGACGCCACAGAGCCAGAATTGCAAAACTACGATTATCATCGCTCGCGCAACGCCTTCATTTTAGCGCAGCGACAGATTCAAATACTGGAAGAAATGTTAGTAAAATGGCCTAAATCAGAAAAAACAAAGGCTTGGCGGAATACATGGGTGGGTCGGTTAAAGCAAATGCCCGAAAAACTCTGAACCTCCGTTGCATAGAATAAGCAAAGAGGCGCCGGGAGCGGTATACTCCCGGCGCCTCTTTGCTTATTCTTGATCGATAACAGGTCGACAAAAGCAGATAGAATTATCGAAACCGCATGGTTGCTATGCCTATCTTATTGATCGAATCATTTCTTGGATCAAGGGCACCTTGTCAGGGAACTGCGCTTTCACCATATCCAAGCAACGCTCCAGATTGCTTCTGATATCCTTTTTTGTCAGGCGATAGCGCTCGTTATGTATCTGGATACTGTCGCTCTGCACCTCTTCAACCTGCTGGGCAAGCTTTTGATGAATCGCTTGAAATACCATCCTACGATCAACACGAAAATCCACTCTGTCAGGATACCGTAAAAGCTCGATGGCAGAGAGCCATTGCGGAGGCGACAATTGGGGAGCAGCGTCCTCGTCAGCATTTTCAGGCAAGTGATCAAAGCGCTCTGTCACATTTGTTGCACAGAAGCTGGCAATGGCCGCATCTTTATAGTCATTGCAGCGGTCATGTTCCTGTTTTGCCTGTTCCAGCAGAAGACGCCCCTTCCAGTAATGTCCCATCGCCAGCCCGCCGTTGATGGCAATGTTAAGTGAGGTCAACTGTGTGCTGCTCGATTCGGAGACGTAGCCCTTGAGCACAAGCTCAGCCTTCTTCATGTGAGAATACGGCTGGCTGCCGCGCTGAATGCCGCATACGCTTTGAAGCACACGGTAGGCAAGCGCATAGTTGTCGTTCAAATGCCAACCATAAGATGCGGCATGTTGCTGGACAAAGGCGCCGATATCAGGATGACTCCTAAAAAAAGGAATCCTTGGGTCAGATTCATACTGATTTGCCTGATTGATCAACATCTGTGCCAGCAGATTCAACGCACCACCGCTTGTCCCAATCGCAGCCAAAACAAGGTATGCCTTGCTGACATAACCAAGGCGGGCGATCTCTTGATAGTTCTGATTGTTCTGATTAGCGGCGGAGACATATTTTTCATACGCCGCTTCAAGAATAATCTGAAAAATGTCGCAGCACGCCAGAACATTGCCCAAGCTGGGCTTCCATCGAGGGAATAAATTTCTCCTAAAAGTACGAACAGCTTCATCCCGTTTGTACATCGATCCCTCGTGATAATCCCTGACAGCCTCTCGAACTGCATCAGCCAGCTGAGAGGAAAAAGGCAGCGTACCGTTCATCTTGGTATCCGTCACGTTGAGCAGATCTTCCATACGGGCGTTGAGACATAAGGCCACCTGAAGGTAGCCGTCCGCTTTTGGAATATTTAATTTCTTTTCGCCGTTGATACACTGTTGGGCATACCCGACACATTTGACCAGATCTCTTGTCCCCGCAACCCCCGTTCGATAGTCCCTCGCCAGCATTGATAGCGCAAGCGAGAAAAAGAGACAGTATTTTGTCTGCAGCGGATCACTCTCATCCAGTGCCTTAAAAGACAGCACAAACCTTTCGCAGAGTGTTGATCTAAGCTGACATAATTGGGAGTACTCGTTCTTAGAAAGCTCACCGCGACGGATGACGGCATCAAGAAGGCGAATCAAGATGGCCGGCAAAGCAATCTGTGCGCAGGTGTCAGAGAGGTCGGTGGTGTCTTGCGCGCTGATATCATAGATAGAGAGGCCAAAGTATTGCCGTAAGATCGAAATAGCATCAAAGAGAATGCTGTTATCAAGAGTTTCGAGCTGTAACAGAAATACCTCCTGCGCATCAGGGGACAGCGCAGCAAGATTGATTCCGTTGCAGAGGCCATAGACCACGTTTGCAATATGAAACGCAGCAAAGAAATCTCTATAGTTATCGTGACAGAAGCTGATATTTCTTCCGTGATGACAGAGCAGGCCGGATGGGAAAACAGTATAGGGAATAGCTGCTGTCAAATCAGAAATATCAGGATTACTATCCTGATAGAGTTTTCGCAGAGTGTTCCAAGGTTTTTCCAGCGTCTCAGGGTTCTGATTCTTATATTCATTCCAAATGTCTATGGTCGGCAGATATGCAGAAAGGCACGCATATGTGCGGGCATAGGCATCACGCCTGAAGAAGTTAGGGCTCTTTATGGGTGTAAGCGCGGAATCTAAACGGGAACTGAGCGCCATTTGATACCCCAGATACGGTAGTACTTTTGTCAGGATAAAGCCGCGCAACTCACGCTCGGCAGAGGTAATATCGCTTCTTAGATTGTCAATCTCACGCAGCAGCATTTGGAGCATCAATGTGGTTTTCTCTGGAGTACCATTATTCAGGTGGTCTCGAAAAGCATCTGTGATCCATCTTCCTGCATCCTTGCCGGACGGCTGCATAGCCTGGCGATAAAGCACCAAATAGAAGGGAGTATCCAGAATATTACGAGCAGCAGGAACCAAACAGCGCTGATTTGGCTCAAAATAGTCATCAATCTGCTCCTGCGACAGTTCCTTGATGTAGCAGTTGTGGAAATAGAACTTTAATCTATCAATCTGGTCAGCGTCAAAACCGTTTTCATATTCCAGCAGATCCATGTAGGTATCCAGCGGATCACGATTGCTGAGTATAATGGCTGCCTCCGGGTATTTCTTATCTGAAATGTCAAGGATATCCCTAAGGCATCGGATTTGCATCGTTGTAGTCGGGATCTCATTGAAACCATCCAGCAGGAATATAAAGGAAGCGTTGCGATCAGCCTCTGTGAGCTTATATTCCTCACGCATATAGTGGAGAATGCGATTCTCGTTGTTCTTTGACTTGCTGTTTATTCCGTAAATTCGTCTCAGTTGAATATAGAGCGGAGCAATATCGGGAGCGTTGGATGATGAGGTCAAAGAAAAAGCGAGATTCAACAATGTACTTGTTTTTCCGGCTCCACCACAGGACGAACCGCCCTTCCCAACCAGTTGAAAATGCCGCACGTCTCGATGCTCTTCTAAAAGCTGGAGCATCGGCGACGGAGCTGCATCTCCGCGGTTTTTATACTCATTGGTGACGGTACCATCCGGCGACTGGTATGTGATCCCTGGGAGAATGTCAAGAGATAGCTTCTTGACATCCCGAGCGTATCTTTCATGAAGTCCGGCGCTAATATCCCGCATATTAAAGACAGGGATTGCACGGCAAGGAGCGATTTCCCAACGCCATTCTATCCAACGATAGGATGTTACATTTACACGCCATTGCGGGCTGTCAGTATCCATTTCATAAAGGTAGAAGCCAATACTGGCTGCGTCATCTCCTTGGGCTTTATAAATGCTTGGCGCTGTAAAGCAAGGGATAGCACGCCCACCGTCCAGCAGGATATTGTCCTCACCGCGCTGATGACAGTCCCCATTCAGATAGGCACGAACATTCAGGCCAGCAAGAATTGGCTTTAACGCTTCGCGTTGGATAGCGGCCAGCTCAGCGTAATTGTGATGGGCTAAGATTATGGTAGGAAGTGTGCGATTAAAGGCAGCATTATGGCTCAGATCATTGATCGCACAGATGTCAAGTATTTGTGCACGATAGGTATCAGAACAACTAAGCAGGGCGGAATTCACATGAATCAGATTGATTCTGTTCTTCCACTTTCTGCAAAAGGCACCTGCATATGCAAAGGGATCTCTGTCTCTTGAAAATGGCGCAGGACCGCAGATTGACTCAACGGCTTCGCAATACTCAGAAAAACGGTGCGACAGATGGCTGCCGTCAGCATTCAAAACATCACTCGGAGCATTTCGCAGGTGTTTGAGGCGATCTATCGCAAAGTCATCAAAACTTTTGCTCACCACCTGAGTTGCCTTTTTTGCGTTGCTCTCAGCAGCCCTTCTACCCTTTTCCAATTTTACCGCGCTAATCCCTTTAGTCGAAGCTCGGTATGGGTCAACATCATGATTGCCGGGGACAATGAAAATATCCTCGCTATGCGAAGCATGACAGAGCCGAGTTTGTCCGTGTGGTGCAGGAAGCGCAGTCCAGCCAGCAGACGGCAGA
>OOAH01001934.1_pt1 | contig 16328 bp, 14 predicted proteins | sample 1671801 | NCBI WGS metagenome assembly OOAH01 (sample SAMN06348194, study PRJEB24527) | human gut metagenome | biome: human gut; feature: ankylosing spondylitis patient; material: feces | host: Homo sapiens | place: China | collected 2015-10 | reverse complement strand
GGGCGGTGGTGTGAGAGGTCGGTAGGTGAACTAATCACCTACCACCTACTCGATTGAGCGTTATTTCGAAGTCGGGTGACGCTGGCGCTTGGTGATGACGCTTGCCGTGCAGCCCGAAACCAGAATGAGCAGCATGCCGATCAGCGCCACCGGCGGCAGGGCTTCTTTAAAGAAGATCACGCTGATGATTTCGGCAAACGGAATCACTGCAAACTGGAAGCACGCCGTGAGCATCATGTTGCCGTAGGCGTAGGCGCGCGTCATCGCAACTTGCGCGAGCACGGCGGAGATGCCGACGCCCAGTAGCCCGATCCACACACCCGAGTCGTGCGCTTTAAGGCCGCCTTCCAAAATAAGACAGCCGGCCAAACCCCAAATCGTGCCCACGAGGGAGAAGTAAAACACGATGCGCAACGCCGGTTCGCGCAGGCGTCCGAGCTGGGCAATCTGAAAGAAGATGAAGGGGCCCATTGCGCCCGCAAACAGTCCCATCAACGCGTAGGGAAGTTCGTCGGAATTGACGGAAGGCTGCAGGATGAGGCACACCCCGACAAAACCAACTGTAATGGCCGCAGCAAGCGACCAGGGCGCCTTTTGATGGTGCATCAAAGCGGTGACCACAAAGGTGGCGGCAATAAAGAGCGGCGCCGTGTAGTTGAGTGTGACGGCAGTGCCCAACGGCAGATGCCCCATCGTGAAGAACCAGATCGTAAACGAGAGGGTACCCAAGACCGAGCGCTTGATGTGTCCGAAGAGATACTTGGTATGCGGCGTCTGACCCTGTAGCGCCATGACGGCCGCAACGAAGATCAAACCGATGAGAGAACGGTAAAACACGATCTCGAACGTACCGGCGCCTGCGGCAGACATCTTGACAAGCGAACTCATGGTTGCAAAGAGCATCGCAGCCACAAGCATCCAGCACGACTGAAGCATGGTGTGTAGACCGTGGAGAAGGTTGGAAGGAAAGGGGAAGCAAAACCCCCTATTGCGATTATATGCCCGTGTAGCGGGCGTTTTAACGGGACAAAGGCCCAGAACAAAGGGTGTGAAAAACCCGCTTCAGTCGAAACCGAAGCGGGTTGAACTAATCAGTAAATCTCAGGATGAGATTGTCAGATTAGAACTTGTGGCGCAGGCCGATCATCACGCCGAAGACGGTCGGATCCTCATCGGCAACACCGGCTTCGTTGTAGTCCATGCTATCCTGATTGTACGTTACAACACCGTAAACATCGGTGCGCTTGGAAAGCGGGTAGTCGTAACCAGCAGAAACAATCCAACGGCTCATGTCAATGTTGGCATATTCGCCTGCAGAGAGTTTATCCATGCTGTCGGCAGATTCTGCATCCATGTAGGATGCACCGACAAGAACATTGCCGCCGGCAACAGGGATAGCAGCGGAAACACCGAGACTCCACCCCTTAATCTTGATAGATTTTGCAGAATCCTTCTCATAGAAGTTGGCCAAATCGGTGGCTGCACCAGAGAAAGTCGAAAGCTTGGCTTCGTCAAAATATGCAGCACCAGCAAAGATCTTCACGACTTCGAAGTCATAGTTGCCGCCGAGGCGAACAGTCCATGCATCGTCAATGTCATTACCCTGCTTAATCACAGAGCCAGCCGTAGCGTAGTTGACGGAGTCAACGGCGAAGTACAGATTCAGAGGACCATTGGCATACGAAGCACCGAGAGCGTAGTAACGATCGGAGTTGGATTCGTTTTCAACACTGTTGTTACCCGTGATGGAGTTACCCATGCCGTACTGAGCAAACACCTTGAAGCCTGCAAAGCTCGGAGTTTCGTAGGCGACCATGTTATCCCACAAGCCGCCGGCACCAAAAACGGTGTCAGCCTGAGCAGCATAACTACCCCAAGAGGTACCGAATGCAGAGAGAACGCCCTGCTTGCCCCAGGAGCTCGTGCCACCGTTGATGGAACCCATGCGGCCCATAGCAAGCTTACCGAAACCACCCTGCAGGAAGAGGGTAGCTTCACGGCGGAACATCAGATCATCCTTCAAGTCACCCGTATCGGCGTCGAACTGGTTTTCGAGGATGAAGCCAACCGTCAAGCCGTTACCGAGATCTTCCGTTCCCTTGAAGCCGAAGCGGGAACCAGACTGCATGCCAGATTCCATGCTGAACTTGTCCGTGGCATCGTATGTAGTACTGTCTACGTCCAGATCACTGTGCAAATAGCGGACACCCGTATCAATCAAGCCATACAGCTGAACATCAGCAGCGAGAGCAGAACCGGCAAAAGCGCCGAGAACGGCGACAGCGGCCAAAGTCTTTTTCATGATTTATCTCCTAGTCTCTAAAAGACTTGCAAGAGTTGAGTTTTTGCAAAAACCGCCGGTCGGAACATGAGGATGCGGACTCTTGCGAAGACGCAACTCAAACCGGCGGAGTCCTTGCAGGACGGGACGATCATCGCACTCAGTGTTTTTGGCTGACAAGAAAACCTTGAAAGAAGATGCTTTCGGGGGGGGGTTAACCCTAGGATAAATTACAACACTTGCTGTTGAAGTCGGATTTTTGAAGTAAGTTCCCTGTAAGTTCCCTATTGCTCAATAACGCGGAATGACCCATGGTCAAATGAGCATCACTCGATAACAACACTGAGAGGTGCTCCAATGACCGCATATGCCATTGACTGGGAAGGTGCGTACGATGCCTGGAAACGATCCGGCCTACCGCGGCGCCGGTTTCAGTACAGCGAACAATTTGAACCGTTCATCCGCGAAACCGGAATGCCAAGCGAAGACACCGTCCGTACCCGTTTCCGCAGCATCCGCGATCGCCGCGGAGCGAATTACGTTCCTCCCGCTCCATCCAATCCCGAAGCCGAACGCAAGCCTGTTGAGTTAGACCTAACCGAACCGGTTAAGGTTTTTCGTCTTGACGAGCAAAAGATCCAAGCTATGGTCGGTGAATTGGCTGCCGAACGTGTAAGCACAAAGCGTCTGCGCCGCGTTGTGATGCACTTGCCCGACGGCCGCTCGGTGGAGTTCGAGTCCAAAAACGCCGAGCTCTTTGCGCTTAAAGTCTTGAGCTGCATGGGGTAGTCGAGATGAGCCTCACTTTCAAGGGCTACCGCTTCAGTCTGGTCTTTTCACCTGCCGATATGCGCTACGGCTTTCCTGCGCTCAGTGCCCTGGCTTTACGTTGTGTCGGCATCGACGTCAGCCAGTGTAGAGACTGCGTAGTTTTTGTCTCCAGAAACAGAACCATCGCCAAGATGATCTGGGCCGACAACAAGGGCAGTTTCGTGTTGACCCGCAAACTTGACCAAGGACGTTTTCAGCAGATCCTGGCTCGTATAGACGCCGGCGAAGAGATGAAGCTGACGGGGGAGTTGCTGCTGAAATATCTTGACGGCGGAATAATCCAAGGCGTCAGAACGGATTATTTTCAAGGGGTTTGACCGAAGTCAAACAACATTTAAGTTGTTGATTTGACTGTAAATTTCGATTGCGAGAACCCCCCCAAAAAAAAAAATTCTTGCTTGCCAAGGCGTTTTAAGAGGCTTCAGAGGCCTCTTTTTTTGTTTGACGAGGCGGGTCGTACCCCTAAAATCCGCTTCAAACAGCGTGCGAATTTACCCCGGTAGAATTGATTCTAATACGTTGATTTTAAAAGAGTTTATTACGCATCCACGATATAATTCAAGCACTAAAACAACACCCGACATTGCCTTTATTCATGACTCCCGAACAAAAGAAAATTCAAGAACTCGAAGCCAAACTTGAGCAAATGCAGCGGGAAATGAAGAAGGAGCAAACAAGAGCCGACGCTCTGCAATCCCAAGTTCTCAACCTGCATGCTACCTCCCGGTCTTTCCTGGATGTCATCGTCGAGAGCCTGGTGATACTGCAGAGCAAGTACCCGATGGATGCCCAGTTCCAAAAGGAACTCTGGGAGAGAATCACTGCCAGCCTTGATAAGGCGGCATTGGACTTAAGCAGGGAAAAGTTTTTCAGGCGCTTGTTCAAGAAGGGATCCGAGCTGCTGAAGTATCCGGATATGGTTGATTCAATCAAAGTCGGACTTGAGCGGGTCAACACCTTCAAACCGTTGGAGCGCGGTTTACAGAAACGCGCCGAGCAGCTGGGCAGCACGCTGACCGTTGCCGGACAAGCCGTATGCCGAGCCGCGGAGCACTCCGACGACATTGCCTTGCAAAGCGCCGCCGCTTTGATCAACTATCCGGATCCGGCGCGTGAGCAAATCGTTGCAAAGGATTCGGCAGGACGGCAATCCTTACCGTTTGAGGCCAATGAAGATGAAACGGCCGAACCGCAACTGCAATGCGGCTGCGGGCATGCCGATTTTGTCTTTGGTGCAGTTTCGCAATCGGCATTGCGCACAGCGCAAGAGCTTCTGCACAAAGCGATCGACACTGTCGGATCACGCTATCAACAAGCACGTTGCCGACACTGCGGCCGAGTGCATCTCGTTTACCTTGACGGCGACGTGCCGGTAACGCCGACTTCCACGATGGGACAGTCGAGCGCCATTGCGGCTGCCGTGATGAATGCCAATGGCATCCCTCTTAACAAGGTGCAGAAGATACTCTTTGGAAAAGATGCCAAGCTGGGTAATGAGACTCTGGGACGCAACATCCATCACCTTTGCCTGGACACATTCAAGCCGATGCGGGAAGCGCTTGTTGAAACAATGAACCAGCAGCATGCGCTTCTGGCAGACGAAACAACAATCAAAGTTTTGCAAAGCCAAGGCAAGGGCTCTTGCGAGCCCGCAGAACATACGCGCCAGACGGACTATCTGGCCGCTGTGTGCTCGGCAAGCTACGAAAACAAGCGCTGCGTCGTCTTTAGTCATCTCGGCGGCCGTGGTAACGCAGCCATCCACGCCAACCTCAAGGCGTATCGGCCCGAGGTGTTGGTGACAGACGCATACGCCGCTTACGACAGCTACTGCGAGCAAGCCAAGATTAAGCACCAGTGCTGTCTGGTGCACCTGAAGCGGGAGCTGCTTGATGCCGTCAACATCGACAGTCTGGTCAAATCGCTCAAATGTCAAACGCCGGAGCAGGCAATTGAACGAGTGACCAAAGAAATCAAGAATGACGAATCGATCTACCACATCTGCTGTGTGATCAAGGGTATCTCGAAGATCTACGGATACGAGCAGATGATCAAGCGGAAGGACTACCGGAACGACGATGAGTATTTTGAAGCGGTGTTGCAAAACCGAAGACAGCATGCGCAGGCGCTGAGGCAAAACATCGATTCGGTGATGCAGACGCTCTCGGAGAGGTACGCCAAGATACAGGGCGGCAAGTACGTCAAAGGATCTCGCAATGACCAATTGAGCAAAGCCGTGACGTACTACATGAACCACCGGGAGAATTTCCGTCTGTTCCTTGATGACGGGAAAATACCTCTGGACACGAATGCCGTGGAATCGAGCATCCGTGCGGTTGCAGTATTGCGAAAAGCGTGCGACCACAAGCAATCGGTGGAATACACCGAGAGCTTGTGCACCCTGATGAGCCTGACGGAAACGGGCAAGGCCAACGGCATCGACAACGTGATTGAGTGGCTGACGGAGTACTCGAAAGCCTACTACCTGCACCGCGCTGACAATACGCTGACGCACGAAGTGAACGTGAACGGCCGCTCGTTGGACAGCAAGTTGATGGCCTTTAACGAGGGCTCAGAAGAAGGCTTCGACATGGAGCCGTGGCTGCCTTGGAATTACAAGGCAAGATCCTCGAAATAGATCTCCCTAGCGGCTTCGGCCGCTTTTTTTATGTCTCGTGGTTGAGCGATGGGGAACTTACTATCGAATGACGTTTCGAGACGAATTTCATCTCAATTTTGAGTGCTCCCGGCAGGCCAATTGCCTAGGCCAATTCCCCTGAAAAGGCCCGAAATACGGCAAACAAGACTTACTTAAGGAGCGCAGGATAGATTGCGCGAACCCTAAATTTCTTTGTCAAGAACATCCATGCAGCAACGTTCACAACAAAACGACGATCGTTTCAAGCGCCTTGAGGCGGGACCGCTCAAGCGCGAAGCCGACACCGTGCTGGCCATGATCCGCATCTATTGCCGTGCACATCACGCTTCGCAAGGCGATGTTTTATGTACCGAGTGTCAAGAGTTGGCTGACTACGCGATGAAACGTCTTGCCTGCTGCCCCTTCAAGGAAGACAAACCCGTTTGCGCCAAGTGCAAGGTGCACTGCTACAAGCCCGAGTACCGCAAGCGGATTTCGGAGGTGATGCGTTATGCGGGGCCGCGCGTGCTTCTTTCGCACCCGTTGCTTGCTTTGGAGCATATGTGGAAGTCGCTTACCGTCACGCCGCCTGAAAAACCCCGCGGCAAGGCGCGTCAGGCTGCGATTCGTCCCGCACCGGTTCCCTCCGATAAGTCTGACTCCCAGGAGAAACAGTCGTGATTCGTCTGGCGCTTCTTTATCCGGTTGTGTGCTTTGTACTTTTGGGCGCGCACCTGCTTTTTCACGGGTTTGGGCTTGCAGTTGCTCTGCTGCCGCTCGTGCCGGCCGTCCTTTTGTTTGTGCGCAGAACCTGGTGCGCTCAGCTTTGCGTTGCGCTCTTGATTCTTGCGGGCTTCGAATGGGTTCGTACGGCTGTGGAACTTGCGATGGCTCGTCAAGCTGCAGACCTTCCTTGGATTCGCGCGACAGTCATCATCGGGGCGTGTGCCGCAGTGACGTGGCTTGCCGCCTTGATGCTTGTGACGCGACGACTTGCAGCGTTCTACAAGCGAGAAAAGCAGTAACGGAAACGGCACCGCAGACAGTCTCTGCAGCGCCGTTTGAGCATTGACGGGAATGTAGAAAACTACTTTCTGCTGCCGTCGGTGCCGAACACGCCGTTGAGCGCTTCAATCACAATCGCCGAGAGGGCGTTCTTGGTCTTTTCGGTTAGCACGAACTTGCCGTTCTTGTATTCGACGTTGGAAATCGAAATGTCGGACGAGACGACTTCCGCAGCCTTCTGAGCGCGGCGTGCGGTGTTGTCGTGCCCTGTAAGCGCCGCGATGGCACCGAAGAGGCCGGCCGCCTTGCTCACGGTCTGCGTGGCTTTCTTCGCGGGTTCCTTCACGGTGAGGTTCTTAAGAGCAATATGCACCGGTTCGATGCTCTTGACATCAACGCCGGTTGCCGTTGCCTTGGTCCAAGTCATCAGCGTCTTGCCCTTGGCGTCCTTGGCTTCAAGATCCGTCACGGCAAGGTCGCCCGCCCACTTAAGCGACAGCGCCTTGTCGGACTTCAGATCCACCTTGCCCGTGACATCTGCCGTGCCTTTGGTGAGCTGAGCGCCGGCAAGCGGTTTAATCCAGGGGTTGAAGGTCGCAAAGTGCAGACTCTTTACGTTCGTGGTGGCGTTGACGGCTAGCGGCAGGATCGAGAGCTTGCCCGAGGACGAAAGCTTGCCTTGTGCAACGTTGGCGCTGGCCGTGTATGTACCGGTCTTGCCTTTGTCGGAAGCAAAGCCCTTGGCGTCCAAATTGATTGACGTAACGGAAAGTGTTGCGGCGGGCTTTAGGCTCGTGTCGGTAACTTGAACCGAACCGTTGCTGATCTGAGCGGATCCAACCGACCACTTCCAGCTGCCGCTTGTGGACGCAGAAGCCGTCTGAGAACTTGTCGGCGTCTTTTTGGCGTCAGCCTTGGATTGAGACGCAATGGCGGCTTTGATCGAAGGCTGCACGATCTTCACGCTCGTGATGTCGGCCTTTTGCGCCGAAACGTCCACGTCTTTGATGTCGATTGCGGCGGATTTGACGCTCACAAAGGGCTGCTTGCTCGACTGGCGCACATCGACATCCGCAACCGAAGCGGTACCGCTAACCTTGATGCCCGAGACGCCGGATTGGGGCATGTCAAACGACACATTGAGGTTGCACGAAGCCGTTGCCTTTTCCACAAGCACGGGCAGCGTCACGGGTGCGGCCCTCAGAATCTTTGCCACGTTAAGCTTGTCGATTTTGACGGCCATCGTCGCCGTTTCGCCCTTGAGCACGCCTTCGGCGTTGATCGGCGTGCCGTCGACCTTAAGCGAGAGCTTCGGATTGACGGAAGCTTTGGCCGAAGAGGGAAGGGTGGAGAGGATCGGCAGCGCAAAGTCAATGTCGGTGATCTTGACGTCGGCACCGTTTTGGGCGTTCGTTAGTCTCAAGCTGCTGTTCGTTACGCGCACATTGGCAAGCGAAAAGGCCGGCAGTCCCGAAGAAGTGGAGTCGGAAGCCGTGGTTTTTTCAACCGCGGTTTCGGCTTCCTTGTTGTTGGCTTCGTTGGCCGTCAGATGCATCGCAAAGCCGTCGACCGTGACGGCTTCAACGATCGGCGCCATTTCCGTGAGCGTGCTGCCGCTCAAATCGGCCGTCAGGTGCTTGAGGCTCAAAAGGTTGTTGTCGGGGGCATTGGCGGACTTCACCGCCAGATCGTTGATCTCGAGAGTCCAGCTCCAGGGATTAAAGGAAACGTCTCCGACACTTGCAGTGCGCCCGCCGAGTGCGTCCGGCAAGACGTTCGAGACGGCCCAGCGAACACCTGCGGGTACTCCGACGTAGCCCGCTGCAGCATAAAGACCCACAAGAATGACGACGCCTGCGACAGGCTTGAGGATTTTGGATCCGGCCATATCTATCTTCCTAAAAGAAACGCAAGGCTGATGCCGTTTGAAAAGCGGCATCCCTTGCGTCTACTTTAGTCTCTGTGAGGCAAAAAAGCGTCGCAGAGCGTCAAATTTTTGTAAGCGCGAATTAACGCTGTGCGAGCACGATCAGACGCGTGCTCTCGGGCGAGAATTCCTTGAATCCCTGGCCGAAGAATTCGATGTGAGTAAAGCCGGCAGCCGTAAGCATCGTGCGGTATTCGTCGCAGGTGTACACGCGCACGCTTGCCGAGACCGGACCGCGGAACTGAGTGGCCGGGAAGATCACCGTGGCGCGCTTTGTTTCGGCGTCCCACGTTTCGCAAACCTGTTCGCCCGAGGCGATGATGCGGGTGGCTTCGCCCGCAAGCACGCGCGAGGGATTGGCGACTTCGATGAGAAGCCGTCCGCCTTCGACAAGGCTCTTTGCAAAGCGCTGCAGCAAATCGGCATTGGCGCTGTCGGAGAAGTACCCGAAGGAGCTGGCCCAGTTGATGATGAGGTTCATTTCCTCAGGGAATTGCGCGGTGCGCATGTCGTCGGTTTTGAATTCGCCCGCAAGCCCCGCGCGGGAGAACTTATTCTTGGCGGCGCTTACAAAATGCGCGTTGAAGTCGATTCCGCGCACAGTGGCGCCTAAGCGTGCCAACGGAAAGCTCAGATCGGCCTTGCCGCAGGGACATTCAAAAACGCGAACGCCGGGCTTGAGCTCGAGCTTTTCCCAAATGGCCTGTGCATCGGCGCGGCTTGCGGCCGGATCGCGCAGCCACTTTTCTTCGGGGACGTGACGGAACCACTCGGTAAGCGTATTGGACATCGGAAGACTTCCTTATTAAAAACCAACGGTGCGGCCGCAGGCATGCGCGAGGCACCTTCAAAGACTCAACTTCTCGATTGTACCGCGCTCGCAAGCTGCGACCGCTACGGCGTTGTGCGCAGACGCTTTGAGAAAAAGTCAAAATCGACGGAAGCACCGCCTCGAATGTTCGCGCACAGGCATAATGCACGAGGTTTTGATTTTATTTCGACATCTTCCATGGCACTCGGTTTTCTCTACGGCGTTCTGGCTTGCATGATCTGGGGCTTCGTGTACCTGGTGCCGGACTTGTTGCCCGGATATCCTCCCGAGCTGATGGCTGCAGGCCGTTTCGTGAGCTTCGGACTTGTGGCCTTGCCGCTTGCTTGGATGGAGCGGCGCGAGTTTGTTCATTACACGATAAAAGACTGGTTCATCGTCTCCAAACTCGGCGTCATCGGCAATATCGTCTACTACTGGTGCCTCATCGAAGCCATTCAAAACGCGGGCGTCCCCGTCTCCGGAATGGCGATGTCGGCTGTGCCCGTGTTAGTGGCGGCGGTCTCCAACATCCGCGACAAAAAGAAGGGCAGGGCGCTTGCGTGGTCCCGCCTGATTCCCGGACTGGTGCTGATTGTTTTCGGCTTTGCTCTTGCGAGCATGACCGAGTTCGAGATGATCGTGAAGGCTTCGGCCGACGGCGGCGCCAAGTTTTGGTACGGCGTAGCGATGGCCGTTGCCGCGCTGCTGCTCTGGACCTGGTACCCGATTCAAAACGCCGATTGGCTTTTGGAGCATCCCGAGCGCTCGCCTCGGGCATGGTCGACGGCGCAAGGGATTGCAACTTTTCCCTTTGCGGTCGTGATGTACCTCTTTTTCTGGGGACTCGAGCCGGCGGGAACGCCGCTTTTGGGGGCCGACCCCGTGTGGTTTGTAACTGTGATGGCCGTCACGGGCATCATGGGTTCGTGGCTCGGCATTGTCTTTTGGAATGCCATGAGTCAAAGGCTGCCGACGGCGTTGGGCGGGCAGATGATCGTTTTTGAAACGATCTTTGCGGTGCTCTATGCGCACATGCTGCGGCTGTCGTGGCCGGCATGGAATATGACGGCGGGTATGGTTTTGCTTTTGGCGGGCGTCCTGCTTTCGCTCAAGGTTTTCCGTTCGGCTGCTGCAGATCGTCAAACGGAAGTCGACTGACAGTGCCTGTGTGCTCGCGCATAATTGCAGCACGAACAAACGCCACTACTGTTTTCGTTATGTCTGAAATCAACAAACCGCTCGAGGATGATCTTCGTTTGGCCGTTGTCGGTGCCGGCACATGGGGAACGGTGCTTGCACACATCGCGGCGCCCTGTGCACAGGTGTCCCTCTATTCAGGGACAGGTAAAAACGTGCAGGTGCTGCGCGAAGACCGCAGACACCCGAAATTGCCGGGGTTTATTCTCGACGGACGCGTTGATGTAAAGGACGGCATCGGTGAGGAGCTTAAAAGCGCCTCGGCCGTCATTTTGGTCGTGGCTTCTCGCTACGTGCGTTCTGCGGCGGCTCGCATTGCGCCGCTTCTGACCGATGGCACTGTTGTCTGCATTGCTGCCAAGGGGCTTGAGGAAGGCACAGCCAAGACGCTTTCGCAGGTGGTTGCTGAGGAACTGCCCAAGGCCGATGTGTGCGTCTTAAGCGGCGGATCGCACGCTGAAGAAGTGGCCAACAATCTGCCTTTCGGCATTTGTCTTGCCGGAAGTCCTCGCGCACGAAGCGTCATGCGCAGAATCTTTGCCAAGGCGCGTGCCCGCTTTGCCGAGCAGGACGACGTTCAGTCGCTCGAGCGGTTCGGCGCCGTGAAAAATCTCATTGCCATTGCTGCCGGCATTGCCGAGGGGCTGGCGCTCGGAGACAATTTCAGAGCGTGTTTCTTAACGGACGCACTGGAAGAGGCGCGACGGTTTGTGGGAGCAAGCGCCGAAGAGGTGTTCAGCTACGGTGCTTTGGGGGATTTGCTGGCAACGGCTCTGAGCGTGCACAGCCGTAATTTCCGCTACGGGCGTTGGCTCGGACAGGGATTATCTCCTGAAAAGGCGCTCGCCCAAGTCGATATGGTTGTGGAAGGTTTGAACGTTGCCCGCGTTTTCGATCAGTTCCCCCGGGAGGACTGCCCGCTTCTGACGCGTGCTGCCAATATCGCCGTACGTCACGAGAACATAACTCGCGAGAGTTTTTTGGCGCGGCTGGGTTATTGATTCATACACGCCTGTATGAAAGTGTATGTATCAATGATCGCTTTTATCGTACATGTATGATTTGTGATCGTATCTCTGAAGCAAAAGATACAGACATGTATGAAAAGGTGTATTGAATTTCCGTTGAGACGAGATCCATCCACAAGGTGAGCAAGCACGTCTTGGGTGTTGATTTTTAAGAGATCTTGAGTAAAATTGCGCCTTTCTCACGGTGCAGGCTCGACACCCGCACCGCATGTTCAACCGCCTCTAATTAGGTGAAAAATGTCTGAAATCAACAAGGCAGAAGTTATTGCCCAGTATGCCCGCGCCGAAGGCGACACGGGTTCCCCCGAAGTTCAGGTCGCTCTGCTGACCGCTCGCATCAACTCCCTCACGGAGCACTTCAAGGAACACAAGAAGGATCATCACTCCCGCCGTGGTCTTCTGAAGATGGTGAGCCGCCGTCGCAAGCTGCTCGACTACCTCAAGGGCAAGGATGTGGCTGCCTACCGCAAGCTGATCGATTCGCTCAAGCTTCGCAAGTAAGAATTGCCGAATCCCGCGGCCTGTTTGCTTTCAAGGCAAACAGGCCGCAAGCTTGTCTGTCAAGACAAAAATTTTCCCATTGATCAACCCGCTTTGCTCCGGCAAAAGGCATTTCGGATGACGGTTACGCGCGTTGCGACACAAGCCTCTGAAAGCCGCAGAATTTTCGGAAATTTGTGCCGCAGCGTGCCTTCTTAAGCACCAGTAAGTGCGAAAGCCACAACGGATGCAAAGCGCCTTAAGAACAAAGGAAACTCAAACCATGAGCATGTTCAACAAGGTCTCCAAGAGCTTCATGTTCGGTCAACACGAAGTGACGCTCACCACGGGCGAAATCGCCCGTCAGGCTTCCGGCGCCGTCGTCGTTCAGATGGGCGACACCGTCATTTTGGCTACCGTTGTTGCCAAGAAGGAAACCAAGCCCGGTCAGGACTTCTTCCCGCTTACCGTCGACTACATCGAAAAGGCCTATGCCGCAGGCAAGTTCCCCGGCGGGTTCTTTAAGCGCGAAGGTCGTCCGTCGGAGCACGAAACTCTGACGAGCCGTCTTATCGACCGCCCGATCCGCCCGCTTTTCCCGGACGGATTCTTTAATGAAGTTCAGGTCATCATTCACGTTCTCTCGGTCGATCCCGAAATCAATCCGGACATTCCGTCCATGATCGGCGCTTCCGCCGCTCTGACGATTTCCGGCATCCCGTTCAAGGGGCCGATCGGCGCCTGCCGCGTGGGCTATGTCAACGGCGGCTTTGTTTGTAACCCGACCGTTTCGCAGCTCAAGGATTCCCGTCTTGACCTCGTTGTCGCCGGCACCGAACGCGCCGTGCTGATGGTCGAATCCGAAGCCGACTGCCTGCCTGAACAGACGATGCTCGACGCCGTGATGTTCGGTCACCAGCAGATGCAGGTGGCGATCAACGCCATCCATGAACTCACGGCCGAAGCCGGCAAGCCCGCATGGGATTGGCAGCCCGCTCCGAAGAACGAAGCGCTGATTGCCCGCGTGCACGAAATCGCTCAGGCCGACATCGAAGAGGCCTACACGATCCGCTCCAAGCAGGCTCGCACCGAAAAGCTGCGCAGCATCTACGAAAAGGTCGAAGCGACGCTCACGGCCGACGCAGAAGCCGCCGGCACCGAAGTGCCCGATATGAACGAAGTGCACGGCATCCTCTTTGAAATGGAAGCCCACGTCGTTCGTACGAACATTCTCGAAGGCAAGCCCCGCATCGACGGCCGCGACACCCGTACGGTTCGTCCGATCGAAATCCGTCAGTCGATCCTGCCGCGCACGCACGGCTCGGCTCTGTTTACCCGCGGCGAAACCCAGGCGCTCGTTCTCACGACGCTCGGCACCAAGCAGGATGAACAGATCATCGACAGCATCATGGGCGAAAGCCGCGACCGCTTCATCATGCACTACAACATGCCCCCGTTTGCCACCGGTGAAACCGGCCGCGTGGGCAGCCCGAAGCGCCGCGAAATCGGCCACGGCCGTCTTGCCAAGCGTGCTCTGAAGGCCGTTTTGCCGAGCCCCGAAGAATTCAACTACTCGATCCGCGTGGTTTCCGAAATCTGCGAATCGAACGGCTCTTCCTCGATGGCTTCCGTCTGCGGCGGCTGCCTCTCGATGCTCGACGCCGGTGTCCCGCTGAAGGACTACGTCGCGGGCGTGGCCATGGGCCTCATCAAGGAAGGCAACAAGTTTGCCGTTCTCACCGACATCCTCGGCGACGAAGACCACCTGGGCGACATGGACTTCAAGGTGGCCGGCACCGAAAACGGCGTGACGGCTCTGCAGATGGACATCAAGATCGAAGGCATCACGGCCGAAATCATGCAGGCAGCTCTGGCGCAGGCTCATGAAGGCCGCATGCACATCCTGGGCAAGATGCACGAAATGGCCGGCGATGGCGCCAAGGAACTCTCCGTCTGGGCTCCGCGTCTGCTCACCCTCAAGATCAATCCGGAAAAGATCCGCGACGTGATCGGCAAGGGTGGCGCCACGATCCGCGGCCTGTGCGAAGAAACCGGCTGCCAGATCGACATCGAAGACGACGGCACCGTGACGATCGCTTCCAACGACACCGAACGCGCCAACCTCGCCAAGAAGCGCATTGAAGACATCACGGCCGACGTTGAAGTCGGCAAGGTCTACGAAGGTCCCGTGATCAAGCTTCTCGACTTCGGCGCGATTGTGGGCCTGCTGCCCGGCAAGGACGGTCTGCTGCACATCAGCCAGATCGCCAATGAACGCGTCAACCAGGTCTCCGACTACCTGCAGGAAGGCCAGACGGTGCGCGTCAAGGTGATCGGCTTTGACGAAAAGAATCGTCCGCGTCTGTCGATGAAGGCTCTTCTCAACGAAGAGTAATTCACCGGCTATCGAAAGCTCTGGGCAGGCCAAAAGAATCGCTCTGCCCGAGCTTGCGAGCGGATACATCGAAAGCGGACCTTTACCGGCCCGTTTTTCGCCGCATTGGAAGTGGGGTGCCCGGATCGGGTAAAATCCCAAATTCACTTGTTCCAACGCGGTTTTGGAGAACAAAAGCATGCGCAACAGACTTGTCGTCGCCAACTGGAAAATGAACGGATCGTTCGCAGCCAACGCTGCTTGGACGAAGGCGTTTTTCGCGCTCGGCAAGTTCGAGTGCGATGCCGCAGTCTGCGCTCCGCACGTCTACCTGATGCAGATGAGCGAGCAGCTCAAGGGCTCTGCTCTGGCGCTTGGCGCCGAGGACGTGAGCGAATACGCCGAGGGTGCCTACACGGGAGAAGTGAGCCCCGCGATGCTGGCCGACGTCGGCTGCCGCTATGTGATTGTGGGACACTCCGAACGTCGCGCTCTTTTCGGCGACACCGACGAGCGTGTGGCACAGAAAGCCAAGGCTGCGCTTGCCGCGGGCTTGACTCCCATCGTGTGCGTGGGCGAGACGCTCGCCGAGCGCGAATCGAGTCAGACGATCCGCGTGGTCGCGCGCCAGCTTGCCGCCGTCATCAAGGAAGTGGGTGCGGCTGACTTTGAGCGTTGCGTGATTGCCTACGAACCGGTCTGGGCGATCGGCACGGGCAAAAGCGCGACGCCCGAAATTGCTCAGCAGGTGCATGCGGCGCTGCGTACCGAACTCGCGCTGCACTCCCGGGATCTGGCCGAGAAGGTGCGAATTCTCTACGGCGGCAGCGTCAAGCCCGGCAATGCGGCTGCGCTTTTTGCCATGCCCGATATCGACGGAGGCCTCATCGGAGGCGCGTCGCTTAAGGCTGAAGATTTTTATGCGATCTGCACGGCGCAATAAATCCCGCGCAGGTTACAACAAGTTTTACAACCAATCAGACATCACGGAAAACAAACAACTATGCAGATGTTGATGAGTATCGCAATCGTCGTTCAGATTATTGCCGCGATTGCCGTCATTATTCTGGTGCTCCTGCAGCACGGCAAGGGTGCCGATCTGGGCGCCGCCTTCGGTTCCGGCGCCTCCGGGTCGCTCTTCGGCGCCACGGGTTCGGCAAACTTCCTGTCGCGCTCCACGGCTGTGGCCGCGACGATCTTCTTCTGCGCAACGATTGCCATTACGCTCGGTTCCGGTGCTTTCTCCAAGCACAATCAGCAGCGTCAGGGCGGTGTTCTGGGCACGGTTTCGACCGAACAGACCACGGAAGCACCTGCTGCAGCCGGCTCTGAAGCTCCCGCTGCAAAGGATGATTTGCAATCCAACCAGATTCCGCGTTAATATTCGCGGCCTCGCAGCGGATGCCGATGCAGTTTCCGCTGTGAGGTTGACTTAAAGAACCTGAGTTCTTTGAGTGCAAGCGGTCGTGGCGAAATTGGTAGACGCGCAGCCTTGAGGTGGCTGTGGCGAGAGTCATGAGAGTTCGAGTCTCTCCGACCGCACCAGGTGCTGGGGTATCGCCAAGTCCGGTTAAGGCAGCGGATTCTGAATCCGCCATTCGTAGGTTCGAATCCTACTACCCCTGCCAAACGCACCACTCAGATGAGAAAGGGCCGCGCCGCAAGGTGAGCGGCTTTTTTCGTATCTGCCGAAATTGTGCAGATTTTTCCGTAACTATCCGCACAATCTCGGAGCAACCGGAGACCTACAGATCCT
>OOAH01001913.1_pt1 | contig 16530 bp, 20 predicted proteins | sample 1671801 | NCBI WGS metagenome assembly OOAH01 (sample SAMN06348194, study PRJEB24527) | human gut metagenome | biome: human gut; feature: ankylosing spondylitis patient; material: feces | host: Homo sapiens | place: China | collected 2015-10 | reverse complement strand
TCCGGCGTATATCGTTTGTTTGGTACTCCTTTTGGCATAGAAAAACACCCCACTTATTAGATAGTATACCATACTGTCTAACAAATGGGGTGCAGTTCATCACCGGCCAGGGTGGCGGGTATTGCTTTTTACCACTAAACTCAGCGTAACAGTCTTGTGACCGATATGGGAAGTCAATGTAAAACGCATGGTCTTTCCCCCTTTTCGGGTAGTGGGGCCAACCGCCTGCCGTTGTGTGCAGCGCCTTGCCGCCGAAGCGGCAATTTCAGCATGTCATATTTCGACAGATCCCACAAGCCCAATCCCGGTGCCTGCGGGCTTTTGTTTTGCGTATTTTTCCCGATAAAACCAAAAGCCATGGGAAATCTTACGATTTACCATGGCCTTTGTTGGCGGAGTAAGAGAGATTTGAACTCTCGCGGCGGTTTCCCACCCTACGCCCTTAGCAGGGGCGCCTCTTCGACCTCTTGAGTATTACTCCACAAGTCAAAGTGATTCTATATATTCACTTGTTATCACAAAATGGCGGAGAGGATGGGATTCGAACCCATGGTCCGCTCGCGCGAATCGCTGGTTTTCAAGACCAGTTCCATAAACCACTCGGACACCTCTCCACAGTGGCTGCCGCCAGAATGCAGGTATTATTATACAAAAATACGGAGGGGTTGTCAACCCCTCCGCGCAAACTTTTTTGAAAATTATTTCGCTGTGGATCTCACGGTGAATTTTCTCCTGCGTTTTGCGCAGATGTTTTTTGTTTTGGGCCCTTCAGCCATAAGAAACGCAAAAACCGCCGCAGTGTTACACCGCGGCGGGAAAATTTTCGGGGAATATTTTTACAGCGCACAGGGAGTAAAGCCGTCCTTGCCCAGCACCTGGACCTTCGTGTAGCCCAGCTCCTTCAGCTTGGCGGCGACAGCCTCAAAACCAAAGGTCAGCGCCTTGGTATCGTGGGCGTCGGCGGTCAGCACGACATTGCCGGACAGCACGAGCCAGTCTTTTAAAATCGCGTCGGACGGGAAATAATCCTTGCGGAAGCCGCGGTACGCCGCCGAGGTGTTGACCTCGAGCACGCAGCGATTGCGGGCGGCGGCCATCAGGGCAGAGTTTGCAGCGGCAGTGTAGCGGGGGTCATTCTCGTCAAAGAACTTGTTGCCGCCGTTGATCTTCTTGATGAGGTCAAAATGACCCAGAATCGTCGGCTTTTTCTCGGCGACCTTGGCTACGTTGGCAAAGTATGCCTCGGCCACGGCCAGACCGTCGCCGTCAAAATCGTCGTCGATGCAGGCGCGCAGGTCCTCCTCGCGCCAGTCGATCTCATAATACTTGCCGGTCTTGGGCCCCTTGACATAGTGCGTGCTGCCGATCCAGTAGTCGTACTGGGTCGGGTCGTCATCGCTGTACAGGTCCCATTCCAGGCCGCACAGAATGTCCAGCTTGCCGGCGTAGCGCTCCTTCAGCTTGGCGACCTGCGCCTTGTACAGGGCGGTACGGCTCTGGGTCATGCAATATTCCAGATCACAGGGGGTGTGGCTGTGTCCGCTGAAGCCCAGCGTTTGCAGACCGTTCCGCCATGCCGTGACCGCAATCTCGTCCAGCGTGTTCTTACCGTCGCACAATTTGGAATGAACGTGTACAGAGCTTTTCAGGTATTCGCCTGCCATAGTTACTGCATCCTTTCCTGCTTGACCTTATGGTCAATTACGTGTCGTTTTTCGAGTTCCTTCGTGATGTCCTCTACGGAAATGCCCAGCTCGATCATCAGCACCATGACGTGGTAAGCCAGGTCGCTGATCTCGTAGATGGTCTCCTCCCTGTCGCGCTTGGAGCCTGCAATGATGACCTCGGTGGATTCCTCGCCAACCTTTTTGAGGATCTTTTCCAGGCCCTTGTCGAACAGATAGGTGGTGTAGCTGCCCTCCTTCGGGTCGGTCTTGCGGCCCTCAATGAGTGCGTACAGGCCCTGCCAGGTGAACTGCTTCAGCTCATCGGAGACATAGACCGGGTTGAAGAAGCAGCTCTCCGCGCCGGTGTGGCAGGCGGGGCCGGATTTGACGACGTCGATGACGAGCGCGTCCTTGTCGCAGTCGGCGGTGATGGAGACGACCCGCTGCACGTTGCCGGAGGTCTCGCCCTTGCGCCAGATCTCCCGGCGGCTGCGGGACCAGAATACGGTGCGGCCCTCGGCAATCGTCAGGGCCAGCGTCTCGGCATTCATGTAGGCGAGGGTCAGCACCTCTTTGGTATAATGGTCCTGTACGATGGCCGGGATCAGGCCGTTTGCGTCAAATTTGAGAGTCTTGGAATTTCCGGTGATTTCCATGGTGGACACTCCTAAAGTAATATAGTTTAGTGTACCTCTTTTTGTGAGTTTTGGCAAGAGGTAATTCGATAGTAGGATTTTTTTAAAACGTGCTTGCCTCCCCTAGCAGGGGAGGTGCCCCGGAGGGGCGGAGGGGTTGAACTTTGCCATGGCCCGAAATATTTCGAGTGGCGGCAAGGTTCTCTCCCCCACCCGCTGCGGCGGGAGCCCCCTCGCAGAGGGGGCCAAGAGGAGCACAGGCGATCACACCCGCATCTCTACCCCGTTCTCCCGCAAATACCGCTTTAAATCGTTGATTTCCACCTGCTTTGTGTGGAAGATCGACGCGGCCAGACCGGCATCTACTGCCGGGTGATTGCGGAACAGCTCAAGGAAATCCTCCTTTTTGCCTGCGCCGCCAGCGTGCGGCCACGGCGTCCAGCAGCTCCAGATCAAAGCCGTTCTTCACGCCGTCGGTGTCGATGGAGTTCACGACCAGCTCGCCTGCGCCGTTTTTGACGCCCTGCTCCAGCCAGTCCAGCGCGTCGATGCCTGTGTTCTCGCGCCCGCCCTTGGCGAACAGCATGAATTTGCCGTCCACACGCTTAATATCGGCGGAGAGCACCACGCACTGGTTGCCGTATTTCTGCGCGGCAGCCGGGATGATACCGGGATTTCGGATGGCACCCGAGTTGACGCTGACCTTGTCCGCGCCGCATTTCAGCACGCGGTCAAAGTCGTCCAGCGTGTTGATGCCGCCGCCGACGGTCAGCGGGATAAATATCTGGCTTGCGACCCGGCGCAAAATATCGGTGAACAGCCCGCGCCCCTCGACGCTGGCGGTAATATCGTAGAACACCAGCTCGTCCGCGCCGGAGGCGTTGTAGTACCGCGCCATCTCGACGGGATCGGCCATGTCTTGCAGCCCTTCAAAGTTGACACCCTTGACAACGCGCCCGTTTTTGACGTCCAGACAAGGAATTATGCGTTTGGTTATCATGTCCTCATTCCCCCTCGTACAGCCTCACGGCCTCGGCCAGATCAATCGCTCCCGTATAAATCGACTTCCCCAAAATGGCTGCGTGGCAGTGCATGGCGGAAAGCTCGGCCAGCTCGGCCATGGCGGCAATGCCGCCGCTTCCTACCTGGCCGTGACCTCGATGCCGGGAATCGTCAAAAGCTCACGGTACAGCGCCATATTGGTGCCCTGCATCGTGCCGTCCCGGGAAATATCGGTGGCAATAATGGCCTTGACGCCCGCATTGGCGCAGCGGCGGCAGAATGCCACGCCCGGCTCGGGGGTGACCTCCTTCCAGCCGTTGACAGCGACAGCACCGTCCTTCATGTCAACGCCGACGGCAATCTGTGCGCCGTATTTCTGTGCCATTTCTGCCGTGAAATCGAAGTTTTTTACGGCCACCGTGCCCAGAATGCAGCGGTCCGCGCCGAGGTCAAGATACCGTTGGATGCGCGCCTCGTCGCGGATGCCGCCGCCGACCTCGATTTTGAGGCCGCCCAGCTTGGCAATGGCGGCAATCGTCTGCAAATTGGCCGTGGTGTCGTCCTTGGCGCCGTCCAGATCGACGACATGCAAATACTTTGCACCTGCGTCGATAAATTGCTGCGCTTGGGCGACGGGGTCTGCGTTGTAGACGGTCATCCGGTCGTAGTCGCCCTGATAAAGCCGCACGGCCTGGCCGCCGCGCAGGTCAATGGCGGGGTATAGCTTCATGGTACTTCCTCCCTCTCGCTTACAGCTCGGCAAAGGCCTTTAACAGCCGCAGGCCGGTATCACCGGATTTTTCGGGGTGGAACTGGGTGCCATACACCAGCCCCTGCCGCACCGCGCCCGTGACGGGGATGCTGTAGTCGCTCGTCGCCAGTGTCGATGCAGCGCAGTTTTTGGCGTAATAGCTGTGTACGTAATAGACGTACTCGCCGTTTTTGACGTACTTGAACAGCGGGTCGGCCTCGCGCCCGGGCACAATGTCCATGGCATTCCAGCCGATGTGCGGCACCTTGAGCGCCGGATCGGTCAGGTCGTCCGCCAGAGGGCAGACCTCGCCGGGAATCAGGCCGAGGCCGCGGTGCTCGCCGTACTCGCAGCTTTTTTCAAACAGCAGCTGCATGCCTAAGCAGATGCCCAGCAGCGGCTTTTTCTGCGTTTCCTCGCGCAGAACGGGCACAAGGCCCGTGGCTTCGAGCTTGGCCATTGCGTCGGCGAACGCCCCGACGCCTGGCAGCAGGATATGATCCGCCGCCCGCAGGTCTGCGGCGTCGCGGGTCACCCGCACCTCTGCGCCCAGGCTGCTGACGCTGGACGACAGGCTGAACAGGTTGCCCACGCCGTAGTCAACGATTGCGATCATGTATGGTTCTCCCCCTCTGTATAAAACTTATCCATGGCCCGGCGGGCCGGGTTGGTGAGAATGGAATCATAGCCCTTCAGGCGCGGTGTCTTGCGCTGCGGGAGGGGCATTTATTCACCCAGGATCTCATCCAGCGCCGCAAAGAACCGCTGCATCTGCTCGGGTGTGCCAATCGTGATGCGCAGATAGTCCGAGATGCGCGGCGCGTTGAAGTGGCGGATTAAAATGCCGCGGGCGCGCAGCTTTTCAAAAATTTCCACACAGGGCATACGGTCCGTGGTCGCGAACAAAAAATTTGTGGCCGAGTCAAACACCGTGAACCCGCGGCGGCGCAGCTCGTCGGTGGTGTGGGTGCGCTCGGCAATGACCTTTGCCGTTACATCGGCAAAATAGGCCTCGTCGGAGATCGCCGCCGCGCCCGCGGCCTGGGTCATGGCGTTGACGTTGTAGGGGCTGTAGCTGAACTTGACGCGGTTCATGTCGGCAATAAGCGCGGGCTGCGCAATGCAGAAGCCCAGCCGTGCACCCGCCAGATTGTGCGTTTTGGAGAAGGTATGGGTGATGACGAGGTTGTCATATTTTTCCAAAAGCGGCAGACAGGACGACCCGGCAGGCGCGAACTCGACGTAGGTCTCGTCCACGATTACGATGTTGTCGGGGTTCGTTTGCAGCACCTCCTCGATGGCGTCCACCGGGGCCAGCAGGCTGGTGGGCGCGTTCGGGTTGGCAATGACAATCGTCTCGTGCAGGCCGCAGTATTTTTTCAGGTCGATGGTCAGGTCAGCCTCCAGCGGGATGATGTGCTGCGGGATGTGCAGTAAATCACACAGCACCGTGTAAAAGCTGTAGGTCACATCGGCGAAGGCCAGCGGCGTGCTTTCGTCGCAGAACGCGCGCAGGGCCAGCAGCAGGTTCTCGTCGCTGCCGTTGCCGCAGAGGATATTCTCCGGGCGCACGCCCCAGTGGCGCGCAATGGCGGCGTTGAGATCGCCGTTGGTCAAATCAGAGTACAGCCGCAGCCCCGGCACCGCCGCGGCCACCGCCGCCGCCACGCCGGGCGCGGGCGGGTACGGGTTTTCGTTGGCGTTGAGTTTGACAATGTCAGCGATTTTAAGCTGTTCGCCGGGGGTGTACGGCTCCAGCGAAGCGAGGGTTTTGGTAAAATAACGGCTCATGGGTGTTCCTCCCCGTCCGAAGTGTAGAATTGATCGTGGGGCCATTTGGCGGGATTGTTTTGGATGTATTGGAAGATTTCATCATAATCCCGCGGCCCGCGTATGACATGATCGTAGTAGGATGTTTGAAAGATGGAATGGCCGAGGCGGCGTGTAGTCCCCGTTTTGATGGCACGAACCATTTGGTGAATCGTAGGGCGGGATGCCCCCATCCCGCCGCCGGTCCCGGGTGCATGGATATGAAAAAGAATGTGCAGATGGTTCGGCATGATAACATACGCATCCACGGTGACATTGTCGTAAACCGTTTCCGTGCGGCGAATTAAATCGTCCACAATTTTCCCGGCAGGCAGCAGTTGAACCCGCGGCGGGATGAGGGCATCCCGCCCTACGGATGACGGAAGGTCAACAACGATCCGGGAAAGAATGTGCGCCTTATTTTTGGTACACACCGTAATAAAATACGCACCCGGTTCACTATAATCATGCTGCTTCAACCTCGGATGCTTCCTTTTTGGCAAGCTCATTCCTCAAACCGGATCGTCACACTTCTGGCATGGGCGTGTAACCCCTCGTGCTCGGCAAAATTGGCGATGCGTCCCTGCACCTCGCCGAGGGCTTCGCGGGTGTAATAAATAAAGCTCGACTTCTTCACAAAATCATCGACGCCCAGCGGGCTCGAGAACCGCGCCGTGCCGCTGGTGGGCAGCGTGTGGTTCGGGCCGGCAAAGTAGTCGCCCAGTGCCTCGGGCACGTTTTTGCCCAGGAAGATGCTGCCCGCGTTCTGCACCGAGTTCAGCACCGCGAACGGGTCATCGACGCAGATTTCCAGGTGCTCCGGCGCAATGATGTTCACGGCCTCAATGGCCTTGTTCATGTCGTCGGTGACAATAATTTTGCCGTTCGTGTCCACGCTGGCGCGGGCGATGGCGGCGCGGGGCAGCTGAGGGATCTGCACTTCCAGCTCGGCCTGCACGGCCTTGGCGAGGTCGGCGCTGTCGGTGACCAGCACGGGGCTGGCCAGCTTGTCGTGCTCGGCCTGGCTCAGCAGGTCGGCGGCCACCCAGGCGGGGTTGCAGCCGCCGTCGGCCAGCACCAGAATCTCGCTGGGGCCTGCGATCATATCAATGCCCACCTTGCCGAACACCTTGCGCTTGGCGGCAGCCACATAGATGTTGCCGGGGCCCACGATCTTGTCCACGGCAGGGATGCTCTGGGTGCCGTAGGCCAGCGCCGCCACAGCCTGTGCGCCGCCGGTCTTGAAAATTTTGGTCACGCCTGCCGTGGCGGCGGCGGCCAGAATGACCGGGTTCACCTTGCCGTCCTTCCCGGCGGGGGTGGTCATGACGATCTCGGCCACGCCCGCCACCTTGGCGGGGATCACGTCCATGAGCACGGTGGAGGGGTAAGCCGCCGTGCCGCCGGGCACATACACGCCCGCCTTTTCAATGGGGGTGTACTTCTGCCCCAGCACGATGCCGGGCTTGTCGTTCACCACAAAGTTCTTGTGCACCTGCTGGCGGTGGAAGCGCTCAATGTTGGCGGCAGCCTCCCGCAGGGTCTCAAGGAAATAGGGGTCCATATTGGCAAAGGCCTCATCGATCTCCGCCTGCGTCACCTGCAGGTCGTCGATCTTTGCCCCGTCAAATTTCAGCGCGTACTCCTTCAGTGCCTCATCGCCCCGGGCGCGGACCTCGGCAATGATGCCGTCCACCACATCCTCCACGTTTTTCTCCGCGCGGATGTCCCGGTTCAGGATCTCCTCGGGCCTGAGCTCATCAAAATTATACAGCTTGATCATTTTGTTTCCTCCTGCAAGGTCTTGCGCAGCGCTTCCAGCATGGCATCCATCTCGTTGTGCTTGAACTGGTAGCTGGCCTTATTGGCAATGAACCGGGCCGAGATGGGCATGAACTCGGTGACCACCCGCAGGCCGTTCTCCCGCAGGGTGGTGCCGGTCTCCACGATATCCACAATGACATCGGAAAGGCCCAGAATGGGGGCCAGCTCAATGGAGCCGTTCAGCTTGATGATATCGATATCCCGCCCGATGGACGCATAGTAGCTCTTTGCAATGTTGACGAATTTGGTCGCCACCCGCACCGGGCGGCTGGGGTCATCCTTGTAATCTGCCGGGGCAGCCACGCACATCCGGCACCTGCCAAGGCCGGTATCCAGCAGCTCGTAGACATCGGCAGAGGTTTCGGTGAGGATATCCTTGCCCACGATGCCCACATCTGCCGCGCCGTGCTCAACGTAGATGGCCACATCGCTGGGCTTGACAAGGAAGTACCGGATGCCCGCCGCAGGGTTCTCCACCACCAGCTTTCGGGTGGCGTTGTAGTCCTCGGTGCAGCCGTAGCCGATGCGGGCCAGCAGGTCATACATCTTGTCACCCAGACGGCCCTTGGGCAGGGCCACATTCAGCATGACCCGGCCCGTGCTGTTCCTCTGCACCGGCGGGGTGGGGGCGCTCAGGCGGTCAAGCTCGTCCAGATAGACCGCAAAGCCGATGGCCCCGGCCCCGGGGGTGAATTTCTGCATCAGCAGGTCGTAGCGGCCGCCCTTGAGCAGGGGCCGCGGCAGGCCCTGCAGGTAGCCCTGAAAGACCAGCCCGTTGTAGTATTCCATCTCACCGGCAAGGCTCAGGTCAAGGCGGACCGCCCCGCCGGAGGCCTCCAGCGTTTTGGCCAGTGCCCGCAGCTCAGCGGCGGCGGTGCGCATCCGCTCGTTGCGGCAGGCGCTCTCTGCCTTTGTCAGCGTCTCCTCGCAGCTGCCGGAAAGCTCCAGCAGGCCGGTCAGGGCAGCGGCCCCGGCGGCATCCAGCCCGGCGGCCTGCGCGGCGCGGCGCAGCTCGTGCGCATTCTTTTCCCGCAGCTTTTCCAGCAGGCCGGGGCGGGCATTCTCCGGCACGCCCAGTGCATCGAACAGGCCGAACAGATAGCCCATGTGGCTGACTTCCAGCACCCACGCGGCCCCCAGCTGGGCCAGGCTCTGCGCTGCCAGCCGGACCGCCTGCTGCACCTGTGCCTCCCCCACCGCGCCCAGCATCTCAAGGCCCATCTGGGAGATCTCCTGGAAGGTGTGGCTCTCTGCCGAGGGGCGGTAGACGTTCTCATGGTAATAATACCGCAGGGTCTCGCCGGGGGCGGGCTGGGCCGTCTTGGCGATAGACAGAGTCACGTCCGGCTTGAGCGCCAGCAGACGGCCATCCAGGTCGGTGAAGGTGATGACCTGCTCCGAGGACAAAAAGCTCCGGTTCTCCTGATAAAGCCCGTACTCCTCAAAGCGGCCCATGTGATATTTGCGGCAGCCCGCCGCCTCATACAGCGCCCGCAGCGCAAAGGAGGCCCGCTCCTTGGGCTGCAAACTGTCCAGACTGAATTCCATCTCGATCTCCTCGTTCCCTCTCTGCGTATTTCCCACTTCTTTTGTTTATTTTACTTTATTGAGATAAAGTTGTAAAGTATGAAAGCGACAGCTTTTCAGCCCTATCTTACCGTTTTTCTGTGCGTTTGTACAGAAAGGCGAAATCATTTCACCCCAGCGCCAAAACAGATGATGGAGAGCGAAAACCGGAGATGCAAAAAGGCCGGGCCAGTCTCCTGCATTGGAAATCGGCCCGGCATCTTTCTTATTTTGCAAGCTTCAGATTCTGCGGTTCTTTGGGTGTGAACACAAGCTTCAGGTCCATTCCCATTCCGTCTGCCAGACGCTTCAGCAGCTTCAAAGATGGGTTGCGTGTTCCATTTTCCAGCTTGCTGATATCCGCCTGATTGATGCCGGTGCGTTCGGCCAGCTCCTTCTGGGTCAGGTTCTGAGAAATGCGTGCATCTGCCATCGCCCGGATGATATCCATTTCCGGCTGGTTCTCTTCCCACTCCTTGCGGAACTCCTCATTTTTCAACTGTTCATTCAAATACAGATCCAGTGTTTTCATCTGATTCTCCCTCTCTTTCCAAAAAATCTTTCCGATACTGTTTTGCCCGTTCAATTTCACTCTTGGGTGTTTTCTGGGTCTTTTTGATAAAGCCGTTCGTCAAAATGATCCTTCCCCCATAATAGAAGAAATACATGACCCGCGAAATATCCGTTCCAACTTTTCCGCGGATCTCAAAAATCCCATCATCCAGATGCTTGCTGTATGGCTCCCTCAGACGGTTTCCCTGTTCCTGTAAAACCTTTAGGGTCATTACCAGCTTGCTCCGCATTTTGATATCCAGTTCATCCAAAAAATCTTCCGCAGGGCGCTGGCCATCTCTTGTTTCATAAAATTCCACCACGAACGGTCCCATTTCAAAATCCTCCCTACACTTTTCCCCTTTCAGTATATGGCAGATATGCCATATTGTCAAGTGTAAAAAGGCCGCCGCCCATTAGAAATAGGCAGCGGCCATACAGCTTGATTTTTTTCTTAGCCCAGCAGCGCCAGCACACCGGCCTTGGGGCGGGCACCCACAGCCTGATTGACCAGCTTTCCGTCGCGGAACACCAGCAGGGTGGGGATGCTCATCACGCCGAACTGGGAGGCCAGCTCGGGCTGTTCATCCACATTGACCTTGCCCACCTTGACATCGGTGCGCTCCTCGGCCACCTCGTCCACGATGGGGCTCAGCATCCGGCAGGGGCCGCACCAGGTGGCCCAGAAGTCCAGCAGAACAGGCTTTGTGCTGTGCAGCACCTCTGCCTCAAAATTTTCTTTGGTAATGGTAACAACAGCCATATCGGTTTCCTCCATTTTTTATCCGCACCCTCTGCGGGGGCGGTCAGTTCCCTCAAAAGAAGGAGTGATTCTTACTTATGGCTCTAGTATACCCCAAACGACAGGATATTTCCAGAGACAATCTGTGAACAAAAAAGGCGGCGGCCCGCCCGCTTGGGGGAGAGCCGCCGCCCTGTATTGTTCTTTGGAGTTCTCCGGGCTGTCTGGTCAGAACGATCAGGCCGTGACCCAGGCGATCGCGGTAACGGGCCACCAGCCGGTCAGGTTCAGAGCGGTGTAAACGCCAACGATTGCGTTGCCGATGGACTTACCCATGTAATCGGCAGCGGCATTGATGCCCTTTGCTGCCAGATCGGTGATATTCTCGCCGCTCTTCTTGTTGTTCTTGATCCAGGTACGGGTCTGATCCAGACCCCAGATCAGGTTTGCAACAGAAATGACTGCGCCGATCGTCCAACCCACAGCAAACGGAGCGGTAAAACCGTCGCCGCCGCTGGTATAGGTCATTTCTTCTTCGTTCATCACGTTGTAGTTCGCGGGCAGCATGAGCTTCTTTTCCATAATAATACTCCTTTACAAAAGCATTTATTGCACGGTGCATCGTACACCGCAGGTTACAGAAAACAGACCCGGTATCCCACTTTCCCGGCTTACAGGATCAGCAGAACAGCGCTCAGGGGAGCCAGAGCCACCACCATGGTGCTGGAAACGGCATCCCGGACAAAGTTGGCTGCGGACTTGGACATATCCTCGCCGACAGCATCTGCGGCACGGCCCAGAACGGTGAAGAGGTTGCCCTCACGGTTGCTCTTCTTGTTCAGCCAGTCCTTGGAAGCGGAAATGCCCCAGATATAGCTGGCACCCAGCACCACAGCACCCACGACCGTAGCGGCAGTGGATGCAAAGCCGCCAATATCGGAACCGCCCTGGGTATAGGTCATCTCTTCTTCGGAAAGCACTGCGTATTCAGCAGGCAGATTCATGTTCTTGTTCATAGGTCTCATACTCCTTTTTTGAGCAGCTTGAACCGATGGTCTTCTTTCCCAATTTACCATCCGGTTTCCAGCCTTATATTACTACATGACACAGTTTCATGCAATGGATTTTGTGAAAAACCATCAAAAATCGGAAAGTCGCATGAAAAAACAAACGAAAGTTTGGTGAAAAACACTGCAATAATTTTCCACTCAGCCTGCCACGCCCGCACGGTAGAGATACGGGTCGGTGGTAAAGCTGGCATAGCTGTACAGCACAAGGATCTGGTCGTAGTCGTTGGCCGCAATGAGCTGGTCCAGCCCATAGTTATAGTTGCGGAAATCCACCACGTCGATTGCCGCATAGTTGGCTGTCAGGTAGGGCACAAAGCTGTTGGCATAGCTGTCCTTAATGACCAGGAGCTTTCCCTCGCCATCACCCTCCACCCGGCTCAGGCCGTTGTTGCCGTGCAGGAACATGGCGTACTTATCATACACCCTCAGCTTGTCCAGATCGTACAGGCCGGTGGTGGTGCCCTCGGTGGGCTGGCCCGGGCCGGTGACGTTCCAGACCGTCAGGCTGTTCTGCAGGTCGTACCAGGTAATGGTGTCGGGTTCGGCGTTCCAGGTGCGGGCCTTGGAGTAGTGAGTGCCGTAGAAATCTTCACAGGTCTCGGCCGTGTGGGCATCCCGGTCAAAGGGGGTCAGGCCCAGCGTCTCACAGAACTGCTGGTAGGCGTAGTAGGCCCCCAGCGTTGTCCAGTGGTGGTCGGTGCGGTAGTAGAGGTATTCCCCTTTGTGCTCCGTCAGGGCGGGCAGGACATCAATGAACCGCCCGTAGACCTCCCCCTGTGCGGCAACGCCTTCCAGAATGCTCTTCTCATCGATCTGGGGTGTCCCCGCCGGGACATTCTCAGGGTAGACCACTGAGGCCGACGGCACCAGCATGAGGTTCACCCTGCCCGGGTAGCGCTGGGCAAGGCTCTGGACGGCGGCAAGGTTCTTGGCCATCCCCTTTTCCTCATTTTTCAGGATGCTGTAATGCCGGGCGAACATCATGTGCTCCCGGCCCAGCAGGATGCCGCCGCTCTGGGTCTTTTGGAAGAGGGTGGTCTCCGCCGCGCTCTGCAGGCTGATCCACTGGTCGCGGCCAAACACCTGATCCTTGACGTATCGGGTGTAGCTGGTGAAGTAGTTGTTCAGCCCGTCGGCGGAAACAGCGGTCAGCCTGGGCCGCTGGGTCAGGGTGGTGTTTTCCAGTTCACTGTACGCGCGGTCGGGCGTGGCCATATCCAGCACGAACAGCCCGATAAAGAACAGCCCGAAGGCCACCAGCACCGGATACTGGAACAGAGAGGGAGTTTTCTTTGTATGCTTGTCCATTCAGATCCCCTCCTCAGAAGTTGAAATACAGGAACGGGCTGTTGGTGCTGCCCACCACATACGCCGTGGAGAGCACCAGCAGCACCAGCACCGCCGCCACACGGGTCACGGTGTGTTTGCGCAGGGCGTTCCAGAGCTTCTCAATGAGCGGGGTGCAGCACAGGATGCTGACCGCCAGCAGCACGCCGTAGTTGCGCAGGAAGTAGACCGGAGACGCGCCGCCCGAGGGGAGGAAGAGCTTGCGGAACAGCAGCCCGAAGCCCACCCCGGCCTCGTTGCCCACAAACATGGCCCAGCCCACCACCACAAGGAACATGGTGTAGATGTGGGGCCAGATCCTGCCTTTTTCCAGATACTTGAGCAGGAACAGCTTTTCAAGGGCCAGCAAAACAAAGTAGTACAGGCCCCAGCAGATAAAGTTCCAGTCTGCGCCGTGCCAGATGCCGGTGAGCAGCTCCACCACGAACAAGTTGAAGATCTGCCGCTTCAGGCCCTTGCGGTTGCCGCCCAGCGGGATATAGACATACTCGCGGAACCAGCCGGAAAGGGTCATGTGCCAGCGCCGCCAGAACTCGGTGATAGAACGGGAGATATAGGGGAAGTTGAAGTTCTGGGGGAAATCAAAGCCCAGCATCTTGCCCATACCGATGGCCATCAGGGAGTAACCGGAAAAATCAAAGTAGAGCTGGAGCGAATAGGCGATGACACCCAGCCAGACCAGCGGCGTGGACGCATTGGCAAGGCCCACAAAGGTGGTGGAAGGGCTGTCGGCAATGCCGATGATGTCTGTCCAGAGCGCGCCGACGGCATCCGCCAGCAGGACCTTTTTTGCCAGACCGAAGGTGAACAGGGTCATGCCTTCCTCGATCTGCTGTAAGCTGTAACGATGCTTGTAGACGTGCAGCTGGGCCGAGACATCCCGATACTTGACGATGGGGCCTGCAATGAGCTGGGGGAACATGACAACATAAGCGCCGAAGTCGATGATGTTGTGCTCCGTCTTTACCTCTCGGCGGTAGACATCAATGGTGTAGGAAAGGGTCTGGAAGGTATAAAAGCTGATGCCCAGCGGCAGGACGCTGATGCCCTGAATGGCCGCAAAACCGGTGCCCAGCAGGCTGTTGATGCTGCGCAGGACAAAGTTTGCGTACTTGAAGTAGAACAGCATCCCCAGGCTGGCTGCAAGGGCGACCAGCAGCAGCACCTTGCGCACGCCGGGCTTTGCGTCAAACGCTTCCAACCCCAGGCCGCAGAGATAGTTGATGAGGATCAGGGCCAGCATGACCGGGAAGAACCGGACCTCACCCCAGCAGTAGAACACCAGGCTGCACACAAAGAGCACCGTATTCTTGAGCTTTGCGGGCGCAAGGTAATACAGCGCCAGCGTGATGGGAAGAAACCGGAACAAAAAGATGATGGTGCTGAAAACCAAGGCTTCGACCTCCTTTTAAAAAAAGAGCTGCTGCAAATGCCCTCTCACACTCGCTGCGCTCGTCAGCTCTCCCTTTGGGAGAGGCGGCAGTGCGGAGCATTGACGGAGAGGGCCTGCAGCAGCCCCATTCAGTTTTATTTTACTCTCCCAGTGCGCTGTCCACCGCGCTGTCCAGATCGGCAGTGCACTCGTTGGAAGCGATGACCATGACCACGGTGTTGTCCTTGAAGGCGATCACGGCGTTCTCCACATTTTCCTGGGCCTGTGCGAACTCAGCGTAGTTGCCGTAGAACGCCACCTGATCCTGCTGGTAAGCAGTCAGCTGGTTTGCAACCTCCTCAGCCTTGCCGTCAGCAGCTTCCACGACCAGCACCATGCCGGCATCGCCGTTGTCGTTGCTCTTCACGCCCTTGTAGCTCACCACATCCTCAGCGGGCAGGTTGAAATCGTACTCAATGTTCATGGCAGCGATCTCAAACTGGTTGGAGATGGGGTTGGCGTTCAGCAGGGTCTCGAAGGGTGCGTTCAGGGCATCGGTGCTGTTGTCCTCGCCCAGCGGGATGCTGGAGGCCTGGCTCAGCACAGTGGAGGCAGGCTCAGAGGACGCGGCAGAAGAAGCGGTAGAACCGGAAGAAGAACCGCAGCCGGCCAGCAGAGCACAGCTCAGGGCCAGAGAAGCAGCGGTCAGAATGATTTTAGCACGAAGTTTCATGGATTATTCCCTCTTTTATCTGTTTTACACCGGTTCGCCCACGCGGAAGAGTTTCCGACAACGAACCATTGTTATCTTACCATATCAAAGCCCGAATTGCAAACGGCAGGCAGAAGATTTTACGGTTTCTTCACCAGCGCTTTGCCGCTCAGCCCGCGATCTGCTGCAGGGCGGCGATATAGTCCTCAAAGCACAGGCCGCTGGCGTTGATCTTCGCGGCGTTTTCCACGCCCACATAGCGCCAGTGCCAGGGCTCGTAGGTGATCTCGGTCTTCTCCTCGGCCCCCTTGGGGTAGCGCAGGATGAACCCGTACTCCCCGGCGTGCTGGCAGAGCCAGCGGAAAGCAGCCGTGTTCTCAAAGCCCTCGTCCAGGCCGGTGTGCTCGGGGCTGTTCAGGTCTGCGGCCAGACCGCAGTTGTGCTCGGAGTAACCCGGCGGGTTGACAACGGCGGCGGCCATTTCCTTCGCCTTGGCATCGTCATAGCCCTGCTGCTTATAATAGTTGGTCTTTTTCTCGTAGAGGCTGGTCTGGTAGGACACGCTGCGGTAGCCGCTCTGCATCCAGACGGTCACATTTTCCGCAGCAGCAGCCTTCTGCAGCTCCAGAAAGGCATTGCAGGCCACGGTCTGCAGGGTCTTGTTCACTGCGGTCTTGGAGCCGCACTCGGCGGTCTCAAAGGTGTAGTTTTCCGGCATCTTATTGGTGTGGTTCACAAGGATCATCAGCGGGTCGGCCAGCATGGCCTTCGCCTCGGCGGCGGTCAGGCCCAGCAGGTTGTCCCGGCTCTCCACGCTCTCGGCGGCGGCTCCGCTCACGGCACTGCTCTCCGCCTTGCTGCCCGGCGCAGCCGACGGCAGGCTGCCGGCCGCACTATTGGCGGTGCTCCCTGCGGCATCTGCCGTGGGCACCGGGGCCTTGCGGCGGGAAAGCAGGAAGGACACACCGCCCACAGCCACACAGACCACAAGGGTCAGCCCGGCGATGCGGCGGATGGCGCGGTTGCGTCGCCTCCGCCGGATCTCTGCCCGGGTCAGGCGGCGGCGGTGGATGGGTTGCTGCTGATTCATAAGAGACCTTCTTTCTCGGTTCGTTTTCTGTATATTATGTTTCTCCGGGGGCATCCTAAGCCCGAGGTGACAGCGATGAAGATGACAGCGGAAGAATACGCGCGGCGGGTGAAACAGGTCGGCCCCCGCTCCCCCTTGGGCTCCGACTGCCTGTGGGCCTTCTGCGTGGGCGGCGGCATCTGCCTGCTGGGCGAGGTGCTGCGCGGGTGGTATCTTGGCATGGGGCTGGAAGCCCAGCTTGCCGGTACCCTGACCAGCTGCACCCTCATCGTGCTGTCAGCCCTGCTGACCACGCTGGGCCTCTACCAGAAACTTGCCGCCAAAGCCGGGGCAGGCTCGCTGGTGCCCATCACGGGCTTTGCCAACGCCGTGGTCAGCGCCGCCATCGAGT
>OOAH01001885.1_pt1 | contig 16745 bp, 10 predicted proteins | sample 1671801 | NCBI WGS metagenome assembly OOAH01 (sample SAMN06348194, study PRJEB24527) | human gut metagenome | biome: human gut; feature: ankylosing spondylitis patient; material: feces | host: Homo sapiens | place: China | collected 2015-10 | reverse complement strand
AAGCCGGTTGCGGACTAGTTTCCGGGAGTCCCGGTAGCTTTTGCTTTCGATTTCAAGCCGACAGTTAAAAATTCGGGAGGTTCGATCATAAAGATCGCCTCCCGAAATTTTTGTGTGCTGTCGGCTTCGACGCTCCCTACTGGAGCGCCGAAACCGTTTGAGATTACCGATTAGAAGCGGTAGTCCACACGCACCTGGCCAAAGTACTCGGTGAAGTCGTCGGCACCGGCAGCGCCGCCGATTTCAAGACCGATACCGAGATTGTCCTTCTGGGCCGAGATGCCAAGCTTGGCGCGGCCGACGCTGTCGGACCAGACGTCCATCGACGTGCGGCCGACGACGCCCACATCGGTCGTGGCATCGACATCCGTATCGCCGAAGGCCGGGATGTAGGCCACGTCAACCGAAGGCGACCAGACCCAGCCCGAAGCGCTTGCAAAGTCACCTGCGAACTTCACGCCAACCGGAGTCGTCCAAAGGTTCTGATCGATGTCGTCAACCTTGACGCCCTGAGACGACGTGTAGCCGTCCGTACTCACGCGCAGGTAGTTGATACCAACGTACGGAACCATGCGGGCCGTGTCACTGAGTTCAAAGCGCATTTCACCGCGCAGACCGACCGTCCAGACATCGGCATCGACATCAGCCGTGTTGCTGCCGATCGTGCTGTGCGAAATATCGTTTTCGCTCATGAGATAGCCCACCTGACCGACCAGGTTGAACTGACCGAAACGCTTGCCGGCATAGGCCTGGATGCCGTAGTAGTCGACATCGTTTTCGACATTGGCGTTGTCACCCTTGCCGTCCACGGAACCCGTGCCGAGGTTGGCCAAGGCACCGAACGTCCAATCGTTGGTGGTGTATTCACCGCCGACAACGAGGCCGCCCAGATCAGACTCGATTTCACCGAAGCCCGAACCGCCGCCCATTTCGGAGTGCTTGCCCGTGAGTTCGGCAAAGAGCTTGCCGCCGTCAACGAAGTTGTTGATGATGGAAGCGCGCTTGTTGGCAGCTTCAATACCCATCATCGTGCCGTCGATCGCCATCGTCTGAACACCGGCAGCTGTTGCGAGGTTCATTGCAGCCTTGATCTGCTGACCGCGGTTGCTGTTGGTGACGCCGGAAGCCGCTTCATCCAGGAAGCCGGAGATGTAGTCGGCGCCCGGGTTGTCCTGACCGTCAAGACCTTCCAGGAACTGCAGGTCAATGCCGCCAAGGCCGACTTCATCTAGCTGTTCGGCTGTACGTTGACCAATGGTGTAAGTATTACCGTTCTGAGAAACGGTATAGAGCACGTTGTCAACCGTAGTGCCAACAGCAGCCTCTTGTACTTCCGAACCAATCGTCACCGTTTGACCATCGGCAACGTTGACAAAATGGATGGAGGAACCATCAACAAAGCTTGTCGTACCACTGACAACCGTACTACCAGCTGCGTCGGCAACCAACATACCATTGGAACCAACTGCCAGCCCCGCGCCCAGTTGATCAGCCACTTCTCCTACAACAAGGGAATTAACGGTCAAATCAACCGTACCAGTGACATATGCCATCGCATCGGCAGAAGCAGGAGCTGTCGCTACTGCATCCAGCACAGTCTGACCATCAACATTACCGAGAGCCAGAACACCCGCACGAACGTTCATCTTGGAGGTCTTCAAGTTGTTCGTTTGGATGATTGCAATACCACGTTCCATGCCTTCGCTGTCGTTTTCACCGACATTGAAGACTGCGTTCTCGCCGATAACGGTAGCAAACTCAACCGAGCCCGATCCCGTAACGGTCAGCTCCTTTTGTTTATCACCATCTGCAACAAACGTGTAGTCAAGGTTCTTGACACTCGTGTTTGCCACGATGTAGTCGAAGCCCTGGACTGTTTGTTCGTCCTGGAAGGTGTAGTCATTTGTCTGGAACAGCAGGGTCGATTCTTCTGCACCAGAACCATCAATCATTTCACCCTGGAAGACTTGGTCATTTTCAAGAACTATCAGACCTTTCTCAACCGTGGATGTCGACTTCTCGGCATTCTGTCCATCAGTACTAACCACGCCACCGGCGTAGATATCACCATAAACTTCACCACCAGACAACCAAATTTGGGCTTCAGTTACAACGCTTTGGGAAGCGTTATAGTACTCAGGATTTCCAGCGTAATTTCCGTCCTGAGCAATGCCGCCGCCGTAGATGTTGCCGTAGACCTTAGCATTCCCAGAGACCGAAATCGTTGCCGTCTTTACGGTTGCTTTGGCACCATTGGCAGCAATACCACCACCGAAAACGTTGGCTCTGATCTCTTCAGTACCGACCTGAACATCCCCACCCAGATTGATATTCGATGTTCCAACGTGGGCAATGCCTTGCTCCTCGCCATCGTCATGAATGCCGGAAGCTAACCCGCCACCGATGATACCGACTCCCTGATGCTCAACAGCATAAGCCAAAGCATCCAAGTGATCCCGAACATTGGGGCGTTCACGGTCGGAGTGATTGGGGGATGTGTTTGATACTCCGACAAACGCAGGCAAATTCAAGTACCCAACTTTTCCGGAAGTTGCTGTCAGGGTTGCCGTTTCAACTTTAGAAGTTGCATTAATGGTGGAAACGGGGGCGCCATCAGGCTTACCGTCGGCAGTAGGATTGGTATCGTCAATGGCGAAGCCACCAAGAACAATGCCATCCACACTAGCTTCACCGCCAACATTCACGGCTACACTTTTGATATCGGACTTCGCTCCAATGCCTTTATTTTGCTCAGCGGTCCCGGAGAACACAGCAATACCGCCGCCCAAGACGCCAATCGTTTCGCCACCAAGGAGATTGATCGTGACGCCCTCTGTGACTTGGGTTACAGCGGTGTTCTGCACCAATGCTTCTCCGTCATTTTTAGCTTCGGGCGCAGATGCCATTGCCAAACCGCCACCAACCAAACCGACGTTGTAGCCGGACAAAACATTAAGCGTCACGCTGTTGACTGTTGACTTAGCAACTGGAGTCGTCACTGCTGCTCCTGTAGCTTCACGAGCCCAAGATGCAGCTATACCGCCGCCTAAAACGCCAACTGTTACCCCCGGATTAGCTGCAATCGTGTCAATGTAGCCTTGAATTTGCGTTTCACTCCCCGCAAGGCCGTTGACGACTCCAAGCAATGTATCTTTAATCCCAACATCTTCACCTGCGGGAACGGAGTTTTGCACAAGAGACAATGCTCCCTTAAGGGCTTCAAAGTATTTTCCTTTTTCTTCAACATCGGCAAAAACGGGTTTCGCGTCTTTCTCACCAAGCGTAATGGTGACATCATTGACAACTGCCGTAGCCGTCGAAGCCTTGGTCGCATTCTCCACCTGATAGGCAACTGCAGTACCGCCCCCCATCAATCCGAAAACCGATGCACTGGAGCCAACATTGATGGATACATCTTGTGATTCGACATAAGCCGTGCCACCTTGGTGCAAGAGGTCTTCGTCAAAGCCGATGTTGTCTCCAATTCCCCCAATCCCTGAGACAATCGGTTGAATCTGGGAAATCTCCGCCGCTGCGGCCATCCCGCCGCCCATAACGAGGCCAGAGACGCCCCCCTCAAGAGAAATGCTGGTGCTCGTTGTTGCTATGTTTTCAGCATCACCAACAATTGCAGAACTCTGACCACCCAAAGTAGCAACAGACAGACCGCCACCAAGCACCCCAACATTAATACCGTCAAAACCTGAACCTTTGGTCTGGGTATCGATGACAATACTTGAGCTTCCAGTCACCGTGCTTGAGGCATTTCCACCAAGAGCCATTGCTGAACCACCAGCAATCATTGCCGCGGATGTTGTAGATCCAGTTAGTTGAACACTCGTAGAGCCATCTAAAACAACACTTGCTCCGCCACCTGTGAGTGGTGCCGTAATGACTGATGCCTTCCCCGAAATCCCATTAATGTTAATCGCCGAACTGCCTGCTATAAAAGAAATCAGATTTCCTGATTCTGACGTAACTTCCACACTCCCTACACGAGTAACGTTTGCAGCAAAGTTCGATCCTAACACTAGGCCCAGTCCCGAACCCATCCCCGTGTTAATTAAGCGATCTGCCCCAACGCTACCGACCAACAAGGGTTTACTACCGTCTCCACCAATTGAAATAGCGATGTTCTCATCCCTACTGATAGTTGGAGCACCTTGAGAAACCGTCGTCTCCCCTAATTGATTGAATACTCTCTTCAAACCGTCTTTGATTTGTTGCTTTGTAGCCTCATCTTTTGTTAACTTGTCTGCCACCTTATCCAAGATCACCGACCCAGTAAGCCCATTAAATATTCCACCTAAGCCTGAATCAACAACGTTATTTCCACCAGCAAAGCCTACTAACGTAGCAGAATTATTCGCCGTTCCCAAAGCTCCGAGCAGGTTCTTTAGGGCTTCATTTTTAACCGATGGATCTTCAGCATCACTACTTTCAATGAAATTCTTAATTGCCGACAGCAATTGACGGGCATCCCCGTTTGTTTGGATTGTTATGTCTCCGCCACCACCGGAGATAAACTTGGTCGAATCATACTGAGAACCAAAGCTGTCGTTATTAATCGTCGCCGCAGCCTGCGCTCCACCGACCATCGCCGCCATTGCAGCAACTGCAACCGCGGTCTTCACAGTCTTGCTCGCCCTACCGTGAGAAGCCGTGGCTTCCGAAGCCACAACGTAAGAACCTCTCAAATGATTCCAGAGAACCTTGAATGCCTTGTTCATAGCTGAAAACTCTTCTTTGTGGTACATTGAACGGCGTGCAAAAAAGCACGAACCCCTATCACCATACCCCCCCCCGAATTAAAGTATTGATGTAAGTCAACCATTACCTTCTTGGCTTTAGGTCGATCTAGACCAGGCTCTTTTGGTTTGTCAATTTTTCGTTATTAATCAACGGCTTATCGTCGCGAACAAGCGCTTTAAATTTTTGTCTCACCTTTTAGTGACGCGTTGCAAAATCTGCACAAGCCGAATACGACAAAGCCCGCACGAAGCGGGCTCTGTCCTTTTTGCCGATGATCGAACCGCAGTTCGATCAGGTGTTTATCACTTGTTGGTCGGAACCTTGCCGGTCACGCCCTTCACGAAGTAGTTCATCGTGGTGAGCATCTTGTCGTCGGCCTTCTTGCCTTCCGGAATTTGGACCTTGCCTTCATTGTCCACGATCGGGCCGGTGAAGACGTTGAATTCCATCTTTTCCATCTTGGCATAGGTGGCGTTGATGTCGTCGACTACCTTCTTGGAAGCGTCCTTGCTGATGTTGGACAGACGCACCATGTGCATTTCGGCGCCGCCCCAGATCGGTTCAACCTTCCAGGTGCCGTCGATCACAGCCTGAATGCGCTTGGCGTAGTACTCGTCCCAGTGGTGCGTCACGGCGCCGATCAACTGCGTCGGAGCAGCCTTCACCATCGGCGAGTTGTAGCTGATCACCTTCACGCCCTTGGCTTCGGCAGTGGAAGCCACGGCCTGAGAGTTCGTGTGATGCGTGATAATGTCGCAGCCCTGACCGATCAGAGTGTTGGTGGCATCGGCTTCCTTGCCCGGGTCATACCAGGTGTTGGTCCAAACCACGTCGACCTTCACATTCGGGTTCACGGTCTGAGCGCCCAGCGTGTAAGCGTTGATGCCCTGCAGAACTTCAGGAATCGGCACGGCGGCAACGTATCCGAGGTGACCGTCCTTGCTCATGGAGGCGGCAAGCTTGCCGGCCAAGTAACGGGCCTGATAGAAGCGAGCGTTGTAGTAGTTGAAGTTGTCTGCGGTCTTGTAGCCCGTGCAGTGCTCGAACTTCACATCCGGGAATTCCTTGGCAACCTTCAAGCCCGGATTCATAAATTCGAAGCTCGTCGCAAAGATGATCTTGTTGCCTTGGCTTGCCAAGTCGCGGATCACACGTTCGGCATCGGCCAGGGTGGTCACGTTTTCAACAAACTGCGTCTGAATCTTGTCGCCGAACTGCTTCTGGATAAGCTGACGGGATTCGTCGTGCTGCTTGGACCAGCCTTCGTCGGCGCTCGGACTCGGATAGATCCAGGCGGCCTTCAGGGGACCAGAGGATTGAGCAGCGGCAGGCTTATCGGCCTTCTGAGGAGCGGGCTTGGAGGAATCATCGCCGCAGCCGGCCAAAACCAGGCAGGAAGCAGCGGCAAAAGTCAGGACAATTTTCTTAAACGCCATTACGGGCCTCTTGCAAAAAAGAGAATGGTGGAAAAGTTGGCGAGATTTTATCAGCTTGATCTCGCACGTAAAAATTTCGTTTTGAATCATCCGGATGCATTTCGGGTGCGCAGCCCTACCAAGGACTGTGCACCCGAACAAAGCACTTAAATCGGACAACCGATTACTTGCCGGTCGGAACCTTGCCGATGACGCCCTTCACGAAGTAGTTCATCGTGTTGAGCATCTTGTCGTCGGCAGCCTTGCCTTCGGCAATCTGCACCTTGCCTTCGTTGTCGACGATGGGACCGGTGAAGACGTTGAATTCACCCTTTTCCATCTTGGCGTAGACGGCGTTGATGTCGTCGACAACCGCCTTGGGCGCTTCGGGCGTAATGGCCGACAGGCGCACCATATGCATTTCGGCGCCGCCCCAAACCGGCTCAACCTTCCACTTGCCGTTCATGAGTTCATCGATGCGCTTGGCATAGTACTCATCCCAGTGGTGGGTCACAGCGCCGATCAACTGCTTCGGAGCGGTCTTCGTCATCGCGGAGTGGTAGCTGATCACTTTCACTCCGCGGGATTCGGCCGTAGCGGGCACTGCGGTGGAGTCGGTGTGGTGCGTCAGAATGTCGCAGCCCTGACCGATCAGCGTGTTGGTGGCGTCCACTTCCTTACCCGGGTCATACCACGTGTTGGTCCACACGACGGAAACCTTCACATCGGGATTGACCGACTGGGCGCCGAGCGTATAGGCGTTGATGCCCTGCAGCACCTCAGGGATAGGCATGGCGGCCACGTAACCCAAATGAGCGCTCTTACTCATCGAAGCGGCAAGCTTGCCTGCGAGGTAGCGGGCCTGATAGAAACGTGCGTTGTAGGGATTGAAGTTGGCCGCGGTCTTGTAGCCCGTGCAGTTTTCAAACTTAACGTCGGGAAATTCGCGCGCGACCTTCAGGCCCGGGTTCATGTAGGTAAAGCTCGTTGCAAAAATGAGCTTGTTGCCTTGGCTGGCAAGATCGCGAATGACACGCTCGGCGTCCACCGTGTTGGTCACATTGTCGACCACCTGCGTCTTGATCTTGTCGCCGTACTTCTTCTCGATCAATTCGCGCGCTTCTTCATGCTGCTTGGACCAGCCTTCGTCGGCTCGGGGACTCGGATAAACCCAGGCAACCTTCACGGGCTCCTGAGAGGCAGCACCCGCCTGAGCATTCTTGGAATCGGACTTGGACGAATCGTCGCCGCAGCCGGCGAGCGCGAGACAAGCTGCCGCCGCAGCAGTCAGTGCAATCTTGTGGAACTTCATTGTTATTTTCTTATGAGTGGTGGGAAAAGCGCTTCGTCATATTCGGGCGGCAAAACGCATCGCCGCCCGAAGAGATTTTTTTCAGAACAAAAATTCGACGCGTCAGTTTCTCGGATGGAACGTCTTGCCGAGGCTCGCCGGAACGTTGAGCGCAATCCACTTCGGATTGCGGCTGATCAGAATCAGCACGAGAATCGTGGCGAGGTACGGCGTCATCGACATGATCTGCGAGGGAATTTCGATGCCCATCGCCTGCATATTGAACTGCAGCATCGTCACGCCACCGAAGAGGTAGGCGCCGAGCACCACACGCAGAGGACGCCAGGTGGCAAATGTCACGAGAGCCAGCGCAATCCAACCGCGGCCCGCCGTCATGCCTTCGGCCCAAAGCGGGGTGTACACAAGCGACAAATAGGCGCCCGCCAAACCCGACATGAAGCCGCCGAAGAGCACAGCCCAGAAGCGGATCACGCGAACGTTGTAGCCCAGGGCATACGCGGCGGTGGGCGACTCGCCCACGGCGCGAAGCATCAGACCGGGACGCGACTTGTAGAGGAACCAACCGACGGCCGCAAGTCCGATCAGAGACAGATACACAAGGCAGTGCGACGAGAAGAAGGCCTGTCCGAGGAAGGGAATCGATTCAAGACCGGGAATGCCGGCCGAAGCGCGGCTCGGAAGCGCCATACCCTGCAGCGGCTGCCCGACGAAGGCCGAAAGGCCGGCGCCGAAAAGCGACAGCGCAAGACCCGCCGCATACTGATTGGCGTAAAGACCAAGCGTGAAAAAGCCGAAAAGCGCGGCCATCAGGAGTCCTGCGCAGGCACCCGCAAAGAATCCCAAGGCGAAACTGCCCGTGGCATATGTCACACCGAACCCGGTGACGGCGCCCATGAGCATCATGCCTTCGACGCCCAGATTCAAAACACCGCTTTTTTCATGAATGAGAATGCCGATGGCGGCAATCAGAAGCGGCGTACCGGCATTTAAAGTGGCCGCAATGACCGATGCAATAACGCTGGCGTCCATATCAGGCCTCCTTGCCGGGCTTGCGTTCGCCGAACCCCTGCCAAACAGGCTTGAAGTAAATGAGCGAATCGCAGATCAAAAGGAAGAACAAAAGCATGCCCTGGTACACGCCCGTAATAGAGCTCGGCAGACCCAGGCGAGACTGACCGAGTTCGCCGCCCAGGTAAAAGAGCGCCATCACGAATGCGGCCGGAATGCAGCCGGCGGGAGACAAACGCCCCACAAACGCCACGATGATGGCGGCAAAACCGTAGCCCGGACTGATGTTAAGAGTGAGCTGACCGACGGGGCCCGTCACTTCGGCAACGCCTGCCAAACCGGCCAACCCGCCCGAAATGAGCATCGAAGCCCAAAGCAGACGCTGCGGGCGGAACCCTGCGTACTTAGCTGCAAGCGGCGCCATGCCCGAAACTTTGAGCTGAAAGCCGATGAACATGCGCACCATCATCACCTGGATCACAAGCGCCGCGATGATCGCAAGCGCAAAGCCCAGATGCAGACGCGTCCCGCCCAAAATGATGGGCATGCTTGCCGACGCTCCGAAAAGCGCCGACTGCGGGAAACCCAGGCCCTCGGGATCCTGCAGCGGTCCCTGCACGCAGTAGGCAAGCCCGAACTGCGCGACATAAACGAGCATGAGCGACACGAGAATTTCGTTGGCGTGGAATTTGTCCTTCAAAAGCGCCGTAATGCCGCCCCAAAAGGCGCCGCCCGCGACACCGGCAAGCAGCACCACGATTAGATACCAGTGCCCGATGCCTTCGGGGCAATTCAAAGCAGCCCAGCCGCCCGTGATGGCCCCCGCCAAGAACTGACCTTCAGCACCGATGTTCCAGACGCTTGCTCTGAAGCACACCACAAGACCTGCGGCGCACAGCAGCAACGGCGTCATCTTCACGCCCACTTCGGCCCAGCCGCGCAGCGTTTCAAGCGGCGCAATCAAAAAGACATAGAGTGCATTGGCGGGATTTTTGCCGAGCATCGCAAAAAGAATCGCGCCGAAAACAACAGTAAGCGCCAACGCCAACACAGGCGAAAGCCACATCATGGCGCCCGGAGAACGGCGGGCGACCAAACGCACGGGAAATTGCATGTTTAGTGACCCTCCTTGGCGCCGTCGTGTTCGTGTCTAAAGGGGCTTCCGACCCAAAGGCCCGCCATCCAGCGGCCGAGTTCTTCGGTGGTAATCGAGCTCACGGGAATCGCAGGCGACATGCAGCCGCGGTACATCACGGCAATTCGGTCGCAAATGGCAAAGAGTTCGTCGATTTCTTCGCTTACGACCAAGATGCCCGCTCCTTCGCTGCGAAGCCGCATGAGCGAATTGCGAATCACAGTGGCCGCACCGACGTCCACGCCCCAGGTGGGTTGGTCGATGATGAGCACGCCCGGAGAGCTCAGAATTTCTCGCCCGACGATGTACTTCTGAAGATTGCCGCCCGAGAAGCTGCGCGCCGCAGCCTTGGGCATGGGCGGTCTTACATGGAAGCGATCGATCACGAGTTCCGTGAACTTTTCGGCTTCGTCAAGCTTGATGAAACCGTGGCTGTGAAAGTCGTCACCCGTCAAAAGCGTGTTGTTGACAAGTGAAAATTCGGGAACCGAGCCGTGGCCGAGACGCTGTTCGGGCACGTAGCGAAGACCCTTGGCGCGGCGCTGGGCGGGATCCAGATCGTCGATCGTTTCACCGAAGAGCGTCACCGAGCCCTTGTTTTGCCGCAGCTCACCCATGCACACGCCCAAAAGACGCGATTGGCCGTTGCCGGAAATGCCGGCAATACCGACGATTTCACCTGAACGCACTGCGAGCTTCACGTCGGTAAGTCCCGTTACGTGGTGTCCGCCGTCCAAGGAAACGCCCTTCAATTCAAGCGCCACGTCGCCGGGCTTGCTCGTTGAAGTCAGCAGCTTCGGGGGTTCCTTGCCGATCATGAGGCGTGCGAGTTCCTCTTCACTCTTTTCCTTGGGGTTCACCGTTTCGATGACGCGGCCCGCGCGCAAAATCGTGCAGCGGTCGGCAAGCTCCCGAATTTCGTCGAGCTTGTGTGAAATAAAGAGAATCGAGACGCCTTCGGCGGCCAATTTCTTGAGCGTTTCAAAAAGCTTGCGCACGGCCTGCGGCGTGAGCACAGACGTGGGTTCGTCCAAGATCAAAAGCTTAGGCTCGCTCATCAAAGCGCGGATGATTTCAACGCGCTGGCGCTCGCCCATCGACAGATCGGCCACAACCGCATCGGGATCGACCGCAATGCCGTAGCGCTCGCCCAAAGACTTGATGCGTTCGGCGCAGACCTCAGCCGACATCTTTTCGGCAATGCCGAGAATGACGTTTTGAGCCACGGTGAGCGTTTCAAACACCGCAAAGTGCTGATGCACCATGGCAATGCCCAGACGATTGGCTTCCGAGGGGCTCGTAATCGAGGCCTCTTTGCCGTCGAATTCGATTGTTCCCTTATCCGGCGTCACGGAGCCGAAAATGATCTTCATGAGAGTGGACTTGCCGGCGCCGTTTTCGCCGAGAATCGCAAGCACTTCCCCGGGGCACACTTCCAGGCAGATATCGTCGTTGGCGACGATGCCCGGGTAGGCCTTCGTGATGTGATTGAGCCGAAGTCGAGGGGTCATTGCTGGGCTTTGGAAAACACAAAACCTTCGGTATCTGCAGCCATGTGCAGCCGAAGTAAAAAGGTGCCGCTATTGTAAGGTTTGAGGCCGTCTTTTCCAAGAGCGGCGGTGCTCTTTTTGCCTTGGTTTTTTCCCGACCGGCGGGCCTGACGACCGTATCGTCAAAACGTTTGACTCAAGTTCTCAGATCGCAGTCGTACAATCTGACCGACACAAAAGCGGAACATTCGGTCCGCAGCCGTTTTTTTGAGGAGAGCAGCATCATGCAAATCGTCACGCCGGACTTCAAAGGCGAAAACAAGGGCCACTACAGCGCAGGCGTCATTTCAAACGGCACGCTCTACGTTTCGGGCCAGCTTTCGATTGATCCCGATACACGCGAAGTCTGCAAGGGCGATATTCGCGAACACACCCGTTTGGCACTCAACAACGTTAAGCGCGTGCTCGACGCCGCAGGCGTTACGACCGACGACGTCGTCTTCTGCCGCATCTACACCCCCGACGTCAACTACTGGGGTCCAATCAACGAGGAATACGCCAAGTTCTTCGGCGAACACAAGCCCGGCCGCGTGATTGTCTCCACCACGACGCTGCACTTCGGCTGCCTCGTCGAAATCGAAGCCGTCGCGGAAATGCCGGCCAAATAAGGTTGTGCCGGCAAAGTACCGCTAAAAAGGCAGGGCTTCGATCGGAAGCTCTGCCTTTCGTTTTATGCGGAAAAGCTCGTCCGAAAATCAGCCTTGACGCTGACGCACAGTCTCAAAGAGGCACACGCCGGTCGCCACCGATACGTTGAGGCTATCGACCGCCCCGAACATCGGAATCTTTGCGAGCTCATCGCAGCGCTTGCGCGTAAGCTGACGAAGCCCCTCGCCTTCGGCGCCGAGCACCCAGGCAAAAGCGCGCTTCTGATCGAACTCATAGATGGTCTTTTCGGCTTCACCCGCCGTGCCGACCACCATGACGCCCGCGTCGCGCAGCTCGACGATGCTCGCCGCCAGATTTGTGACGGTTACCACCGGCACGCTTTCCCAAGCGCCCGCCGCGGCCTTGGCTGCCGCCGGCGAAAAACTTGCCGAACGGTCGCGCGGCGCAATCACCGCCTGAACCCCTGCGGCATCGGCCACGCGCAGGCACGCGCCGAAGTTGCGCGGATCGGTGACGCCGTCGAGAATGAGCAGCAGCGTATCGGGCGTGATGCTGTCCAAAAGCGTATCGAAGTCAAGCATCTGCTTGAGTTCGTCGGCAAGCGCCACGATGCCCTGATGCGGAATGCCGGGCGCCATGCCTTCCAGGCGCTTCGCGTCGGCCTGCATCACCTTGACGCCGGCCGCAGCCAAACGATCCTTGCACTGCTGCATGCGTTTGTCGCGTCGCGAACTTTCGACATACACGACGCGGATCGAATCGGGATTAAGTTTTGCTCTGGCATTGACGGCATGAAAGCCCGCCAGCACGACTTGCTTGGACATAGTCAGAATCTTCTCTTGGTTTTCTTGTTCTTATTGCTGCGGCTGCGCTGCTCGTCGGTATGGTTTTTAACCATCTCGAAGTCGATGCGCCGAGTTTCGGTGCTCGCTTCGAAAACGCGCACCGTCACTTTGTCGCCGATCATATAACGTTCGGAGCCGAATTCGCCCTCAAAGAGCATCTTATCGGCATCGTAATAAAAATATTCCCAGCCGTTGAAACGGCTTACGTGCACGAACCCCTCGACAAAGACGCCGGTAAGCGTCACGTAAACACCGGCGGGATTGGCGCCGGTGATGACGCCCTCGAAGCACTTGCGGCGATAGCCCGAAATGTAATCGGCCTTCATCCAGGCGACAATGTCGCGGCTTGCGTCGTCGGCGCGCCGTTCGGCAGCAGACGTCAACAAGCCGAGCACTTCCCAGGTCATGTCGATCTTGCTCTTTTTAGTGAGCTTTCCGAGATTGCCGTCTTTACCCGAAGCTTTCTGTGCGGCCGCCAGCTCGGCCATGCGGGCCTGCATCGATTTCTGCGGTGCCTTGGCGAGTTCGGGAACATATCGGGTGCCCTTGAGAATCGCTCGAATCGTACGGTGCACCAACAAGTCGGGGTAGCGTCGGATGGGCGACGTAAAGTGCGTGTAGGCGTCGTAGTTAAGTCCGTAATGAGGCTTGAGCACGGGACTGTAAACGGCCCGTTGCATGCTGCGCAGCAGCAACGTATTGATCACTTCGGCCGCGGGAAGCTTTTCAGCCGCAGCCGAAAGTTTGGCGTAGTCCGCAGGCGTCGGCTTGGCACCCCCTTCAAGCTTTAAGCCGAAGGCACCCAGCGTTGTTCTCAAATTCATAAGACGGTCGGCGGCTGGCGCATCATGCACGCGATACAGGCACTTTGCCTTGTGCGAAGAGATGAAGTCGGCTGCGCAGACGTTGGCGGCAAGCATGCACTCTTCAATGAGCCGGTGCGCATCGTTGTGATCACGCTTTCGGATCGCAACAATCTTCTGCGTCTCGGGATCCGTCACGATTTGGGTTTCGGCGGTTGCAAAGTCCGCCGCACCGCGTCTTTGTCGGGCGCTCAGAAGCGCTTTGAAAAGCGCATAAAGATTGTTGATGTCGGTGAGGTTGCCCCCGCGCACCAAAAAATCCTGCACGTCGCCGTTTAGAGCATTCCAAACGCTCGTGTATGTAAGACGCGCTTTGGAGCGGATGAGCGCGGGATAGAACTGATAGGCCGTCACTTCTCCCTCGCCCGAAACAATCATGTCGCAGACAAGCGAGCAGCGATCGACGCCCGGGTTGAGCGAACACAAGCCGTTACTCAATTTTTCGGGCAGCATCGGCACAACGCGCGTCGGGAAATAAACGCTCGTGCAGCGCTGTTGCGCGTCTTCATCCAGAGCGCTTCCTGGCGTCACGTAACGGCTCACGTCGGCAATCGCGACCAACAGACGCCAACCGGGTTGTCCCTCAATGGGCGTGCACCACACCGCGTCGTCGAAGTCCCGTGCGTCCTCGCCGTCGATCGTCACCAGTCCGATGTCGCGCAGATCCACGCGCTCAACGATTTCCTTGTCGCTTCCGACCGCGTCGGGCAGGGCCGCCGCCTCGGTCTGCGTTGCTTGCGAAAATTCGCTCGGAATACCCAAACGCACAAGCGTCATATCGATTTCGGTCTGGGTGCTGTCAACGTTGCCGATCACGCGTCCGAATGATCCGGTGAGCGGCATCAATTCGGAAAAGGGCTTGCTGCAGGCTTCGTCAAGCTTGACCGTAAAAAACTGATTGCGAAGCTCTTTGACGGATTTCTGCCCCAGACGGTTGGCAATGATCGAATTGCAGCCTTCTACACACACTGAATTGGAATAGCCGCCGAGCCGGCAAACGGGCTCGATCTCGGCACGGCTCACCAGGACGTGAGGCTTAAAACCGTAGTCGTCGTTGCAGTAGCTGCCGAAAACCACATCACCCGGCAGCAGCCCCTTCTGAGGATTACTGCATTTGACGCCTTCGACAATTTTGTCGGGCTGCTTGAGGCTCTTGATCTTGAATTCGCCGGTGCGGTTACCGACCAGACGAACGAGGTCGCAACGCTTGTGGATGCCGGGGCCGCGCATGAAGTGCCGCGGCTCCTCGGCAGGAACAAGAACCTGATTTTCACAGAGCTTGTCAAATACTTTTTTGGCTTCGGCAAGCGTCACGCCGAAGGCTTCTCGGTAGCTCTGAGCAAAAGCGGTTTTGGAAAAAGATGGGCCCATCGCCAGCACGAAGGCTTGCTCGGACTTGGAGGCAGCGCTTTGCACGCTCTTATCGGATTTGGTTTGGGTCTGTTTGAGTTTCTCGCGACCTTTCTTTTGCATTTCGAAGTTCCTTTAGTAGCTCTCGGAGCAAATTAAGCAAATTTTCCACGCGGCGCGCGTCTTTCTTGTCGATCGCGCGCCGCAACCCATGCGCATCATAACCGAAGAAACATGACGACAAGTTGACAGGCTGTCCGTCAAAAATGTTTCTACTCACAAGTGGATACACAACGTTACAGAGAACCACTTGAAACGGCCACGCTCCAGCACCATAAAGGTCTACAGAAAGAAGAAAAGGGCAAGCAAAGCCGATGAGGCAAAGGCTCCCGAATGGCTTCTTTCCCGTAGTTGAAGAACATCCGAAAAACGGCAGGTTCGATCCGTAAAGGATCGGGGCATGCTGATCGGAATGTTCGAGTGGAGATTTGTTATGTATTTTCCCGTTACCTACAATGATGATGATCTTCTGAGTGACTTCAACGATCCGTTTGACTTCCCGTTCCGTCGTCGTCATTCCGTCTTCGGCGGCAAGAAGGCTTCGCACCTGATGAGCACCGACGTGCGCGAACTGTCCGACGCCTACGAGTACGACATCGACCTGCCGGGCTTCAAGAAAGAAGAGATTCAGGCAACGCTTAAGAACGGCATGCTGACGGTTTCGGCCTCAAAGACCGCAACCAAGGACGAGAGGAAGGAAAACGGCCACTACCTCTGCCGCGAACGCTACTCGGGTTCGTGCTCTCGCAGCTTCTATGTCGGCGAAAGCGTGAAGGAAGAGGACGTCAAGGCGAAATTTGAAAACGGCATCCTTTCGATTTCGATTCCGAAGAAGGAAACTGTCGAACCCGAACACAAGGCGATCATGATCTCGTAATCGAGTTCAGAAAAAAGTCGAAAGTTCCGGCGTCGGAGCCGAGATAATCCGAAAAAGCCGACCGCAGCACGACAGTTGCGGTCGGTTTTTTCGATTCGTCTTTTCCGCAAAAGGACAGAATTTTCTGCATTTTCATTGAGTTGCAAAAACCGCAGAGTAAAGCAGAAAAAATTTTCGCGAAACCGTTTGACTTTTCTCTTGGCATTCGTAATAATTCGCGTCTCGGAAAAATTTGAGTTGCCCAAGTGGCGAAATTGGTAGACGCACTGTGTTCAGGTCGCAGCGCCGAGAGGCATGCTGGTTCGAGTCCAGTCTTGGGCACCAATTCCCTCTTCTAGATCAGTGATTTAGAAGAACGCCGTAAGAAACCGCAGGTTCTGATTGAACTTAGCGGTTTTTTGCTATTCGGGCCTTTGACTCGGCCCTTATGTCTCAGCTTTTAATTGGCAGTCGCTTCCAGAGCCACTGCGGAACAAGGCGCCAGAAGAACACCAACAGCCGATAGCGCCAGTCGATCACCAACACGCGCTTTTTCGTTTCGATGCCGTTGACAATGGCGGCAGCGACTTTTTCAACGCTCATCTTCATAGGATAGTTCTTGCCGTCATGAAGCAGATCCGTGTCGACGAACCCGGGTCTGACATCGGTAAATGCAATACGGCATTTGCGCATCACGGACAACTGCTCAAGCGCATCGAGGTAAGTATTCTGGAAAGCCTTCGAAGCCGAATAAGCGCAGGATGCCCCCAGGCCTTTGGTGCCGGCAATCGAACTGATGATGCAAATGTGACCGCCTTCCTTTTTCGAAAAATAGGAAAAGGCACAGTCGACAAGTCTCACAAAGCCGTCAACGTTGGTTGCAACGGTATTGAATTCGATGCCGCTGTCGAGCTCCGTGTTCTGACTTCCGACGCCGGAACAGTGGATGTAAAGGTCCATGCCGCCCAGATCGGCAATCAGTGCCAGCAG